>SMUZ01083116.1_pt1 | contig 12243 bp, 15 predicted proteins | sample 2456421 | NCBI WGS metagenome assembly SMUZ01 (sample SAMN11095932, study PRJNA526329) | marine sediment metagenome | biome: Marine sediment; feature: Surficial sediment; material: Deep marine sediment; isolation source: Hadal surficial sediment | place: Pacific Ocean | collected 2014-11 | depth... | reverse complement strand
TGACTTATTGGACTTTCTTCGTGCGTTTTGGGACAAAGAGGCGAGTCCTACGGAGATGCACCATGAAGATTACAGAGCGGCAGTGCAATATCGACTATCGACTGCTCGGTCTGTTGTCTGACCTTGTCATTTGCAGCAAGTGCTTACGAGCTGGCCGAGTGACGCCAGTTCCACAAATTCTGTCCGAACGTCACATACCGAGGACATTGTGCGCTGGTTGCATCAAACCGCGCCGCCGAAACCTTCGAAACGTACTGCGGCATTTGATTCACGCCTGACTTTCTCATTACTATGGCAATCGATGGCCAAGCTCTATTTTTATTATTCATCGATGAATGCCGGCAAGTCGACCGCGCTGCTGCAGTCAAGCTATAACTACAAGGAACGAGGCATGCGCACGCTTGTGCTTGCGCCTAACCTGGACGATCGTTATGGCGCGGGAAAAGTCACTTCACGTATCGGCATCGAGGCCGAGGCGATCACGTTTCGACCGGAAGACGATCTGCTGAAGATCATAGAATCGCAGTGCGAGACCGAGCCGCTGAATTGCGTACTCATTGATGAAGCCCAGTTCCTGACCAAGCAACAGGTATTTGATCTTGGCGAGGTTACAGACAACCTGAATATCCCGGTTCTCGCGTACGGTCTGCGCACTGATTTCCAGGGCGAACCGTTTGAAGGCAGTAAGTACTTGCTGGCCTGGTCTGACAACCTTAAGGAACTAAAGGCGATCTGTCACTGTGGCAGCAAGGCGACAATGGGGGTTCGATTTGACGAAAGCGGGGTCGCCGTAACTGAGGGTTCGCAAATAGAGATTGGTGGTAACGACCGCTACGTGTCGATGTGCCGCAAGCACTTCAAGGAAAAATTCTTCAATTAATGCCCGATGTGGGCACGTTCTCGGTTAGGGTCGGTAGTAATGCCGTATTTTCCTGCGCCAGCAATTGTCGCATGTCATCGAGCGATTTCATGATCACGGTATCGGTGAATTCGACACTTTCCAGCGCACCGCGATCGGTAGCGTGGGGATCGTCGAACTTGATGCGATGATTACCGATCATCACTACATCGTTATGGATCAATACATGATTTGAGACTCGCCTTGAGTTCACAAAAGTACCGTTAGAGCTATTCAGATCCATCAGGAACGTTACGCTGCCATGGCGAACCAGCAACGCGTGATGGCGACTGATGAACTTGCTCGAAATTGGAATGTCGTTGTGCTCTGACCGTCCGATAAGCAGACGGGGACTCTCAAACGTAATTTCATGCAGCATCTCGCCATCTAGCGATATGATCAAGGTTGGTGGCCGCGGTGGCAGACCGGCTTTCTGTTGCGTTTTAGCGTAGCCGACAGTGTCCCAGGTGCCTTTCGGTAAGTCTGGATTTTCGATCAGGTCGACCGACACAGGCAGGAATTCGGCCTTTGCCAGCGTGAGTAGGGCGATGCGATCCAGTATGCCCGGCCATCCGCCTGAAGCTCTCCACAACTCGGTGCAGACAGGCATTGGAAAAACGAATTCCGGAGCCGCGCGGCCTGCGAGACGTAGTTTCATATACAAGTATTCCGTCGCCTCGGTATTGTTCATCGGATGTAGATGAAAATCGTAGGTCAGGCGCTTGTAAATAACGGACATCGCAGGTGCTTCGATCAGGGGCAGCAAGGAGCGATCACTGACGAGCACCAGTTTGAGCGCGCTCCTGCCCCGCACATTCAGACTGGCGAGTTCGCATAAGACTCGTAGTTCGCTTGGATTCAATGCATGGGTGTTTTCAACGATGAGCAGTGGTGGTTCGTGTGACGAGGCCTGTTGTAGAACAAACACACGTACCATCGCGAGTAGTTCGGTAATAGAACTTTGGCCCAGGACGTAACCGAACTGTCGAAGCACGGCTTCCAGAAGGCCTATTGTGTTGAGTCCGCTGCCATCAACAATGGCCGTCGCAGTTTCGCTCGAAACACCGGCAACGAACTGGCGAATAATTGTAGATTTTCCGGACAGTGACGGACCCTGAAACAAGCACAGCCCGTGGGGAGTTGAGAGAGTGTTTCTGAGGACCCTCAGCGCTTCCTGTTGTGATGCATATTTTACGGTCGCGAGCGTATTCCCGTAGGTCGGGAAGGGTTGTTCGCTAAGGCCGGCCGCGCCTAAATCCATAAAATTGAACTCGCAATCACTGTTGTCGCGTAATATTCGATAATCTTCGCCCCGGCTCCTTATTTTATGTCAATCTTGGGCCCGGCCGACCAGTCTACGGCTGTGTTGAAATAATTGTAATCCGGAATCGTAACATTCCAATATTATTAAATGGATACGAGTTTTTGCTAAAAGTTAGATTAAATTGTGTACGCAAAGGATTGAAATAAAAGGATGTTCAGTTTTCTGATTTCGGCTGTCTGCGGTTGTCGACGGGGCGCGAGGCGTTGACTGCACAGCTAACCGCGGACGCGCTCACATTGTTCCGAGGTGACCGTTGTCTATTCAAGGGTTTGAGTTTTGCGCTAAATCCTGGCGAACTGCTGTTGTTGAAGGGTCGCAATGGCAGCGGCAAGACGAGTTTTTTGCGGGCGATTGCGGGATTGCTGGAGCTCGAATCCGGCAGCGTGGTCTGGAATGAAATCGCGGTAACCAGGGAGCCCCAGGTCTTTAAGAATTCGCTGGTCTGGATGGCACACCAGGTTGGATTCAAGGGTGATCTCACGCTGCTTGAAAACCTTCACTTTGAAGCCGCGCTCAGACCGCAGTCGGGCCAGGACATTGAAGATGTGCTCAATCGGCTTGGCTTGAATCGACTGAAGCGTTTACCCATGCGATCACTATCGGCGGGCCAGCGACGCCGCGTTGCATTAGCGCGCATGCTGTTGTCGGAGGCGCAGCTCTGGATAATGGATGAGCCGGTAACAAATCTCGACAGCGAAGGTCGGGCGCTGGTGATGGAGCTGGTCGGGGAGCACCTCGCCGCAGACGGCATGGTGATCATGGCGGCACATCAGGATGTCGACGTCGATGCGACCGTGCAGACCATAGAATTGCAGTGACTGACCACAACGAACAACTGCCGGGTGTCTTCGCAGGGATGATGGCGATCGCGCAGCGAGATTTGTTGCTGGTGTGGAAACGGCCGGGCGACGTTCTCAATCCACTGTTTTTTTTCGCGATGGTCGCGACGTTATTTCCGTTAGCAGTCGGTCCCGCGACGGAACAATTGCGATTCAGCGGGCCCGGCGTACTCTGGGTTGCGGCCTTGCTGGCTATGCTTCTGTCGCTGAACAGCCTGTTCCTCACCGACTACGAAGATGGCAGCCTGGAGCAAATGCTGGTCAGTGCTGTTCCATTGCCGGCTCTGGCGCTCGGCAAGTCTGCCGCTCACTGGCTGGCGAACGGATTGCCGCTCGTCATTGTTTCACCGATTATCGCGATGACTTATCAAATGTCATTTTCCGCAACCGTCGTCTTGATGGCGACACTGTTGCTCGGCACGGTTAGCCTGAGTCTCCTGGGATCGATTGGCGCGGCATTAACGGTCGGACTGCACCGCGGAACAGCGCTGCTCAGTTTGCTGGTTCTGCCTTTGGCGATGCCGGTTTTGATCTTTGGTGCGAGAACCGTTTCGTTGGCCGCGGCCGGAGATGCCGTTGCAGGTGGACTGTATTTTCTCAGCGCTTATGCGGTGCTGATGTTGTCGATTGGGCCGTTCGCGACTGCCGCGGCACTACGAATCAGTAACGAGTAGAATCGCGCAGCATGTGGAAAATTTTTCACAGACTGGCGTCGCCGCCGCATTTCTATGGTTTGGCCGAGCGGATGATCCCATGGTTCGCGATGCCAGGACTATTGCTGATCGGCTATGGCGCGTATGCGGGACTCTTCGTCGCGCCGGCAGACTATCAGCAAGGTGATGCATTTCGAATAATTTATGTGCATGTGCCTGCCGCCTACTTGTCGATGATGGCTTACATGATCATGGCGATCAGTGCGGGTATCGGGCTGATCTGGCGAATGAAACTGGCACATGCCGTGGCGGCCGCTGCGGCGCCGCTGGGTGCCTGGTTTACATTCCTCGCACTTGCGACCGGGGCTATCTGGGGTCGGCCGATGTGGGGTACCTGGTGGGAGTGGGGTGACCCGAGACTGACGTCGGAACTCGTATTGCTTTTCTTGTACTTTGGCTACATGGCGCTGCGCAGCGCAATTGACGAGATCGCAAAGGCGGATCGGGCAAGCGCCGTACTGGCGCTGGTTGGCGCCGTTAATGTGCCGATCATTCATTTCTCGGTGGAATGGTGGAGTTCGTTGCACCAGGGCCCGACGTTGATCAGGAAAGGAGGCCCGGCTATTGACGCAGCCATGTTATATCCGCTGCTCGCAATGATTATTGGATTCACACTCGTGTTTGGTGCATTGCTGCTGAGGCGCGTGCGAACCGAAGTGCTGTATCGTGAACGTCGAAAACGCTGGGTATTTAACTTGATATGGAAGGAACAATAATGGGTGCTTACGGCACGTATGTGTGGAGTTGCTTTGCCCTGACGGCGATAGTGTTTGTGTTGTGTGAGTGGCGTGCGCGCCGGCGCCACAAACACGTATACCGTGACATCGAGGTTCGCGTCAAAGCGCTGGGAGACACGGAGTGACGCCACGGCAACAACGCATGCTGGCCGTCGGCCTTGCTGCAACGGGAATTGTGCTCGCGACCGCGCTGACGTTGCGCGCGATGAAAGACAATATGATGTTCTTCATCGGCGTTTCCGAGGTCGTGGCCGGCGAGTACCCGATAAATCGTGATTTCAGGATAGGTGGCCTGGTCGTGGACGGCAGTGTGCACAGGGAACCCGGATCACTGGAGATGGAGTTTCGGGTGACTGACTTGCGGTGTGAGCTGTCAGTCCGGTACACGGGCGTGTTGCCCGATCTGTTTCGCGAAGGACAGGGCGTGGTCGCGCACGGACGAATGGGAGCAAGTGGTGATTTCGAGGCGGTCACAATTCTCGCGAAACACGATGAAAACTATATGTCGCCGGAAGTGGCGGAGTCGCTGGCGGAACATGTCGAAGAGCAAACAGCCGGGCTTGGCGATGGTTCCGCTGAGTGTGGGTCGCCATGATCCCTGAACTCGGGCATTTCGCGTTGATACTCGCGCTGTCGCTGGCGCTCTGCCAGGGTATCTTGCCGTTGGTCGGGGCCCACCGTAACGATGCGGCACTAATGTCGGTCGCGCGAACCGCCGCGCAAGGGCAGTTGTTTTTTGTCGCGTTTGCGTTCGGCTGCCTGACCTGGGCATTTTTGGAAAGCGATTTTTCAGTGGCTTACGTTGCCGCGCATTCACAGTTGGCTTTGCCGACCGTGTACAAGGTGTCAGCGGTGTGGGGAGCACACGAAGGCTCATTGCTGCTCTGGATATTGCTGATGGGCCTGTGGACTGTTGCGGTCGGAAAGTACAGTCATCATCTGCCCGACCAATTTTCGTCTCGGGTCATTGCTGTGCTCGGTCTGCTGTCGTCCGGCTTCCTCTTATTTACCTTGCTGACGTCGAATCCGTTTGTTCGTTTGTCACCGGCGCCGCTCGACGGCTCGGATTTGAATCCCTTATTGCAGGATCTCGGGCTCGCGATCCATCCCCCCATTTTGTATACCGGTTACGTCGGCTTTTCGGTTGCCTTTGCGTTTGCGATTGCCGCAATGCTCAGCGGAAACCTGGATCAGAAATGGGCGAAGTGGACGCGGCCGTGGACGACAATGGCATGGTTGTTCCTGACCGTGGGTATCGCACTGGGCAGTTGGTGGGCTTACTACGAACTTGGTTGGGGTGGATGGTGGTTCTGGGATCCGGTCGAGAACGCGTCGTTCATGCCGTGGCTGGTTGGCACCGCATTGATTCATTCGCTGGCCGTCACCGAAAAGCGTGGTCTGTTCAAAAGCTGGACCTTGCTACTCGCGATAACCGCATTCTCGCTTAGCTTGCTCGGCACGTTCCTGGTTCGCTCTGGCATTCTCGTGTCCGTGCACGCGTTCGCGACTGATCCGGCGCGTGGGTTCTTTATCCTGACGTTTCTCGGCATAGTTATCGTTGGTGCGTTGGTGCTGTATGCATGGCGGGCGCCGGATCTCGACTCGCCGGCCGGATTCCGACTGTTATCCCGCGAAACGTTTCTTCTTCTCAACAATATCTTGCTCGTCGTGGCAGCAGCAGTGATTTTTTACGGTACGTTGATGCCGCTGCTGTACGACGTACTGTCACTGGGAAAAATTTCGATTGGACCGCCGTGGTTTGAGTTCGCGATGCTGCTACCCATGCTGCCGTTGATCTTCCTGGTTGGCGCCGGCATGCATGCCGCGTGGCGCATGCAAGCTGCCGATGCGATGCGGAAACGACTTCTACTGCCGGCCGCAATTGCGCTGGCAGCAGGATTGTTCATTCCGGCGGTGATTTACGGCCGCTTCGGCGTGCTCGTGACAATTGGGACGGTCGCAGCTTTGTGGATAATGCTGTCGTCGCTCATCGAACCCATTCGATCCTGGCGCCGATCAGCAGGTGCGGCGGCCATGACGCGAGGCATGCTCGGCATGTCTGTCGCGCATTTCGGCGTCGGTTTCTTTGTGCTTGGTGTCACCCTTGTATCGGCATTCAATGTGGAGTCCGACCAGGCGCTGAAGCCGGGCGGTTCCGTCGAAGTCGCGGGTTACCGTTTCGAATTACGGGAACTGCGCAATGTCGAAGGGCCAAACTACCAGGCGATAGAGGGCAGGGTGGAGATTCGCAAGGACGGCGAATTTATCGGCGAGGTTCGCCCGCAAAAAAGACAATACATCGTGCAGAAAAACTGGATGACAGAGGCTGGCATTCTTGCGCACTGGAATCGCGATCTGTTCATCGCGCTGGGCGATCAACTGGGTAACGACACCTGGAGCGTACGCATTCAGTACAAGCCGATGATCCGGTTTATCTGGCTGGGAGCGCTGATCATGGCGCTTGGTGGTCTGATCGCGGTCTCTGACCGGCGTTACCGAGGGCAAGTGCGCGTCAAGGAGGGGGCGGCGGAGACCGTTGCGGAGAACGTCTGATGTCGAGGTTTGTTCTGCCCCTGGTGGTTTTCCTGATGTTAGTGGCGATGTTCGTCGTCGGTCTGACCAAAGACCCTTCTCGAATTCCGTCGCCGCTATTGCAGAAACCAGCGCCCGTGTTCGAATTGCCTTCATTGGCGGACCCGGATGTCCTGGTCGGATCCGCGACCTACGCGAATCGAATGGTACTCGTCAATATCTGGGCGACCTGGTGTCCCGGATGTCGACAGGAGCATGACTACCTGGTCGAACTGGCAAGCGAAGGTGTGATCCCGATATTTGGTCTTAACTGGCGTGACAATCGGGCGGATGCGTTGCAATGGATTGAAGTGCTAGGTGATCCATACATCGCATCGGCATTTGACGGGGACGGACGGGTCGGCATCGACTGGGGTGCTTATGGCGCACCGGAAACGTTTCTCATTGATGAGAATGGCATTGTGATTCACAAGCACATTGCGCCGCTGACGCGAGACATATGGCAACGCGATTTCGTGCCGCTGATCGCGGCGGCGGAGGGCGCGAAATGAAACCACTGGCGATTGTTGCGTGCCTTTTGTTGTTGACGTCATTTGCCAAAGCGATCGATGCAGTCGCGCCGTTTGACGATCCGGAAATACAGGCGCGCTATGAAAAGATCATTTCCGAGGTGCGCTGCCTCAAATGCCAAAATCAGACGATCAAGGATTCGAATGCGTTCCTGGCGTCCGATCTGCGACGCGAGATCCGCCACATGCTCGAAGAGGGCAAGACGGATGAGGAGATCTACGAATTCCTGGTCGCGCGCTACGGTGATTTCGCCCTTTACCGACCTCGCGCTTCGGGCAAAACGTTGATTCTCTGGATTGCGCCAATGCTGTTCCTTGTGTTCGGGGCTTTGGCCCTGTGGCGCGTCGTGCACCGTCGCACGGCTTTGCCCATCGACGACGAGGCGACGGAAGAGGCATGACGCTATGGATCGCAATAGCGTTTATGTGCCTCGCCGCGACCCTGTTCGTCGCCTGGCCGCTGTATCGCCGGCAACAGCGGCTGTCGCTGCTGATTGCAGGCAGCGTTATTGCCGTCGTTGCATTGTCCGCCGGATTGTATGCGTACCAGGGCAGCCCTGAACTGCCGTCCGGGGCAGGGACGCAACCCGACGTCGAAGCGATGGTGGTGTCCCTGGCCGAGCGCCTGGAAAACGATCCCGATGATCTCGATGGCTGGAAGATGCTGGGCCGTTCGTACTCGACCCTGGGTGATTTCGATGCTGCCGTGCCGGCGTATGAGCGAGTCGTTGAACTCGAACAATCGCAGAACGCGACATCGCTGGTCGACCTCGGTGCCGCAATCCTCGCGCGCGACAACGCTCGCATCGAGGGCCGCTCGTCGGCACTGTTTGAGAGCGCGCTCGCTATTGAACCCAATAATCCGTCGGCCCTGTTTTACGCGGGCATCGGTGCCCTCAATCGCGGCAATACCAAATTGGCCGCCGATCGCTGGGAAATTCTGATGGGCCTGAATCCGCCAGAAGAGATTCGCGGCCTTCTCGAGCAGCGTATCGCCGAATGGCGTGGTGAACCGCCGCCATCAATGCAAGCATCGACTGTTGAGCGACCGGGTTCCGTAGTGATAGCAGAGATATCGGTATCCGCAGCTGCGGCCCAATCGCTGCCGGCGGAAGCAACCGTTTTTGTCATTGCGCGCGATCCCGCACAGCCCTCGCCGCCGATCGCCGTAACGCGACGATTGTTATCGGAATTACCCGATGTCGTGGAACTGGGCGACGGCGACTCGATGATTCCGGGCCGGACATTGTCTGCATTCGCAGAATTCGAAATCGTTGCGCGAGTTTCAGTTTCCGGTCAGCCCATCGCACAGTCCGGCGACTGGTATGCTCGGGCACTCGTGAAACCTGCCGAGAGTGACAGGATTACGTTGTCAATCGATCAACAGGTCCCCTGAGAGAGAACAATGACCAATGAGATCGAAGCCGCAACCATGTGCTTTGCCTGCGGGCCCGATAATCCGATTGGCCTAAAAATAAAATTTCATGTTGACGGTGACGTCTGCACGGCGGAGTTTACGCCCAACGAAAATCATGTTGGATTTCAGAATACTGTGCACGGCGGCATCCTCTACACGGCTCTGGACGACCTGACAGCGAATATTCTTTATCAGCAGGGTCGCAAAGCGCACACGGCACGTTGTGAAATTCGGTATCGGCATCCCTGTACGGTCGGCGAGAAGCTGGCTTTGAAAGGCTGGATCGATAGTGAGCGCCGCCGCTTGATCATTCTCAAAGGTGAGATTCGCCGCGCTGTCGACGACGTTCTAGTCGCTGACTGCGAATCAAGTTTCATGCTCGAGAAAATATAGGACATCAAGGTATGGGGATTCCGGCCGCACTTGAGGGCAAATTACGCCTGCCGCTGATTGGCGCGCCGATGTTCATTGTGTCGCGTCCGGCACTCGTTATCGCACAATGCACGTCTGGCATCGTCGGCTCGTTTCCCGCGCTCAACGCGCGTCCGCAGCAAACGTTGGCCGACTGGATTGTTGAGATCAAGGATGCGCTTGGGCAATACCAGGACGAACACCCGTCACATCCTGTTGCACCGTTTGCCGTGAACCAGATCGTGCACAAGAGCAACGAACGGTTGTACGCGGATATGGAGACCTGTGTCAGACATGAGGTTCCCATTGTCATTACGAGCCTGCGGCCGCCTGAAGACGTGGTCAACGCAGTACACGAATACGGCGGGCTGGTTTTTCACGACGTGATCAGCCTGCGTCACGCGCAAAAGGCGATGGAGCAGGGCGTCGATGGCATCATCGCGGTGTGTGCCGGTGCGGGCGGCCACGCCGGCTCACTGAGTCCGTTCGCATTGATCAAAGAAATTCGCCGCGAGTTCGACGGCACGCTCATATTGTCGGGTTGCATGTCGAATGGTGGCGATGTCCTCGCGGCACTGGCGATGGGTGCGGACCTCGCCTATATGGGCACGCGATTCATTGCGACAGAAGAGGCGCACGCGGCGCCGGATTACAAGAAGATGATTGTCGACAGTAAGGCTGCTGATATTGTGTACTCGTCATTGTTTTCGGGAATACACGGCAATTACCTGAAAGGCAGCGTCGCGAACGCAGGCTACGATCCGGACGACCTGCCGACTGGGGACAGCAGTTCCATGGATTTCAGTAAACAAGAGCAGAATGCGGCGAAAGCCTGGCGCGACATTTGGAGTGCCGGGCAGGGCGCGGGTGGTGTTGACGAAATACTTCCGGCGGCTGAGCTCGTTGTTCGAATAGAGAAGGAATACGATGCTGCGCGCGTTCAGTTCGGCACTGGTTAAGCAATGAAAATCGTCGCCCTGTCTTATGTCGTCGTGGGTGCCGGTGGCGCGTTGGGCGCAATGGCACGATATGCACTGAATGTCGCGCTGCAGCGTGGCGTCAGCTTTCCGTGGGGCACGTTAAGCGCAAACTTGCTGGGTTGCCTGATCATGGGCGTGCTGGCACAGCTCATTGCCAATTCCGACTGGTTCAATAATGCAGGCATTATTCCCGATCACTATCGATTGATGTTTGCAGTTGGGTTTTGCGGCAGCTTCACTACCTTGTCCGCGCTGGTAATGGAATTCCATACAATGTTGCAACGAAACGAAATATTCGCGTCATTTCTTTACCTGATGGCCAGTGTGGTCGGTGGCTTTGCGTGTTTTTACGTGGGCTTCATGCTGCTGCGGATGATTCGAGGAGTCGCATAATCCGGTCAAGCCATTCTCTGTGTTCCGGTTTCATCAGCACCGAACGCAGGCAAGTCACCGTATCCGCATCTGCCTGCATATCGGGCAGGTAGGGCTGCACAAACTCGATCGGCAAATCCATCATGGCCAGGTGCAATTCCTGTTTGGCGGCCCGGGCGAATACGTCACGGGCTCGTTGCGTGGACGCCGAGGCACTTGGCGCAACGCAGGCATAGACGACGATATCAAGCTCGGGTTGCATTAATGGTTGGTAGTGCTCGCTATCGTTGAGCTGCTGCCAGAAATCCTGGGCCGCATCGATGCCCTGATCCAGCCACTGCGCGAATTGCCCCTCTTTGACGAGTGGGAAAAGTTTTTGCGTGGCCCAAAGTGCAACGGCCGCCGCGCCGGGCCGCGAGCATTCCAGGCTGATCTCCCCGAGATGTAATTCCGCCGAACTGAAATACGTAAACGGTGAGTCGTGTTTGTAGAAACGCCCGACCTCTGGATCCTTGAACAGGACGCAGCCACAGCCGTAGGGCTGCAAACCGTGTTTGTGCGGATCGACGACAATCGAATCGACATCGACAAGCTTGTCAAAGGCGGCTCGCGTTGCATTGCGCAAATTGCTGCACAAACCAAAATAACCGCCGTAAGCAGCGTCGGCGTGCACGCGGACCTTATAAGTTCTGGCAAGTTCCAGTATCGCTGGCAGCGAATCGACCGCACCGAGCCCGGTGTTTCCCATTGTCGCGACGATCGTACCAACATCGCCAGCCCGCAATAGAGTCTCGATGGCATCGAGGTCCAGGCGTCCCTCCCTATCAACATCTACGGGAGAAAACGGCAGCCCGAGCACATCGCTGATTCGCTTGTGTGTGTAGTGCGCTTGGCTCGATGCGATGATTTTCTTGCCGGGGTGCAGACAACCTGCGACCCATAGCGCTTCGAGGTTTGCCATCGTGCCGCCGCCCGTCAGGTGGCCCAGCGGGTCGTTCCAGCCGTACAGCTGGCCAAGTTCGACAATGCATTCTTTCTCTAGCGGAGAACTCGCACGGCTGCCATCCAGCGCGTGATTGTTAGGGTTTACCCACAGCGACATTGCGTACGCGATACGCGCGATCGCATGGGGTGGTTTGAGCATCTGGCCGGCGTATTGTGGATGATAGTACGGATAATTGTCCTGCATTCGCTCTGCAACGATCTGCAGTACCTCGGCGGCCGCATCGGTATCGAAATCGGGAGTGAACTCGGGCAGGTTCTCGTAACCCTTCGAGAGCGTGGCCAGCGCATCGCGTAGCAACTCGAGTTCTGCGGGGTTGATCATCGATGGCCCGGGACATTATTGAGCGCCGGAGCTTACCGCAATTCCGGGCCGGATGGCGTTACTATTGGCACATGGACCTGCTGGCGCTCGCTGTTCCCTTTTTTATACTCGCTCTAATCGCGGA
>SMUZ01025035.1_pt1 | contig 12244 bp, 9 predicted proteins | sample 2456421 | NCBI WGS metagenome assembly SMUZ01 (sample SAMN11095932, study PRJNA526329) | marine sediment metagenome | biome: Marine sediment; feature: Surficial sediment; material: Deep marine sediment; isolation source: Hadal surficial sediment | place: Pacific Ocean | collected 2014-11 | depth 0-1... | reverse complement strand
GTCGCTAACGCGCGCGCTGCGGCAGCCCTGACCTGGTGCCTCGGAAGTTCGTTGTCAGATATTCGGTTTGGGCTGACGACCATGTCCCAGGACGAAAACCCGGGCCGATGTAATATTTACGATGTTGGTGGCACGAAGGTGCTGCTCGATTTCGCGCATAATCCACACGCAATGCACGCCTTGTTCGACATGGCAGAGGCCTTACCGGCAAAACGCCGTGCCCTGTGTTTCGGCCAGGCCGGCGATCGGCCCGATGACCTGATTCGGGAGCTGGCGCGCGACGGCTGGTCGATCGGTCTGGACCATGTGATCGTGTCGGAGCTTGCGGCCTACCATCGCGGTCGTGAGCCGGGTGAGGTCTATGCGCTAATCCGTGAAGAGCTGCTGCGTTTAGGCGCGTTGCCGCAGCAGATCGAGCATCATGCGGAAGAAACCGAATCACTCGCCGCGGCGCTGGCCTGGGCGGAACCGGGTGACCTCATCATCATGCTGGCGTTAGACGGCGCCGCTCCGATTCAGGAACAGCTCAAGGCACTGGGCGCGTAGGCCTGTTCGAGGCCCAGAATCAGCTCCCAGTGTTCGTCGCTGACGGGCATGATCGACAGACGATTGCCCTTGCGAACCAGAATCATATCCTCAAGGCCCGGTTGTGCCTTGAGTTCGGTGAGCTTGATCGTGCGTTTGAATTTTCTTACAAAAGCGACATCCACGAGTTGCCAGCGCGGATTGTTGGCGCTGCTTTTCGGGTCGAAGTAGTTGGATTTCGGGTCGAACTGGGTGGAATCCGCGTAGGGCTTGCTGGCCACCTTCATGATGCCGACGATGCCAATGTCCTTGCAGTTCGAGTGGTAGAAAAATATCTTGTCGCCGATCCGCATGTCGTCGCGCATCATGTTGCGCGCCTGATAGTTACGAATACTGTCCCAGGGTTCGCGCCGATCGCGTTTGAGATCGTCGATGCTGTAGACATCGGGCTCGGATTTCATCAACCAGTTTGCCATGTTTTTAGCCACGCTTGTAGGGTATTCGTAAGGGAGTAAAGCGGCGGGATTTTAGCACGCCGCGCCGTGCTTGAATCGCAGAATTGCTGTGTTAGGATTGCGCCACCGATGACAAGGCTACACTTGAAAAGGCCCGTTTGATGGCAAATATGCTCGCAAATATATTTGGCTCCTCCCCGGTCCAACCGCTCGAAAAACACATCGACATTTCCTATTGTTGTGCGAAACAGCTGCGCGCGTTTTTCAGAGCGGTAGTCAAAGACGACTGGGATACCGCGACCAGCGTCAGAAGTGAAATTGAAAGACTGGAACACGAGGCCGACGACCTCAAGAAGGCTATTCGATTGAGCCTGCCGAAAAGTCTGTTCATGCCCGTCCCGCGACAGGATTTGCTGGAGTTGTTGCTGGTTCAGGACAAAATCGCGAATAGAACAAAAGATGTTTCCGGCATCGTGATTGGACGCAGGATGCAGATTCCGGCAGAGATTGCCGAGCAATTTCTGGATTTTGTCGACCGTAATGTCGATGCAGCGAAGCAGGCGCGCAAGAGCGTGCGTGAGCTGGACGAATTGTTCACGGTTGGCTTTCGCGGTGCTGAAGTTGATCTTGTAACTGCGTTGATTGAGGAACTGGACCGAATTGAAACGGATACAGACGACAAACAAGCTGCGCTCAGGGCTGCCTTGTTTAAAATCGAGAAGGACATGGATCCCATCGACGCTGTGTTCATGTACAAGGTGATCGAACTGACCGGCGAAATCGCCGACATGGCTGAACGAGTTGGACGCCGACTCGAACTCTTGCTCTCTCACTAACTAACTAAAAATAACAAGCAGGTCAGGGGCACCGGAATGGATCAACAAGTCATCTATATAACGTTGGCTGCGCTGTTTGGCATCTTCATGGCCTGGGGTATCGGCGCCAATGACGTTGCCAATGCGATGGCAACCTCGGTGGGCTCGAAGGCGCTGACGATCAAGCAGGCGATTCTTGTTGCCGCCGTATTCGAATTCCTGGGTGCTGTTCTGGCGGGTGGTGAGGTTACGAACACGGTTCGCAAAGGTATCGTCGATGCGGACATGTTTATCGGCGCGCCTGAACTGATGATTTACGGCATGCTCGCGTCGCTGCTTGCGGCGGGCACATGGCTGCTCATAGCGTCCAGCAATGGCTGGCCAGTCTCGACGACGCACTCAATTGTAGGCGCTATTGTAGGATTTGCTGCAGTGGGAATCGGCATGGATGCCGTTCAATGGGGTGAGGTCGGCAAGATCGTCATGAGCTGGGTAGTCACGCCATTGATCGCGGGATTTCTCGCGTTTTTGATTTATCAGTCGGTTCAGAAACTCATTTTTAGCCAGGAAGATCCGCTGTCGAAAGCCAAACGCTATGTGCCCGTGTACATTTTTCTGGCGGCGTTTACGCTGACGCTGGTGACGATTCTCAAAGGACTTAAACACGTAGGTCTGCACATCAGTGTTCGCGACAGCTACATACTGGCGACTGTAATCGCTGTCCTGATCTCGCTGATCGGCGCGTACTTCATCAACAAGATTGAGTCGAACCCCAAGGCAGAGAAGAAAGAGCACTTTGTGACGGTCGAGCGCGTGTTCGGCGTCCTTATGATCGTTACGGCATGCGGCATGGCGTTTGCACATGGTTCAAATGATGTGGCGAATGCGATCGGGCCGATCGCGGCAGTCGTAAGCATTGCTCAAACCGGTGCTGTTACTGCGCAGTCCGCACTGCCGTTATGGGTGTTGGTGCTTGGAGGTGTTGGAATCGTCGTCGGTCTTGCGACGTTCGGTCGGCACGTCATCGCGACGGTTGGCGAGAAGATTACGCACCTGACACCCAGCCGGGGTTTTGCGGCGGAATTGGCTGCCGCTACCACAATCGTGATTGCATCGGGCACAGGCATGCCGATCTCGACCACACAGACACTCGTGGGCGCTGTACTTGGCGTCGGCCTTGCGCGCGGCATCGATGCAATTGACCTGCGAGTTGTTACCCGAATCTTCGTGTCCTGGGTTGTCACGATTCCCGCCGGCGCGGGCCTCGCGATCGTCTTCTTCTTCATCTTCAAAGCAGTATTGCCCTGACAGGCTCCGAACATAAAGTGCTGACCGCCGGCGCGCGTCGCTACGCGATGCTGATTCTCGCCGTCGTCTACATGTTCAATTTTATCGACCGGCAGATTCTCGCCATTCTGCTGCCTGCAATTCGCGATGAATTTCAGGTGGGCGATACGGTCCTCGGACTACTGACCGGAACCGCGTTCGCGTTATTCTATGTCACGCTGGGCATTCCGATTGCACAAGTAGCGGACAGATGGAATCGACGTAACCTGGTGGCGGCAGCGCTTGCGATATGGAGCGGCATGACTGCTTTGTCAGGACTCGCTGCGAACATCTGGCAGCTAACGCTTGCGCGCATCGGTGTTGGTATTGGCGAGGCCGGCTGCAGTCCTCCGGCGCATTCGATGATCTCCGACTATTACCCACCCGAGCAACGCTCGATCGCAATGGGCTTTTACACGCTCGGTATTTCGACGGGCATCATGATTGCCTACCTGGCAGGCGGCTGGGTCGTCGAAAACCATGGCTGGCGCCAGGCGTTTTTCATCGTCGGCATACCGGGCCTGATACTTGCTGGAATTATGCGTTTTACGGTCGTCGAACCACAACGTGGAGCCTCCGAAGAACGCGTTGCTTCGGGCAGCAGGCCGACGTTTCTTGAGGTCTTGCAATTTCTTCGTGGGCGGCGATCGTTTATTCACATGGGTGTGGCCGCGGGCCTTAGTTCCTTCGTTGGCTACGCCGTAGTGACTTTCTTTCCGAGTTATGTTGTGCGAAGTTTCGGCATGGGGCTGGCGGAACTCGGTTTCTGGCTCGGGATAATTGTCGGCATCGCGGGCGGCGTTGGCTACTTCGGTGGCGGCGTTATTGCCGACAAGCTCGGCCGGGAGAGCCGCCGCAAGTCCTTCAATTTTCTCGCTCTGGCCTCGCTCGTATCAATGTTGTTCTATGTCACGGTGTTCCTGGCGCAGTCCTCCGGCTGGGCGCTCGCAATGCTTGTCTTGCCGACCGGACTCGCCAATCTCTACCTGGCGACCGTGCTGGCGCAGGCGCAGAGTCTTGTATCGCTGCGCATGCGCGCTGTGGCATCGGCGCTGGTTCTGTTGCTGATCAATATCATCGGTCTGGCTTGCGGTCCGCTGTTTACGGGCATGCTCAGCGATGCGTTGGAGCCTTCTTTCGGTGCTGAATCGATACGTTACAGCCTGTTGATCGTGTGTGTCCTTATCCTGCCGTGGGCTGCCTGGCATTATGTGCTTGCGGGTCGCTCGATCGACGCAGACCTTGGCAGAGCTCGCGAGCAAGACTAAAAAGGCATGTTAGTATTCCGCTGGATCTTGCGGCAGGAATAAGAACATCAAACCACGCAATACACTCGCCCGACTCAGGGCCATTCTGGTATTTGTTGTCGCTGCCATCGCTACTGGATGGCCATTCGCACTGACGGCACTTGAAATCGAAACACCCGCAGTCGGCCTGACGGCCGTACCCGCAAAGATTGTCGTGACCGACGCAATAGCCGGAGAGGAAGTCACGCTGCGGGCGGCAGACAAATCCTGGCAGACGCATGCGGATGCAAACGGGACTGCGAGCTTCGAGGATGTCGTCATCGACGGTTCCGGGTCGGTCACATTGCAAGCCTCTGCGGGCGAGCAGTTTGCAGAAGCGGACCTGCGAGTGATCTATGGCTGGATTTCCATCCTGCCCGCGATGTGCGCAATCTTGATCGCATTGCTGTTTCGCAATGTCATTCCGGCACTCATGGTCGGCCTCTGGTTTGGAGCGACGGCGATCATCGGGTTTACGGGAGCCGGGCTCTTGCAAGGCCTGCTCGACAGCTTCCAGGTATTTGTAAAATCTGCCGTCGCTGACGAAGACCATGTTTCGATCATCCTGTTTACGATGATGATCGGCGGCATGGTTGGCATCATTACGCGCAACGGTGGTATGGCGAGCATCGTGCGCATGATTGTGAGTCGCGCGAAGACTGCGATCGGCGGACAAGTCGCCGTGTGGATCATGGGGCTGATGATCTTTTTCGATGACTACAGCAACACACTGGTCGTCGGCAATACGGCGCGATCACTCACTGACCATCTGAAAATTTCGCGTGAGAAACTCGCCTATATCGTTGACTCGACTGCGGCGCCGGTTGCCTGTATCGCGCTGATCACGACATGGATTGGCTATGAAATAGGTCTTGTGGATGACGCGCTGAGTCTGGTGGACGAATTATCTGATATGCCGGCTTATTCTGTATTCCTGCATTCGATCCCGTACAGCTTCTACCCGATTCTTGCGATTGTCTTTGTCCTCCTTATTGCATCATCCGGTCTCGACTTGGGGCCGATGTACGATGCGGAAGTACGCGCCCGGAACGGCCAGGTCAAACCTCCATCCGTCGATGTCTTGCCTGCGCTTGAAGGTGAGGATCTCGAACCGAAAGGCAATATTCCTCTACGAGCAGCAAACGCGTACCTGCCAATCGCCGGCCTGATAATTGCGTTGGGCGTCAGCCTGTACGCCACAGGTGAGGGTAATAGCGTGACCGAGATCCTGGGCACGGCGGACCCCTACAAGTCGATGATGTACGCGTCGTTTGTCAGCGTTTTGATCGCAGCGTCGATTACGATCGGACAAGGTATTTTGTCGGTGCACGAAACGGTCGATGCCTGGTACGGTGGATTGCGTGCGACGCTGTTTGGCATGATCATCCTCGTTCTGGCGTGGGCGCTGGCGGATGTCACAAGCACCCTCAGTACGGCCAGTTTCCTCGTCTCAGTCCTCGCGGATACTTTGCCAGTCGCGCTGGTGCCGGCAACCGTATTCATACTCGCCTCAATTACCGCGTTCACGACGGGAACAAGCTGGGGAACGATGGGCATTCTCATGCCGTTGGTTGTGCCGCTGGCCTGGGCCGTAATGACCGTCAATGGCGTTGCGGATGCCTCCGGCATGCATGTGCTGTATTCGTCTGTAGCCAGTGTTCTCGCAGGTGCGGTATGGGGCGATCATTGCTCACCTATTTCCGACACCACGGTCCTGTCGTCCGTGGCGAGTGGCTGCAATCACGTTGAACACGTTCGTACGCAGCTCCCGTACGCGCTGATTGTTGGCGGTGTGGCATTGGTAGCCGGGACCATTCCCGGCGGCTATGGCTTACCGCCCTGGGTGTCTATAATCGGCGGTATTGTTATTCTGGTCGCGATTCTTAAGTTCTTCGGTAAAAACGCCGATAATGCAGTAGCTCGACCGGACTGACAAAATGAGTGCAAGGCCTACAATCGGCGTTTCGGCATGTCGTCGGATGCTGGATCCACATCCATTTCACATGGTGGGTGAAAAATACCTGCAGGCGCTGATCGACGGCGCGCGTGGGTTGCCGCTGATTATTCCGGCCATGGCCGCCGGCATCGATATCGATGAATTGCTAGCACGCATTGACGGCATCCTGCTGACGGGAAGCCTGTCCAATGTCGAACCGCAACACTACGAGGGAGAGGACTCGGCGGCGGACACGCTGCATGACCCCGAACGAGATGCGCTCACGCTGCCGCTCGCATGCCGTGCGATCGAGCAAGGCATTCCGTTACTGGCGGTTTGCCGTGGATTCCAGGAGCTCAATGTCGCGCTGGGCGGAACACTGCATCAGAATGTCGCGATTGTTGAAGGCCTTAACGTGCACAGCGAGGATTCCAACGATGCGCTGGACGTGCAGTACGGTCCATCGCACACGGTCAATCTCGTGGAAGGCGGGCTGTTGCATAACTTGCTGGGTGCGCCAACTGCGATGGTCAATTCCTTGCACAAGCAAGGTGTTCGCAAGTTGGCTCCAGGCCTGAGCGTTGAGGCGATAGCAGATGACGGGCTGGTCGAAGGATTTAGAGTCGATGATGTACCTGGGTTTGCGCTTGGAGTGCAATGGCATCCGGAATGGAAGGTGACTGAGAACGAATTCTCGATGAAAATTTTCAAGGCGTTCGGTGATGCATGCCGTAAGCGTGCGGCTGGACGACAGGCCTGACAATCCATTGCCGACCCATAGCCCAAGTATTCGCTTGTACGACTTTTTTGAGGTTCACCAGCGCCGGCAAGCTCCGTTGGTGCTCGCGACTGTAGTAGAGACGCAGGGTTCGACCTACAGCAAGGCCGGTGCTCTGATGCTGATCGACGAGAATGGCATTTTTCAGGGCATGCTTTCCGGGGGCTGTCTCGAAGGCGATCTCGCGATTCGCGCCCAGGTCGTGCTCGAGTCCGGACAGTCGCAACTTGTGACCTACGATCTCGCTGCAGACAATGACGAGCTTTGGGGTCTGGGGGTTGGCTGTGATGGTCTCATGAGGGTGTTACTACAGCCGCTTGTCAGCACGCGGGCCTATGAACCCTTCGCGACCATGCTTGCGGCATTTGATGGGGAGGAGGCTGCCGTCGTGTCGACGATTGTGGAGTCAAATTTGTCCTCGGCACCTCTCGCAGCAACGTTTGTATTAATGTCCGGCGAATCGCGGGCGTTTGGTGCTGTTGAAGACATCGCCGCCGAAGTAGCGACCTCAGCAGCGAAATTTCTCGAGGGAGGGGAGCAGGCCAGCCAATCGCTTTCGAGGGACGGCGGTGAAGCGCAGGTCATGCACAGCCTGATTCGGCCCGCAGCAAAACTTCTGCTACTTGGCGGCGGACTGGATGCCGAGCCCCTGCTTCGTTATGCGAGCGACATGGGCTGGAAATGTACGGTTGTTGATCATCGGCCGGGCTATCTCGAGAAGGGTGATTTTGCCGTCGCCGACAATGTCGTTTGTTGTGCAGCCGATGAGCTGGCCTCGAACGTCGAATTGAGCGGATACACTGCTGCAGTGGTCATGAGCCACCATCTTGTGAGCGACGGCGATTATCTGGCTCAGCTTGCCGCGACAGAGATCGCCTATATTGGTCTGTTAGGTCCCGCCGGACGGCGCGAGCGTTTGCTGTCGGATTTAGGCGCGATTGGGAGCAAGCTTGAGGGTCGTTTGTACGGACCCGCCGGGCTGGATATCGGTGGGCGCGGCCCATCGGCAATCGCGCTGTCAATAGTCGCGCAACTCCAGGAGTTGTTTGCGCGCGACTAAGTCGTTATTGAGATTGAATATCTCCGGGTAGAAATACGCGCGCAATCATCTGCACGAGTTCTTCACGAGTATCTTCCGAATCCAGATCGATCTTGCTGGTTCCGACAAGCAATTGCGAGACTGCCAGCATGCCGCCGGCCGCAATTCGAATCATGTGATAGAGCATCGCCGGGTTACCGGCCGGTGCGACGCCGATTTCCTGCAATGTCTGAATGTGGCCCACTGTCGCGTCGAAGAACGGTTGCATATGCGCTTCGATGAGCCAGTCCAGACGTGTGTTCTGGTAGCTCGACTCCTGCATGATGAAGCGGTGAATCGCAGGTTGCTTATGCGTCTGACGGACAAAGGCGCGAATCATCGACGTGAACCGGGTCTTCGGGCAGGCGTCGCCGCTTTCGCTGAGCGCCTTTGCAAGTACTCTGGCGAAATCAGTAAACACCTGGTCGGCTGCGGCGCGCCACAGTTGATCCTTGTTCTTGAAATGGTAGGTGATCAGCGGGTGATGTACACCGGCGCGTTCCGCGATGTCGCGAGTGGAGGTCCCTTTAAAGCCGTTCTCCGAGAACGCGCTGATTGCTGCATCGAGCAATTTCTGTTGCGTTACAAGCGAGCGTTGTTGTTGTCGTCGCGCCGGTTGATCGGCGTTGGCAGCAATATTATTTGACACGCATCATCCCCCTGATTCTTTTAGCCAAGGTTAGCGGTATATTTAGAATGGGTCCAGTCGGGCTGGGTTTTCGTTACCGCAGAGCGAGTCTTTGGGCGAGAAATCTACTCGATCGCGAACATCATGCGGACTCCCGCGCGCTTCTCGATAACAATGCCATTTTCGAAAATCGGCATGAACTCCCACTTCTCCACAGCCTTGGTCGCGGCGTTGACGAAGGTCTGGCCCGGCTCGGAATTACGTATTTCAATGTCTTTGGTCGTTCCATCCTGGGCCACTGTGAACACGATATCCACCCAGCCGGACAAATTTCGGCGCTCGGCGACGCGCGGGTACCTGGGCGCAACATACCTGGTGCGCGTGAGTGAGCTGATTCCGACGGGATTATCGAATTGCGGGTTGGCCTGGGTGTTGCTGCCGCTACTCGCAGCGACCGGGACCGTGGCTGCGGCAAGCGTTGCCGCCTGTCGTTGGTCCGCCGCGGCGCGTTGTTCGGCTGCCAGACGCTCAACTTCAAGTTGTTCGGCAGCAAATCGATCGGCCTCGGCCTGTTGTCCGGCCAGGCGATCGGCTTCGAGTTTCGCGGCCGCCATACGTTCTGCTTCGACTTTTTCCGCTGCGATGCGATCGGCTTCGAGTTTTTCCGCTGCGACGCGATCGGCTTCGGCTTTTTCCGCTGCGACGCGATCGGCTTCGGCTTGCTGCGCGGCCAGTCGATCGGCTTCGAGTTTCGCGGCCGCCACACGTTCTGCTTCGATTTTTTCCATTGCGACACGATCGGCTTCGGCTTGTGCTGCGGCCACACGATCGGCCTCGGCACGGCGTGCGTTTTCGGCTGCAAGTCTTTCTGCGTCGGTTTGCACCTCAATGGCTGCGGCGAGATCGCCTTCCAGCGCCTCTAAATCGACCGTATTGGCAACGTTCAATGAGCGCGCACTGAAGAGCTCGTTGGCTGCGTCATCAAGCCTGGACTCCTGCAACGCGACTCGTGCGTTTGCAAGGAATTCGCGCAATTGCATTTGTGACAGCTGGGCCATCAGGAACGGCAACCTGGTGTTATCCGGATCCGCGCTTATGACCATGTTCAATTCTGCGGCAGCGTCGGCGCTGCGATTATCGAGAATTGCTGCCTCAGCATTTGCGAAGGCAAGGTCAATCTCTTCACGTGTCAAAACATCGGCGCTTACCGCTTCAACGTCTGTACTCGGCACTGTGTCGGGCGCGGTGCCGGAATTTGTAATAGCAGGGGGGACCTCGGTCGCAACGGGTTCAGCATTTGGAGGTGTATCGCTGGATCCACTGTATACCCATACGCCAATTGCGATCACGGCGATAATAGCAGCCGCAGCTATGCCAATAATTTTGGGATTTGCGAACGGCGAGCCGTCACTACTGTCTGTTTTTGCCGCAGGGGCTGCGCCGATGTCGACTTGCACTTTTTTTGTTGCTTTGCGCTTGCTGATTTTTTCACCAATGCTGCTGACAATGCCAGTCATTGTTTCTGCAAAACTCGTATCGTCGCCGTCAAATGCCGTTGACAACCTGTCATTTGCCAACGATGGCTTGATTTCGACAGGCTGCTCTATCGGCTTGGCCTGCAGCTTGGTATTCGTTCCGGGTTTCGGAACGGCTTTTGCCTTGGGTTTTGCTTCGGGTTTCGGTTTGGCGGCGGGTTTCAGGCGACTGGCGACCTGGGGTTTCGGCGCCGCGGGCGTCTCGCCTGCGCGCAACTTGAATGCCGACTCCGGCGCTTCAAGGTGATGTTTGACCGATGCTTCAACTGCTAGCCTTGCACGACCGGGCGAGACCGGTTTTAGCAAGAAGCGATAGACCTTGCCGCGATTGATAAGGTCCATGAGCATTTCACCATCGTCACGTCGCCCTGCGACGATGCTGACGAGGCGCGATGATTTTCCACGCAGATGCTGGGTGAGTTTTTCTACGTTGGGTCCGGCCATTGCGGCGTCCACTACTGCGACGCCAATCTTGTATTTCGCAAGCGCTTGCTCAGCCTGGGCGAGCGTATTCGCGTAGCGGATGTTGTGCATGCCGAAGGATGATTCTCTTATGGTTGCGAGAAATTCCTCGTCCTTGGTCAGCACCAGAACATCGACCGTACGGGCACCAACGGCCGCCGCGGCGGAAATTTTCTTTGGATCCAAAATCGGTATCGTGCCCGTGCCGTCGCTAATAATGGCGGAGCCGTTTTCCGATGTCTCCATGACGATGTGTTCGGTGACGGGTTCGTCGGGGTTCGCCGCCATGTCGTTCGCGGATTCAGCCAGCGCGAGCAGGCGCATTTGCTGTGTGGCGTTATCAACCAACTTGACGACGTCCTCTGCACTGACACCGCCATGCACGATCTGGAATACTTCCTTATAGCCAACCACTGCTTCGAGGTCGTCGTCGTGCCTGCTCGCGAGAAGAATGCCGATGGTGTTGGGCGAACGTTTTTTAGCTTCTCGCAGCGCCTCTATGCCGCTCATGCCGGGCAACTCCAGCGCCGAAATAATGACGTGAATCGGAGTCTCTGTCAGCGTGTTCAGAGCTTCGGTGCCGCTCGTTGCACAATGCACCGTATAGCTATCATTAAAACCGGAACTCAGGTTATCCAGCGTCCGTTGCTCGCTGTGCAGTATAAGCACCTGCGTTCTGACTTGTTCAGACGCCAAAATCGTTTCTCCGGTAGTTATGTCTAATGGCCCACGCAGTCCTTGCGTCGGCGCAGTATATAGGCACACATGCCCGGAATTGTCGGTGGACCCGACAGAGTTTTGAATCTGTGACGCGCCGCACAGTGCAAGTGCAGGGCGCGTCACATAAGGGCTCTGGGCGGGCCCTTAGCTTCGGTCGGCGACTTCCCCGGTCAATTCGCTGACGACATCGTTTAGCGAAATGACGCGTTGCTGTTTCGAGCCAAGACGTCGCATGGCAACGCTGCGCGTTTCGACTTCGCGTTGCCCGACGGCCAGTAGAACCGGCACTTTGGACACGCTATGCTCGCGGACCTTGTAGGAGATTTTCTCGTTGCGCAGATCGGTGTCGGCGCGTAGCCCGGCGGCACGCAAAGTCGTCGCAACTTCCTCGGCGAAATCATCTGCCGCGGACGTAATCGTCAGAACCTTGATTTGTACCGGGCTCAGCCACAGGGGCAGATTGCCGGCATGGTGTTCGACCAGAATGCCGATGAAGCGCTCGAGCGATCCAAAAATCGCCCGATGCAACATGACAGGTACGTGCTTGTTGCCGTCCTCACCGATGTAAGAGGCTCCGAGACGACCTGGCATGTTGAGATCAACCTGCAAGGTTCCGCATTGCCAGTCACGGCCGATCGCATCGCGCAACACGAATTCGAGCTTCGGCCCGTAAAACGCACCCTCACCCGGATTGTGCGTG
>SMUZ01048424.1_pt1 | contig 12283 bp, 9 predicted proteins | sample 2456421 | NCBI WGS metagenome assembly SMUZ01 (sample SAMN11095932, study PRJNA526329) | marine sediment metagenome | biome: Marine sediment; feature: Surficial sediment; material: Deep marine sediment; isolation source: Hadal surficial sediment | place: Pacific Ocean | collected 2014-11 | depth 0-1... | reverse complement strand
GGGTTTGGCTTTGTCGTGATTCGTTGTCTGTCCTTTATACGCCGTTTTGCCAAAAATGTCCTGATGGTCAATTCGGGCCTGAAGGCCCTCCTACAAGCTGCCGCTCATACTCTTCAGCGTTGAAATTGCCGCTCGGCTCAGCGCCTCGACTATCGGTACCTGGCACGCTCCGCGAGCTTCTGTGCTTCCTCACTGTGCCGGGCGACTAATGAAACATTCTTCGTATCGTTCGCTGCGCCGATTGCCGCGTAAACCAAAGTGTGTGACGAATGCTGCGTTTGAATTCTCTCGCTTAACAGCCATTCCAACAACGCCAACGCGCCGTCCGGATTCCGCGCATGACGTGCAATGCCGATACCCTCAATGTCCGAGTAGTTCACTGCGGGCGTGAAGATTTCAATGCGGGAATCCTCAATGTTCTGCGCGGCCAGTGCAGCGGCCTGACTCGAAACGATGCCTATAGAACAATCACCAGATTGAAAGGCACGTAGAAGTTCTGCCTCGGTGTCGAAGGGCGGCGTCGCGAGATTGGCAACCCAGCCGCGCACAGTCAGCTCAGTATTGCGGATACCAATTTCGTCGATCAGCGTTGCGATGACGGTGCGATTGATTGGCAACGAGGACGAGGACAGGCAGACGTGGCCACGAAACCGTGCTTCGGCCAGCACCTCAAAACCGGACAACTCAGCAACGCTGACAACATCCGGATCGTACGCGAGCACGGCGGTTTGATAGCTCAGCGCCACCCAGTACTCGTCCGGATCCCGCAGCCACGTCGGCACGCTATCATGTACGAACGCCGAGTAAATCGGACGCAGCGCGCCCTCTTCCGCGGCCCGCCAGATCTCGGCAACGGAATGCACCAGCAACAGGTCGGCAAGGGGTGATACGCGACTGTCGATGACGTCGTCGACGATTCCGGGTGTATCACCGTAGCGAACGATTACGGCGACGCCGGTTTCCTTCGTGTAGCCCTCGAATAGTGCGGGCAGATACTCGCGGTCGCTGTAGGCGGCATATACAACAACCGACTCCAGTGCCGGCTGCTCCTCAGCGGACTGTTCGGGCGTACAAGCGACCAGCAATGCGATTCCGAGCGCTCCTACAGCTTGCAGTCGACCACTCACACCGATTCTTCAATCGCGATCTGATCTCGTCCGCCTGATTTTGCCCGATACAACGCAACATCCGCCCGCGCAATCAATGCATCCCCGATTGTTTTGAGATCGTTGTCCTCGGAGTCGGGGCGGACGCCCGCGATACCGATCGATGCCGTAATTGTCACCTCTTCTTTGCAAGGCAGGTTAAATGGCGTTGCCGAGATCACGCGCCGTACGCGTTCCGCGAGCCGCTCCCCGGACACGGTATCGGTATCGGGCATCAGCACAACGAACTCCTCACCGCCGTAACGTACGGCAACGTCGCTGGCGCGTACTTGCGAATCAATGCGATTGGCCAGTTCCCGCAACGCAGCGTCGCCCGCAGCGTGGCCCCAGGTATCGTTAACGCGCTTGAAATGATCGACATCGAGCATCAGGCAGACGAGACTACTGGCATCGCGTCGCGCGCGAGCCAATTCCTCGCTAAGGCGCACTTGCAGGTAGCGCCTGTTATTCCAGCCCGTCAGCACGTCTGTGAAACCGCTACGCAACAGTCGCGCTCGGTTGACGACATTCTCAATGCAATAGGACGCGATGACCCCGAGGTGGGCCATGAAATCAGCCGCATGCCCGCGCGTGAATCGCCCGGCATCGTCGCTACCGAGATTGATACTCCCGATCAGCTTGTTGCGGTGCATTAATGGAATCATTGCAACACTTGCGAGGCGTCCGGCGTCCGGAAATATCATCTGGTGGTCACTGCCCGTGTAAGCACCGAGCCAGGGAGCACGGAGTGCAACGTACTGTGGCGCCATGCCGGCCAGGGATTCTACGATTAGCAGGCCGTCATAGTTCTCCGCAGGAGCGCCAGCGGCAAGCATCAGGTGACGGATTTCGTGATCTGGATCGCACAACATCACACTGACATACGGCAAGTCATAACTCGCCTTGAGGCCAACAAGCAATTCCGTCAATAAGGCATCGAGGTCTTCGGCCTGTAACAGGCACAGCTCGCGCTGCTGCGAACGACGCATCTTGACGTCGTTTGCCTCGATACGGGCCAATAGTTCGTCTGCAGATTCCATTCGTCAGTTTCGTTAGCCTCGCATAGCAATATAATCCTGTCCTTTCTGCATCAGGTCAACGAACCCATCCTCATCTCCGCTCGCAACTACGTCGCGAATGCGTGCTGCTGCCTCGCAAAGCGCGTCCAGCGGTCGCAGCCCGAACTTATTGAGATTCTGGATTTCGAAATACATGTGCGGATTGTCCTGCGCGACCGCCTTGGATACGAGCAACTGCGCATCAAATGTCGTTGACGACATCTGCGCGAGTTTGGGTGCCGCTTCGCCGCTTTCCGCAAGCGCCGTGAAAAACGCGATGTTCAATGCATGGGACAAACCCAGTACATACGCGATCAGTCGATCATGATCGTCAAGCCCCATGTCAATCTGCTCGACCATCGTTGCAGAAAACAGATCTTTGGCCGCCGCCGTTGCCTCAGGGCAGCCGACTTCTACAAAAATAAGGTGGCGCCCGGACAAGAGCCGCGTATTCGGCCCATACATCGGGTGCAAGGACGTGATCTGGCAACCCGCAGACCGCAGTTCTTCCAATCCATCCAGAAGCGGGGTCTTGAGCGAACCGATATCGAAAATCAATCCTTTGGGCTTCAAAACGGCGAGCTGCGCGAGTATCCGACCGGAAACGCCCAGTGGCGCCGCAACGACGATGACATCGTAGTCGATTCCGGCATCCGTCCAGTTGCCAAACGTGCCCGGCCCATCGTCGACGCGCTTGTCGGCAACCGCAACAGCAAATCCTTGCGAGGCGAAGAAATCGACAAACCAGCGCCCCATTTGTCCAGCGCCGCCAATAACGAGGACACTGCGTCCATCCCCTTTGCCCTCGGCAACCACGCGGTCGTGTTCCTGGCTCGCCAATGACGCACGGATTAATTGTCGCAGGATATCTTCGGCCAGCTCCGGATCCAGTTCGAGTTCTTCGGCTTGCCGGCGAGCCATGTCCAGCACATCTTTCTCGCGCGCATAGTCCCGGGTTCCGGCGCCGCTGGATTGCTTGCTGCGCCCTATTTCACCGACCAGTCGCTGGCGCTCGGCAATGGTTTCAATGAGCTGCCGGTCAAGGGCCGAAAGTTCGCTTCGAAGTTCGTTCAGGTTCATCAGTGTCGTCTGCAACGCCCGGAGGGCTATCTACCGCCTGTTTTACAGGACTCCGGCGAGCCGGAGCAAGTGACGCCGCGTTGTCCGCGAACCGGCAATCGTGCGAATATCGACCTCAGGCCATTAACTACAGAATAAAACGGAGCCGAATTTCAATGAAAACGCGTGCCGCTGTCGCCTGGGAAGCAGGCAAACCACTGGAAATCGAGACAATCGACCTGGATGGACCGCAGCAGGGCGAGGTTCTATTGCGCAATGTCGCAACCGGTGTTTGTCACACCGATGCCTTCACGTTGTCCGGCGACGATCCCGAAGGCCTGTTTCCGGCCGTGCTGGGTCACGAAGGTGGCTCGATCGTCGAGGAAATTGGCGCGGGCGTCACTTCGCTTAAGGTCGGCGACCACGTTATTCCACTCTATACGCCGGAATGCGGTGAGTGCAGTTTCTGCACGTCCGGCAAGACCAACCTGTGCCAGGCAATCCGCGCTACGCAAGGCCAAGGACTGATGCCAGACGGCACTTCGCGTTTTTCGGCAGATGGCAAAACCGTCTATCACTACATGGGTACGTCGACCTTCAGCGAGTACACCGTTTTGCCGGAAATCGCTGTCGCGAAGATCAGCAAGGAAGCTCCGCTCGAGAAAGTCTGCTTGCTCGGTTGTGGCATCACGACAGGTATCGGTGCGGTGCTGAATACGGCCAAGGTCGAGCCCGGAGCAACGGTTGCCGTATTCGGCCTCGGCGGCGTTGGCCTCAGCGCAATTCAGGGCGCCACGATGGCCAAGGCAGGCAGAATTATTGCGGTCGATATCAACGCGGATAAGTTTGAGCTCGCAACCCAGTTCGGCGCGACCGATACCCTCAATCCGAACGACCACAGCGATCCAATTCAGGACGTCATCGTCGACATGACTGACGGTGGAGTCGACTACTCGTTTGAGTGTGTCGGTAACGTCAACCTGATGCGATCAGCGCTCGAATGTTGTCACAAGGGCTGGGGCGAATCCATCATTGTCGGCGTCGCCGGTGCGGGTCAGGAAATTTCTACTCGCCCGTTCCAATTGGTAACGGGGCGAGTCTGGCGTGGCACCGCATTTGGTGGCTGCCGTGGCCGTTCACAATTGCCCGGCATGGTGGATCAGTACATGAATGATGAAATCAAAATTGACGAATTCATCACGTTCACGATGCCGCTCGAGGAAATCAATAACGCATTTGACCTGATGCACGAAGGCAAGAGCATTCGCTCCATCATTCATTTTTAGAATATCCACAAGCTGCGCCGGGGCGCCTGTATGACTGAGGTTGCCGTCGCCACAACATCGCAACTCGCGGCTGAGGCTGCCGGCGACGTTGCTCGTCGTGGAGGCAACGCGGTCGATTGCGCCCTCGCAGCGGTGCTACTCGCAATGAACACCGAGCCGGGCGTCTGCGCACTCGCAGGGAGCGCGTATGTCACGGTGTGGGCAGCGGGCAGCGATCCCGTCACGATCGACGGCAATACAGCGATTCCTGGAATAGGGCTCCGTGACGACGAGCGCGGCCGGGGCGCGACCAGCGTCACGATGGAGTACGGCGGCGGCATCACTACCCTGGTCGGCGCAGGCTCCGTTGCCGTGCCCGGGACAGTGGCCGCCATAGAGCGGGCTTGGGCGTTGTTCGGCAAAGCGCGGTGGAAAGATTTATTCTCGCCGGCGATCGCCGCGACTCGCGTTGGTTTTCCGTTGTCGTCCGCCTGCCACTATTACCTCGGTTACTCCGGCGAACCCGTGTTCGGCCGAAGCGACGATGGGTTTTTCGCATTGCACACCAAAGAGCGCTCGCTGCGTCCGGCCGAGAGTTCAATTGTTGTACCGCATCTCGCCGATACGCTCGCCGCAATTGCCGAGGAAGGCGCACGCATTTTCTACGAAGGCGATATCGGGCGAGCAATTGCGGAACACGTTCGCGACGGCGGTGGTGCGCTGACCGCCGACGATCTCGCCCAATACGAAGCAATCGAAAGGCCATCGTTATGCGTGCCGGTCGGTCCCTGGTCGATTGCAAGTAATCCGCCGCCGGCCGTCGGCGGCCTGGTGTTGGCCGCGATGTTGCTCGCTTGCGCCGACCTCCCGCATAAAAACTGGACACGTGATGCATTAATGCAACTCATCAACGTACAACGCGCCTGCCTGAATTATCGAAAGCGCCGGCTTGATCTCGCCGACGATATCGGTGCCGAGGCCACCGCATTGCTGGCCTCGGCAGAGAGCGGTCAGCTGATGAGTGAATGGTCGTCCGCATCGACTGTCCACACATCCGCGGTCGACAACAATGGCCTTGCGTGCGCGGTCACCGCATCCTCTGGCTACGGCTCTGGCGAGATGCCCGCCGATACGGGCCTTTGGCTCAACAATTGTCTTGGCGAAATCGAGCTCAACCGCCGCGGTCTCGATGCGGCGCCGCCGGGGGCGCGGCTACCGTCCAACATGGCGCCCAGCATCGCCCGTCGCGACGATTCCGTGTTGTCCATCGGTTCTCCCGGCGCAGACCGAATTACAACCGCGTTGCACCAGTTTCTTGTCAATCACTTGCAGATGGACATGGGTCTTGTGGATGCGATTGGGCACCCGCGACTGCATATCGATACCAGCGGTGACGCTGAGCGCCTGATGGCCGAGCCCGGCCTCGATCTGCCCGACATCGACATCAACACACACACAACATCGCGAATTGGCATGTATTTCGGTGGTGTGGGTGCGGCCAAATTCTCCGCCAGTGGCGGTTTCGAAGTTGCCGCCGATCCACGCCGCGAAGGTGGCACACTGATGACTAATGGGTGATCCATCGCTGCCGCTTTGATAGTCTGCACCCGTGAAGAATCCATACCTCGCCTCGCGACTGCCTGACGAACTACCCACCGACCCAATGCACTGGGCGGCGGCATGGCTGGTTGATGCACGGGAGCAGAAGGTGGCCCGCAATCCGAATTCGATGGCCCTTATCACGTCCGGTAGCGATGAGAAACCGGCCGCTCGCATGGTGTTGTGCAAAGATTTTCACGCCGATCCCGGCTATCTCGTGTTCTATACGAATTACAAGTCGACCAAGGCGTTGCACATTGAGCAGAACCCCAATGTTGCGGTGTTGTTTCACTGGGACACGTTGGGCCGGCAGATCCGAATCGAGGGCCAGGCGGTACGTTCGCCCGACAGCGAAAGCGACGAATACTTTGCGACCCGCGACTGGGGCAGCCAAATCGGTGCGTGGGGCAGTGATCAGAGTGCGCCGCTGGAATCGCGTGCCGCGCTGGTATCACAAGTTGCCAGGCGTGCGCTAAAGCTCGGCGTCAAAGTGGCGAAGAATCTGCAGTCCATAGTCGGCTCAGACCAGCCCGCAATTTCAAGACCATCACACTGGGGTGGTTACCGGGTCTGGGCGAGTCACATTGAACTCTGGATTGAAGGCAAAGATAGAATTCACGACCGCGCTCGCTGGGAGCGCTCCCTGGTGCGGACCGACGATGGCTCATTCGCCGTCGGCGACTGGTCGGGCACGCGACTGCAGCCCTGAATTGAAGCGTCTCGCCGCCGTATTGCTGTTGCTGTTCTGTGCCGGATCTGCCGCGGCGCAGATCACGCTGACGCAGGGCACAAATTTCTCAATCGGCGCGGCCAAAGATGGGCGCCTGGCCATCGACTTGCTCGGCGCCATCTGGATCGTGCCCGCTTCGGGCGGCCTGGCCGAGGCGATTCCCACCGGTTTGCTGCCGGCCCGTCGACCACGCTGGTCGCCATCGGCGCAGTCGATCATTTACGAGGCCAGAGCCACTGACCACAATCAGCTCTGGGAATTCCGTTTTGACAGTAACAGCGCAAGCAACATCAGCGTTGGACAGTATTTTGATCGGGATCCCGACTGGCACCCGGACGGCAGACGGATCGTGTACGCATCGGACAGACGAGACACGGGATTCGATCTCTGGGAGTTGGATCTCCCGACTCGGCTGACCTGGCGTATTAGCGCCATGCAAGGCGACGAACTCGAGCCGGCGTGGTCTGCGGATGGTCGCGACCTCGTTTATATCCACCGCAACAAAGACCAGTGGTCGATCATGATGCGCCGTCATGGACAACCCGATCGTAACCTTGTGTCATCGCGATCCAGATTATCGGCGCCGCAGTGGCGCCCCGACGGCAGTCTGATTACGTTTTTGCGTCACGATGACGATAATTTGTCGATCGACATGATCATCCTCGCCGAACCGTTACTGGTCCGACCGCTGGTCACGGGCGAAGATTTTTTTGTGGCGCCGATTGCATGGCTGGATCGACAGCAATTTGTGTATCCGGCGAATGGCGTGATCCGGAAACGCAATTTCAATGCCTGGACGTCCTCGACACTGCCATTTCGCGCCACAGTCAGCGGCACCGAGACTGGCGTTGCCGCAAAACATCGCCGCCGCGAATTGCCCATGTTGGACGTCCCAACCGGGCGGCTGATCGTTCGCACCGCAAGACTGTTCGACGGCATTGGTGGCGGTTACCAGCAGGACATGGACATCGTCATTGAAGCGGGGCGAATCGTTGCACTGGAGTCGCGCCGCGACAGACCGGGCGCGATCATTGTCGACATGGGCGACTGGACCGTGTTGCCTGGTTTCGTCGATAGCTATGGCGCGATTCCGGCCACCGCGGGTGAAGCGCTCGGCCCGCTGATACTGTCGTTCGGAGTTACGACGATTGTGGCGCAGCATGCCGCACTCGAGAAACTTAATCAGACCTGGTCCGGCGAAGCGATGCCCGGCCCAAGACTCCTGGAAGCTGCTGATATCGCGGACACACGTTCCGATCAGCCACCGCCCTGGCTGGTGACAATCAGCGGCGATCTGGCTGCAGGCACCGAGAACCGCAATAAAGTCGCCGAGTGGCTAAGGTCGGGCGTGCCGGTGCTCGCGGCCAACTGGCAGGTCGGACTGGGATCGGGCGCGACAATGCTGCTCGGTGCCGAATCCCTGCCGACATCACCCGGCGGACACCGATACGCAGACATCCAGCTCGCCAATGGCGACGTACCGGTCACGATCGTTTCGGGCCTTGCAGATATCAATACCACCGGCCTTGCTGAGTTGCTGCGATCGCGACAAGCCAGTTTGCTTGCGTCAACGCCCACTGTATCGCGGCGATTTTCCGATCGGCCAAAGCTGCCTTCCGACACCACGTCGATTGTCCTGGGCAGTCGGCCCAACGGTCTGCCGCCCGGCATCGCACAACAAGCGGAGTTTCGTGCACTGGCCGATGCCGGCCTTGCGGGCGAGCAACTGCTGCGTGCCTCGGGCGTTAATGTGGCAGCCGCTCTCGGCCTGGGGCTACAGCTCGGCCGGCTGGCGCCCGGCAGTGTTGCGGACCTGGTCATCGTGGATGGTGATCCATTGACCAATGTCGCCGACCTGCAGAAGATCGTCGCTGTCGTTCGTAACGGGCGGTTTTTCAGCGCAATCGGCCTGATCGAGCGTGCCAGGGACGCTGAAAGCGTCGAATAAATTGACAACTTACCGGTTTTTCGGGGTATTCCGACAGGCGAGCAGAGATCGGAATAACGTGATTCCTAACAATCGCTTGTTTTTCAAACCTGTACTAACTGTAGCTTTACAATCTCTTGATATCTGTCGCATTGTTTCCGTCGGATTTTCTTACAGAATCCGACCATTCTTGAGCAAGAGGACAGCCCTGACTGGTCTAAATCTCTGATTGTGTGTTGCGCGCAGGGTAGTTGGCACAAGAATTGCTTTTAATACAGTGCCCAAGCGAAGTGTAACTGCACGGTAATGCAATTAAAGGCTACAGACAGGATTTAGACGCCAGAAGAACAATAAGACAAAATAATAATTATAAAAACCAGATCCAATAATAATAATATTTCTGTACCCGGTTACCAGATTTGCAGTTGCCTCTCTTAAGAAGAAGAAGAGAAATTAGCCCCGCCGCTCCTGCTGCGGGGTTTTTTATTGCGACCGCACTTTGTTCAACTTCGAGGGTCGGATAATCGGTAGCATTGGATGCAGCCACCGGCAGAAACAACGATGATCAGAATAGTCGCGCCTTTAATACTCGCCCTCGCAACCCTCGCTTGCAGTCAGCAGGACGGCGAGACCTCTTCAAGTTCCGCCGATTCGAGTCACGTCGACCCGTCAGTCTATGCGGCTGCCGTCGCAAGCACCTCTCGCCCTGAAGCAGATCTCGCCCGCGATGCGGGGCGAAAACCTGCCGATGTGCTCGAGTTTTTCGGTGTCGCGCCAGGCATGTCTGTACTTGATCTGTTCTCGGGTGGCGGCTACTACGCTGAAATTCTGTCCTACGTCGTCGGCCCCGATGGGCACATCGTCGCGCACTCGAATTCGGCTTATCTCAACTTCGTCGGCGACGAATTCAAGGCACGCCATGCCGGCAATCGCCTTGCCAACGTCGATGTACTGATGGCGGAAAATAACGAGCTCGAACTCGATGCCAATCAGTTCGACGCGATCTTGATGGTGCTGTCGTATCACGACACTTATTGGGTTGCACCCGATGACGACTGGCCGAAAATCGACGTGCCGCAATTGCATGCCGAGTTGCTTAATTCCTTAAGACCCGGTGGCGTTCTCGGGGTCGTTGATCATTACGCCGACGCCGGGTCGCCCCGCGAAACCGGAGGCACGTTGCATCGAATCGATCCGAGTATTGTGATTACCGATCTCGAACTAGCTGGATTCGTATTGGACGCCAAGAGCGACCTGTTGCGCAACATGGAAGACGATCACAACTTGGGTGTGTTTGATCCGAGCGTCCGTGGCAAGACGGACCGCTTTGTTTTGCGCTTCAAAAAGCCCGAGTAAGGTCGGCCGAAAAATCGCACTTGCGGCGATCATGGCGTCAGCATAGGCTGACTTGCAATGATTGGGAGAGCGGCGATGCGACGGTACTACCTGGCAGCCATTTGCATGGCGCTGGCGGCTTGCAGCGGTCCGCCAGACAATTTCGAAGAGGCAACTATCACGGAGTTGCACGATCGCATGAATCGTGGCGAGCTGACGTCAGAGGAACTCATCGGCTGGTACCTGCAACGCATCGAATCGATAGATCGCAGCGGACCCTCGCTAAACTCGATTATTGAGCTCAACCCGGATGCGCTCCTGACAGCCAGGGCACTCGATGAAGAATGGCAAGAGTCAGGACCCCGCGGCCCAATGCATGGCATACCCGTCATACTCAAGGCCAACATCGACACGGCTGATCGCATGCGCACGACGGCTGGATCGCTGGCCCTCAAAAATCACACGCCTCTTGAGGACGCGTTTGTTGTCAGCCGTCTGCGCGATGCTGGCGCGGTGATACTGGGCAAGGCCAATCTATCTGAATGGGCGAATTTTCGATCGGATCGATCGTCGAGTGGCTGGAGCAGTATTGGCGGCCAGACGCACAATCCGTACGATACGACGCGAAATCCCTGCGGCTCGTCCAGTGGATCTGCTGTCGCTGTAGCGGCCAACCTTACGGTTACCGCGATCGGCACTGAAACCGATGGCTCGGTCGTCTGTCCGTCGGGCGTCAATGGTGTCGTCGGCATCAAACCAAGTCTCGGTCTCGTCAGTCGTAGTGGCATTATTCCAATCGCGCACAGCCAGGACACAGCTGGACCAATGGCACGCACCGTACGCGATGCCGCAATTCTATTGGGTGCCATGACAGGTACCGACCCCACGGATCCCCTGTCGGCCGCTGCCAATCTATCGTCGATCGACTACACCGCAAACCTTACGGCGGACGCACTGGCCGGTAAACGTATCGGCGTCATTCGTTCTTTTTATGGCTCGGGCAGCAACCCGGACGTCGAAGCGATTCTCACGGCCAGTATCGACGCGCTAAAAAAACAAGGTGTCGAGATCGTCGATGAGATCAACCTGGAAGCGGATGCCATGTGGGACGCCGAAGGCATTGTATTGGACTACGAATTTAAAGCGGACCTCGCACTGTATTTTGAGCGTTCCGGCGCACCGTTCAAAACGTTGACCGACATTATCGAATTCAATGCGGCACACGCCGACACGGTCATGCCGATATTTGGCCAGGACCGCATGCTCAGCGCAGATGAGTCAGGTGGACTGTCGGACGACAAATACTTGAACGCGCTAAAAACCAGCAAACGTCTTGCCCGGACCGGCATCGACGACGCGTTAAGCGAACACAATCTTGATGCATTGATTGCACCAACCAATGGCCCGGCCTGGGTCACCGATCACGTGAACGGCGACAGTTTCCACGTCAGCAGTTCCTCGTACGCGGCCGTCTCCGGTTACCCCAACGTGACCGTTCCAGCCGGCTTCGTTTCGGGACTTCCGATCGGACTGTCTTTTATCGGCACCATGAATTCGGACAAGGCACTGATCGAAATCGCGTATGCTTTTGAACAGGCGACTGCCGTGCGCCGACCGCCCGAATTCTGAGCTGGGATCGCCGCGACGTGTTCAAAGCCATCCGCATTGGCATCTTGCTATTCATCTTGTTCTTCGTTGCCGTCAACACGTGGTTGACGCAAGCGAGAAGTACCGACTGGAACAACAGTCTGTGGGTAAAAATCTATCCGATCAATGCAGACGGGAGCGAGGCCAGCGATCGCTATATCGAGAGTCTCGATAGCGATGATTTCGCGGACATCGAGTCGTTTATCAAGCGTGAGACCGATAAATACAACAAGACGATCAGTCGGCCATTACGTATTGAGCTCGGCACCAAGATAGCCGAGCAACCGCCGGAGTTGGAACCGGGTTCGGGAATGTTCGGCGTCATGCTCTGGTCAATGAAGATGCGCTGGTGGGCTTCGGGCACGGCCGGCGCACAAGACACGATTGAGCCGGATGTCCGAATCTTCGTGCGCTTTCATCACCCTCAAAATGCGTTTGTGCTGGAGAACTCGGTCGGTCTGCAAAAAGGCATGGTGGGTATCGTCAACGCCTACGCGAGTCGACGTCGAAGCGGCAGT
>SMUZ01003788.1_pt1 | contig 12294 bp, 10 predicted proteins | sample 2456421 | NCBI WGS metagenome assembly SMUZ01 (sample SAMN11095932, study PRJNA526329) | marine sediment metagenome | biome: Marine sediment; feature: Surficial sediment; material: Deep marine sediment; isolation source: Hadal surficial sediment | place: Pacific Ocean | collected 2014-11 | depth... | reverse complement strand
ATCTATCGCAGGTTTTCGTCATCGCCACTCCACTGATCGTCCGAATTTTCATCGTCATCCGCAGTTTCGTGATCGTCACCGACCTCATCTGACTCTTCGGCCATCGAAACTTCCAATTGAGCATTGCTCGAACGCGTGCCGATGTCGATTGCCTGAACGAGCAATACCAGGTCGCCGTTCAGAACGAAACAGCGCGAATCTTCCGATGTAACGAAGCTGTGTTCCTTTGCCAGCTCACGCATGGTTGGCGTTAAAGGGCTGGCCGTCTCGAACAACATCTTGGAGTAGGTGTCCGGCAGATCGTCCGGTGAATCCAGGAAGGTTACTGGCTCAGCGTTTTTCTTTGCCGACAGGTGGATATTGAATAGCATGACGTTGCCGTCAGATGTCGACAGCTTGGTGAGGTCGTGCAGTCGATCCGTGGGGTTTCCATCTGTCGACTCGCCGTCGGTGATGTGAATCACCGTGGGCGGAAACGCATCTGGATGCTCGGCGATCCAATTCTCAAGAATTCGCTTGGCTTCCTCTGCCGCCTGGCACATCGGAGTTCCACCAGAGGCAACGGGCTCGAACCACACCGGAATCCGGACCGACTGATCGACAATCCCGCCAGCTCCATCGGGGATCTTCTTCGTGCGCTCATCAAGCCTTGCAGGGTTATTCGCTATCTCGCTGATCGGAATCAGATCGCGGCCGGCGAGCGGGCCAAAAAAGCCAGGGACCACATCGCTGCCGTAGCCGAGAACACCAATGTCGTAGTAGTCACGAACTCCCTCTGACTTCGCACATTTGATAGATAGCTCCTGGAGCCACATGTTGATGCTGTCCGCGACACCGTTGGACAGTTTTTGATTTTCCGATCCATTCGAGATTTCGTCCTCCATCGACCCCGATTGGTCGATTAAGAAAAGAAAACAAGATGGGTTGTCTCTGCTAATTTCCGCTGTGTGGGTCATAGATCATCTCCGTTAATATTTGGGTTTCGACTAAGTCTAGACCAATATTTTCATCACCTGGCCTTGAATTATGAGGAATAGTTTACAGATCGAAGAAATTAATAAGGGCATTGTCGATATCTCGATGGAAGGGCCGGATTGATCTAAAATTCAGCTGCTCCAGGGCCGGGCGGCGTTGACCAGCGTCAGTTTTTGTTGGTTATCTGGAGGATGAGTATTAATTGAGTGTTAATACTTTCACTATTCAAAGACTAATCGCTATTGTGCTTCTTTTCCTTGAAATTTTTGCAAGGTCTCAATCCACTCCTCTTCGCTCGCATATTCAACCGATTCACCAGAACTACCATCCGGGTTGGTAAGATTGTCGGCCTCGAAGGAAAGCGTTCCTGCTGGTTGATCAAATGTTTCAGTTCGTGATAAAGAAGCATCTAAATAGTCAGGGTTTGGCGGGTTAGCACCAGATTCGGAAATTCGCGACTGAGCCGGGACATCGCTGCTGGTATCGAAAGAGTCATTTGACTCACTACTACTTTTGCGGCCAGCTCGCGAGGCGGTAACAAATAAAACCAGGAAGACCAGGAATAATAGCAACCCCCCATAAAACCCATAGGACTCGACCATGGGATATTTTAGGATTACCGGAATCCCGTTTATAATTTCACTTGAGATCCTGGCCCATGAGGTGAAATCAATTTTAATACCATATTGTGATAAGCCAAGTAGTGCCGCTACTAATCCGCTGGCAAGGGCTAGTACAAACCAAAAGTATTTAAGAATTGACGATCTCATATCACACTCCGTCGTTTACTACTCAATCTGCGAAAACCGGCGAAAACCGAGGTCCGCCGAAAACTGGGGCCAGAGCACAATTAACGTTAATATTAGAGAATACTGTGATCTGACCCCGGTATTTCTTGCCTGGTAAAGACCGCACAGATAGTCTAATTACAAGTGTATTTATAGTGCACTTTTGAGACCTCCACATCGTTTTTCTGGAAGTCTGTTATTCCAGATAATTGATCCAAATCTCGTTTACACCCGATTTGGTATCAAACCAGGGATCTATAGGTTGGCGAGTGCCGCTTCAATCGCATGGCCAAACTCGGAAGGCTGGACGATGATACCGATACCAGCCTCGCGTAAAATTTCGATTTTTTCTGCGGCCGATTCACCGGCACTGGTAACGATTGCCCCGGCATGGCCCATGGTCCTCCCTATTGGAGCGGTTAAACCGGCAATGTAGGCCAGCACCGGTTTTTTCATCGCGTCGCGCGCATAGGCAGCAGCAGCAGCTTCCTGTGGCCCACCGATTTCGCCGATCATTACAATCAGATCGGTTTCGAGATCCTGCTCGAATTTTTCCAGGTGGTCACGAAATGAACTACCATTGATTGGATCCCCACCAATTCCGATGCTGGTACTGATTCCTATGGCTTTCGCCTTCATTTGCGATGCGGCTTCATAACCAAGCGTGCCGGATCGCCCGATGAGACCCACATTACCCTGTATGTAAATGTGCCCCGGCATGATGCCCATCATCGCTTTACCCGGGCTGATCGTGCCAGCACAGTTGGGCCCGGTCAGGCACATGCGTTCATCTTTTTTATAGCGTCGCATATAGCGTTTAACCCGCATCATGTCCTGCGCCGGGATGCCATCGGTGACACATACGCAGAATTTAATTGCCGCATCGGCCGCCTCCATTATCGCGTCGGCAGCAAACTGGGGTGGTACGAATACAACGCTGGCTCTGGCTCCAGTACCCGCAACTGCATCTTTCACAGTATTAAATACCGGTAAACCCAGATGTTTTTCACCGCCTTTACCCGGGGTTACACCGCCGACGACATGGGTGCCGTAGTCGATCATTTCCTGAGAATGAAAGGTACCGATACGGCCGGTAAAGCCCTGGATAATGACCGATGTTTTTTCGTTTAACCAGATACTCATCGAAAATCCCTCAGGGTTGTGGGCTCGTTTTTGCGGCAGCCACCGCTTTTTGCGCGGCTTCGGCCAGGGTATCAGCGGTAATCAAATTAACATCGCTGTCAGCAAGAATCTCGCGGCCCTTGTCTACATTGGTACCCGACAGGCGCACAACGACGGGAATCTTGACATCGAGCCTGGTCATCGCCTGGATGACACCTTCGGCGACCCAGTCACAACGGTTAATACCAGCAAATATATTGACTAGAACGGCCTTGACGCTTTCGTCCGATAACACCAGGTTAAAAGCTTTGGCTACGCGATCGGGAGAGGCCCCTCCACCAATATCGAGGAAGTTGGCCGGTTCGCCACCAACATGTTTAATCATATCCATGGTTGCCATTGCAAGCCCAGCGCCATTGATGATACAGCCAATGTTTCCATCCAGCCCGACATAACTCAGTCCGCGATCGGCGGCATTCATTTCACGCGGATCTTCCTGTGATTTATCGCGTAATTCGGATATTTGCTGACGCCGAAACAAGGCGTTGTCATCGAATCCCATCTTCGCATCCAGCGCCAGTAGGCGACCTTCTTTGGTGACTACGAGCGGGTTGATTTCCACCATGGTTGCGTCGAGGTCGCGAAAGGCACGGTAGCAGGCTGTCAGGGCGATCACCGCTTCGCTGATCTGGCCGGCACCCAATTGCAGCGCAAAACCGATCTCGCGCGCCTGAAAGTCACGCATTCCAACCGCAGGCTCGATAGGCACACGTATTATTGAATCAGGGTTTGTTTTCGCAATCTCCTCGATATCCATACCGCCCGATGCGGAGGCGACACAAACGACACGTTCTAAATCACGATCGAGTATGAATGCGAGATAAATCTCCCGGTCAATTTCAATTGCGGATTCGATGTAGAGCCGGTAAACCAGCTTACCCTGTGGCCCGGTTTGATTGGTTACCAATCGTTTTCCGAATAGTTCGGTGGCCGCCTCCAGGACTTCTTGCTCACTGCTACAGAACTTGATGCCGCCAGCCTTGCCGCGAGCACCCGAGTGAATTTGTGCCTTGACCACCCATTTATCACCGCCCAGTTCTCTGGCCCGGTAAATCGCCTGTTCGGGGCTATAGGGCAACTCGCCGCAACCGACTGGCATACCGAATTCGGCCAGGATTGCCTTTGCCTGGTATTCGCGTATGTCCCTGCCAGGTCTCCTTCAGAGATCCGTTGAAGATTTTGCCTGGATAGTCGCGTCGGTGCTGACCAGGTTTTGCGCCATACGCGCCGAGGCCGCATCGATCATTCGACCGTCGAGCTGCGCTGCACCCTTTCCCTGTTTAGCCGCTTCCTCAAGTGCCAGCAGAATTCGCCGCGCACTGTCTACTTCTTCTGCAAGTGGTGAGTAGACCTCGTTGGCCAATTCTATTTGCGAGGGGTGAATCGCCCACTTGCCTTCATAGCCCATCGCCGCCGAGCGCCTGGCGCCGAGCCTGTAACCATCAGGATCCTTAAAGTCCCCGAATGGACCATCGATCGGGCGTAAACCATAAGCACGGCAGGCGACCAGCATTCGTGAGAGCCCGTGATGCCACTGGTCACCGGGATAATCGGGATTTAAACCTCCGATGCTGGTGGTGCGCGCGCGGCAACTGGCGGCGTAGTCAGCCACGCCGAAGTGCATCGCTTCCAGTCGTGGGCTGGAGGTCGCGATAGTATCGACATTGGCCATCCCCAGTGTGGTCTCGATTAGGGCTTCAATACCAATCTTATTGGTGAGCCCCTTTGATTCTTCGATCTGGGTGAGCATTGCATCGACCATGTAGATGTCCGCGCCTACGCCGACTTTTGGTATCAAAATGGTATCCAGCTGGTCGCCCGCCTGCTCTACCAGGTCGACCAAATCGCGATACATGTAATGTGTATCGATACTGTTGATACGTACAGAAATAGTTTTAGCCTTGCTACGCCAGTCAATATCGTGCAATGCCTCGATGATGTTTTTTCGGGCCTGGAGCTTGTCGCCCGGGGATACCGCATCTTCGAGATCGAGGAATACGTAATCAGCAGCGCTGTTGGCAGCTTTTTCGAACATGCCCGGATTCGAACCCGGAACTGCCAGCTCACTGCGTTGCAATCGCTGCCTGGCTGGAGGGTATTGGGTGTGGCTCATAGGTTTTTCCGGGTAAAATTAAACAAGGTTTGTTTTGATTATATCCTCTCAAAGATACTAAATTATATTTAATATAAACAATGAGTTATGGATACAAGTTAAACTAATTAATTAAATAAATTCATGATTCTCGGCCAGATGAATGATGCTCCGTATCTCGAGATAGCTATCATTAATTTAATACAGCACTCACCAGCAGATACGCAAACACACTGCCCAACCAGATATCTATCAGCAGGTAAAGATAGAAGAATTTTTTCTTATTGGGATCTCTTGCGGCACCCAGCGTCAGGTACAGAAACAAAGCCAGTGCCGCTAGTAGCATGATAACGAAAGGCATATCGGGACCCGTTATTTTTCTTTGTCGACACGTGCAGCAGCGACTGCGGTCATGTTGAGCAATCCACGAACGGTTGTTATCGGTGTAACGATGTGTGCCGCTATTGGGCAATCGAGTAACATCGGACCAACTGACACACCACCACCCAGGGCCTTGAGTAGGTTGAAGGTGATATTCGCGGCATCAAGATCCGGCATGATGAGTAAATTTGCCACGCCATCCAGGTTCGAATTCGGGAAAGTGGCTTTTCTTATACGCGGTACCAGTGCCGAATCGGCCTGCATTTCACCTTCGATCATCAGTTCGGGATCGAGTTGATTGACCAGATCGAGAACCCGGCGCATTTTTATCGATGATTGCGAGTCCCGACTGCCGAAATTAGAGTGTGACAACAGGGCGACTTTCGGCACCAGGCCGAATCTTCGTACCTCGTCGGCCGCACTCAGCGTCATCCTGGCCAGGGTTTCGGCCGACGGATCGGGGGTCACCTGGGTATCACAGATGAATAGTATATAGTCGCTTAATATCAGCAGGCTAAGGCCGGAAACCCTGTCGACGCCATCACCTTGCTGGGAGACACTGAGCAATCGCTGTAAATGGCGGTGATAACGACCGATAGTGCCGCAGATCATCGTGTCGGCCCTGCCCAACTTGACCATCAACGCCGCCTGTATCGTCGTACTGTTGCGAACCAGCTCGCGTGCTTCAGATTCGGTTTTGCCGGTACGCTCGGTTAAGGAGTGGTACAGGGTCCAAAAGGCCTCGTCGTCGTCATAATCCAGCAGTTCGAAGTCCCTGCCAGGCTTGATCGACAATCCATATTCTTCGATTATCCGATTAACTACCCCGGGGCGGCCGAGTGCAATTGGATGGCAAAGATTTTCCAACACAATATTGTCTATGGCCTGCAACACGGTGAAGTTTTCTCCCTCGGCGAATACTACCCGGCGCAGGTTCTCGCGGGCTTTATCGAACACCGGTTTCATAAACAAACCGGAGCGGAATACGAAAGCATTTAATTTTTGATGGTAGGCTTCCCAGTCTTCAATGGGCATCAGGGCAACACCCGAATCCATCGCTGCCCTGGCTACAGCGGGCGCGATCTTGAGGATTAAGCGTTGATCGAAGGGTTTTGGGATAATATATTCCGGCCCAAAGGTAAGTGATTCCCCCTGGTAGGCATTGGCAACCACGTCACTCGTACCCTCACGCGCCAATTTCGATATTGCATCGACACAGGCAATTTTCATCGCCTCATTAATTTCCGTCGCTCCGACGTCGAGAGCACCGCGAAACAGAAAAGGAAAGCACAGGACATTATTGACCTGGTTGGGAAAATCAGATCGACCGGTCGCTATGACAGCGTCTTTGCGTATTTTCCTCGCGAGATCCGGATCAATTTCGGGTGTCGGGTTGGCCAATGCAAATACGATCGGATCGCTGGCCATCGATTTGACCATCTCGGCGGTGAGTATGTTGCCAGCCGAAAGCCCAAGGAAAATATCGGCATCGACAATCGCCTCCGCCAGGGTTCGGTGTGGCGTATCGCTTGCAAACGATTGTTTGAATTCATCCATCGACTCGCTACGGCCTTCGTATATCACTCCTTTTAAATCGACGACAATAATATTTTTTTTATCCAGCCCCAATGTCACCAGGAGTTTAAGACATGATATGGCAGCAGCTCCGGCACCCGAAGTCACCAGTCTGACCTGGCTAATATCCTTGTCGACGACAGCCAGGGCGTTTTTCATTGCTGCTGCAACAACGATGGCAGTGCCGTGCTGATCATCGTGAAACACCGGAATTGACAGGCGTTCACGTAGATACTCTTCTACATAAAAACAATCGGGTGCTTTGATATCCTCGAGATTAATACCGCCGAATGTCGGTTCAAGCCGCTCGATAGTCTGCGCCAGTAGCTTCGGATCTTGTTCATCAATCTCGATGTCAAAAACATCGATTCCAGCAAATCGTTTAAACAGAACTGCCTTGCCTTCCATCACCGGTTTTGATGCGAGACTGCCGATATTACCCAGTCCCAGCACGGCAGTACCGTTAGTGATTACCCCGATCAAATTTGCCTTTGCCGTATACAGGCGTGCATTAATCGGATCTGCAACGATCTCTTCACAGGGATAAGCAACACCGGGCGAGTATGCCAGCGCGAGGTCCTGTTGTGATGTCAGGGGTGTGGTTGCCTCTATGCGAAGTTTCCCCGGGGTTGGCTTCAGATGATACTGGAGGGCTTTTTCGCGGTATTCTTCTGCCATCAATGTTACTCGGTCGGTAGTTGCGCCGATTATAACGAACTTATTATCTTCAGGTTTAAAAATATGAGAAGCCGTACCTTAAAGATTCCGGCTCAGAGGCCGGAATGACGCGAGTTGGTTTCCGAGGTTCAAGTAAGCGCCATTGAATCTAGTGGCTGAATTATTGCGCTTCCTGCGAGTGGGTTTTACGTTGCTGGATCATCCACAGGTCTGCGTAGATGCCGCCCATCTCCATCAGTTGTGCATGACTACCCTGCTCTTTAATGCGGCCTTCATCGAGTACGACAATAGTATCGGCGTCGACTATTGTCGAAAGCCGGTGCGCAATGACCAGGGTGGTTTTGTTGCGGGAAATTTTATACAACTCCGACAGGATATTTTTTTCCGACTGGCTGTCGAGACTCGAGGTTGCTTCGTCAAATACCAGAATCGGGGGGTTTTTCAGTAATACTCGCGCTATTGCCACGCGCTGTTTTTCTCCACCGGATAATTTCAGGCCGCGTTCACCGACCATGGTATCGTACCCATCTGGCAGGCTTTGAATGAAATCATGAATATCGGCGAGTCTTGCCGCTTCAAAGACTTCCTGTTCGGTAGCGTCGTCCTTCGCGTAACGTATATTGTACATAATGCTGTCGTTAAACAGCACCGTGTCCTGCGGCACTATGCCGATCGCCTGGCGCAGGCTATTTTGCGAAACTTTCGCGATGTTTTGCCCACTGATCAGTATTTCTCCGCTGTTGATATCGTAAAACCTGAATAAAAGCCTGGCAATTGTTGATTTCCCTGCTCCCGATGGGCCGACAATGGCGAGTTTTTTGCCATCTTCGACCTTAAAACTTATATCGCTGAGGATGGTTCGATCGTCGTTGTAGTTAAATCCGACCTGCCTGAATTCGACCGAAGTATTTTTCAGTACCAGTGGCCTGGCATCGATGCTATCGGTAATTTCTATCGGTTTTTGCAGTAGCTTGATTACCATATCCATATCGGCGAGCGCGTACTTGAGGGCACGGTAAATAATTCCTAAAAAGTTGAGAGGCAAAAAGAGTTGCAACATCATGGTATTGATCAACACCAGGTCTCCCAGGCTTAAATTGCCCTGGCTAACTCCAAGCGCAGCCAGGTACATGATACCGGTGACACCGACAGCAATTATTCCTCCCTGGCCGAAATTGAGTAATGACATGGTATTCTGACTATTCACTGCGGCTTCTTCCCATTGCCCCATGGTCTCGCGGTAGCGACTGATTTCATGCTCGTCATTATTGAAGTATTTGACCGTTTCGTAGTTCATCAGGCTATCCATTGCCCTGCCATTCGCACTCGAGTCCAGCGCGTTCATCTCATGTCGAAAATGCATACGCCATTCGGTTACCATCAAGGTAAAAGCGACATATATACCGACGGTAAGAAATATGATGATCGCAAAATGACTGTCGTACTGGCTGAGCAGGATGCCTGCCACCAGGGCTAATTCAGCTGCTGTGGGAACGATATTGAACACCAGGTAATTCAGGATCGAACTGATGCTTTGCGCGCCGCGTTCCATATCCCTCGATATCGCTCCGGTATTTCGCTCCAGGTGGTAGCGCAGGGACAGGTTGTGCAGGTGGGTCAACGTGGTTACCGACAGGCTGTTCATCGCGTGATAGCGCACGCGGGCAAATATCACATCGCGTAATTCGTTGAATCCTGAATTGATGAAGCGAAGTACGCCGTAGGCGAGCAAAAAAACTATCGGTAAGGTCGCTACCTGTCCAGCGTCGGTATCCAGAATATCGACGATGTATTTTAATACTACAGGAATGCCAACCATAGCCAGTTTCGAGATCACCAGGCAACCCAGGGCCAGTAATACCCTGCTTTTATACGCCCAGACAAATGGCATCATTTGCCTGATGTTGTACCAGTCGTTTCGGTTCGTGTTGGCTTTTTCCGTGCGCCCCATCATCGTAGCGGATCCCATTGGACTAGTTACTTCGCTGGATTAGTTGCTGTAACGAATCGGTATTGAACAGACAGCTGATTTTAATGGCCGACATGAAATTATGCAGAAGCTGGGTTATCCCTGGCTAATTTGCCAGGCGGGTATAATGGATTGATTTCAGGGGTCCTCGAAAGATAGATAAGATATGAGATTATTATCCGATATTCCTGACCATCGAACCTGGTACTGATTCAGCCTTTTTTTACGGGCTATTAATTCGAGTGCGTTTTTAATCCTTGCCTGCAGGCCAGAGCTCGATTTAATATTGATGCTGAGTGAATAGCTGCCATCGGCTTTCAACGCTCCCTCGCCTTCGACATTGAGCACGGCCCCCTTATCCGTCAGGTTTACCTGGTATTGGCCGACACCTTTCGTTACATTCAGCTGGTAATCCCCGAGGTTGATATCTTCACCCGCTATACCCGCCTCTTTCCAGACTACCAGGGCATCAATATCTACCAGTTTTCCCTGAGCAAATATTAACTTTTGCGAACTCAAATACAGGCTGCCTGAGGGTTTAAAAAACAATTCATCGGCTCCCACATTCAAGTTGCTCATAGAAAGCTCGACATCCAGCCCTGACACCTCCACCGCCCCGGATATCGGTATATACCGAATCAACATCGAACCGCCCGAAAAAATAAGTTGATAACACAGGCTCGCGCTTAGCAGGCAGGAGCTGTCGATTGCATATTTGAGGTCTCGAATAATGAGCTGGTTGACAGTCAGGACGCCAACCTGCCCTTCGAGCAAACTGCCCTGTAATTGTGATATCTTGACCCCGGTAGGAATTTTTAACCTTGCCACCAGGTGGCGCGCAGGCATATTAATTAACAGAGTAATAATCAGCAATAACACGAAAAACAAGGCGGGTTTCCAAACTGCTTTCATTCAAGGATTCTCAGATCGGTCATGGTGGTTAGGCTTTCCCGGTTCAACTGTTTTTTTCCAGCACCAGGCTGCAGTCCACGTCGGCAACCTTATCGGTGGCGTTGATTCTCAGATCTTTGACCTTGAGTCCCTGGCTGTTGACCTGCGCTATAAAATTTAATAATCGATTGAAGTTTATATTTTTATAGCGAATTCTAATTTCGTCATTGTTAATCGGCGTCATCTGGGCCAAAAAGGAGTTCAGATCCTGGCTTCGGACTTCCTTGTCGATTAGATTCGCCAGCGAACCCTCGAATATTGACGCCTTTGTTATGCCATGATTTTGCGGCAAGCGAACCACTGCACTTTGCATCCACAGTAAATCGATCTTGCCCTGCTCCAGTGCTTCGTTTAATTCGAGTCGCTTCTGATTATAGGGTTCTATGATAAGCGCATGGACGAGCAGGCCGAACATTAAGATTGCCGCGAACGTGACTATGGTTTTTTCGCGCGGACTGAATTTTGACAGAAAATCATTCACCTGGACGCCCCATCAAGCACAAATTGGCCTGAAACAATACCGGGTTTGATATTCAGGTTTTCCATTTTTACCGCCTGCCCAGTAGACTCGATCGACTCCAGCAGGGATTCTAATTCGTTCAATTGATTGCTGGTGACATCTATACTTAGACGTTTATTTTGATACCCAATTCTACTGATAATTATCGACGAATAGACAGATTTTGCCTGGGTAAACTGGCGTAATAATTCGAGGAAATTAACTTCTGCTTTTCCGGACTGACCTAGTTTAAGCAGATTTATTAATTCCTTTTTCAAATCATCGGACTGGTCTATATTGGCCGGCAGGTAGTTTTTCAATTGTTTATATTGAGCTGCCTTGATATCAAACAACCGGGTTTCCAGCTGATTTAAGGCTATCGCCCTGTTATAACCAGTGACCGCGACCAGAATCAGCAATAGACCCAGTATCCACTTCCAGCTACGCAGCAACTTTGACCAGATCGAGGAAATTTGAAATTGTCGCTGTAATAAATTGATCGTCCCGGAACCACCGGGATCGAGATGCTCCAGCTTTAGCTGCTTAAATTCCCCCGGATACTTGCCTATATTTATCGACTCAAAGGATTCTGGCTCTTGCAGGTAACAATTGACAACCTCTATATCCTGTTCGGCAGCGATCAGGTCCAGCATCGCTACGCACAGTTCAGGTCGACACTTGATACCCTGAAATTCGCCATACCTGAGTATTACAGCTTGATGACTGGTGATCAGATTGACATCACCCAGTTTTCCGGACCAGGGACACAAAAAAATCTCTGGTACTACCTGGGTCACTTGTAAACCATGTTTCTGTATCAGGTCGATACATCTTTGCATCACGGTCTTTTCCAGTACGGCTATCGCTACTGGATTGCGCGACTGGTCACCAAGAGCAAAATGCTGGAGTTCGATATCTTGTGCCAGTTGATCTTCGATTTGATATTCGACGGCGGCCAGTAGCTGACGAGAGGCCGTACCGGGTAATTCATAACCGGTTAGATAGACATCCTGCTGCGCAATTACCAGTACCACGGTATTGTGGTCTTTTGCCAGTCCGGCTAAATCCTGTCCTGAACCGGTTTGCCAGTTTACAACCTGGCTGGCATCATCGGACTGATCGACAAGCCAGCTTAAATTATCCAGGCTTGAGTCGTGAAAACGGATGATCAATCTCGACATTACAACTGCCCCAGGGTCCGCTT
>SMUZ01005090.1_pt1 | contig 12299 bp, 10 predicted proteins | sample 2456421 | NCBI WGS metagenome assembly SMUZ01 (sample SAMN11095932, study PRJNA526329) | marine sediment metagenome | biome: Marine sediment; feature: Surficial sediment; material: Deep marine sediment; isolation source: Hadal surficial sediment | place: Pacific Ocean | collected 2014-11 | depth... | reverse complement strand
GGCTCGTCGCCGGGGTCAGAATAGACAAGACCGATACGGCGGGACGAGAGACGACGGGTAACATCGCCTTGGAGTACGGCTTTCCCGGCAATCGCGGCAGCGTTCGACTGGGCTGGGGAAACGCGTTCAAAGTACCGAGCCTGTTCGCGCTGGCAGACCCGCTGGTAGGCAATCCGAGTCTGCGACCGGAAATCGTCGAGAGTTGGGAGTTGGAACTCGACCTGCAAGCGCTGGATAACGCGCTGCACTGGCAGATCACGGCATTTCGGCAACGCTTTGAAGACCTGATTGACTTCGACTTCGATACTTTCACTACGGTGAATCGTAGCCACGTCAACACTAACGGCATCGAACTCGGCGCCCAGTATCAGCCGACCGAACGGTTTCTCTTGTCCGCACACGCGACTTATACCGACATTGACGTTCTGGATAGCGACGTGATGCTGCGACTCCGCCCCGATCTACGTGGCGGAGTCGGACTGCTGTGGACTATCTCTGCATCTCTGACGGCTCACGCCGGCTGGCAATATATCGGCGAGCGTTTCGACTCATCGATTCCAACCGGAGAACAGGTTCTACCCAGCTATTCCAGACTCGATCTGGCATTGACCTGGAAACTCGGGGACAGAACTCGGCTGAGTGTTGCCGTCGACAACATCGCGGCTGCACGCTACGAAGAAGCGATCGGCTTCCCTGCGGTCGGACGGCGCGTCAGAATCTCCGCGCAAATGACGCTCGGCCAGAACAACCGCTAACCGATCAGCGCAGCGTGTTCTTCAGTATCAAGATCGGCGGCCCGGTCTCCACCAGCTCGTTAAACACATCCATGTGAGCGAACATGCCGGTGGGGATATACGCGCCACCGAGCACAACGTCGACATCACCGTCACCATCGACGTCACCGATATCCATCGTCATCCAGCGGCCGCGCATGACTTGCCCGTTGGTAAACGCTGCAAAATTAAATTCACCTTGATTCTCAAGATAGATGAACGATTCACGTGCGCCGGATGAAAAATCCGGATAAAAAGAACTGACGACGATATCCAGATCACCATCGTCATCGAAATCAGCCGACTTTGCGATAAACGCGCCATATAGCGGATAGAAAAAAGCTTCCTCGAACTGATAGTCACCGCGATTCAGGTAGATTCGGACTCCATGATAGTTCTTGTTCGTGTTGTACGGATCTGAATCAACGTTATCTCCGTTTACGACCAGGACATCCATCGCACCATCGGCGTTGAAATCCTGCAACTCGAAATAGGTATGGCCATACGCCGGGTGCGTGACAAAGATCGTGTGAAGTTCGAATTCATTGCCACCCTGATTCTCAAGAATATGCAGCCCTTCTCGAGCGTCCGACAGCAGAATCATGATGTCGAGCAGCCCGTCTCCGTTAAAATCGTAAGGCTCGGTCTTGACGGCGCCAGGAAGATCGACGAGCACGTGCTCCTGATAACTGCCGTCGGGCTGCGACTCATACCAGGAAACGTTGCCTGCAATCGCGCCAAATCCAGAAACAATAAAATCCACCTGGTTGTCACCGTTCAGGTCCAGTACGTTCATATCCGCCATGCGGAAGAGGTTATCGACGACGACTTCGAACTCAGCGGCCGCAATGGACCGATCGGTCAACTCGATCGCAGCGATATGCGCCGGTCCCGCCGCCGACGGCCTCGTCGCCAGCAGATCACCGATCGAGCCCACGCAGGCCGTATCACCAACGAATTCGATATCGATCGGCGAGATAGCCCGCGGTGCGCGCATCGGCCCCGCCTTCACGCGCCCGTCCCCATCAAGTATCGTCAGCGTCTGCGCCACCGCGTCACCGATATAGATTTCGCTGGTGGATTCTCTGATACGAACCAGCGTCGTTACGGCGACCGGTATCGGATAATTCGTCTCGATGATCTCGAACGTGGGTAGCTGCCAGCTTAATTCGGGTCTATCTGCCTGCGGCAACGCATCGGCCGGTGCCGACTCGATGTAGTAATGCCGAAGCGCAGCCCACTCGCTTTCCTCCAGGGCCGCTTCACTTCGCAACACGTTCTCGCGTTCCAGTACTTCGAGACGAGAGAAAACGTTTTCCTGAACAAAGTCGGGATGATCGGCAAGGTAGTCCAGATTCCTCATGCCAAGCCAGTAACCCATGTAACCAAGGGCCGGCTCCCAACTTCTCTTCGGTAGAATGTCAGGGGCCGGTTGCAGATGGCAAGTACCACAGTACAGTCCCGCAAGCTCTTCCCCGTGCGCCATCAGGCGTTCGTAGGCACGCTCCTCGGTCCAACGCTGGAATAAGCCGGCGGCGGCGATAGCGCCCCCAATCCCCAGGATAACCATGATCCCGAGCGCAGCTGGCTTAGGCACACTCATCGCTTCGCACCAGCCTCAGGCGGAGTCGTCTGAGGCCGAACGTTGGTTCTGGTCATATTTTCCATCTTGCCGTTTGTCCAAGCACTCCCACAACCCTCCCAAGACATTGAGTTCGAGGAATTTTTGGCTGTTAGATTGGTCATAATATCGACGGCCGGATAAATGATTCGGGCGGGACAAGTTACCCTACTAATTCATGCCTCAAGTCGTACAATGGAAATCATGCGGATCAGCCGGCATCGCAGTATTGCCACAGGCTTACTCGGAGTGCTCGCGGGCACTTACCTCGTTGGGTGCGCGTCCGTTGTGACAGTCGAAGCCGAGTTTCCGACGCCCGTCGTCGAAACGCTCCCGGTGCGCATCGGCCTGATTTTCGATGAAGCGCTGACGAGCTATGAATACTACGAGAAAATCCCACAGCAAGCGACCTGGACGATTTATCTCGGTAATGCCAACGAAACCATGCTCGGCGGACTGTTCGACACGATGTTTGTCGAGACCCGCGCGGTAGACGCAGTGCCGCTCACGCCAACCGATCTCTATAACCTGGACGGTGTACTACGGACAGAGCTGGAAAAATTCGAGTTCGAGGTTCCCATCAGTAAACGTGATGAGTTCGTGGAAGTCTGGATGCAGTATCGGCTGACGCTCTATGAACCGGATGGCGCCCTGATCGTGGAATGGCCCGTGAGCGGCTATGGCAAATCGGAGACGGGCAAGAGTGAAGAAGCGCTCCACCGAGCGACAGTCGTCGCCATGCGCGAAGTCGGCGCGGCCATTTCAACGCGATTCGCCGAGCAACCAGAGATTGAGTATTGGCTACAGGAGAGGCGTAATGCGGCTGCGTTGTCGGCAGACTTTCCGCTCACCAATTAACGTCGCGCAGACGCAGAAGCTCTGCGGCGGGCTGGTCTTGGCAACCTTCCTCAGCGCGTGCGGTGTGACCGCGCGGATAGAGCCCTATAAGCAGACGAACAGCGTCATCAGGGAGGGTGAGCAGGTTGTCGTCCTCGCTCGCAAGCACCATGCAACGCATGAGGCGGAAGCCGAATTCATCGAATGCATTAGTGAGGGCCTCGCCAAGGGCCGCGATGGTCTCGAGGTTCACTCCACTACCGCATTCGAAGACCAGCTCTATCCGTGGTTCGAGCCATCCCTGGCGCCATTGAATACGGACGAGTTGACCGAACTACTGGAGAAGCCCGGCGTTTTGGAGCGCGTCGAGGCCACGGGTGTTCGCTTTGTCGTGTGGCTGGACGGTTCCACGGATAGAACGGCCAGTGGCGGTGGCATCACCTGTGCTGCCGGCATCGGCGGCGCCGGCTGCGTGGGACTTGCCTGGTGGGAAGATGACGCTCGCTACGATGCGACGATCTGGGATCTGGAGTCGCTCACATCCGCCGGCACGATCTATGCCGACTTCCTCGGCCGCTCGGTCATGCCGGCCATCATCATACCGATCCCGCTGATTGTCAGGCCCCGGGCGCGGGCCTGTAAGGGCCTGACCGAGCAACTCAAAAACTTTCTGACGACGCCCTACGGCTACGGGCCCGGCCCCGAACTCGGCTAGCGATCGCGCGGCGCGCTGATCTCCGTCGCGGCAGCGGAAGCTGCCGGCTGTGTCGTTGCACTGCGCCCTCCAGGAATCCTACACTCGTCGCCAACTTCCCGCAGCTGGGCACTCGATGAACGACCGTCATGACTTAGAGCTCATTCTCCGATCAGGGGTACCTATCGTCGTTATCGAGACGGTCGCCGAAGGACGCGTCCTGGAACTGCTTCGCAAGCTCGTGACGGCAAGTCCGGCGGACGGTTACCGACCGCTGTTCAGATGGTCGGTGACCGACGGCCTGCAACGCCTGGATCTCGATCTCGAGCCGCAACGACACAATGTCGAACCAGCGAACGTCCTAGGCCATATTCGCGCGGTGGAGCAACCGGGCATCTATGCATTGCTGGACTTTCATCCCTACCTCGAGGATCCCGTCAACATTCGGCTGCTAAAGGACATCGCCGTGGATGCCGCGAAGACGGGCAAGACAGTCCTGCTGATCAGCCATGAGATCGAACTGCCGGCCGAGCTCAAGAATTTTAGCGCGCACTTCAAAATGAAACTACCGGGCGCTGAGCAACGCAAAAAAGCGATCGAGGTACTTATCGTCGAGTACCGCAAGCAGCATCCCGGACAGGAGCTAGCGGTTGACCCCAAGGCGCTCGATCTACTCGTCAAGAACCTCCGTGGCCTGACACTCACCGATACCGTGCGCCTCGCCAAGAATGCGATCTACAACGATGGTGCAATTACGGCGAGCGATATTCAATCCGTCATGCGGGCCAAGTACGAGCTACTGAATCGGCACGGCGTCCTGAGCTACGAATACGATACGGCCGCATTCGCCGATGTGGCCGCGTTTCGCCAACTCAAGGTCTGGCTGAATCAACGCAAGCTCGCGTTCTCGAGCAACAAACCCGAAAAGCTCGACTCGCCCAAGGGCATCTTGCTGATCGGTGTCCAGGGCTGCGGCAAGAGCCTCGCAGCCAAAGCAGCCGCCGGTGTCTTCGGGATACCTTTGCTCCGATTGGATTTCGGTACTTTGTACAACAAATATCATGGCGAGACCGAAAGGAACTTACGCGAGTCACTGCACACCGCAGAGGTAATGAGCCCCTGCGTGCTTTGGATCGATGAGATCGAGAAGGGTCTGGCGAGCGGCCAGGATAACTCGGGCACCTCGAGACGTGTCCTGGGAACCTTCCTGACCTGGATGGCGGAGCGAGATTCCGACGTGCTTGTGGTCGCAACCGCCAACAACATCTCGGAATTGCCTCCTGAGCTAGTCAGGAAGGGGCGGTTCGATGAGATTTTCTTTGTCGACTTACCCTCGCCAACCGCTCGCGGCGAAATTCTTAGCATCCATCTGGAAAAACGGGATCTCGATGCCGGTCAGTTCAACCTACCTGAACTCGTCGATCTGACCGATGGTTTTTCAGGCGCTGAGATCGAACAGGGAATCGTCTCGGCGCTCTATGCCGCTCACTCACTAGGTCAGGAACCTCGAGCTGCTCATGTTGCGAGCGAGTTCCGCAAGACGCAGCCGCTGTCGGTCGTTATGGCCGAACGTGTGACGGCGCTGCGAGACTGGGCTCAGGGACGAACCGTGCCGGCAGACTAGTGGTCCAAAGACTAACTTGATGGACCATGATCCCAGTCTGCGCCTACGTGGTGTGGCATCATCGTCTCGCACCCCGGTTGAATCTATTCGGAACAGAGCGCGGATGAAATCTTGGCTGAGAAAGGAGCTACTGCTTGCTGCCGCATTCTTAGGCTGTGGCTTGCTGCCGTTACCAGTCTTGGTCTATTGGGTCGGCATCCGGGTCGTGGGTGAGTACTCCCCCGAGGGCGGGCTTTGGGACCTGATCTGGCATGTCTGGACGGATCTGGCGGCCGGTCGCTTACTGGCCTGGATGCTCGTCGCCAGCCCGTATCTGCTCGTCCAACTGCTGCGCCTAGGCCGAGCACTGTGGCGACGCACGCCAGGTGTGAGCGACGTCACAGTTTCTGATACAAATCAATAAATTGTAGCCAGTATAATACCGATCGTTACGAGTGAATCTTGGGAAGCTGACTCGGGTGAGACTAGATGCTTAGATTTCTCCAGCGCCTACTGGGATGGAATACGCATCCTACTGCGTTGAATCCGGAGGGTGCCGAGCGCCGCCGAGTACCCCGGACGACGGTGTCGTCCGTGCTCACCGATTACACGTCACAGCCGGCTACAAACACGGATGCCGAAACCGCAAAACCGGGTGTAAGCACCAGAGACCCTCAGCTGAGCATGAATAAGCCCGGGGAAGGTAATGGAGACGCCGGTATCGCCGCAGGGGAGAACCACTCGACCGCCTGGGATAGAGCCAAGGAATCGCGCAATGGCTGACCGCCAGCCCACTGCCGGCATCGCTTGCGCCGAGCCAGCCACGCCCTGACGCTACGCCTGCCGGGCCTGCCCCGGTCCGACGTGATGTGCCCTCACACACACTGCCGACCTCCCACCAGAACACCCGACGTGCACGCTCAAATGGCCCTGATCCGCTGTCGCCAGCAAGAAACTACGATCGACTGGCATGGTCAAAGTGAGAATATCGTGACTGTGTTTGAATTTTGGCCATGTTATCCTTCCCGCGTTCGAAGCAGGGCCACCATTCGGCAGTATCGTGGTTCGCCGCCCAAGGCAGGTTGAGGAGGTACCGTGAGAGAAATAACACGATGGTGGACTGGTGGTGCCGCATGTCTTGCGCTAAGTTTTGCGAACGCAGCAACGACGGGTCCCGATGCAGGTCTGACGATGGACGAGAAGCATCCGGATATCAGCCGGCGGGTGACGCGGATTATTGAGGACCTGCACTACTCGCGCCCGCGTGTCGACAATTCTTTCTCCTCCGCTATCCTCGATCGTTACCTGGACACGCTGGATGGAAATCGCCTGTACTTCCTCAGCAGCGATATCTCTTCCTTCGGACGCTACCGTTATGAGCTTGATGATCGAGTTCGAGACGGAGAGCTTGAGCCTGTCTTTGAGATCTTTAATATCTTGCGCGCGCGCACCGAGGAGCGCATCGCGTATGCGTTGTCGCTCCTGGAGCAGGAGCCGGACTTCACTATCGACGAGTCCTATCGCTTCGACCGCAGCGAAATGGCTTGGCCCAATACTGAAATCGAGATCCAGGACGTTTGGCGAAAACGCGTCAAAAACGATGGTTTGAGTCTCGTCCTGACCGGTAAGACCTGGGAAGAAACAGCCGAGATTTTGCAGATTCGCTATGAGCGCGTGCTGAAACGGATTGTACAACTGACCGCGGATGACGTCTTCGAAACCTTCATGAACGCGATGGCGCATACCATGGATCCGCACTCCAGCTATATGTCGCCACGTAATAGTGAGGAATATCGCATCCAGATGAGCCTGTCCTACGACGGCATCGGCGCGTCTCTGCAGCTCACAAACGACTACGTCACGGTCATTAGCGTTATTCCCGGCGGTCCGGCGCAGTTGGACGGTCAGTTAAAACCGGAAGACCGTATCACCGGCGTAGCCCAAGGTGACAGCGGTGAAGTCGTCGATGTGATCGGCTGGCGACTGGATGATGTCGTGCAGATAATCCGCGGGCCCGGTGGAACGCTGGTACGACTGCAGATTCTCCCGGCCGGGGCCGCCCCCGGATCACCAGAAAAAATTCTGGAGCTCGTTCGCGACAAAGTGAAGCTCGAAGAACAGGCTGCCAAGAGCGAGCGGCTCGAGGTGCTGCACGACGGCAAGACCTACCACATCGGCGTGATCCGCGTGCCGAGTTTTTATCTAGACTACGCCGCACGCAGCCGCGGTGAAGAAGACTATACGAGCACGACTCGAGACGTCGCTCGACTCGTGAAAGAGCTCGAAGCCGAGGGAATCGACGGCCTGTTACTCGATCTCAGACAAAACGGCGGTGGGCATCTCTCCGAGGCAACGGATCTGAGCGGTTTGTTTATCGAACGCGGTCCTATCGTTCAACTTCGTGAAACCCGGGGCAACATCCGGGTTCTGAACGATCCGACTCCTGATGCGGCGTATAACGGCCCGTTGGCCGTACTCGTCGATCGCTACAGCGCCAGTGCGTCTGAAATTTTTGCCGCCGCCATCCAGGATTACGGGCGTGGCCTGGTAATCGGCCAGCAGACTTTTGGCAAGGGCTCGGTACAGAACCTCTTTAACCTGGATCGATTTATGCGCGGACCGGGTTACGGGCAACTGACGTTGACGATCGGTAAGTACTACCGCGTGACCGGTGGCAGTACGCAACACCGCGGTGTTTCCCCTGATATCGAGCTACCGTCACTCGTCGATACGGCGACGGTCGGCGAGAGCACGCGTGAAACGGCTTTGCCTTGGGACCAGATCGAGCCGACCCGCTTCCGGGCTCAGACTTCCCTCGATTCGACCATCGAGTTGCTCGAATCGAGGCACTTGGCACGCGCGGCCTCCGATCCAGACTACAACTACCTGTTGGCAGACCTCGCTGCGTTTGCAGAGTCTAGGGACCGCGAAACCGTGTCCTTAAACATGGTCGAGCGAGAAACCGAGCGGAATCGTATGCAGGAGCAACAATTACTCCGAGAAAATCAACGGCGCGCCGCATTGAATCTGGAGCTGCTTGTATCGATCGAGGACCTCGAAGCTGTGAAAATTTCCGATCTCCTACTGGATCAGGCAACTCGGGTCGTTGCCGATATGGCAGCGCTCAAGCAGATTCCGGCGGAACGGGAACTTGTCACGACTTCTGCGGATTCCGGCGACTGATAGCAGTGCTCTCGCCTCAGGTGACGCCTGAGGAACCGCCCAGCTCAACACAGAACTGCAGCGATATCCCAGTACTCATCCAGAAGGACGTTGATTTTCAACGGCGGCCGATCGTACGCATCCTGTGTGGGTCCGCCCTCGGCTGAAGGGATAATCTGCGGCACCGTCGCTATGGACTCTAGCGTAGGAAGACAGTTCGTTTCGTTGCCGTATTTTACCTGCTTGATGAGATAGTCGGTACGGCGTCTGACGTCGTCCGTCAGTTTCGTCTGCTGGCGTAAATCCTCAATGCGCTCGCGGATATGTTCCACCATTCGGTCGCACTCGCCTCGGTCACCGAAGTTCATGTCTCCCACTGGACACTCGGTAGCGGTTTTGGTCAGGCCGACCAGATCACGCTCAGAGAAATGCACGACGAGGTGTTGCGCCAGCGCGATAACAGCGCAATTGATTAATCTGCGGCTCTGCACCGACAGGCCATCAATTTCCGGCAGGACCTCACTCTGTATCCGCTCCCCTAGTTTCTTGAGCTCATCGATCTTCCTTTGAAGCGCCTCTTTACCATTGTTCATACGGCCAAGTTCGCGCCGCATGCTTGGCCCTCGGAAGAAGCGTAGCAACCCATTCATTGACGTTAGGCGTTCCTGAATAGCGTTGACTTCCCGAAGAAGTTTCTGCTGTTTACGTACGACGCTGTCTAACTTGTCATTGACCGCGCCCATACGACGGCCACGCTTGGCAAGCGCGCCTTCGTGGAGCCGGGCACGCTCGCGTTCCTCGCGTTGGGCCTTAAGATCGTCACCGAATTGCTGAAGTTTCTGAGCACCTACTCGCCACAAATGCCGCAGTTGGAAGTAAACCATGACGTTGGCAGCGGTCAACGGGTCGGTCAAAAGACGTTCCAGGCCCTCTAGCTGCTCTTGAGCACGGGCATTGGCATCTTCGTGCTCCTTGAGTTTATCGAGCAACTCGTAACGCTCAAGGCGCATTTCTTTAAGTTCGCGTTTGACGCCGGCACGATCGGAGTACAGCTTGAGTAACCGATCAACTGGTTGGTCATCTCGGCGTGCCCAGAGATTTGTCAGTATTGCGCTATAAGCCACTCTTTCACCCTAGTTCGGAATCGGCTGCATCCCCACTATAGCTCGGGAATCAAGCCCAAACCGTGACTTAGACCACACACGGGGCGGCGGCAGTCAGGCGAATTTGTGGCCCATATCCAGAAGATAATCCAGCCATTTGTTGAACATGATGTTGTTCCGCCAACGCCGATCTAATTCAACAGAATGTGCCAGCGCCAACGCTTGAAGCTGCGGATGGAAGTGTTCCTCCCGTCCGCTCACGGCCTCCGCCAGGCTGGCATCATGATAGATCCGGAGCGTCAGGTCCGGGTCTGCGACGGACGCAGCGGAGTCTTGTGGAAACCAGTAGGTGAGATTGACGGTCGTCGTGTAGGTTTCCCGGCGCAGCAGCTTCAGATACAGGTCGCAGTCAAGTTCACTGCGGGAAATCAGCAGTGGCTGCGCCGTGCTGACCAAGGACCGCAGCTTGGCACTCAGATGAGTCAGTTTGATGAAATTGCTCTCATAGATAGTCATCAACGCAGTGAAACTTCCCGGGCGGAAGATGCACTCTGGCACGATAAGACTGTCTACAAGCATTCGTCATGCGCTCTGATTCGGCTTTGTCGAGCATGCCATAAGCACCCGAACAGGACAAAGACCAGACACCGACGTCTTAGGGCCTCACGCGTCGCTCAATCCCGGTTTCGTGCAAGATCGTACTGGCGATCTCCTCGATCGAGCAGTGAGTCGTGTCAATGAACGGAATGTTATGTCGTTTGTACAACGCCTCAGCAGCACGCAGCTCGAAACTCACTTGTTGCGCCGAAGCGTAACGGCCGACCGAACGTCGCTCCAGACGGATCTGGCGCAGTCTGACTGGCCCAATCGTCAAGCCGTAGAGTTTTTCTCGGAACGGTCTCAGCGATGCCGGAAATTGGCTGGTCTCGAGATCTTCATCCGCCAACGGATAGTTGGCGGCAAAGACACCGTACTGTAGGGCCAGGTACAGGCAGGTCGGTGTTTTGCCCGACCGGGATACGCCCGTCAGAATGACGTCCGCATGGTCGTAATGCCGCATGTTGTGACCATCATCTGCCTCCATCGCGAAGTTTGTGGCGTCGATGCGTAAATTGTAGCTCGCCGTATCGAGCATGCCGTGAGCCTTGCCGAGCGTGTGCGAAGATCGCGTCTGGAGCTCCTCCTCCAAAGGCGCGAGAAAGGCCTCGAAGAAATCCAGTACCAACCCCTGACATTCGAGTATCGGTGCCCTAACTTCGTCTTGGACAAAGCTCGTGAAGACGATTGGACGAACCCCCGACTGACTCGCGGCGAGATCGATACGACGGGCTACCTTTATCGCCTTGTCAACCGTATCGACAAATGGCACAGTCTCCGACTTGAATTCGACGCCCTCGAACTGCGTCAGCAGGCTGTGACCGAGGGTCTCTGCGGTCACACCGGTTTGGTCCGATACGAAAAATACCGTTCTCTGGATCATAAGCGAGCTAAGTCACGTCCGTGCGGGTTTGTCAAAGGAGTATAGCTTGGAAAGTTACGTCATCAGCCTAGCCGACTGCGGAATGGGCGACGTCGAGCGAGTGGGCGGAAAAAATGCGTCGCTCGGCGAGATGATCAGCAACCTGTCTCGGCTAGGTATCCGCGTTCCCGGCGGCTTCGCCACGACGACTGCAGCTTACCGCGAGTTTCTCGAGCCGGACGGGCTCGATGACAAGATCCACGCGTTACTCGATAAGCTCGACGTCGATGATATTCCAGCCCTGACGAAGACCGGCAGCGAAATTCGCCAGATGATCATGGACACGCCGTTCCCGGCGCCGCTCCGGGACGCCGTCAGCGAAGCGTGGAGTGCGTTGACCGAAGGAAAAGACATCGAAGTCGCAGTCCGCTCCTCCGCGACGGCTGAAGACTCGCCCGAAGCATCCTTTGCCGGTCAGCAAGCAACGCTACTCAATGTCACCGGCCTCGATCACGTCATCGCAGCCATTCACGAAGTCTATGCCTCGTTGTTTAACGACCGTGCTATTTCCTATCGCGTCCACCAGAACTTCGATCACCACCTCGTTGCGTTGTCGGTGGGTGTGCAGCGCATGGTGCGGAGTGACCTCGGATCGGCAGGCGTCATGTTCACACTCGACACTGAATCCGGGTTCCGCGACGTAATTTTCATCACGTCGAGCTACGGGCTCGGCGAGACGGTCGTGCAGGGCGCAGTGAATCCCGACGAATTTTATGTGTACAAATCGGGCCTCGCCGCCGGACACAAGGCGATCCTCCGACGCAACCTCGGCGGAAAAAACATCAAGATGATTTACAGCACCGACCCGGCCGAGCGTGTGGTCACCGTCGACGTTGATGAAACCGATCGACGCCAATTCTCGCTGACCGACGTAGATGTCGAGAACCTCGCTCGCCAAGCAACACTGATCGAAAACCACTACGGACGCCCGATGGACATCGAATGGGGCAAAGATGGTCGTGATGGCCAGCTTTACATCCTGCAGGC
>SMUZ01013483.1_pt1 | contig 12303 bp, 7 predicted proteins | sample 2456421 | NCBI WGS metagenome assembly SMUZ01 (sample SAMN11095932, study PRJNA526329) | marine sediment metagenome | biome: Marine sediment; feature: Surficial sediment; material: Deep marine sediment; isolation source: Hadal surficial sediment | place: Pacific Ocean | collected 2014-11 | depth 0-1... | reverse complement strand
TGTCGTTTCTTAGCGTATCGGTCAGGGAAAAAGCTGCGTTTAAACCCGTACACAATTGTGTTTTTCAAAGTCCTGGGATTCATGTCAAAATTTTGCAGCGCCAGCTTGATTTCATTTGTAACTGTCGTTTTGCTTACAGTTCGATTGTCCGTGCAAATTGTCGTACTGAGTTCTCGCTCAATCATTTTCTTAAAAGAGTGCTGTTCCAGGCTTTTGAGCCCAGGGTTAGTCTGTAAATTGCTGGTCAGACAGACCTCAATGGTTACCCTGCGATCCGCAATGTACTGGCTTAGCTCATCAACATACCTCTCTTTGTCGATTCTCGAATCCTCATCAACTTTAGTGATATCAAATAAAAACATACCGTGACCGATGCGCTCGGCATGACATTCGGTAATCGCTTGAAAAATAGAGGAAGGTCCGTAAGCCTCCCCAGCATGAACTGTTTTGGCCAGAAAGTTTTCGTGCGCATATTGAAAGGCCTTGCGGTGATCCTTCGCGGGGTTGCCTTTCTCGGCTCCTGCGAGATCAAGTGCTACAATGGGCACGCCGAGTTCGTCGCGAGTTTTTACGGCGCCTCGGGCTAATTCGAGAGAACAAAGCCCCACAATGTCTTTCATATCTGAGCAGGCCAGTGAATTGATGAAGTTCGCATAATACTCTGAATAGGGACCGAATGCTCGCAAAGCACTCACGATGATTCCATAATTAAACGGCGGCTCTTGACCCGACTTCACTTCCGGACGCAGATTAAATTCTTTCTGAGCACATTCCAGCCCCTTATCGACGCTGGCGATCACCTTTTTCATGTCCATTTTTTTATTGATGTGCAACTGCGGTGCAAACCGCACTTCAATGTAGCGTACACCTTCATTCTGATTGTCCTGGGCGAGTTCGTAAGCGATTTGCTCTAAGTACTCAGGTTTTTGCATCACCGCGCAAGCGTAGCCAAACGTTTTTAAATATTCTTCAAGATTTGCATAGTTATCTTTGAACACAAGTTCGTTTAATCCCTCGACCGTGGAGCTTGGCAGCTCAACATTCTCTTGCTTTGCAATTTCAGTCAGTGTTTGCAAACGAAGTGAGCCGTCTAGGTGCACATGCAAGTCAGTTTTTGGAATCAGGTTTATGAGTTCCGCTACCTCTTCGGTATATTTTATTCTGCTTTGTTGAGTCATTTAGGGTTCCTTTAATAATCTAAATAATGTATTTATTTTCTTAAATTAAACCGCTTTAGAAATCCTCACTGCCGTTCGTTTAAAGGCCGGCGTCTTTGATTGAGGATCGAGCATAGCCGGAATAATCGCATTCGCCTCCGGATAGTACATAGCCACATTGCCTTGCCGAATCGGAGCTTCTATCAACTCAACAGCCATTTCACCAATTTCACTTTCTACATTCACCCAGTCACTCTTGTGGAACCCATTTGAAGTAATGTCTTTTTCATTCATGAATACAACATTTCGATGTTCTACGCCGCGGTACAAATCTTCATCTTCATAAACAATTGTATTAAACTGGCCTTCAGAACGAAAAGTCATTAAGTTGAACTCGCCGTTCTTTGGCCGGGCATCCGGTACTGACAAAATTGCTAAATTTGCTTTTTTATTTTCGGTGTTGAAATTGGGCGTATGTTTAATGCGCCCGCGGATAGTGAATTCTTTTCCTGAATCCAGTTGCTCGATGGCATCCAATTGGGGAACCGTTTGGGCGATAAATTTACGGGTTTCATGATGGTCTCGCAGTTTAGACCAGGGAATAGGGCTTTCGCCAAACATCTCTTTTCCTATATTCACGAAAATCTCGCTTTCCGATAGTAAATCATCTGCGGGAGCTTTCTGGCCGCCGGCCGACAGCCGCACAAAATTGAACATGCTTTCTTGCGAGGTGGTTTGTTTTTCTTCATCCCTGGCACGTACCGGCAATATCAAACTGTTTTTCCCGTGTCCGAAAACATGTCCCAGATTAAGCGTAGTACTCAAAAAAGCCGTAAAGTTGATTCTTCCCAATGCCTCCCTTGACCATTTGAGATTAGGATTCGCACCGTAAAGATTACCGCCAACCAGGACAGCAAAATCCATCTCGTCATTGTGCGCCGCTTGCATGCATGCAAAGGTATCTTTTCCCAAAGTTTCAGGCACTCGAATATTGAGCTTGTTGAACAAAGCATCGGCCATTTTCGGCTTAAGCTTTGGTACAACCCCAACGGTTCCCACCCCCTGCACGTTGCTATGACCTCGAATCGGTAAAAGACCGGCGCCCGGTTTGCCAACCATACCCAACATTAAGGCTATATTTGCGATGGCGCGAACGTTTTCTACACCGTGCACTTGATGGGTAATTCCCATGGCCCAGGCGTAAATTGTGTTTTGTGATTCGATGAGATAATTACAAAATATCCTTAAATCCTCAAAAGAGATACCGGATTTTTCAAGCAGCATTTGTAAATCTTCCGATTCGAGGTGTTTGAGGAACTTCTCAAAATGATTGCAGTGGCTAACCATAAATGCTTGATTTATCCGTTTCTCTTGCCACAGAAAAACCGCTGCAGCTTTAAGAAAAGCCAGGTCACCGCCGCAATGAGGCTGCAGATAAAGACTTGCGATTTCAGAACTAAAGAACAAAGACCGCATGTGGCTGGGGACACTAAAACGCTGTAACCCGATTTCTTTAAATGGATTTATAACGATCACTCTGCCGCCGCGGCGGCGCAATTCTGCAAGGTAGGTCATTAAGCGCGGATGATTGCTGGCCGGATTAGCACCAATCAAAACCACCAAATCGGCTTTTCTAACATCTTCCAGAGAAACAGTGCTGGTACCCCCGCCTAAGCTTTGTGCAAGACCAACTCCGGACGCCTGGTGGCAATAATAAGAGCAGTTATTGACATTATTGGTACCCCATTGACGGGCCAGAAGCTGCACCAAAAAAGCAGCTTCCATCGAAGAACGGCCGGAGGTGTAAAAAAAACTGCGGTCTGGAGTCGCAGCTTGCCAGTTTTCGAGTAATTTAGTTAGAGCATCCTGCCAGTTTATTACTTGAAAATGAGTAGCGCCCTCCGCAAGATAGAGCGGTTGGATCAATCGCCCCATGGACTCCAGATCACGGCCGGTGAACTTAGCAAGATCCTCAATCGAGGTGTTTTCAAAAAACTCGGCGGGAATACCAGCCTGCATATCCTGGGCCTGCGCCTGCATGGATTTTTTACAGACCTGAAACCTTTGCCCAAGCTCGTTGTGCATCCCCCCGGAAACACCCCCCATACCAAGCGCGCAGGTCTTGCAGGTGTTCGAACTCCTCAAAGCCCGGTAAAGCTTAAAAATCCCGCCGGCTTTTTTCCCCATCCGAAAAGAATATCGAATGGCCGGCCATCCACCCCCAGATTTGACTTTAAGTTTTGCCATAGGTTCGTTCTTAAACAAATTTTTAAACAACAGCAAACTATGAGAACAATAGTATTTTTATTAATGAACAAAACTCTTCCTTAATTTTCAACCAAAAAATGAAGGTTCGACCCGAGGCCATAATAACTTTCAAACGTACATTTGTCAACCACCCGTATCAGAAAGCCGGAGATTCCTTTATATGTTTTATGAAAAAAGTTACACAATAGAAAATATCGTTTGCGCATTGACCCATATGTTTCTATATTTAAAAATTCTCAAATTGTTTTGACCAGCCGAATCAGCAGTTACCGTTTAATACAGCTTCTACAGGAGAAAAAGCATGGGGCCCAGGCTTAAGAATATCTATATCTTGATTATCACCCTATCAACCTGGCTTGCTCCGCTGTATTTACCCGAAACCAGCCATGCCCAAAACGAAAAAGAATCCAACCGAACTTTTCTTTCTCTCTACCAAGAAGCAGCGGATAAGTATCACCGAGAAAAATTCGATGAGGCAATTCAATTGGGGAACATTATTCGTGAGCGCTATCCCGATGAGCCTGCGGGTGTTTTTGGCTTACTGACGTCCTATCAAACAATCATGACAAATTATCGGGTGAGAATTTATGAATCAAAATTCGACAGCCTGCTGAATCTCTCGGTTAAATTAGCTAAAAAAGCGGTCAAAAATAACAAAAAAGACGGCAGAAATTATTTTTATTTAGGCTGCGCCTACGGATCGAGATGCGTATTTAAAGCGAGGCGAGGCGAATGGCTGGAAGCTTTCAGAGACGGATCGCAAGTTCGAAAAAACTTCAAGAAAGCAATAAGATATAGTCCGGAATTTTATGATGCTTACTATGGTCTTGGACTCCAAAAATACTGGTTGAGCGCTAAATCGAAGTTTTTGAGAGCTTTACCTTTTGCGCGGAACAACCGACAACAAGGAATTGAGTATGTTAAGCTTGTGGTGGAAAAAGGCCGGTTCCTGAAAGTCGATGCAAAGTATGGGTTGGCAGCAATTTATTATAACGAAGAAGAGTTTGAAAATGCTCTTGAAATGACGGATCACCTTTATGAATCCTTTCCCAACAATCCGACTCTTCTGTATCGGCGCGGGAGAATTTATCAGAAACTTGAAAGATGGGCTGAAGCCAAAGAAACTTTTGATGAACTCGACAAAGTGCTCACTTCAGCGAAATACCAAAGCGTAAGTTATAGAGTAGAGCTTATGTATCAAACTGCAAAATGCCAATTTCATCTAAACAATATGCGCGAGGCCCAAAGACTTTGCGAAGAAGCCATCGCTCTTGAGAAGGAGTGTGATTTTTCGAAAGAAATGGACGGGCCGTTGGAACCATTTTCAGACATCAAAGAAGAACTTTTTGAATTGGTTGATAAAGTCAAAGCGATCAGGGTGTCGGAAGTCAAAAGCTCTGCGCAAAAGTAACTTGATTTTAAAAAGGGTGACTTAACAAAGTTGCTAATCCGGTTGACACCTTCCGCAAAGAAAATTGACACTTCGCTCCAGAACCCCGTAAACTCAACTCATCTCGCCACTCCAACCCTTTAAAAATCAATGCCTTCTTTTTTAAAGACGTTTTATTTCATGGCATAGCCTTTGCTTGTTTCTATAAAGATTATAGGGCTTCTAATTAAAAAAAAGTGGGAAATCTATGCAACCCTTAAAATTTGCCTTGTTTTTTTGCCTTTTGTCCGGATTTTTAATGATTACAGACCCTTCGTTGGCGCAGGAGAAAGGCAAAGGTGATTTGGAAGATTTTGCAGACGACTTTGGAGAAGAAGAATCGGGCAGCGATTCAGACTCTGAAGAAACGGCAAGATTTTTCCTATGGCTTTTCTTTGAAAGCTTTAGTGAAATTTCCCAATTGTGGGGCGGCACGCCTGAAACCGAGTTTGGACCCTTTCCATCTCATCCTTATGCCACAGGAAATGGTTTCATGAGCTATTCGGATGATTATCGAAGCTATTTCTTCAATACCGAGTTCAGTTACCACCAAGTTCACCGAAGCGATGTCAGAAGTTTTATATTAAAATGGGAAACCCAATTTGTCCACAGCAGCAAATTGGCTTTTGATCTGGCCTTTTATCAAGAAGATTTGTTTGAGAATGGTTTCGGACATACAACAGATCAACTAACATTTTGGGGAATTCGCTATGGCTATTCTCTTTATCGTTCGCCGCAAATGATTTTAAATCTCGAAGGCGGCTTTCGCGGATTTCATAGAAACCGGACTCATGGTGGTCCTGAAATCGCCGTAGACCTGCAGCTCTTTCCTAAAAAACCTTTGATCATCGAAACCAAATTAGCCGTCGCTTATATCAGCAATGCACCTCTTTATACTGTAGAAGCCAATGCCGGAATTTTATTTGGCCGATTTGAAGTTTTGGGCGGTTTACGCATCCTCAAAAACAGATCATCGGACTTACTCGATGGATTTAAAGTTGGCTTGCGTGTTTGGTATTAAGAAAATATAGAAATTAAAGGCTGAGAAGGAGACCTAAAAGCCCATTTTTCTCCACTCCCGTCTTTTCCGTAGCCTTATTTTTGATACTCTTCTTTCCCAATTAGATTTTTTCTCCTATTGACAGTTTTCATGGAGTATGTTAACTTGCGTAACACAAAATTATGAACGCAAAAAATGAAAATTGTCGCCGATATCCATCTTCACTCCCATTTTTCCCGCGCTACAAGTAAGAATCTTAATTTAGAATATCTCTACAAATGGGCTCAGCTCAAAGGCGTCCATGTCGTCGGCACCGGCGACATCGCCCACCCCGGCTGGCTGGAAGAAATGAAAAACAAGCTCATACCTGCAGAAGATGGACTCTTCCGCCTAAAGGAAGAATTTGCAAAATCAATCCAGGCTGAGGTTCCGAAAAGCTGTCACGGAACGGTTCGGTTCATGCTTGCGGGAGAAATCAGCAATATCTACAAAAAGAACGACAAGGTCCGAAAAATTCACAACGTTGTTTTTATGCCTTCCTTCGATGCCGTGGAAAAATTTCAAGCCCGACTTGAAAAAATCGGCAATATTCGGGCAGACGGACGGCCGATTTTAGGACTTGATTCCAGAGATTTACTGGAAATTGTTTTAGAAACCGATGCGCAAGGCCACTTCATCCCGGCACACATCTGGACGCCCTGGTTTGCACTTTTTGGCTCGATGTCCGGCTTCGACTCAATCGAAGAATGCTTCGAAGATTTGACCGGCCATATCTTTGCTCTTGAAACCGGGCTTTCATCTGATCCGCCTATGAACTGGCGGCTTTCAGCTCTGGATAATTACACCCTGGTTTCAAATTCAGACGCGCATTCGCCACCGAAATTAGGGAGAGAGGCAAACGTTTTTGATACCGAACTCTCCTACAGTGCGCTCTTTAATGCTCTTAAAACCGGTGACCCCAAGGAATTTCTTGGTACCATTGAATTTTTCCCGGAAGAAGGCAAATATCACTACGACGGTCATAGAAAATGCAAAGTTCGCTGGGACCCTGAAACAACATTGAAGCATGACCGGATTTGCTCGGAGTGCGGTAGAGAAGTAACAGTCGGCGTGATGCACCGGGTAAACAGCCTGGCTGATCGTAAGCCCGGCGAGAAACCTGCAAAAAGACAATCGTTCAGGAATCTTATTCCGTTACCAGAAATTTTTGCGGAAATATATAACTGCGGAGTTAACACGAAACGAGTCAATGAAAGTTGGGAGTTTTTGCTGTCAAAGTTAGGTCCTGAATTGTATATCCTGGAAGATGCACCACTGGAGGAAATAAGAAAAATAGGCGGCTCACTTTTATCAGAAGGGATTCGGAGAGTGCGCAACGGTGATGTTCATATTGCATCGGGATACGACGGAGAATATGGCACCATCCGCCTATTTGAAGATCAGGAACGCGCAAAATATTCCAGCCAATTGGGCTTTTTTGAAGAACAGATCAAAAGCAGACTGAATTCAAAACAAAAACTAAAAATTTCCGACGAGACAAAAAAACCAAATCACGGAACGTCTAAGATTTCCACAACATCAAATATAAAAGATAAGAAATGTAAGCAAACCCCAGATCAAACGTTCCTGAAAAAAAGTGCACGAGTTGAACAGGGACTTGCAGCTCTACGAGGCTTAAATAGAGAGCAAAAAGAAGCGGTTCTCTGCATCGATAAACCGCTCATTATTATTGCCGGTCCCGGCACCGGTAAGACGCGAACGCTCACTCATCGCATTGCTTATTTAGTTGCTAAAAATGGAGTTGCGCCGCAAAATATCCTAGCGCTCACCTTTACAAACAGAGCGGCTCAACAAATGGTGGAACGCCTAAACAACCTATTAGATCCGGGCAAAACCAACGAATTGACCCTTAAAACATTTCATGCTTTAGGTGCGCAAATTTTAAGACAAGATGGGCATCGAATTGGCGTTGCCGCGACTTTTTCCATTTGCAGTCACAGGGACCAGTTAACAATCCTAAAAAATACAACTTCGGGATTGAAAAAAAAGGATCTCAAGCAAACGCTCGATGAAATTTCTAAAGCAAAAAGCCAACTCCTTTCTCCGGAAAATTGCAATGAAAATTTCTCAAGCGAATTTAAGAATACTTATCAAAAGTACCAATCAGAACTAACAACAAACCACATGTTGGATTTTGATGATCTGATTTTTTATCCGGTTCAATTATTTCGAGAAAATGCTAGTTTTTTAGACAAGTACGCCACCCGTTTCAAATGGATTTCCGTTGACGAATATCAAGACATTAATTTTGCTCAATACCAACTGCTAAAACTTTTGACAAGTGCTGGAAACAATCTCTGCGCAATTGGAGATCCGGATCAAGCAATTTATGGATTTCGCAGTGCAAATAAAGATTTTTTTCTTAAATTTCAACAGGACTTTCCGGATACAAAACCGTTACATTAAGTCAGAATTATCGCTCGACTCAATCCATTTTAAATGCTTCCTCTCAAGTTATTTCAAAAAGCTCCGAGCGTAAAGATTCTGATATCTGGTCTGAAATTATGAGTCAAACCAAATTGGAAATTTTCAGTGCACCGACTGACAAAGCCGAGGCAGAGTTTGTCGTACACGAAATCGAAAAAATGGTGGGGGGCACAAGTTATTTTTCTTTCGACTCAGGAAGAGTAATTGATGAAGCTGTGGGGGCTCAGGCAACTTTCAGCGATTTTGCAGTGCTCTTTCGCCTTCATGCGCAAAGCAGGTTATTAGTAGAGGCTTTTCAACGCTCAGGGATCCCTTATCAAACTGTTGGTGAAACTCCATTTTATGAACAAAAGGAAATCTGTAAAATTATATCTTACTTAAAATCAGTAAATGCTCCTGATTCAAATTTTCACAAAAAGAACTTTCAAAACAGTCATCGAAAAAACTATGCCCTCGATTCTAGTTATAAAAATAAGAACTTAAAAGTCGCCGAAATTATTGAAGGAGTCGTGAAAGAACTTTTTTCGCCAGATTATTTTAATAAAAATGAAAAGCAGAAACTGTTACTTAACCAGCTCATATTACGAAGCAAACCATTTGAAGGTCAGTTGGACGACTTTTTGGACTCAACTGTCCTGCAAACAGAAACAGATGAATACGACCCGAGAGCTGACCGCGTTACCCTCATGACTTTGCATGCTTCCAAGGGTTTGGAATTCTCGGTCATTTTTATAGTTGGATGTGAAGAAGATTTGATCCCCTATCAGAAAAAGGGTGAGGATTCAGATATCGAAGAAGAACGCCGTTTATTTTATGTTGGTATGACCCGAACTCAAAAAAAGCTGGTTTTAATGAATGCCAAGAAACGTTTTCTGTTTGGAGAGCGATGTGAAAATAGTCCGTCTCGCTTTTTAAACGACATCGAAGAGGCCCTTAAAGAAATAAAGAAAAGAGAATTTAAGAAGAAAATAACGGACGAGAAAAAGCAGAATCAAATGAACTTATTTTAGGTTTTCTTTAGGAAAGGGAATAGAAATCTTGACAATCTGTAATTAAATTAGTAAACTTATATGCAAATTTGGAAAGGAGTCAGCTATGCATGCCAAGATTTTACGCCAGCTTTCAAACAGGATTCAAGATCGCTTTAAAAAGGGATTTAAAATAACAACACGAAAAGCGGTTGTATTCTCCGTCGTTTTACATATTTTTCTGGGCATAGCAATTGCGGCAATGAATAGAGACAAAATCTCTGACTTCATGACTGAGAAAGAGGAGAATATAGAATTTGAGCTCGTTCCTGTTAAAGATTTGCATTTGAAAAACAGTGCCAATCAGGACAAGAGCGCCCAACCCTATTCTTCTGCCATTAACGATGTAGGCAAAAGAATAGGGTTGTCTACAAGCACAAGTAAAAAACTAGTGGCTGAAAATGTGCACGTTAATAAAGAAGCGGTTATGCTGGCATCCCTGGCAAGTTTAAGCGACCTACGGGAATCTTTTCAATTTGTAATACAAGAGCTTTCAGTAGATGAGGAAAGTGTTTTTACACCAATTCAGGGTGACGTGCCTGACACCAAGGTGATTGCTGATGGCTTAGCCAATGCCAAGGGCCTCGGCGGTCGCAGGGGAATCATCTCGATTTCGGGAGGTGGAAATGGGAGCTGTCCTCCAAGACCAAGGCCCTGAAAAAATAGATTCTTCTTTTTAAAAAAGGGTTGCTCGGAGTGAGCAACCCTTTTTTAAATGTTCATTCAGGCGAGAGTCAATTCAGTTTTTAAGTTGAGTAAGTATCTTTCTTACCTTAATTGCTCTTTCGTCGTTTTCCGGCACTAACGCCACAAATTTTCGATATTCTTCTAACGCATTGTCCAAACGTCCGGTTTTTTGTGCCAGCACTGCCAAATTAAAATGGCTAAAGGCATGTTCAGGATTGTTTTCAATCTCCTTTCCGTAGGCTTCAACCGCTGCGGAAACTTTCCCCTGTTGATCTAATATTTGTCCTATTTGGAAATTGACCAGTTTTCGTTTTGGATCTAGCTTTAGGACCTTTTGATAATTTTCCAACGCACCTGTCGTATCAGCAAGCAAATAATTCACTTGAGCTAAATTCATATATCCTTCAGGAAGAGTCGGATCAAGTTCCGTTGTTTTGATGAAGTTTTTTAAAGCTTTTTCATAGACATTCATATCCACGTAAACGAAGCCCAGATTCAGATATGCCTCCACATATTTTTCATCGATCTGTGTAGCCCGACGCAAGAATTTCGCGGCTTTTTCAAACTGCTTCTGTTCACGGAAGAGTTTACCTAATTCATTATAAGCTTGCTTGTTTTCTTTATTAATTTCAATGGCTTGCTCGAATTGTTCTTGTGATTGCTCAAAATTCCCATCACTTTTATAAAGCATGCCCAAGGCAAGGTGCGCTTTTCCCATAACCGAGTCGACCTCAATCGCATTTTCAAAATGCTTATAAGCTTCTTCATTGTTAGCATTCTTTTTTTCAATAACTCCTAGATTAAAATGAGCGTCAGCAAATTCTTTTCGCAATGCGAGGGCTTCATTTAAGCTACTGGTAGCCTTCTCAAAATCTTCCAAACCTATGTATGCGATTCCGAGTTTGAATTTAATATCCGCATTATCATAGTCAGGCTCTTCTGTAATAGTCTTCAACTCTTCTGCTTTTCTTAATTTTTCAATGGCCGTATTAAAATCCATAGTCTCCAGAAATGTCAATCCCAAAACATAGTAAGCCTCGGCAAATTCTGAGTTAAAATCTATTGCTTGATTTAAAAGGTATCTTGCCTGAATGTAATTACCTTTTCGATGTAACTCGGCACCCTGAACATATAGACCGATTGTCCTCTCTTTTAAAGAACGTTTTGAAGTAGTTGAGGCACAGTGGCTAAACAAAACCATTACTACAAAATAAAAACCCAATTGTTTTGAAAAACTCCTGAATAATTTCATAATTTTTCCTCTAATTTAAATCAAAATTAAGTCAGCAATCCACCATTTTTAAATTATTTCTATAAATAACTATACTCATTTATCACGATCTATTCCCGATAAGATATAAAGAACATATTACCAATTACCAACTCTTGTTTTAAGTTCTAAAAAGCTTACCGGGTAAAATATGCTTTACTAATGTAAATTTCAAATGTTTTTACTCGATTGCGTCAAAAAACTGATATTTTTAGAATCTTTGACTATTCGACTTTTTATGACAGTATTGTATTTTCCGCTTGACATTTGTACCGAAAAGTTATAGATTTAGGCACAATAGGATACGGGGGCAGGAAATCTAAAAGAAGGAGGTGATTGGATTGGCTGAGATAGCTTATTGTGTTAAATGTCGGGAAAAAAGAGATATGGATAATGCGGAGAGGGTTACCATGAAAAATGGACGACCTGCAATGAAAGGTAAATGCTCGAAATGCGGCACTGGAATGTATAAAATTCTTTCTTCAAAATAGGAACTTCATGTTTTGATAAGAAGCGGAATAAATTATTCCGCTTCTTATCAATTGGTAGCCTACCTTTATAGCTTTAAAAAAATTAACACCTTCTGTCAACAAAGACTCACGAGGCCTTTTATCTTTGCTTCGGACAACCGCAGTTAACTTCTTTTAACTATCCTAAAATAAAAAAGGGAAAAGTTGTACTTTTCCCTTTTTTTATAAAAAATTAAATCCCGGCGACGTCCTACTCTTCCACCCCGTCTCCAGGGCAGTACCATCGGCGCTGAAGGGCTTAACTACTCTGTTCGGAATGGGAAGAGGTGTTTCTCCTTCGCTATCGCCACCGGAAAAAAATCGAATTACAATTTAAGAATTAATTCATTAGCATATCTTGACTTTAAACCCTTAACTATCTGCTGCTAACCAAAAATAATGGTTAAGCCTCACGGCTTATTAGTACCATTCGGCTGAACACATTACTGTGCTTACACCTATGGCCTA
>SMUZ01005953.1_pt1 | contig 12333 bp, 10 predicted proteins | sample 2456421 | NCBI WGS metagenome assembly SMUZ01 (sample SAMN11095932, study PRJNA526329) | marine sediment metagenome | biome: Marine sediment; feature: Surficial sediment; material: Deep marine sediment; isolation source: Hadal surficial sediment | place: Pacific Ocean | collected 2014-11 | depth... | reverse complement strand
TCTTGGCGCTCTTCTCGAATTTCACCCTATCGTGACAAGGCAATGATTGAAAGCGCCGCACGCCCTGCATTCTGTTAGCCTTTGGCTTGTGTATTGGGTGTATTAACAGATCGGCGGCGGAGTACGCATCATGAACGACCCGGATGTAAGGCTATTACTCATTATCGTGCTGATTGCCGGTCTCGGCGGCGCTGTCTGGTATTTCTGGGACGATATTCGACCGCAGATCGACGAGATCTCGGGCCAGCAACAAACCTATCAGGTCGTTGAAGAGCAGCCTGGTCCTCGCGAGCCAATACACCCAATCCGGCCTATGGCGCCATCACGTGCTGCAGACGGCAATCTCGTGTCCCTGCCGGGGCTCGATGAAAGTGACGGTTATTTCCTGCTGGCGCTCATTGATGTCTTCGGTTCGGAGATGGGACGGCAATTGGTGAGCGACGCGCTGGTCGACAAGTTTGTCGCTTCTGTGGACAACCTCACGCGCAGCCATGTAGCCGAAAAGATCCGGCCTGTTAGCCGACTCGCGGGCACGTTCGACGTAGAGGTAGCCGCTGGCAATGACCAGTTCTACCTGAGCCAACACAACTATGAACGCTATGACCTGCTCGTCGATCTCGTGGACAGGGCCGACCTCAGCACTGTCGCGGAAATGTATCGTCGCTTTTACCCCTTATTTCAGGAGTCATACGTCAGGCTCGGCTATCCGAATGGCTACTTCAATGACCGGGTCGTCGAAGTGATCGACCTGCTCATCGAAACGCCCGCGCCCGAAGAACCTGTTCGACTGATTCGGCCACACGTACTATACGAATATGCCGACCCTGAACTCGAGGCGCTGGCCAGCGGCCAAAAGCTACTGCTGAGAATGGGCGACGATCACGCGGCCCGAATCAAAAGCGTACTGAGTGATTTCCGAGCGCTTATCGTTCAGCAGTAGCGAAAGCGCTAGCGGGTATTTCTATTCGGCGCTTTTACCCTTCCTGGCGATATCCGTGGCCAGGGCCATCATCGATGTCAGGTCCGCGATGTTCGCCGGAATGACGAAGGTATTACCCTTCTTGGCGAGATTGCCGAACTCTTCAATATACTGTTCAGCGATTCGCAGCTGCATTGCCTCAGTACCGCCGTCGACGATTACGGCACTGGCTACTTTCTCAAGGCCATGAGCAGTCGCTGTAGCGACCGCAAGAATAGCCTCCGCTTCACCGGCCGCCTCGTTTATTTGCTGCGTCTTGGCTGCTTCCGACTGCTTGATCACACGCTGCTTTTCACCTTCAGCCTCATTGATCTTGGCATCTCTTTCGCCTTCTGACGTCAGGATTACCGCACGCTTCTCTCGTTCGGCGCGCATTTGTTTTTCCATCGCGCTCAGCACATCGTGTGGTGGGTTGATGTTCTTGATTTCATAGCGCAACACTTTGACGCCCCAGGGCTCCGATGCTTTGTCGAGTTCTCGAACCACATTGGCATTGATCGATCCTCGTTCCTCAAATGTGCGGTCCAGAGCAATCTTGCCGATCTCACTACGCAGCGTTGTTTGCGCGAGCTGCGATATGGCGAACATATAATTACCGATACCGTAGGAGGCGCGCGCCGGGTCCAGCACCTGCATATAAAGCACGCCGTCCACACCCACCTGGACGTTGTCATTCGTGATACAGATCTGTTCCGGTATGTCGATGGCCTGTTCTTTCAGCGTGTGCTTGTAGGCAATCTTGTCGATAAACGGCAACAAGATGTGAAAGCCTGCATCGAGCTTGCCGCTGAATTTTCCAAGTCTTTCCACGACGAATGCATTCTGTTGCGGAACGATGACTGCCGTTTTAGCCAAAATAATTATTACGACAAACGCGATTGCGATCGCCACGATAAATGATGTTTCGAACATTTATATATCTCCTGTTAGTCCGCGCTAATCTGCAACGTTAGTCCATCAACGTTCACTATTTTTGCCCGGGTTCCGCTGGCTATTTCCTTATCGCTAACGTTCTGGGCCGTCCATTCAGTACCCCTGTACTTTAGCCGAACCCTTTCCCCCGGTGCAATATTTGATGTGACGTCGACTGAACCCCCCGCCATGGAACTGGAAAATCCTTTCGCGCTACCGCGAATTTTCATATACAGGCTGCGACGAAAGGTGACCATGAAAACAAGCGCAAGAATGGCAAATACCACCCACTGCACCCACTCCGGCATCACCAGTCCGAGCAGGCCCGCAAGGCCTACCAGTGCCGCCGAAATGCCGAGAAATACGAGGTAAAACTGTGCGTCTATCGCAAGCAGCTCCGCTCCAAGAAGAACCGCGCCGAGTATCATCCATGTCCACCAGGTCATTTTTTCCTCCCGTAAGATGCAGAATTTACTATAGCGCGAACCTCGGCCCGAATCGCCTTGACAGGCAGCCGCAATGTACTCTGATTTGCTGTGTTTTTTTGAATTTTCAATGCTATTGGTAGGACTGTTTGGATTCGGTACCATGGCCGCCCCTCTCGAAGATACCGCAACGCATGGATCTGCCCACCGAACAGCAACAAGCTCTTGACCGCGCTATCCAAACTCACAGCAGCGGCAAACTCGATGAGGCCGAAAAACTCTATAGCAGCCTGCTCGATGAATATCCGACGCAGGCCGATGCACTTCATTACCTGGGCGTGATCAATCTCCAGCGTCGTCAGTTCGATGCAGCGGTGAGCTTGTTACAACAGGCCGTTCTCGCACGGCCGGATTATGTCGACGCTATCGTCAATCTGGGCTACGGACTGAACGCGACCGGACGATTCGAGGCCGCTGTCGAACAATACGAACAAGCACTCACGATCGGCCCGGCAACAGCACCCCTACTTTCCAATCTTGGCGGATCGCTCGAGCAGCTTGGCCGCTACGCCGATGCCATCGAGCGATTTGAGGCAGCCTTGAAGCTGCAGCCGGATCTCCACGAGAGCCGGCGAAGCCTGGCGGACGCGCTTCTCAAGTCAGGGCGCGTATCTGACGCATTGCGGGAGATCAGGAAGGCCACAGCGAGTGGTCAACTGTCATTGGCGATGCAGGTGTCGCTGGGCAATATCCTCAGCGCGGACGGCCAGACAGACGCTGCCATCCGGTCTTTCAAACAGGTGTTGAGAACAAATCCGAATGCGCAGGATGTGCGCGAGAACCTGGCGAAAGCGTTGCGCAAAGCCGGTAAGTCCGAGGAAGCCGTAGAACATTACAAAAAACTGCTTGATCAGGACCCGGAAAATGCCGACAAGCACCACAAGCTGGGTGTTGTGTACCAGGACCTGAATAAAATAGACGAAGCGCTTGCATCGTTTCGACAAGCCGTAAGACTTGACCCCAAATGCGCCAAGGCCTGGCACAGCATGTCCGCGTTTTCCGGGAATGCACTCGATGCAAATGACGTTGACACAATTCTCGCATTGCAGACGGATACCGACATTGCACCCGAGTCACGCATGCTGTTGGCCTTCGCGCTAGGCCGCCACTTCGAAAAATCCGGCCAGCACGATAAAGCCGCGGCGCAATTTCTTTCGGCTAACAAGACTACGCGCGCGGAACTCGACTACGATATCGATAAAGACCTGAGCACGTTCGAAATTCTAAAGTCTGAATTCGACGCCGAATTCATAAAGCGCTGGAGCATCACGACTCCGATTGAAAAGTCTCCGATATTCATCGTTGGGATGCACCGATCCGGCTCTACGCTGGTCGAGCAAATACTCGCCAGCCACCCGAATGTCTTCGCGGCCGGCGAATTGTCATTATTGACAACGACGATCGCCGCGACCTTCCCGGCCACAGAGCGTAGCGTCTACACGCGCGTACTTGAAAATTCATCCACTGAACTATTTCAGGCCGTTGCAAAGAACTATATAGATGGCCTGCCCAAAGTTGCTGCCGGGTTCATTACCGACAAGATGCCGCACAACTTTCTCAACATCGGCACGATTCGAATACTGTTTCCGAATGCGCGCATCGTGCACTGCCGCCGCGACCCGCGCGATACCTGCTTCTCGATATTCAAGAACCTGTTTGGCACGCACCCCTATACCTTCGATCTGGCGGAACTCGCACACTATTACAACGCGTATGCGTCGCTCATGGATCATTGGGACACGACATTGCCGGGTCAGATACACCATGTTGATTATGAAACGATGATCGACGAGCAGGAAAAAACAACACGTGCGCTGCTGGATGCCTGCGGGCTTGAATGGGACCCGGCCTGTCTCGATTTTCACAAACACGAACGCGCAATCGCGACGATCAGCGTGTCGCAGGTACGACAGCCTGTTTACCGCGGCTCGATCGGCGCCTGGAAGCCCTACGAAAAGATGCTGCAACCGTTGTTGAAGATTCTCGACAATAGGCCAGGATATTAGCTGCCGTTGCCGTACATCCGCGGCCGCAGAAATGTATAAGGAGACGACGTGAAAATAACAGCAATCCGGGTTTACCAGGTCGACCTGCCGTTAGTTGAGGGCCGCTATTCCTGGTCCGAAGGCAAATACGTTGAAGTGTTCGATAGCACTGTCGTCGAGCTCATCACCGACGACGGCCTGTCGGGCTATGGCGAGGTCTGCCCCCTGGGGCCGTTCTACCTGCCCGCGTTCGGGCCAGGCGCCCGCGCCGGAATAGCAGAGCTCTCGGCGACGTTGCTGGGCGAAGATCCAACCGCGATCGGCCCGATCAACCTGCTTATGGACAAGGCCTTATTGGGCCACCCCTACGTCAAGTCGGCCATCGACATGGCATGCTGGGACCTGCTCGGAAAAGTGAGCGGCAAGTCGGTCTGCGATTTGATGGGCGGCAAGTTTGGCGACAATATTGCCCTGTACCGGGCAATCAGTCAGCGACCTGCTGATGAAATGGCCGAGAACGTCGCATCCCACCGCGCTGACGGCTACACCAAGTTTCAGCTCAAGGTCGGCGGTAATCCCGGCGATGACATCGACCGTATTCATGCGGCGGCGGATGTGCTCACAGACGGCGAGATACTCGTCGCCGATGCCAACACGGGTTGGCGCGTCGATGACGCAGCCCGGGTCGTTAATGCTGTTCGCGATCGAGATGTCTACATCGAACAACCTTGTCGGACGTATGAGCATTGCCTGACGATCCGGCGGCGCACGTCCTTGCCGTTCATTCTCGATGAAAACATCGACGGCATCGATGCCCTGCTTCGCGGTCATCGTGACGGCGCCATGGACGTAGTCAACCTCAAGATTTCCAAACTTGGCGGCCTGAGCAAGGCGCGACAGATTCGTGACCTCTGTGTGTCGCTCAACATACCGATGACGATTGAAGACAGCTGGGGTGGTGACATCGTCACCGCGGCGATTGCACACCTGGCGCATTCAACGCCGGAGTCTCTGCGTTTTTCTGCGACCGACTTTAATAGCTACGTAAAAGTTCAGAACGCGACCGGCGCTCCACAACGTGTGTCCGGGCACATGGTCGCATCCGACGAACCGGGCCTCGGCATCGAGCCGGCCTTTGACGCACTCGGCAAGCCCGTCGCCGAATACACACGCTAACGGTGAATAACTAGCTCGGCACTATGTACGGGGCCATGAGGTAGATCACCAGCGAAATCAAAACGATTCCAAGCAGGTTCAATATGAAGCCAACCTTGATCATCTGTGGAATCGTAACCTCACCGGTTGAATAAGCGATCGCGTTGGGACCCGTTGCAATCGGTAACATGAACGCACAGCTTGCCGCCATCGCGATGGGCAGCGATAACAACATCGGATCCACACCACCGACGATCGCCAGCGCGCCGATGATCGGCAACAGGGCCGACGCTGTCGCAACGTTACTCGCAATTTCCGTCGCGAAAATAACGAAAATGACCAGCGCTGTAATCAGCAGCAACAGTGGCAATGACGTAAGAACAATTAAGGACTCGCCAAGCCACGTGGCCAGGCCGGAGCTCGTCATCGCCTTTGCCATGCTTAAGCCACCACCGAACAACAGCAACACACCCCAGGGAATTTTTGCGGCCGTGTCCCAGTCGAGCAAGCGTTCGTTTCTGTTGCTGTCGTCGCCGGCCGGGATCAGGAAAAGAACGATCGCACCGGCAATTGCGATGACGTGATCGGTCATCGACATGAACGGCCGCACGCCGCCTATCTCCAGCAGGTTCAGCGGCTGACGCAGTATCCACGCTGCAGCTATGAACAGGAATGTAATCAACACGCGACGTTCAGGACGACTCATGGGCCCGAGTGCGGCAATCGCCTGCTGAATTTTTTCCTGGCCTGCGTTGCTTGATTCGATGGGCTGCAGCTTGATGCCCAGGCGCGTCACCGTAAGCCAACACGCCGGCAACATAACCGCGACGACGGGTACGCCAATACTCATCCACTGCGCGAAGCCGATGTGAATGCCGAATTCGTTTTCGAGATAACCGATTATGATCAGGTTCGTCGGTGTGCCAACCGGCGTTGCGAGACCGCCGATCGAAGCGCCATAGGCGAGGCCCAGCAATACCGCGATCATAAACGGAGCGCCACGCGCCGACGGCCCAAGGATGGCATACACGACCGATACAGCGATCGGGGCCAGCATGATGGTCGTGGCGCTGTTCGAGATCCACATCGACAACACCGCAGCGGCGATCATGAAGCCGCCGACAATTCCTGATTGGCTGCTACCGGCCCTTCTGACGATGTTTAGCGCAATTCGAGAGTGCAGATTCCAGCGTTGCACCGATGTCGCGATGATGAAACCGCCCAGCAGCATCATTACAATGGGACTCGAATAGGGGCCGGCGGCTGCGGCTATGGTCGAGACACCCGTCATCGGCAGGATGACAAGCGGCAATAAAGCCGTGACAGGAATGGGCACGGCTTCCGTTACCCACCAAATCGCCATTAGAAAAACCATTGAAGCAACGATCCATGCATTTGGATCGAGGCCATCGGGTGCGGGCATTAGCTGCAATACAATCGCTATAAGCGGGCCCAGCCACAGGCCAATTTTTCTGCTTGTCATGAAATGTGTTATCCCACCCTTAAAACAATCACGCCCCCTCGAAAGGGAGGCCTAAGCAAGGTACAGCGATTCCAGTGAAAAAATCCAGTGGAACTTTGCGGCCGCTGGCATTCCAATAACTCAGATATGTGTTGGAATTCCTGTATGAAGACTTTCAAGATGTACGCCGTTATGGCGTTGGCCCTGCTGGCCACTGCTTGCGGTAGTGGCAGTAGCGGTGGCGACGACAACCCGCCACCGCCTCCGCCGGTCACCTACAGCTATTCGGTCCCCACACAGACCAACGATGGTTGGGCGACAGGCAATATAGACGATCACGGGATCGATGCAGATCTCATCATGCAGATGATGGACGGCATCAATTCCGGCCGCTTCCCCGGCATCGACTCCGTCACAATCGTGCGCAATAACACGCTGGTCCTGCACGCCGTCTACCCGCGCAACCTGGACAAATTCGACAACTGGGTTGGTAACGCCAGCATCAGCCGGCACGTTTTGCACTCGACCAGCAAGAGTTTCACCGCGGCGCTAATCGGTATTGCCATCGAACATGCTTATATCGCATCAGTGAATATTCCGTTTTACGACATGTTTCCGTATGTGAGTTATCAAAATCCCGATCCACGCAAAGCAACGATGACGCTCGAAGACGCACTGACGATGCGCCTCGGCCTGGAGTGGGATGAGTGGAGCATTCCCTACGCGACGCCGGGCAATGATCTTGAAGAACTGATGACCAACAATTCGGACTACGCGAAGGCTTTACTCGACCTGCAAATGGAAAGCGATCCGGGTACCACGTATACCTACAATACCGCGGCAACGATCGCGATCGGGCAAGCACTGCAGAATGCAGTTGGTGTTTCGATGGCGAATTTTGCAGAACAGAACCTGTTCCAACCACTGCAAATTCAAAATGCTCAATGGGGTCGAACACCCACGGGTCTGGCCAACGGCGGCAGTGGTTTGTTCATGGAACCACGAGACATGATCAAGCTTGGCCAGCTGTTTATCGATGGCGGCGTCTGGAACGGCCAGCAAGTCCTTAGTCCCGAGTGGTCGGCTGCATCGGTCCAGTCGCATGTTGAGCTCGGCTGGTCATCGACATCCGGTTACGGCTATCAGTGGTGGGTCGACCGCTTTAACTACAAAGGTCAGCCCATTGAAAGCTGGTCCACGCGCGGATTCGGCGGGCAGGACATTTTCTGCGTACCGTCATTGAATCTTGTTGTCGCATTCACGGCGCAAAACTACGAGTCCAACGAATTCATACCGTTTACATTAATGCAGGATTACATATTGCCTTCGATCGACTAGCGTTACGGAGACACATTAGAGAAACGGATTTCCAACAGGCGACCGTTGCCGACCTCCGCTCGAAAATACTTATCGTCGGACTCCTCGATATTTAGGCGCAGCTCGACGATGCCAACACTTGTGGCGATCTTCATCGCGTAGCCGTCGACTCCGTAAACACTCAGGACGGGCCAACTCGTGACCGCTTCGTTGCCTGGCAAGTATCGCGCCAGCCATTCACTAAAAGCGCCCGAGCTGTCGGAGAAAAGGCACTCACCTGTTTCTCCCGTGCAGGCGATGGTTCCAGCAATGTCCTCACTATCGAAAGAACCTGTGAACGCAAAGTCACCGACCCTTGAAACCGGCCTTTGTTTCTCGATAACGAGATTCGCAAACGCAAAGGCCGTGCGCTCTATTTGCGCCATCCACGACGCGTTGGACAAGAATGCGATACTGAGATTCGACGCGGGATAGAGAATGAGAACCGAACGAGCTCCTTGTGTTACGCCTGCATGATGGTAGACCGTTCGACCCGATGAATCGCTGCCGACACGCCAACCGAATGCGACTTCATAAAGATGGTTTCCGGTCTTACCGCCATCGGTCAGCACAACAGGCTGAAAAAGAAAATTGCGTGTTTCGCTACTAATCGCAACGCTGTGCAGAATGGCATCGCCGAAGAACGCAAGATCCTCCGCGCTGGCTACGAAACCCGTGCCGAACGGAGAATAGGACTGGTCCTGTGGCTTCAGTGTTACTGCTCCGTCGGCTACGGCGTCAAATACATTCGAACGCAGAGGATTTCGTCGTTGCAGATTCTCCAATGCTGGCGAATCACGACCCGTAAGGTCCTTGATAAATACCGGTACAGCCTCGCGAAGTGGCACATCGGTAATCGCCTCGTAGAGGGCGCTCAAGATCGTATAGCCGTGTGACGAGTACGCATAGGAATCGCCGGGTACGGAGAGGAGATGTCTATCACCCACCGACACCAGGGCATCGATCGCGGTGTCGTAATGCGTATCCCCCCGCAACGCGTCTCGTACCTGGTAATGCGGCATGCCGGATGTATGCGACAGCAATTGCAATGCAGTAATATTTTGATACTGACTGGGCAGGTCCGGCAAGTAGTCACCGATTGCTTTGTTCGGATCCAGCTCGCCATCTTGCACCAGCAACGCGAGCATCGTAGCGCCAATCACTTTCGACACACTCGCCAGACGAAACCAGTTTTCGGGCGACGCGTCTATGTGATTTACGACATCAATTTCGCCGACTGCTGATTGTGCTACGAGTTGACCGTCGCGGACGATTGCGACCGAGTAGGCCGGCACCTGCGTGTTCTCTCGTATGCTTAAGAGAAGTCCCTCGATACTGGCGGACACGCCCCCTTCTGCAGTCGCACTGACGCAGAAAAACGCAGGACACGTAATTATTAACATCCGGATTTTATTCATGGAAACATGGAACGACGCCTGGCTGACAGGGGCCAGTCAAGCTTGGTGAATAGCAGTTAAGTTGCGTTAGCCAGCTCTTGAAGCTCTGCCCATGCGGGATGATCAGTATTGTTGATGGCATCGCTGGAGAGCGGCAGGACACCCGAATCCAATATCTGTCCAATCACGACGAACGGCAGTTTCAACATGTCGGATAAATCATCTCGGTCATCGAGGAGAACCAGGTCGCTTCTTAGAATACTGGCTGTCTTGGGCTCAAGAATCTGCATTCGAAGCCAGCGCTGGTCATTGCTTTCAAACACGGTCCATCTTGAAATCAGAGCAGCCCGCGTCTTTCGTGCTTGCGACGAAAGCGTTTGTTCAGGATCCCTTTCGGACACAACAAAGATCATGTTGTGGCTCGACGAAAGCATTGTAATCCACAGCTGCTGCAACTCTGCTTCACGGCTATCGGTCATTTCTGCCTGCGATAAGGTCCAGAACACGACTCGCTTATTAGACGGCAGGTCATATGGCTGGCGACTCTGCCAAACATAGATCGCAACCAGCACTACCACTAAATTTACGATGGCCCAGGTTATTTTCCTGCGGTGGCTCTTCGCTGTGGATCTCCGCCGTTTTTCGGGAACAAGCAGCCGGTAGCCCTGGCCACGAACAGACTGCACAGCACAGTCTTTTACACCCGCCTCCTCCAGGGCTTTTCGCAGCAGGAAAATTCGTTGTTTGAGTGTGTCAGGGGACACTGTGACTGTACCCCACACCTCGTCCGTCAACGCATCAATAGAGAGAATTTCATTTTTGTGCTCAAGGAGTTTGGCGAATAAGGCGAACGTCAGCGGCTGCAGCTCCACTTCCCGGGAACCTACAGTGATCGTGTGATGAATCGGATCCAGAGAAATCACGAACTACGCTTTACCTTTGTTAACCATTCTTGATTGGATGAAGCCGTGCACTGTCCTTAAGGTTCTGCGGACAGCCTTGATCCCGACCTCACCAGGACCTGAACATGCAAGCTAAAACTCACGCCACGATAGTACTTTTCGTGTGCTTGCCGGCCATCATTACTCCCGCAGTCGGGGATGCCATCAATTCGACATCATCCGTTAGCGGACGCGTTGCCTATTATGCTCACATGCCGTTTCGAGAAACAGCATTCGCGGACCTGGGCGGCATCTATCCGCTCACTCTGGAACAGTCCAGGCACCACAAGCACTACAAATTCGTATACGACAACAAGGACCGTCCCGTCGAGGTGTCGTTCCGGCTTGCTGACGAGGTTCAGAATCTCAACATATCGCGCAATGCCCTCACGTTTACGCCGGTCATTCGCATCGAATACGAAGATGGGCTCGAAGTTCGCCACTTCTACGATCGCTTCATGAATCCAACGCTATCGAATGGCGTCTTTCGTGAAGTCTATGAACTGGATGACGATGGCAATCGGGTATCCCTGCAGTTTTACAATGTCGAGAACGCACGAACCGAATCGGACTGGGGAGTGTATGCCTATAAATGGTCAGTCGACCGCACCGGACGCGTAACCGAGGCCCGTGACAACCGCGAAGGAAAAGCTGTCGCTATTCGGCCGCACTTCCCGTTTTACTGCCTGAAGCTGCATTACGATCAGCGAGGGCTGCTCGCCTTGATGGAAAACTATGGTGAGAGCTGTGATCAGCTCACGCTGAACAAGCTCAACGCCGCGCAAGACAAGCTGCAATACAACTCCAGCGGCGGTATTTACGCGTGGAACGTTTACGACGCGAACGAACAACGATCTGTCGGCAATGGCCCGATGGTTGCTCGGGGCATAATGGAGCGTGATGCATTAGGTCATACGACAAGGGAATACTACGAGGATACCGATGGCCAAATAATGACCAACGCCTACGGCTGGACGGATACCTATGCCAGCTTCGATGACTTCGGCAACATGGTCGGCCGCTTCAATCACGACGCTGATGGCAAGCGAATCAATAATTCCTTACTTGCTTATTCCGGTTACACGATGGAGTTTGACGAACACGGCAGGCACCGGCTTAGGCTGTCGTACCAGGATGCCGATGGCAGTCCGGCCACGCACCTGACGCGCGGCTACCACGCTGTCAGGACTGAATACGACGAGCAGGGAAATCGAATCCGCTTGCGTTTTGAGGACTCAGCCGGCGATCTTGTCAATCGCAAAGATTACTGCGCTGCTGTTTTCCAATACTCGTACGACGACCGGAACCGAGTCACTTCGATGCGGCTATTCGACGCAAACCTGCAACCAGCTCGACACTGTGAGGACGGCTGGCATGAGAGAACCTACCACTACCATCCGCGAGGGCCGCTATCTCATACGACGAATAGGCAACTGTAGGCGTGCAAGAATACAGCCAGGTCCCGGTCCGCTAGCAGCTCTGCTCAATAGCCGTTCATTGTTGAGACGCGCTGTTAGACTGGGTACATGTATTTCATCTTTTTCGGTGCGCTCCTCGGCGCGATTTTCGGCGGCGTTGTCGGGCTCTTCATCGGTGCAAGCCTTGGCTACGTAGCGAGTCGGGCGCTTCGGCATAGCATCCTGGGCGAACTGAAAGTTGCC
>SMUZ01043573.1_pt1 | contig 12343 bp, 9 predicted proteins | sample 2456421 | NCBI WGS metagenome assembly SMUZ01 (sample SAMN11095932, study PRJNA526329) | marine sediment metagenome | biome: Marine sediment; feature: Surficial sediment; material: Deep marine sediment; isolation source: Hadal surficial sediment | place: Pacific Ocean | collected 2014-11 | depth 0-1... | reverse complement strand
GTCGAGTTCAGCTTCGATTCGCAAGCCGGCAAGATCACCTACAAAGGAACCGTTTCAGGCAACAAGATGGAAGGCACCTGCAGCTATGGACAACTTGGCGATGGTACTTTCGAGGGTACGAAGTCCGAATAGAGTTCCCACCTCAGAACACCAGAAGGGGAATGAACCGGTAGTTCCAGTCCGCATAGAAGACAAGGCTGCTGAACAGTATCAACAACAGTGTGTGCACCGTTTAAGTGCACGAGGGGGAGGGAAGTAAATGGCAAAAATGACAATCGAGCGGAATTTTTTCGAAACCAGAAGCGAAGTGATGCAGGACATTGGGAAAAGCGGATTCTGGCCGACGACCTTCGTGTCAGATCATTCGCCGGAACTACCCGTGCACTACCATAACCAGGACATCATCGGCTACGTGATGGAAGGGCATACCTATCTGCTCGATGAGGAAGGTAATAAACAGCTCATCGGTCCGGGCGACAAACTCAACATTCCCAAAGGAGCCTGGCACGCGGAAGGAGAAGTTACCGAGAAAGTTGTTTATATCGTCACGCTGCCGGAACCAATGTCGTTCATGGAAGCACTCGCTCCACTGGAACCGAGAGGCCCCTTGCCTGACATGAGCAGCTAGTTCCTGTCCGGAACGACTAGCCTGATATGAACGTCTAGTCGCGGGCTGCGAATGAGCCCTTAACCGGTTTTGCAGAACTGGGCGATGCTCGCTGCCGTATCTCTACTGATGTCCGGACAGGCGATGGGAAAGATCTCCGTACCGTGGATTGTGCCCATGACCTGTCTGCATCGAGTTTCCACACCCGCTCGCATCAACAGTCGATAAAAGTTGATGCCTTCGTCTCGCAAAGGATCACATTCGTTGACGCTGATAATGGTAGGCACCAATCCGCGGACATCGTCCTCCGTCGCAAAGCCGGGCCACGCCAGGGGATTGCGATTTTCTAATTCCTCGATCCCATAACCCATCGCACCCTGGTTGTTGTGCAGGTCGAGGAGAATGCCGTTGTTTTCCGTGGAAGATGGATTTTCATCTAGCGGCCAGATGCCTGCGATGTAGGGACAAAGCGAGTACAGGCCTCGTATTAGATCGAGCGTTCCCTCTTGCTTGAGTCGCAGGCCCGTTGCCAACGTTAGGTTGCCGCCACCGCTTTCTCCGGCAACGATGATGCGCCCGGTGTCGATGCCCAGATCTTGCGCGTGGGCGACGACCCATTTCAGACCGGAGACGCAATCGTTCAACCCCGCCGGATAGGGTGCAACCTCCGCGACGGATGACGGTGAGACGGCGTTGCGAAAATCTACCATGGCAACGGCAACACCCTGCGCAGCGATCATCCTTCCCCAGGCTTTGTAGTTGCCGAGATAACACGACAGCGATGCCATACCGCCACCGTGAATGTAATACACGCAAGGTAACAGCGTCGTAGATTCAGGACGGATGTACTGGATATTTGCAATGTTGCCGTCTGGCTCTGAGGAAAACTCGTGATCGGTAATCGTCAGCCCGGTGGATGGAGCAATCTCCTCCGTGTCACACATATCGAGAAATGCGGTTAGCCCGGCTTGAACCGCGATAGCCTCCTCGCTGTTGGCGGCTTCCAATACCGCCTCACGGCTCTCCACATCGCCCCCACCGCCTAGATCCATGGCGCCGAAAACGGCTTTAATGCGGGGATCGATTCTCGGGTCTTCGGTAATCTTAGTCATGGTTTTTCCAGTTGTGGTTCGTTGTTCAAAAGTAGCCCATCCGTGCGATCTACGTGCAATTGGATGCGGTTCCGCGATAGCCAGCGCCCGCTACCACGTATCCACGTTTGGCCGCTTCTTGTGTTTTCTCGGCGCGACTGGCGGGACCGAGCGAAGCGCCGCGCTTATCCACGTACGGGAATCTGCGGGATCGATCACATCGTCCAACTCGAAGTGCGAAGCCATGTTCACCGCTTTGCCGCGTCTGTACATGTCCGCCACCATCTTCTCGTAAGTGTCCTTACGCTCCTGCGGGTCTTCGATTTTCTGTAACTCTTTACGGTAACCGAGCTTTACGGCGCCTTCGAGACCCATGCCGCCAAATTCGCCCGTAGGCCAGGTGACTGTAAACAACGGTGCGTTGAAGCTGCCACCCGCCATGGCTTGTGCGCCGAGACCGTAGGCTTTGCGAGTGACGATTGTCATCAGTGGCACGTCTACGTTAGCGCCGACCACGAACATACGCCCAGCATGGCGCACGACGGCAGTTTTCTCGATCTCCGGTCCGACCATGATGCCCGGGCAGTCGCACAAACTTAAGATCGGGATGTCGAAGGCATCACACAGTTGCATGAACCGCGCGCCTTTGTCCGCGCCATCTGAATCGATAGCGCCGGACAGATGTCCTGGATTGTTAGCGATCACCCCGATGGGTCGGCCCTCAACGCGGATAAACGAGGTAATGATTCCAGGACCCCACCCTGCACGGATTTCAAGAACAGAATCGATATCCGCAATACCTTCGATGACTTCACGCATGTCGTAGTAGCGCAAACGGTTCTCGGGGATGATGAAACGGAGCTTACGTTGATCCGGTGCCTCCCACTGCTCTACTGCACCCTGAAAGTACGACAGGTATTTTTTGGTGGTGGCAACCGCTGCTTCTTCATCCTTTACAAAAATGTCGACCACGCCGTTTGCTACCTGCACGTCCATGGGACCCACTTCTTCCGGCTTGAATATGCCGAGACCGCCCCCTTCGATCATTGCGGGCCCGCCGATGCCGATGTTGGAACCCTCGGTGGCGATAATTACGTCACAACACGCCAGGAGGACGGCGTTACCTGCAAAACAGCGCCCGGTAGTAATACCGACAATGGGCACAAGGCCACTCAAGCGCGCGAAATAGGTAAAAGCCCAGCAATCGAGACCAGCGACACCAGAACCATCGGTGTCGCCGGGACGTCCGCCACCGCCTTCGGCAAATAACACGGTGGGCAGGCGATGCTGTTTTGCGATCTCGAACATGCGGTCTTTCTTGGCATGGTTTTTCATTCCCTGAGTGCCTGCGAGCACCATGTAGTCGTATGACATCAGCATGGTCCGGGCGCGCTCTGCGCCGAACAGATGGCCGTTCACCTGACCGAGGCCGCATACCATGCCGTCCCCCGTCGTGTTTTTAATCAGGTCGTCCATGCTGCGCCGGCGGCGTTGTCCGGCGACAACCACCGCACCGTATTCGATAAAAGTGCCATCGTCACAGAGATCCGCGATATTTTCCCGTGCGGTGCGATGACCGGTTTTACGTCGTTTGGCTACGGCCTCCGGGCGGTTTTCGTCTAATCCGGCCGCCTTGCGATCCAGTACTTCCTGCAGATCAGGCCGCACACGATCGAGGTCGAGTTCCGCGTCATCGCTCTTGTTTGCGATAGCAACTTCGGCTTCTTCAAGATAGATCAACGTGTGCCCTTCGAAGACGGTGTCGCCTTCGCTTGCACCCAGGCGTGTGACGATCCCGCTAACATCAGCGCCGACCACATGTTCCATTTTCATAGCTTCCATCACGAGCACCGGCATACCGATGTATACCTCGTCGCCCGGTGCAACACTGAAATTGACGATGGTGCCTTGCATGGGTGCCTTAACGGCTGCTGTTCCTTCTGGCAGTTCCTCGTCGACCAGTGCAAGCGCCGGCGGCGCGCTTGATACGCTCGCGGCACCCGACTTCCCGTGATCCAGCACAGCCAGTGGATCCACGGCGTCAACTTTGCTACCGGCGAGTGCCGGGGCGGCCTGGGCTTGTTGGTGTTTGCCTACGTATAGCTCGCGATGTTTCCCGTTTGAAACAAGCTGTTCAACGTGCTCATCGATAAAACCTGTGTGGACGTTGTTAGCTGCGAACTCGCGATGAGAGAAAAGGTTTCGCAACATCTCGAGGTTGGTGACCACGCCTTCAATGCGCGTCTCGCAGAGCGCACGGTAGGCTTTTCGTACGGCATGTTCATAACTGTTGGACGAGGAGTGAACGATCAATTTCGCCAAAAGCGAATCGAATGCCGGACTGGTCGTGTAACCTGCGTAGCCGTAGGTGTCTGTTCGCAGCCCTGGCCCTGTTGGCATCTCGAATACGCTCAACGTGCCGCCGTTGGGTTTGATGCTGCCGTCGGCTTGCATGGTCTCCATATTGATACGCGCCTGGATGGCGTATCCGCGTGGGTTCGGAACGTTGGCCTGTTCGAGCCCCAATTCTGCGAGGGTTTTGCCAGAAGCTACTTCGAGTTGTGCTTGCACCAGATCAACCCCGGTCACTGCTTCCGTAACAGTGTGCTCCACCTGTAAACGCGCATTCGCTTCTATGAAAGTAAAGTTTTTTCCAGTCGAATCGACCAGGAACTCCATGGTGCCCAGGCCCCGATAGTTGACCGCTTCGCTCAAGCGGACCGCCGCCGCAGTCAGCGACTGTCGAAGATCGTCTGCAAGGCTTGGGCTCGGAGCGATTTCGACGATTTTTTGATGGCGCCGTTGAATGCTGCACTCACGTTCCCAGAAGTGGCTCACCGCACCGGTTCCATCACCGAGAATCTGCACTTCGATATGTCGGGCATGCGCCAGATAGGCCTCGACGTAAACCTCAGGGTTTCCGAATGCAAGTTCGGCTTCGGATGTACAACGCTCATATGCGCTTTTGATCCCGGCTGCACTGCCAACTACGCGCATACCACGACCACCGCCACCGAAAACCGCTTTGATGACCATGTCTGTGCCATCCGGCAGGGAATCGTGGAATGCCTTAGCTTCGTCCAGCGATACGGCGCTTGCGCTGCCGGTTAACAAGGCGACGTTACATTCTTCAGCCAGCTTGCGTGCGTTGACCTTGTCACCAAAGAGTGCGAGGGTTTCTGGTGTGGGCCCAACAAAGGTGATAGAAGCGCCTTCGAGTAACGATGCGAACTCGGCGTTTTCGCTCAAGAATCCGTAGCCGGGATGCAGTGCGTCACAATTGTTTGTTTTAGCGACTTCCACCAACTGGGCCATGTCGAGGTAAGCGTTGGCACCGCGGCCTTCTAGCAGCACGGCTTCGTCTGTCTTCGACACGTGCAGCGATCGTTCGTCTTCTATTGAGTAGACGGCGACCGTGGTGATTCCAAGTTCCGCTGCCGCACGGGCAATGCGGATGGCGATTTCGCCTCGATTGGCAATGAGTAATCTGTTCACGCGCCGTGCACGACCACCGGCAACTCGCGGATGCCTCGAATGAAACTCGATTTCAGATACTGAGGCTCACCGACGACTTCGACTCGAGAGAAGCGCTTCAAGATCTCTTCCCAGACAATGGTGAGCTGCATCTCCGCCAATCGGTTGCCAACGCAGCGATGTACACCGAAGCCGAAAGCCAGATGCTGACGGACGTTTTTCCGATCGATAAGAAATTGATTGGCGTTTTCGATCGCGTCTTCATCGCGATTACCCGAGAGATACCACATCACCACCTTGTCGCCTTTTTTGATGTTTTTGCCGCCAAGCTCAATATCCTCCATCGCGGTTCTCGTCATATGCGCGACGGGAGACTGCCAGCGGATGATCTCTGGAACCATATTCGGGATGATCTCGGGGTTTGCGGTCAACTTTTCGTATTCCCCGGGGTTCTCGTTGAGGGCGAGCACACCGCCAGAGATTGAGTTGCGTGTGGTGTCGTTGCCGCCCACGATCAGCAACAGGATGTTGCCGAGATATTCGTTTGGCGGCATGTTTTTAGTTGCCTCGCCATGCACCAGCATGGATATCAGGTCGTTACCCGGTTCGGTTTCGGCCTGCCGTTCTTTCCAGACCGCGTCGAAATATTCCCAACACTTCCATAACTCCTGAAAACCTTCCTGGGGCGTATCAAAATACTCCGGATCGCCGATTCGTTCGACGGTGTCCGACCAGTGAATGAGGTTGTGCCGGTCTTCCTGAGGAATGCCGAAAAGCGTCGCCAGCATCTGGCCAGTGAGTTCCACGGATACGCTACGCACCCAGTTGAATTCTTCACCCAAGGGCAGTTCATCGAGAATGGTTCCGGCGCGGCTGCGAATCAGATCGGCCAGTTCGGCGATGTAACGGGGGGTGAATTTGGGTGCGACGACCTTACGCTGCTCATCGTGTTTGGGTGGGTCTTCCATGATGAACATCGGCAGATGGAACATTGGATCCGGCTCGGGATCCGGTGCCTGGCCGAGGCGAATGCCACCGTTTTTAATGTCGGAAGAGAAAATCTTCTCGTGGGTGTCGATGTATTTGATGTCTTCGAACTTTGTCACCGACCAGTAGGGTCCGAACTGGCTGTCTGCGCAAAGATGCACGGGTGATTCTGCGCGCAACCGCTCGAAGTAGGGCATCATCGTGTTGGCTTCGAACAGCAATGGATGTGCGGGATTGAGTTCCTCTAGCGCAATCCCATAGGGATCCTGATCGACGTCGATCGCCCACTCTGCCGTCATCTCCTTGTTGGTTTTCTGGAACATTTCGGCTTGGGTCAACGGTTTATTTTCTGCGTCGCTCACGGCTTTGTCCTCTAATCCAAGCCGGTATCATGCCTTGAATTGACGTTGTTCGGAAGAATCGCGCGGTACGGCGTTGTTCTATTGTTCTAGCGGTCGAATTTGTCCATTTGAGGATTTCCGGTAAGATATGCGCTCAATTTTTTGGGGAGCTTAAGTTCAAGCGATGGAGAAAAAGTCTTTTGGAGTAAAGCAGGCAAAACACCTGCTATTAAGCGCCGTATTTACTGCGTTTGGCGCTAATTTTGCCGATTTTGCCTATGGGGAAGATAGTTACGAAGAGATCATTGTTTTTGGTACGCAACTCGAGGAAACCATTCCGCTCGACCTGAGCGAATACGGTAATCGGGTGAAGATCATTACGGCAGACGAGATCGAGCTTGCCGGTTTCAACGATGTGAGCCAGACCTTGCAGATGAAAGTGCCTGGCTTGTACCTGGCGCCAAAAAATGGCGCCTTCGACTACGTTAACTGTTCTTTTCAGGGCTCTCGCTGCCAGGACGTGCTCTGGCTGATTGACGGTGTGCGTATCAACAATCGCCTATATAACACGACTGCTCCGTTCGATACGGTTCCGGCGCACATGATAGAACGCATCGAGGTGCTTTATGGGGGCCAAGGCATTTTCTACGGCACGCAGTCTGTTGCCGGGGTCGTAAACATTATTACGAAGTCGTTTAGCGACGAACCCACAGGCACCTTCGCCGTAGGTGCGGACCAAAATGACGCAGTACACATTAATGGGGATTACCGTACAGCGTTCGGTGACCATCGCATTGTGGTTTATGCCTCTAAAGACGAGGCTGACGGCTTCAAACCATACTCGAGCGGGGACTATCAACCGAGTGGCACCGACCATGATCGGGGTTACGATGTGTTGACTATGGGCATCAAGTACGCTTACAGCTTCTCACCGGACTCTAACGTAACGTTGCACTACCACCGAACGGACAACGAGGTGGAATTTGCTGCGCCCGCTAACCGCGCGCGTTCGTATAACGAGCGCGAGGAAGATCTTTTTACTGCTAAGTGGGACTACCGCGTTAATGAGAATGTCGATCTTTTTGTTAAAGGGTACTACCACGAGTGGGACAGCCACTGGACCCGCATCGACAACGAGTTGGATGGAATGGGTCAGCTAACCGGTAATTTCGTGGTGAGAAGTGATAAGGAGTTCTGGGGCTACGAAGACTATGGCGTCACGGCGATGACGAGCATTACCACCGATCACGGACTGGACTATGAAATGGGCTACGATCATCAGCGATTCTCTGGCAAGGATGATGTGCTTTTGATCGCGCAAAAAACCGAACACGTCAATGCGGTGTTTGCGCAAGCGCGTACCAATGCCAGCCTGTTGGAAAATACCCGTATCGCATTTGGCGTGCGGCACAATCGACCGAGCGGCGAGGGTGATATCACGGTGTGGAACCTGTCCGGACAGCACCACTTTAACGAGCAGTTCTACGCACGTGCTACCGTCGGTACCTCCTTTCGTTTTCCAGACGCCTGGCAGCTTTATGGAAACGATCCCTGCTGCACACTTGGCAACCCAGATCTGGAAGGCGAACAAAGCACAAACTTCAATGTAGCCATTGGCGGCCGGGTCGGTGGAGACATGCCGATTACCTGGGAGCTGATCGGGTTCAAACGAGAAGTGGAGGATCTTATCGGTAGCGCAAACGGCATGCGGATCAACTCCGATGAGAAGGTTGAGTTCGACGGCTGGGAAGTGACGCTTGGCTGGGACATTACACCCGCGCTCAACGCGACTCTCGACTATACGAGCACCAATGCCGAAGCATCCGGTTCCAGCGAGCAGATTACGGATATTCCGGAAAGTCTCTTCAAGGCGACGCTGTCCTATCTACCGGAAGCACAGCCGTTCGCGCTGGATATGTCGATCATCAACGTGGGTGATCTCTACGACTCAGTGTCTGGTGGCATTGGCCGGATGGAGCATGGCAACTACACGGTTGTAGATCTGGCTGGAGCGTTTTATCTCGGCGCCAACCGCGAACACCGGGTGAGCGTGCGCCTGGAGAACGCGTTAGATGAGGACTACGCCTCTTCGCTCGGTCGTGCGTTTCGTGATATCGACGGCTCGTCATACGCGTATGAAAACCTGGGTACGCCGCGTACGGTGAAGGTCTCCTATAGATATCAGTTCTAAAGGCTGCTGTTAAGTTCGTTCAGATGCATTTGCTGATCCTGTTGCACCGCTACATCGGGATCGGCATCGGCCTCCTGATTGTGCTCTGGTGCTTGTCGGGTTTTGTGATGATGTACGTCCAATACCCGAGCGAGTCTCGCACGGAGCAACTGGCTAAACTCGATCGCCTCGACCTGGATGACTGCTGTCTTGTGCCCGATTACTGGGCGCAAGATTTGGTCCTGGATGCCGCGGAAGTCGAGTCTCTCCTCGGTAAACCGACGTTACGACTGACGCGCGCGGGTGGTGGCATCCTGCTCGCTGATTTACGCTCCGGTCGCTCAGTCGATCGCATAACCGAGGACATGGTGCAAGCGGTGGCTGAGCGCTATGCGAAACGTGCCGAGGAAACGTTCAGTTCTCTAGGACAATTGGAACGCGATCAGTGGACGGTGCAAGGTGGTTACAACGCGCACCGCCCGCTGTACTTGTTTGCTCTTAACGATGCGTCCGCAACCCAGTGGTATATATCCAGCACAACCGGTCAGGTCGTACTCGAGACCGAGGGCAGCGAGCGCTTTTGGAACTGGCTTGGCTCGGTAGTGCACTGGCTGTACCCCACCGAGCTTCGTCGTCACGTCGGAGTCTGGTCTCAGGTGGTGATCTGGACGTCCCTGGTAGGCGTGTTTCTCACTCTTACGGGCATCTATATTGGGATAGCGCGTTATCGCTGGGGTGGTGATCAACGGGGATCGCCATATCGCGGTTGGTTGATCTGGCATCACTACCTGGGGTTGGTGTTCGGAATTCTGACCCTCACCTGGGTGGTCAGCGGGCTGTTGTCGATGAATCCCTTCGGTGCGTTGCAGGGCCGCAGCTTCGAAGACGAGCGGAACAACGTCGTGGGCACCCGACTAACTTACGAGAAGGTGGTATCCGAGTTAAGGAGACTTAACTCAGATGTGCTGCCCGAAAATACGGTTCGCTTGAGCGCCAGTGCGTTTGCCGGAGAGTTCGCCTGGATTGCCTGGACGGCTGAAGGTCGATCCTTGCGAATAGGTGCGGGTGGTTCCCTTAACCTGGCAAAGCTGAGAGACCACGCGCCCGCCATACGGCCAGGAGCCGCGATTGATTCCATGGGATCGATGGAGGTGGGTGACTCGTATTATTACAACCACCACGATACTCGACCGTTTCCGGTTTTCCGGATCATTTACAGCGACGGTGATCGGCTTTATCTCGATGAGTCGAGTGGCCAGTTACTTCAAGCCGTTGACAGCAACCGCCGCTGGAACCGGTGGTTGTTCAACGGACTGCATAGCGGGGATTTTGCCGCCTGGGCAAGGCAACGTCCGTTGTGGGATATCTTTATGTTGCTGCTGCTTGTTGGGGTGACGTTTGGGTCGATCACCGGCGTTTATCTTGGTTACAAACGCCTCACCCGGTAGAAAGTACTGTCAGCTTTATCGCGCTACCACATGCTGCCGAGTGCAACCCTGATCGCCTCTCCACTTACGCCGCTGGATTCCTCGGATGCAAGGAACGCGATCATCTCGGCCACTTCCTCAGGCGTGACAACGCGACCTGGTGGATACGATGCCGCGCGTTCCTCCCACACCTGAACGGCCGTGATACCTCGATCCTTCGCCTCCTGTCGTGCTGAACGTTCGGCCATCTCTGTGCGAACCCAGCCAGGCAAAACAGCGTTAGCGGTAATGCCGTACGATCCGCCGTCCTGCGCGACCGAGCGCATCAATCCCAGCAGCCCGTGTTTGGAGCTGTTGTATGCACTTGCGGCGTGTTCGGCAACCAAGCCAGCAGTGGAACTGGTATAAACAATGCGCCCGAATTGGCGTTCCATCATTCCCTGTAATACGAGCCTCGAGAGATGGAAGGGACCATCGAGGTTAACCCGCATCGTCTCACTCCAAACGTCTGGTTGCTGTTCCCAGACGACGGATTCGTGTGCTGAACCGATGCCGTGATTGCATACGAGGATCTCAACTGGACCCAGTCTTTGCTCCGCCTGTGCAACCGCATGCGCACATCCCTCTGGAGTTCCGAGATCTGCGAGGGAATACTCGAGCCCGACGTCTGCCAGCTCAGGCTCGCTGCGAGCGACGCACATGACTTTGGCGCCACGTGAAGCCAGGAGCGTGGCTGTCGCACGTCCTATTCCGCGGCTCGCGCCCGTGATCAGAGCTACGCGCCCTTCGACTCCAGCCATGCTGCACATATTCCTTGCAGAATTTCGCAGCCAGTATATAGAATTGCAAACGCTTCCTGAGCAGAAGCATCATGACGCGCGCACGGATCTAGTAGTCATTTCTCTCTTTTTTTGGAAATGGGCGAGTAACGCTCAATGCCAAAGTTGAGCGCTTTTTTGATTTTTTTCATCGCACGCGTACTTTCTGCGAACGTCTCGGCGACACGGTCTTCCACAAATTGCCGAATGCGGATTGGCAACACATCATATTTGTCGGATTGGTGTTTCGCCATCTCCATCTTACGTTGCCCAGGGATGTGCCCATTTCCTCAGCCGAACGACTGCTGATTCGACTCCCCATCTGCCCGATTTTATCTACACTTAAAGGGCTTGGATCGAGATCCACATGAGTGAAATAACGGTTACAAAATACGCAAACTACGTGGAATGCTGCCCGTGTGGGGTTTTCGATGACAACAGTTTGTTCCAGAAATACCGAGAACTGTGGAGTTCAGATGACTACAAGCCGAACAAACCTGAAATTCACGATTTACGCTCTGCCCAGCTAGCGCAGGTTACGGTATCCGGTATTCTCAGAATCACTGGTTTAAGTCGGCAATTCCATCCGAAAGCTTCCAAGCACCCGATCGCCTTGCTGGCTGACGACGAACGCGACAATTTCTATTCGCGCATGGCGTGCCGACTGAGCGCGGAACGCAATCCCAACGTCAGAGTTTTTCGAGATCACGACGAGGCGGTTAAGTGGGTTGCGGCCGAAGGTGAACACACTCCCTGACGGTCAACCCAACCGGAAGTGACGTAATACTCGTTCAGGTTCTGGCGTATAGCCGCACCGGGCTGTGATGCTGGGTGCGGCTGAGGGGATCTTGGAGACTTTAACCTAACCTGAGGCACACTTCTGCGAGCGGCATGTGCACGGTCGATGTCCGTCTGTTCTTGTGGCAGTTCAGTTCCACCATGCCGGAAGTCGTATCGACCCCCACAATGCAGTGGAGGACATCGTCTGTGGTGAATACCCGTCCGATGATGCCTCGTGCCATCGAATCCACACTAGCGGCGGTGTTCTGTTCTGAACTCATCTATTCGCTCTCCTTAAATAACGAGATCGATATTGCCGTACGCCCGCGTAGAGAATTGAGAACCAGGTAATCAATCTACATTCTTCTCACAAGTGCAGACTGCTGATATGAGAAGTCGGTCATTGCTCCGATTCAGGAGGAGGTTCTTCGACAGCAAGAACCAACAGGCGGCGAATCTGTGCAACGATTCGCCGCTCATATGCTTCATTAAATCCCACGACTCTGGGCGTGTGAATATGGCCGATAGGAAAGTTAGCCTGCAAACGGTGATGCAGCGCAATGCTCCGATAGGAGATTTCGTTGGAAAGATAACCGCCACCTGAACCGCTGACGGCTGTTTGGTCCGCGAGTTCGTTTATGTCAATCG
>SMUZ01088907.1_pt1 | contig 12353 bp, 10 predicted proteins | sample 2456421 | NCBI WGS metagenome assembly SMUZ01 (sample SAMN11095932, study PRJNA526329) | marine sediment metagenome | biome: Marine sediment; feature: Surficial sediment; material: Deep marine sediment; isolation source: Hadal surficial sediment | place: Pacific Ocean | collected 2014-11 | depth... | reverse complement strand
GTGAGCGAGCCGATACGCTCGTAGACCGGGACGATGCGTCCGGTGTGCACGCCATCGTCGTCGTCCCCCTCGGCATCCCCGATCAGCTCATACTGCGGGTTCGTCAACCGTAGACCGCCCGGGTCGCGCCATTCCACCTTGCCGTAAAGCGCCACCCGTTGTCCCGGTGAGAACACGTCCTGCAGGAACGGCTGATTCATCCAGACGACCCGACACATGCCGGCGTCGTCGCGGAGCAGCATCTCGAACAGCGTGAACCCACGGCGCCGAGTGCGATGGAGCCCAGCGCTGACGACCTCGCCACACACCGCGGCCGTTTCACCCGGACGGAGGTCGGTGGACCGGCACAGCTGGCTCCGGTCCTCGAATCGGATCGGAAACCGATGCAGCAGATCGTCGGCGGTGCGCAACCCGGCGCGCTCGAGCTCGGCGGCCCGGCGCGGACCGACACCTTTCAGGAACCGCAGCTCACGTTGCAGCGGGTCATGCGCCGTCGATCGGGTCGCGTCTCTGTTCACCTGCGGTGGGGGGACCATCCGTGACACGTGTGCAAAGGGTGAGATCGTGACACGTGACGCAGATGCTCACGACCCACGGAGACGTCTCGCCCCCGCGTAGCGACAGCGCGCGTTCGCGCGGCAGCGCCGTCTTCGCCCGTCGGTGTGCGGCGCGACTTCGCTCGCCCTCACTGCACGATGACCGCCTGGCCCGGTGACAGCTGTAGCTCGGTGATCCGATACGGCAGCGGGATCGGCTCATCGAGCCGTGTGCCATCCGGATGGTCAACTGTGCGCGTGAAGTACCGTACGAGCTCGTACAGCACCTGGACCGGCACCGGAATGCCGGCCACGGTGACCGACTGAATCTCGATGTGGGCCACGCCCCCTCCAGACCGGATCGTGCCGCTGGCGGTGACCCGGAGACGGCCGGCGAGATACTGGAGCGGGTCCAGCCAGCCCCGCGAGCGCTGCTGCCTGATCACGTCCAGGTCAACGATCGCGACCGCCGAGACCAGGCCCCCATCGCCAATCCGCACGGTGGGTTCGGTCACGCCGGTCGGCAGTTGCGACGCGCCCTGAAACTTCAGGAACGCGTTGATCTCCGGTTCGAGCAATGGGGTGAGCCTGGCTTCCGGCGACTCGGTGTCGGCGTGACTGAGGATGGAGATGAGCTTCCGCTCCAGCCTGGCCCCATCATCGCGCGTGAGGTCGTCGGATGGCTGTATCTCGCCGGCGACAAGTGTGGCCAGGCCGACCCCGACCACCGCCCCGGCGACGGCGATGCGGCGCACGAGTGGCCAGACGCGCCGAGGGCGCATACCGGGAGTATCCGACCGAGACGCAACGCAGCCAGGCGAGATGCAGCGCCAGTCAAATGGAGCTGGACGTTGACCACGGGCTGCTCGGACCAGGGCCGTCGCGCAACGCGATGGCGGACCACTGACCTTGACGCCCATGGGGCACAGTATACCGAGTGCGGGCCGCAGTGGCCCGTGTCAGACGGACGGCCGCATTCGGCCGCCGATGCATCCCGTCCACGGCCTACACTGGGCCATGAGGTCCAGGGGGCGAATACTGCCGGGGTATGCTCCCTCCTCGTGCCTTGCTGAACGAGCGCCTCGACGTCCTCGATGCGTGGCGGTACGCATGAGACGGACCACGCAGCCGGTGGGTGGCGCGTTGACGCCGTTGCGGTGACCAGACCGATGTGGCCGATCCGAGCGTTACCTGGAGGCCAGGAGAAGGTCGACTTCCGCGCGGCGCGGAATCGCGGTCCTGGCGCCGAGCGCGCGACACTTCAACGCCGCCACCGCGTTCGCGTACGTCAAGACGTCCTCGGCTTGCGGCCGAGGCCCGGCAGCGAGCCAGCCGGCGATGAAGCCTCCGCGAAACACGTCACCGGCGCCCGTCGTGTCGACGACAGGCACCCGAAAACCTGGCGTCTGAATCTCCGTCCCCCCCAGAAGCGCCAGGCTCCCCTCCTGCCCGAGGGTTGCACAGACCAAGGCCGGTTCAAATCGTCGCGCAAGGGCGGCCAGCGCCGAGCCGACGCCGGAGACTCCAGTGAACGCTTCGGGAAACGCGCGCGCGGTGATGATGACATCAATCTCCGCCAGGAGCGCCTCGATGCCGGGTCGGACTTTCTCGACGTCGACGATCGTCGGCACACCAGCGCGGCGGGCATACGTGGCGGCCTGTGTGGCGGCGGCGGTCTGATGACAGTCGACCAGGAGCACCCGACCCGAGGTTACCGCGCCGGCCTCGACGTCGCCCGGACCCATATTGAGCACCGGCGCCCGACTCCACAGGACGGTCCGTCGGCCGTCACCATCCACCAGGACAAGAGAGACAGGCTGCGGCGCAGATACGTCTTCGCAGGAGGACAGATCCACCCCTTCCTCCTCCAGGCTGACGCGTGCCAGGCGTCCCCGCGCATCGTCGCCGAACCGTCCAACATACCGGGTGCGCCATTCGAGTCGGGCGCAGGCCGCCATGGCCGTGGCCGTCTGGCCCCCAGGGCGCTCAACGAAATCGGTCAACTGCTGCTTGCTGTCCGGTTCGGGATATCGCTCGACCACCGCGATCAGGTCGATCGTATTGAGACCGAAACCGACCACATCGAATCCCTGGGGAGCCAGCGGGCGGGGTGCGATCGGCAAATCCATGACCGAATCGTACCAGACGCAGGCGGCGTCGCTTGATTTTCGCCTTTTGTTTGCATATCATGTGGCCGTGCTTGCACAGGTCCCGCGCAAGCCCAGCTTAGTGGTCCCGGTCATAAGTACGGTCACGCACCGAGGGTGGCGAGGCGCCCGGCTGGCAAGGCGCGACGAGGGAGCAAATTTGGGGGATGTGTGACCGAGGAGCAACGCCGTCCAGGCGGCATGCATCGCCAGCCGAATGCTACCGTACTTATGACCGGGGCCACTAAGTCGCGACCGCTTCGCCGGTCGCACACTCTCGTCACGAAGCGCATCTCACAATAGGAGACGTTGGTTGCAGGCGGAGCTTCGTTACTCAGGAGGTAGGGTGCAACCTCTCACCAAGCGACAGCGGGAAATCTTGGACTACCTCGGCGAGTTCATCGAGCAACACGGCTATGCGCCAAGTCTCGAGGAGATCGGGCGTCGTTTCGGTCTGTCTTCGCTGGCCACCGTGCACAAGCACCTGTCGAACCTCCAGGACAAGGGGTTCATTCGCCGGGCTTGGAACAGGAGTCGGTCGGTCGAGTTGGTGCCGACGCGAATGGGGGGACGAGCGCTCGACCTCCCCTTGTTGGGGTATGTCGCCGCCGGGGCCCCGATCGAAGCCGTGGTCAGCCATGAGACCGTCACCGTGCCCGAAGACTTCGTCGGTGCGCGTGACACCTACGTCCTCCGGGTTCGTGGAAACTCGATGATCGACGAGCAGATTCGGGACGGAGATCTCGTGGTGATCGAGGACCGCCAGACGGCCCAGAACGGCGAGATGGTGATCGCGCTTCTGGAGGGTTCCGAGGTCACCCTGAAGAAATTCTATCGCGAGAACGGCCACATCCGCTTGCAGCCGGCCAACGACGCCGTTGCGCCGATCATCGTGAGGGCTGACAAGGTGCAGGTGCAGGGTGTGGTGGTCGGGGTCATGCGGCGCTATTAGCGGCCCAGGTGGAGCGCAGCCGTACCCGTTCGTCGCAGGCCGCATCCCGCCTGGCGGCGTGCTTTCTCGGTTACAGGTTGCCGGTCATGTCCTCCGTCGCGTCCTGCCAGGCGGGCGCGGCATTGCCCACGACGGGTCTCGATACGACGCGAGACTATCACCACAGACTGCTCACGACACACGTTGTGCAAGGAGTCTAGCTGACTGAGATGCTGGAAGGACGGGCTGCACCTGATGAGTGAGCGTACACAGATCAATTTTACGATTGTGCCGGACGAAGAATCAGACGAGCCACGCACCTATGCGAACTTCTGCTCGATCTCCCACACGCCCTTCGACTTCACCTTGACGTTCTGCGAGGTCCTGCCACCAACCGAGAAGGCGGTCCGCGCGGCAGCGGCCGAACGGGTCTTGAAGGCGCCGGTACGGGCACGGATCGTCGTGCCCATGGGCTTCGTGCCGAACTTGATCAACGCGCTGCAGGAGCACCTGCGCGCCTGCACCGAGTCCGGTGGGAGTCCTGGCTGGAACAAGCCGTCCGTGCATTGACGGCAAAACACGCGTCTGCTGGCAAGGCTGCCCCGTCCTCGCTCGTCGGGGTCAAGCGCAGCGCCCTGCGGCAGGGGCAGGGCGTCCCGAGTGTGTCGAGGGGCGCCGGCCGAACGCAGACGCACGGTCATCACGGACTGCTAGAATGAGGGCGTGCCACGCAGACGCGACAGCCCGCCGCCGCAACCGGCACATCCCCCATCGGTCACCCGTCGGGTTCTCCGATTACTCGCAGCACAGCATCCGGACGCCGGCACGGAACTGACGTTCCGGAACGCGTACGAACTGCTGACGGCCACGATCCTGTCCGCGCAGTGCACCGATGAGCGGGTGAACCAGGTGACCCCGTCCTTGTTCGAGCGCTATCCGACCCCGGCGGCGCTGGCGAAGGCAACACCGGAGGAGATCGAGCCGCAGATTCGGCCGACCGGCTTCTTCCGCACCAAGTCCCGGTCACTGGTCGGCATGGCGCGGACCTTGGTCGGGCACCACGGCGGCGAGGTGCCCGCGGATCTCGATGCGCTGGTGCGACTGCCGGGTGTCGGCCGCAAGACGGCCAACGTGGTGCTCGGGCACGCGCTCGGGGTGCCTGGGCTACCGGTCGACCGTCACGTGCTCCGCGTGGCGAACCGCCTCGGGATTGCACGATCCGCGGACCCGGTGGTCGTGGAGCGGCAGCTGGGGGCCGCCCTGCCGAAGCCGCGATGGACCCTGGCGTCCGACACGCTGATCCTGCATGGACGCCGTATCTGCAAGCCACGTCCGCTGTGTGACCGATGCGGCGCCCGGAAGATGTGTCTCTACTTCGCCGACGGCGGAGGCACCGCGCCGGCGCGGGGTGCGGGCCGGTCGCGCCGCCCGACCAGTTCGCGGAAAACTCCTGTCCCGTAATCGTGGTGTTCAGGGCGGGGTGTCCGGCCTGGCGGTGCGCCAGGGACGTAGTCCGTGAACCACGTTTGCGGGACACGAGACATCTCTCACAGGTAACATCGTCACGTGTGAAGCCCGTGTTCACGACACGCCGAGATGTCTAGCCGTGCATGGTCAGAGTCCTGCGTCACACCGCGACTGCTGATGCGCCCGTTCGGCAACGTGCGACTAGGGAGGAGACGGGCAGTATTCGACTGCGGCGCAACGCTGCCAGGTGGGATGCAGCGGCGTCGAATGTCGCTGGACGATCACCACGAGCGGCGAGATGACGCGCGAGCGGTTCGAGCGGCTGGTGGTCGACGCGCTCGCGACGATGCCGCCACGTTTTCGACAGGCCGTACACAATGTGGCGGTCATCGTCGAGGATGCACCCACTCGTGAGCTCCTCGACCACGTGGGAATCGACCCGCCGGACACGCTGTTCGGGCTGTACGAAGGAGTGCCGCTGCCCGAGCGGGACTGGACCCACGGCAACGCCTTGCCCGACCGGATCACCCTCTTTCAGGAACCGATCGAGGCAGCGAGCCAGAACGACAACGAGATCGTCGTGACCATCGGCGAGACGGTCATTCATGAGTTCGGTCACTACTTTGGGCTCAGCGAAGCACAGATCGAGGAGATCGAGGACCGCTACTGGCACGGGGACCGCGACTAGACCCGGCGCCTCCAGACCGCCGGCACGCAAGCGGTTTGGCCAACATTTTCTCGAGCCAGTCTGGGTCTCGAAGTTGCTGGCGGTGATCCGGCCCGAGGCGGATGAGCTGTTCATCGAGATCGGGTCTGGCACCGGACAACTCACTCTGCCGATCGCCGCCGCCGGGGCGCAGGTGGTTGCGGTCGAGATCGACCGCGAGCTGGCGGCAGGGTTGCGGCGGATTGCCCCATCGCGCGTGCAGGTCGTCACCGACGACATCCTGTCCCTGGACCTCGTGGATCTGATTGCCGATGCCATCGGCTCGGAGACTCCCCGACCGGTCCGTGTGGTGGGCAACCTGCCATTCAACCTGGCGTCGCCGATCCTGTTTCGGATCTTGGGTGCCCAGCGCGCGGCCCGGTCCTTCCGCGACGCCACACTGATGCTGCAGCGCGAGGTCGCCGACCGCGTCGTCGCCTCGCCGTGCTCGAGGGCCTACGGGCCCCTGGCTATCCTGACCCGTCTGGCCGCCGACGCGCGGCGCGTCCTGAGCTTGCCACCCGGAGCCTTCCGACCACCGCCGCGTGTCCGAGCCGCGGTGGTCACGCTCGATTTTCGGCCCCCGTCGATCTCGATTGCCGACCCGGCCCTGTTCGAGCGGATGGTCCGGAGTCTGTTCACCCACCGCCGGAAGACTTTGCTGAACGCGCTCGCGCCGTTTGCCGGCATCGTCTCGGCGCTCCCACCTCGCGAGCTGCTCGACCGGGCCGGGCTGGCGTCCGATCGGCGCCCCGAAACACTCGACCTCGAGGATCTGGCGGTGCTGGCGGAGACCCTGGCAGGCCGCTGAACATGGGGAGCCTCGCTAGCCCCCGCGTGGCGGGCTGTGAGAAAAGCTCGTCTCGCGAGGCGGAGCCTCGTTAGACCTGTGCTACAGTACTGGCGGTTCGTGCCGACGACTCAGGCGCCGGAAATGCTGAGTCGCTACGACGGGCCGCATCCGGTTGTCCTGCCTTCAGACGCACCCAGGCGTCTGACACCGAAGGAACGGTGACGCCGGTCCCCACCGGCGATGCTGCGTGTGCCGCGCTTCCCTTGGCGGATGGACACGTCGCGGCATCTTCCTCGTTGCGTCCCTAGCAGTCCGTGGTGAACGTGTCGCGTCGCGCCGAAGGTCGTCGAGATCGACGCTGCGCGCGGATCCTGTGAGGCGTCACGAGGGCGTACGTATCGCAGTGGAGCGGGTGTTTCCCGAGCAGCCGGGTCGGCGCCAGCTCGTGCTGCCGGGCATGCTGGAGATCTGACACGTGGCTGGATCGACATTGTCACGACGGGCGAGCGAGTTCCTTGGCGTGGTGTTGTTTGCCACCGCGCTGTTCTGGCTGATTGCCCTCGCGACCTACGACGCCGCCGACTCGGTGTGGTTCTTCAACACCGGTGGGCAGGAACCGCCTGCGAATTTCGCGGGACGCGTCGGAGCGTTTCTGGCCGAAATGTCGTTTCAGGTCGTCGGGTTCACCGCCTACCTCCTGCCGGTCGTGCTCGTGACCCTCGGGTGGCACAGCTTCTGGTGCCGGCAAATTGAAGCGGCGTACACCAAGATGATCGGGCTGGTCCTGACGGTCGGATGTGCGGCCGCCTTCGTGAGCCTGGCTGTTGGCGCGTTCGCCCCGTCGGCACGCACCTTCCGGGCCGGTGGCTATCTCGGCGGATGGCTTGCCGACCTGCTCGCCGGGTATTTCAACCGCACCGGCTCGATCATCGTGATCCTGACGCTGCTCTTCCTGGCGCTCATCCTCACCACACAGCTGTCATTCGGCCGGTTGTGCAGCGCCACAGGCGCGACGGTGGCCAGGACCTGCGCGCGCGCCACCCGGCTCCTCCGCGGCTGGTGGGCAAACCGGCGCCGGGAGCAGGAACGGCAAGGGGTGCTCCGGAAGCACCTGGACAGGACCGGCGCCTCGTCGGCACGTACCGAGGTGCTCGCGAAGATACCCACGCGGAAGGAGAAGAGACGGGGTCGCCCCCCTCGGGCAGCCCCGACCGTCCCGGCGCCCGCGATCCGGGCCACCCAACCGGAGGCGCTCCCGTTGCCGCTGTCCGAACCGGTGTCGAAGACACCCGCCGAGCGCAGGCAGGGCGCGTTCGCCCTGCCGCCCTTGTCCCTGCTGGACCCACCCCGCCAGCAACACAAGTTCGACGAACGGGAGCTGATGGACAACGCGCGGCTCCTCGAGGACAAGTGCCGCGAGTTTTCGGTCGCCGGGTCGGTCGTCCAGATTCACCCCGGCCCGGTGGTGACCACCTTCGAGTTCAAGCCGGACGCCGGCGTGAAATACGGCAAGGTGACCAGTCTGGCCGACGACCTGTGTCTGGCGATGCGGGCCGAGTCGGTCCTGATCGAACGGTTGGCCGGCAAGTCCACGGTCGGCATCCAGATCCCGAACCGTCTGCGGGAACAGATCTCGCTGCGCCAGATGCTCGAGTCCGAACCGTATCGTCAGTCGAGCTCCAAGCTGACGCTGGCCTTGGGTCGGACGATCCATGGCGAGCCGGTTGCCAGCGACCTGGCCACGATGCCGCACCTGCTGATCGCGGGCGCGACCGGCACCGGCAAGAGCGTGGCGATGAACGCGATGCTGACCAGCATCCTCTTCCGGGCGACCCCGGCCGAGGTGCGCCTCATCCTGATCGACCCGAAGCGGCTGGAACTCGGGATGTATGAGGGCATTCCACATCTGCTGACGCCGGTCGTGGTCGAGCCGAAGCTGGCCGCCAATGCATTGCGGTGGGCCGTTCACGAAATGGAGGAACGCTACAAGCAGCTAGCGGCCGAAGGTGTGCGGAATCTCGAGCAGTACAACCGGAACGTCCGCCGGCAGCTGCAGGAGCGGCCGCCCACGCAAAAGGCGAGGGACGCCAGCGGTGATGTGAAGGACGACACGCCGCGACCGCTTCCGGCCATCGTCCTGGCGATCGACGAGCTGGCCGACCTGATGATGATCGCCCGGAACGAGGTCGAGGAGTCAATCGCCCGTCTGGCCCAAATGGCGCGGGCGGTCGGTATTCACTTGATCCTCGCGACCCAGCGACCGTCGGTCGACGTGATCACCGGGCTGATCAAGGCCAATCTGCCGTCCCGGATCGCCTTTCGGGTGTCCTCGAAGGTCGACTCTCGGACGATTCTCGACGGGAACGGGGCCGAGGCGCTCCTGGGCCGTGGAGACATGCTCTACCTGCCCCCCGCTTCGTCGCGCGTCATCCGGGTGCATGGACCCTATATCTCCGAGCAGGAAACAGCTCGGGTGTGCGGCTTCCTCCGGAAACAAGGCCGTCCGACGTATGACGCGGCGATTGTCGCGGCGGACAAACAGGCCGACGCCGTTGCGTTCGAGAAGGACGACCTGTATGACGAAGCCGCGCGGCTGGTCGTTGTGGCCGGGCAGGCCTCCATCTCCTATCTGCAGCGCAGGCTGCGCATCGGCTTCAGCCGGGCGGCCCGGCTCGTCGACATGATGGAGGCCGACGGCCTGGTGTCCGGTGGCAACGGCGGCAAAGCGCGGGAGGTGCTCGTCGCGACGGACTACTTCGAGCAGATCGACACGCAGCTTCGTTAGGGTCCTGTCTCAGAGCGGTCCGGAACAGCAGTCCAGGCGTCGTCCCCGTGGCGCGTCCGGCTGCTGCACGACGCGACAAGGGAGCACATTGGGCATGTGAGACCGAGGAGCAACGCCGCCAGATGAGATGTCTCGCCCGCGAATCGTGTAGCACGTCTCTGAGACAGGGTTCTGGAATGGCCCCCCGCCGCGTGTTGACCAGTTTTTCACGGAATGCGCTACAGCTTTACATCTCTGCGGTCGATAGAGCGGCTGAATCGGTGTCCATCTCTTGAAAGATCAGGCATGACTCGACGATCTGCGACGTTGCTGCAACCCGGGCGAGTGCCGCTCCGTCTCGCTGTGCTCCTGTTGGTCGCGCTGGCAGGCACCGCGCCGATCTTGGCGGCCACCCCGAAGGACCTCTACACCGCGGCGCTCACCGATGAGCGCCGCCTCCGGGCCCCGGCAGGCGAACCAGCGACGCTCGCGCAGTTACGAGCTGCCATCACCGCGTACACGGGGATCGTCCGCCGCTACCCCCGGAGCGGGTACAGCGACAACGCGTTGTGGCAGGCCGCTGGGCTGGCCATCCAGGCGTTCGACCGCTACCGTCAGCCCACCGATCGTGATGCCGGCATGAAGTTTCTCCGGCTGCTGGAACGCGAATACCCTTCGAGCTCGCTCGTCCCACGCGTGGCGGACCGCCGTGAACAGCTCCGCCGCCTTGACGAACCGGTGCAGATCCGGGCTATCCACCGGGAACCGCTGGCCGATGTCGTCCGTGTGACAATCGAGTTCGATGACGAGGTGCGCTACGACGCCGAGCGGCTGGAGGGACCGGCGAGATTATTCTTCGATTTCAGTGGGACGTATGCGCCGCCGCCGCTACGCGACGCCACGCTGGCGTACGATGACGGCGACATGGTCCGCGAGATCCGACTCGGCCGTCACCCCGGACAGACGACGCGCGTCGTCCTCGACATCGAGGACGTCGACACCTACAGCGTGTACTCCTTGTACCACCCGTATCGTCTCATTATCGACGCGGTGCGGACTCCGTCCATGCAGGCGCGTCGTCTGGTCCTGGACACGTCACCAACCCTGGCAGCCCGCGGTGAGGGTTCGGCTGCGCGCGACCGGCACCCCTCGACACACTCGGGACGCGTCGAGCCTGCCGAAGGGCGGTCGCTCCCCGTTGCCAGCGGTGATCCTCGGTCGAAGACGACCGGGATGTTCTCTCGTCGCGCCGAGGAGCAGCCGGACGCGGTTGCGTCGAACGACACGCCGGCCGCGCCCGTGTCCGGCGGCGAGGCGCGACAGCTGCCCTTCCCCCCGGCCGCATCAGTGGAGCCGGACGCGTCCGTGAATCCGCACACGGCGGACGTCGCACCACGACGCATGACCGCGTCGGGCCTGCTGCCCATGCCGGAGGGTTGGGAGGGTCGGCTGCTCGACCCTATTCTGCCGGCGCTCGAGCCGGTCACGACGGATCTGGTCGACACAGCCCCCGCGATCTCGACGCAGGAACCGGTCACCGATGTTGCATCGGCGGCGGCGGCAAGACCCGAGGTGACGCCACCGCCCGCGAGCACCCGCACCGCGATACCGGCAGAACGTGACGAGCTGGCCTGGCCACACGTGCACGACGTCCTCTATCCGAACCTCGGGTCAGCACCGTCGCTCGAGACCGCCGCTGACGTACCGTCGACCAACGCGCTGGTCTCGGTGACACCGCTCCGAACGCCCAACGCGGTCGCGCCGGCCAGTCTTGTGTTTCCGATGTCGATGGTCGATGTGCTGCCGCTCCCGCGTGTCGAACAGACGGTTCAGATCTCGCGACGGGCACCTGCCTCTACCGAATTGCCGGGTGCTGACGTGGCGGTGGAGTCGTTTGGAGACGCCCCGGCGCGTCCGGGCACCGAGACGGCGGTTGCCAACTCCAACGGGGGCTTTTCGCTTGGCCGTCAGCTCGGGCTCGGCGTGTCGCGAATCGTCATCGACCCGGGGCACGGGGGCTACGATCCCGGCGCCAAGACTGGCACGCTGACCGAGTCTGCGCTGGTCCTCGATGTGGCCAGGCGCCTCGAGGCGCGTCTGACGGCCGAGACCGGCATCGAGGTGATCCTGACGCGTCGGCGTGACGCCTATATGCCGCTCCGCGCCCGTACCGAGCTCGCCAACCGGGTGGGCGCCGACCTCTTCCTCTCCATCCACGCCAACGCCGCCAGGGACCGGCGTGCGCGTGGTGTCGAGACCTACTATCTCGATCTGGCGACCGACCCAAGCGCGCAGATAGTGGCGGCGCGCGAGAACGCCACGTCTCGAGAGGGCATGCACGATCTGCCGAAGTTGGTTCGGTCCATCACGATGCACAACAAGCGAGACGAATCCCGCGACTTCGCGAAAATGGTGCAGCGGCACCTGATTCGCGCGGTGCGCGAGCTGTATCCTGGTGCGCAAGACTTAGGCGTGAAGCAGGCGCCGTTCGTCGTGCTGATCGGTGCGAACATGCCCAGCGTCCTCGCGGAGATCTCCTTCCTGACGAATATCGAGGACGCAGCCTTTCTCGCGACCGACGCCTACCGCGACCGGATCGCGGACGCGCTCCTGCAGTCGATCCTCGAGTACCAGCGGACGCTCAAGCCGTATACAGGCGTCACAGCCGAAAACAACGACTAGCGAGACGGGAGATGTAGGTCCAGGCGGGTCCGGTTCGACGCATCTCCATTCAGCGGGTTTGACGGGCTGAGGCGCCGCAGCCCGATCAGGGCGCCGGCGAAGAGCAACGCGAGCAACACCGCGCCGAGGACGATCACGCCGCTGAAATTGAGGGCCCCCACGAGCACGTCGGCAACGGTAATCTCCTCCGTTACCGGGTCTGTCAGTTCGATGATCAGCGGCGTGAGCGGCTGTTGCTGCACTCCCGGATTCTACTACACGCACCCCGTCCCGCCCCCGTTTCTACCACGCCACTTCGAACGGGAGCGCGGCGAGCGTGCGCACACC
>SMUZ01034881.1_pt1 | contig 12395 bp, 7 predicted proteins | sample 2456421 | NCBI WGS metagenome assembly SMUZ01 (sample SAMN11095932, study PRJNA526329) | marine sediment metagenome | biome: Marine sediment; feature: Surficial sediment; material: Deep marine sediment; isolation source: Hadal surficial sediment | place: Pacific Ocean | collected 2014-11 | depth 0-1... | reverse complement strand
TACCAACGCCTGGATGAAATGCTGGTTGATTTGGAGGGGGTGAGCGCAGAGCCTAAGGTTGCAAGTGACCGTGCTCTATCGAAACAAACAAGAAAAACGCCGCTAAGGGTCGGCTTATTCTTCCTGGTTGCGCTCATGGTCGGCAGTGGCTTTTTTTATTGGCGGCAGAGCCCATCTGATAGCCCAGGTCCCTCGCAAGTTTCCGTGCAACGACTGGCCGTGCTGCCGTTCACCAATATTCGCCAGGATCCGGAAACCGATTTTCTGGGATTCGCCCTGGCCGACCAGATGATCGGCTCTTTATCCTATCTTAAGAACATTTTAGTCCGACCTTCAAGTTCGATTCGCCGCTATCAAGACCAGACTCTGGATCGCCAAACCGCCGGCGCGGACTTAAAGGTTGATATCATCCTGACCGGCAACTATTTAAAAGAGGCGAATACCATACGCCTGAACATCGAGCTTGTCGACATCGATGCTAACGAAATGCTCTGGCGGGAAGCGATTGAAGTGGAGTATGAAAACGCCTTTGCGCTGCAGGACATCGTCTCTGAAAAGGTTATCGAGCGTCTTAAACTCCAGTTCTCACAAGATGAGCGCGCCCGCATGCAAAGTGATGTTTCACAAAATCCCCTGGCATACGAGTATTACCTGCGCGGCCTTGCCTACCCATCAACGAGCGCGGGTGATTTGCTGGCGACCAAAATGTTAAACAAGTCTATTCAATTGGATTCCAGTTATGCCCCGGCTTTTGCCGAGCTCGGTTTTCGACGTCAACGCTTCGGAAACTTTGGATTGGCTGGAGGGCAAGAAATCAGAAGGGCGGAGAAGGCTTATCAGCGTGCGTTATCATTGAATAATGAATTACTGGATGCTCTGTTTAACTTATCTAACTTGTACACCGAAATGGGCAGAACTGAAACGGCTGTTGAACTGGCAAGACGAATGTTGACAATCAATCCGAATAGCGCCCTGGCTCATTTTTCGTTAGGCTATGTCTACCGCTATGCGGGAATGCTGGAGGAATCCAAGAAGGAGTTCGACCGGGCTTTGGCAATTGACCCTGGAAACCGAAGATTCGGCTCTGCCGGACTAACTTATGTCTCTCTCGGAAAGTACGAAAAAGCTCTCAAGGTCTATAATCTCGATAAGGGGAGTTCCCTTGCCTTAGCGTGGACAGCCAGGATTTTGCACCTACAAGGACAGGAGCAAAAAGCGCTTGAAACCTGGAATACGCTCCAGGCGCAAGAGCACAGCGGATCGACGTTTTCATTTTACAGTACAGTCAGACTGGCACTCGTTGCAGGCGAGACTGAAAAGGCAAGAACGGCCATCACCGAGTTGGAGCAAGCAAACCCGGCTGATGCCGAAGTTTGGTTTTTGGTAGCCGAAATGTATGGCTTACTTGGCGATGCGGTCAGCACTGCTCGCGCGTTAGAAGAGGGAGTAAATCGGGGATATTTTAATTACCCCTGGATGGTTTCATACTCTTATTTCGATGGGGTACGCAGTGCACCTGAATTTCAACGGGTATTAGAAATGGCGAAGGTGCGACATGAAGCGTTCAAACTGAAGTTTTTTTCTGAATAATTATCGAATAAGAATTATTAAAAAGCCAATTTGACAGTCCTCTCAAAGATGACTGTCAAATCTAAGTTATGCCTCTAAAAATTCTACATATCGCTCCGTTCAATACCTCCGGCGTGCCGATTACATTTGTCAAAGCTGAACGCAAGCTTGGACATGACAGCCGGCTTGTGACCCTGGGCAAGGATAAAAGAAATTACCAGGAAGATATCTGCCTGAATTTGCCCTTTTTGGACTCCAGTGGAGTCCGGTTGGCGAAGAAAGCTTTTTCCCACCCAAGCAAACTCGATATTAACAATCAGACGAAAAAACTGGAAAATATTCCTCTTTATTGGCATGCCAACGGTCTGCCCGAGAAGACTTTAATCGGGTTCCGTGAGCGCCTCTGGCAAAAGAAAATCAACCGGTTATTCAGCGAAATCGATTTCTGGAATTTCGACGTTTACCAGCTCGATGGCGGCCTGGAGTTTTTTCGGGATGGCCGCACCATTCGAAAACTGAAGTCGTTAGGCAAAAAAGTGATTTGCTGCTACACCGGCAGCGACTTGAGAACTCGCGGTGCGATTCCGCAGATTGACTCACTGAGTGATTTGAACGTGACGCTCGAATTTGATCATTTGAAACTTCATCTAAATATTCATCACATATTTTTTCCGTTTGATGTGAATCAATACCAAGCCAGGCCTGAGCCGGAATCAAAAATCCTCAAAATTGGGCACGCACCAACAAACCGGCGGGCAAAAGGCAGCGATCAAATTATTGCGGCTATAAAAGAAATTCAATCCGAACATCCGGTTGAGTTGGTTCTAATCGAAAATCTTCCGCACCAGGAGAGTTTGAGCAGGAAATCCGAATGCCATATTTTTGTCGATCAAATTGGCGATTTGGGGTACGGGTTAAATTCGCTTGAGGCTTTGGCCATGGGCATTCCCACTTGCTCGTGTTTGGCCCCCGGGTTTGCGGAAAAATATCCGGAGCATCCATTTGTAGTTCTTAACGATCGCAATATTAAAAAACGTTTAATGACCTTAATTTCCGATGATAATTTCCGGCGTGATTTAGGTGAAAAAGGTAGGGGCTGGGTTCAACAACATCACGACGCAGAAAATGTGGTCAAAAAGATTCACCAGTTAGCCGGATTAACAAAAAGTGGCCAGCCATCAATTCAACTTAGAGGTGGTTTCTCTTTAGCTGGTTCATCGCTCAAGTGAGGAACTATTTTTAAAGTGAATCGTGGGTAAATTTACCATTTCGTCTTAATATTTTTAAAATTATCCGAAGGGAAGACACAATGAGTGTCAAGCCCAAACTCAGACAAGCACTCAAAACTTCCTGCCTCAAGTTACTCGAGAAAGCGGTGGGAAAAACAGCCGTTGACGTTTCCAGAATAACTGCAGAAGAAATCCGCCGTATTCTGATTATTCGTCAACATGATGATTTGAAAGACCTAATGTTAACAACTCCGGTCTTTCGCGCGTTGAGGCAACGCTATCCAGAGGCATATATTGCTGTTTTAGCACGTGAGGATTTTGCCCCGGTGTTGCTAAACAATGTTTATTTAGATGAGGTAGTCAGTTTTGATAAGACGTTATCCGGACTATCTTTTAAGAAATTAATAAATCTTGTAAAGCTAGTCCGTTCACATTTTGATTTGGTTATTGTCCTTAATACAGTCACTCATTCATTTTTGAGTGACTTGGTAGCTTCTTTGACGGGCGCGAAATACATATTAGGCTCTGAACACCTCGTTCTGGAGGGCAGTAAAAACAACTTTTTTTATAACGTAATTGCACCCTATTCCGAGATCAACAAGCACCAAACAGAACGAAACCTGGACATTGTACGCCATATTGAAGCTGACACTCGGGATTTTTCTGAAGAAATATATTTAACCCGGGAAGAAAAAAATAACGCAGTGGCTTTTTTAAAAAAACAAAAAGTCTCGCCCCAAGAATTTCTATTGGCCATTCATATTAGTTCGGATGACGGCAAGAATCGATGGCCTGTGACTAAGTTTGTATCTCTTGCAAAATTTTTCAGTCAAAAATACAATGCAAAGATCATTGCCTCATGGGAGCCCAATGACCGTGATTTAGGACAGAAATTTATCAGTGGTCTGCCATTTAAACCTATCGAAGTCAATCATCTTGATTTGAGGGGATATGCCGCCGTTATTTTTTTCTCTAATCTGATGATATGTAATGAATCGGCATTTATGCATTTGGCTGCCGGCGTTGGAATTCCGGTTGTTGCTTTATTTGGTCAAACCGATCCGCATCAATGGAAACCGGTTGGCAAACAAATAATTGCAATACGGGACGCCGACTATAAATGCTCGTCTATTAGTGAAAAGCAGGTTGTCCAAATATCGGAGGAAATAATAGGTCGGTACCCGAAGTCTTCAAGATTAAATTTTGATGACTTTGATATTTCTGATAAAGTTTTGGAAAACTATCTAAATACTTAGGACATTTAAGAAAGTATTTGTAACGTTATGCGAGTCGGATTATGTGAAACTTGTATTTATGCAAAAGTAATCCGAAATCAGAGAGAAAGCCTGTTTTTCTTATGTGAATATTCTAAAATCGATCAATCTTTTCAAAAGTATCCCAATTTACCCGTTACCGTTTGTACTGCTCACAAGGAAGCAGAAAGTTCCCAGACCCCGGGAGAGTTATAAAATGAGTTTACAAATCTTTGCCATGATGAGCGAGAATATGATAATCGCTGTCTCAAGCAGTACATGTTCGGGAATTAAAGTTACATCGCAATAAAGACCACTTCACAAATGTTAATCCTGTATAAAAAATACTTGACAATCAGAGAATATTTCCATATTATGGGGCTTCATTTTGCGTAAGTCCGACGCTCTCGATTTTGTTGCTTGCCATTTATTTCAGTCAAACAAAAGCAAGGGACGCAACAAACCAGGGTGTGGGAAGGAATCACGTTGAAAGCTTTTTCCTATAAGACAGACAAAGGCATTTTACAAATTGGCGTGGAATTTGAAGATGCTTTTTATAATTTTTCCCAAGCATGGGAGCTTTATAAGGAAATCAAAAACAACGGTCGCGGCCCGCGCCTCAATTTTTTGCAAGTAATGGTGGAGGCCGATTTTTTTAAGTTAGAAACTTTGCAGGAGGTGTTGGTTACTTTAAAAGAGGAAGGACCGTTGTCTGACTTGGAATTGAAGAATACCTTCACTTTTGAACCTCCCATAGGCCGGCCTCAAAAAGTTCTTTGTATTGGGCGAAATTACAAAGAACATGCAACGGAATTAGAGAATGACATTCCTGAAGAGCCTCTTTTTTTCTCAAAAGCGCCTTCGGCGATTATTCCTCATGACGGGGTGATCAGGATTCCTGATGAAGTGGGTCGGGTAGATCATGAAGGGGAACTTGCGGTAGTCATCGGGAAGCAAGCCCACAATGTTTCTGAAAGTAAAGCGATGGACTTTGTAGCGGGTTTTAGTATCCTCAACGATGTCACCGCCCGGGAACTGCAGAAAAGCGATATAAAAGCAGGGAGACCCTGGTTTCGCTCGAAAAGTTTTGATACTTTTTGCCCATTTGGTTCATTTCTGGTTCCAAAAGGGGCGGTTCAAAATTACAATAATCTGGAATTGGAAGTAACTGTAAATGGCGACCGGAAGCAGCATACTTCTACCTCACAAATGATTTTCAAAATTGAAGAAATTGTTGCATATATTTCGAAATATTGTACCTTACAGCCAGGAGATTTAATCGCCACTGGAACCCCTGCAGGGGTAGGAGAGCTGCATGCCGGGGATGTCGTTGAGTGTAAGATAAGTGGAATTGGAAATTTAAAAAACAGAGTTGAGTAAATTTTAGTTCGAAAACTTAACCGATGGAGGGAGATGTTATGTTTGGTAAAACGAAAGTTGTACTTTTGTTAATGACAATAGGGATTGTTGCTGTTTTTTTGCTTGCAGTAATTCCCTATGAACATCAAAAGGAAGTTATAATCAAGTTTAATAAGGATGTAAATTCAGAACAAATCAACTCATTTACCAATGAGCTTGGTTTGGTTAAAGTTAAAACATTTGAGGAGATCGATGTCCAGGTCTTTAGTATATCTTCGGATTATTCAGTCGAAGAAGTCATTAAATTGTGCAGCAACGCATCTATTGTTAAGTATGCAGAACCGACAGCTGAATTTCGTGCGCTCTCCATTGAAACCAACCCTGAAACGAGCAGTGCAGAACCCCTGGCTACCCAGGCCCAGGTCGCGGAATTTAAGCCGGGTGAGCTGATCATTAAGTTTAAAAGCGGTGTTGCCCAGGAAGTAAAGGCGCGGACCTACTCAAATGCTCAGCTCTCAGTCCTCAAACAACACGACCAAATTGGTATTTATCTCTGCACAATCGATGGTGGAAAGGGTGTCCTCCAAACTGTGGAAGAATGTAATGCTGACGGTAATATTGAATACGCAGAACCCAATTATATTTATAGACATTTTGTTGAACCGAATGATCCGCAATTTTCACAATTATACGGCCTGACAATTACGGATTCCCCGGCCGCCTGGGATGTTCAAACAGGCAGTAAGTCTGTTATTGTTGGTGTTATTGACACCGGCGTTGATTGGGACCACCAAGATTTGGCCGACAATATGTGGACAAACCCGGGTGAGTCCGGCGCCAATGCCAACAACGGCATCGATGATGATAACAACGGTTTTATAGATGATTTTCGGGGTTGGGATTTTGCAAATAATGATAATAATCCCAATGATGACAACGACCACGGAACGCATGTTTCCGGAACCATTGGTGCAGTTGGAAACAACGGCAAAGGCGTTGTAGGGGTCAACTGGGAAGTTTCAATCATGCCGCTAAAATTTTTGGACAGCAGCGGCAGCGGCTCACTGGATGACGCGATTGGAGCTATCATTTACGGCGTCAACAATGGGGCGACAATCTTAAGCAACAGTTGGGGCGGCGGTGGCCGGGCGCAATCATTGGAAGATGCCATTCAATTTGCAAATGACAACGGCGTTTTATTTGTTGCCGCAGCCGGTAATGATTCAAGAAATAATGATAGCTTTCCATCTTATCCGGCAAACTATGAAGTGCCCAACGTTATTTCAGTTGCCGCCAGCACCAGTAGTGACAATCTGGCCAGTTTTTCAAATAGAGGCAGAAATACGGTGCATCTTGCCGCGCCAGGTGAAAACATTCGCAGCACAACCAAAGGTAACACCTATAACACTTTTAGCGGAACTTCAATGGCGACGCCCCATGTGAGTGGCGCTGCAGCTTTAATATGGGCACAATTTCCAGGTTTATCAATGCCACAAATCAAAATTCGAGTTTTAGGAGGCGTCGATCGGGCCTCAAGTTTTAGCGATGCTACATCGACCGGCGGAAGATTGAACGTAAACAATTCTTTGTCCACGAATCCGATTATTGCAAATATGACAAGACTTCAGAACACATTAGATGAAACCGGACCTTACGTCGTCAATGCGGATATTCTGGATGATGGGAGTATTCAAAGTGCAAGCCTGACTTATCAGGTCAGTGGTCAGCAGGCAGCCACTGTGAGCATGACGTCGACCGGCGGTGACCAATATAGCGGTAACATTCCTGGCCAGATTCTTGGCAGCACAATAACCTATTTTGTCTCGGCTGATGATAACTCAGGAAACCAGACGCGTAGCAGTAATAATACCTTCGCCATTGCTGAACCGCCTCCAACAGACCCTGCATGCGGTTGTGGCAGGCCGGCTATTGATTTTAATATTCAAAATAAAACTTTGAAAACCACCGCGAATGCTGCAGCCAATCTTTCGTTCTTTCTCCTACCAATCGCTGCTATCGGTTTTTATTCAAAACGCAAAAAGAAGTAATCGGCTTTTATAAGAAAAGAATAAAAAAAACCCTCGTGGGAATAGTCCCCACGAGGGTTTTTTAGCTTGAATAAGTCAAACCGCTGGGAGGTAAATGTTTGATAAATAAAGATTCATTAGTCATACAAAATTGCGTCTTTAATTATAGTTCCTTTATCTATTATTTTGCTTGTGACTCAATGTCTTCGTGGCAAAGGTTTGTAAATTCTGCAGGTTAATTAATTACGAAATAAATCTTGCGTTTAGCCCATGAAGCCATTAAGTTAAATGGTTTAAAGTAAGTTCAAACTTTTCTGAACAAGGAAAATGTGATGTTCAATAAGACTGAAATAAAACCATATTTAGCGCGCGTCAAGAACTGGAAAACCAGAAATATAGTCATGCTGTATTTGGAAGCGCGTGGGGAGTTTAAAAATTACCGCCGTTCTTCGCGGCGCGGTAATTTTCTTTCTTTTGATAAACTCAGGGAAATTTGTGAAGTCCTGTTTGAGATTAAAGAAGAGCATCACCTGGTTTATAAACGACTCATTGATCCGCAAAAGAACAAGTTTGAAAAAGGGCACAAAATTATGCCGGGTGAAATTGAAACCAAGTTCATGAATAATATCGGTCTGCTTTTTCACAAAGTGATGGCTGCAAGGGAACTAAAATATGTTATGGAACATTACGTTGAAGAAGGCGATACCTTTCAAAAGAACAAAGAAAGTCTGCGTACACAATTAGAGAAAATCGATGCGCTTTTCGAGGAGGGTATTGATGTTCTGACATCGCTCATTAAAGAAAATAGAGATAACATTTTGCTGCTTACACTTCTGTTAGAGGACCCAAAACGCACAAAAAAACACTTTGGTAAAAATGCGATGGGGATTATCGAGCAATTTGGCGACGGTGAAGGTTTGGCCGAAGTTTATTTTAATGTTGGTAAGTATTACGCTGACAGCGGTTGGTCGACAAAAGCAAAACGAATGTTTGAATCCGCTTTAAAGGAGAATAGTGATCATAAGAGTGCCCTTGCAGGTCTTGCAAATTTAAATTAACTTTTTGATAGTCACGGTATTCGTGAAGCGGTTGCCGCAACTCAGGTAAGGTCGGCGACCCACCCTCCGCTTCTCTCAGACACTATCCCGAATTTCAGTCTTAACCTGGTTTTAAATCTTGACTTTTGTATTTTTTACATTAAATTAATATATGAAGTTCGGAGGAGGGAAAAGGGCATGGCCAAATCTTGGGCTGTGCCTTTTTCATTTTGAGAATAAATTCATTTGTTATATATTTTTATGTCCGAGCCTGCTAAAGAAATAATCGTTATTCATTACGGAGAAATTGCTCTCAAGGGCAAGAACCGTATCTTTTTTGAAAACAGGTTAAAAGGAAATATCAAAAAAGCTCTGCACCAACTAAAAATTAGCGAAATAAAAAGGCTTCGGGGAAGACTCGTAGTTAATCTGTCAGAGCCTGGTCAGGACCAACTAGGGACCGAAGGACTGCAAAGGGTTTTTGGTATCAGTCATTTTTCTTTTGGCGTCGCGGTTGAAAAAGATATTGAAGTAATAAAAGAAACAGCATGGGCTCTCTTGGAAAATAAAGTTTTTGATTCATTCAAAATAGATACACGCCGCGCACAAAAAGATTTTCCATTAAATTCCATGGAGGTTAATAAACAGGTCGGGGCCTTTGTGCAAAAAAAATGTGGCAAGAAAGTTGATTTGAGTGCTTCTGATATTACCTGTTATATTGAAATTACCGAGAGAGAGGCTTTGCTTTACACTGAGAAGGTTCCGGGCCTGCGCGGTTTGCCGGTCGGGGTGAGCGAGAAGGCCGTCTGCCTGCTTTCCTCCGGAATAGATTCTCCGGTTGCTTCCTATTGGATGCTAAAAAGAGGAGTAAACTTAATCTATGCCCATTTTCACAGCCAGCCTTTTACCAGCAAAGCCTCCCAGGAGAATACCGTTCGCCTGGTTCGAATTCTGAACCGTTACCAATTTCATTGCAAAGCCTATTTTATACCGTTTATCGATATTCAAAAGGAGATCATGGCGAAAGCTCCGTCTAAACTGCGAGTTTTATTATACCGACGCTACATGGTTCGATTAGCGGAACGGCTTGCTCACTCTGAGAAAGCCGTGGCGCTGGTCACCGGTGAAAATGTCGGCCAGGTTGCTTCTCAGACATTGAGTAATATTCGAGTCATATCTGAAGTTACAGACTTGCCTATATTAAGACCCCTTGCCGGTTTTGATAAGGAGGAGATTATTCAGCAAGCAAAAAAAATCGGCACATTTGAAATTTCGATTGAGCCCTACGAAGATTGCTGCACCCTGTTTGTCCCCGAAAACCCCGAAACCCGCGCGAATCCAAAGATGCTTGCTGATGCGGAGAAGCTGCTTGATGTCAGCAAGTTAATGGAACAAGCCCTCGAGCAAGCGGAAATTGTGACGTTTGATGGAAGTGGAGGTCGCTAAGTTCTCGTCCGATCCCCATTTGAGGATAGAAGAACTTGCCCGTTTTCGGCCCTATGCCGAAGTGTCGCCACTTCAGCTACCCAGCTGCCAGTTTACGAATTGCATTGATCCGCTCAAGCACCGGCGGATGGGAGTAATTTAGAAAGACGTACAAAGGATGGGGCGTCAGATTGGAGAGGTTGTGTACTGAAAGTTTTTTTAGTGCTTCAATCATCGAGTTGGGATCCTGGGTTGTTTCCGCGGCATACCGGTCGGCTTCATATTCATTTTTGCGTGAAAAAATTTGCATGAAAATCGACAGAATTAATTCGATGGGTGAGTAGAGCATACCAAAGAAAATAAGGCCGGCATAGATGGAAATGTTTTCCATGTAAAAAGCTTGAAACAGCCCTTCGTGGCTGATAAAAACAGAGAGCAGAAAAAACATAACCCCCATTTGCAGAGTGCTGATAAGCATCCCCTGAATGATGTGCTTTTTCTTATAATGACCAATCTCATGTGCCAGGACCGCGACCAATTCTGCGACCGTGTGCTTTTCAATTAAGGTATCAAACAAGGCAATGCGCTTGTTTTTACCGAAACCGGTGAAAAAGGCGTTGGACTTGGTGGAACGCTTTGAGCCATCGATGACAAATAAATTCTGCAGAGAAAATTTCACAGATTTTGCGTATGAAAGAATGGAATCTCTCAATTCACCTTCTTCTAGAGGGGTAAATTTATTGAACAGAGGCATAATCCACGTCGGTGCGATGAATTGAATAAATAATGTGAACACCGTTGTTGCCAACCAACAATAAAGCCATGCCATACTGCCGGCATATTGAAAAAACGCCAGGATTCCCGCTAACAGTGGTCCGCCCAAAAGAACTCCCAATAAAAGTCCTTTCAAAATATCGGTTATAAAGGTTAGGGGCGTCGTCTTGTTAAAACCAAACCGTTCCTCAATTACAAATGTTGAATAAATGCTAAACGGGAGAGAAAGTACTGATTTTGTAAAAATTAAAATGCCAACGTAAACCAAGCCGGTCCAGATTGGATGGAACCCCCAGTTTCTAACAAGGCTGTCGACATGGTTAAAGCCGCCCGCAAACCAGAAGGCCAAAATCAAGAGGATACTGAAAATAGAAGTAATAAAACCGAACTTTGTATTTGCACGTGTGTAGTCCTGAGACTTTTTGTAGGCTTCGGCATCGTAAACTCCGTCAAATTCTGTTGGAAGGTTGCTGCGAAGGGCTTTTAAATTTAAAATTTCGGTGATAAGATCGATAACAAAGCTCACCACAAGCGTCGTCAAAATGATGATTGCATAAATATTCATGGTTATCTGCTTCCTGAATGATTTAATTCGAATTAAAAAAATATAATGAATGATTATCAAAATTTCAAGAGGGTCTTTTGAGATTTTACATTGTTTTGGATTTGCTTTTTTTGAGCTTTTTGAACTACTTTTAACTTGCTTTGGTTACTCCGACGGTAGTGAAGGACGGTGACACCTACGACATGTGGTTTTCCAGGGTCATCGGCACAAGCAGCATTGGATTTACGGCCGCATTGTCAGGCTGTTTCCTCTCATGGGATTAGTTGGACGAATCTTCCCGGTTCGGGAACAGATAGAGCAGTGATCGATTGGGGCTTCACCGGAAGTTTCGACGAGACCACGGTGATCTGGCCTGCGGCGGTAAAAACGGATGAAGGATTTATCATGTGGTACCGGGGCGCCTCGGAACCGCAGCAATTTGGGGTCTGGGATGCGCCACTTCGTCTGATGGAGTGAGCTGGACAAAAGTCGCTGGTAGCGCAACCGATGGCGCCTGTTTTGACAGTGTTCCTCTGGCGTCGGTGATCGAGGGAAAGCAGCAGTACAAATGTGGTACGGTATCTTAGGCCAGGGCAACAGCGATGAAGTGCGACTTGCTTTTTCCGGAAATCCTGTTTCTATCGAAGAAGTGATTGAGTTGAATATTCCAAACAATTTTTTTTAGGGCAGAATTACCCGAATCCATTTAACCCGGCGACGAAAATTGAATTTGAGATACCCGTAATTTCGTACGTTTCATTAATCATCTACAATTTCCTTGGCAAGAAAGTCCGCAAACTGGTTGGAGACCGGTTAGAAGCCGGGCGGCATCAAATAACCTGGGAAGGTCGCGACGACTATAATCATCAGCCTGCCAGCGGCGTCTATTTCCTGAAACTTTCTGCTAACAAAAAGCAGAGTCCGGGTGAATTCATACAAGTGCAAAAAATGCTTTTGTTGCGATATCATGCTCTGATTGATTATTGAAGATATTTTTTTAGATTAGAATAGTAAATCATTTTTATATTGAGGTAAATATGAGAAATATGTTTTTGGGCATCTGTTTCGTGTTAATTGCGTCTTTATATTTTAGCAATACGGCTTTTGGGCAGGTCGACAATATCGCGGACCTGCTGCGCGGCGGGGTCGAGGATGCCAACATCTTGGTGAACGAGTAT
>SMUZ01008633.1_pt1 | contig 12427 bp, 8 predicted proteins | sample 2456421 | NCBI WGS metagenome assembly SMUZ01 (sample SAMN11095932, study PRJNA526329) | marine sediment metagenome | biome: Marine sediment; feature: Surficial sediment; material: Deep marine sediment; isolation source: Hadal surficial sediment | place: Pacific Ocean | collected 2014-11 | depth 0-1... | reverse complement strand
GTGACGACGAGGGCGGCGACCAGCTCATGTCGCGATTGACCAGCGTGCGTCTGCATCGCTCGACTCCAGATGGCTCGGGGTTCCGACGACGCCACCCGATCAGGATGGGGCCCCGAGAGACGGTCAGTGTACCTCCAGCCGTCGATGTACCAGCCAGGTCTCTCGGGGCCAGCACCGTCGGCCGTCTTCGGTGCGCCCCGATACGCGCCGTGACGCCCTGATGGTGACAGCCCGGGTGACAGTTGGCCGCACAGCACCCTGGACGACGGTCCGTCTCCTGGTTCAGGTCCGCTCCCTACTTCCAGGCCGGCCAGCCGCGCAACTCGTAGTAGCGCTCTCGTGGGGTGGCATTCCACGGATCGATCTCGTTCTGCCTGCACCAGGTCACGTGCACGATGCAGCCGGCGCCCAAGCCCAGGAGGGGGAACACCAGCGCCCAGTGTCCCACGAGAAAGTACAGCCCGATCGTGCCGCCGTGGAGGATCGTCCACTTGAGCACCTTGCGCCAGCGCGGTGTCTCGATCTCGAACTTGGCGAACAGGGTCTGTCCCAGGTTGCTGAGCAGGAGGAGGAGGAAGAGTTCGAGCTCGATGCCGAAGGAGGTCATGAGGTCTCCGATCGTTCGTGTGGTTATTTCAGTAATCAAATAAAATAATTTGAACACTCAAAATATATCCATCACGCATCCCCGAGTCAAGCGAGTCTCCCGGAGTACCGACAGTGCCTCGCTGTGACCGGCCCGGAGCGTCCCGATGCGCCTGGCCTGTAAACTGAGCTCGGCAGCCTCCGCCCCGGACCGACCGAAGCGAGCGCTGGGGTCGCCGCGCCGGCGCTACGGCGCCGGGAACCGGACGATGCGGTCGGCGCCCGCGATGCCACCAAGCCAGATTTCGTCACCGACCTGGAGCCCCACCGTACCCATGAGAAAGTGCTCGTTCGACGGGTACCGGACGATCTCTACGGCCGTCAGCCGCTCGGGGTCGACCTTCGCGACCCGCGAGGTCACGCCGTCGCACTCTTGCCTACCCAGGCACTGCGCGAGCGCGGCGTCGTCGTCCCAGATGTGGCCGGCCGCCAGCAACGCGCCGTCGGGCGCCCAGCGCACGTTGTCGACGTGAAACCCGACGTCGACCGAGTCCTGCTGCACCGGTGTCTGGCCGCGCGAGAGCCGGACCAGCGAAAGGGTCCCCCATCCGCCGATATAGAACCACCGGCCGTCCGGCGACGAGACGAGCCCGTTCGGACCGTTCAACTTGCTGCCGGGCACCTCGGTCCACCCGTCACCCGGCTGCCACTCCCAGAGCTCGCCGACCGGCCGGTTGAAGTGCGTCGCCGCGAAGCCACGTCCGGGCAGCGCCGTCACCGAGTTGAACGTGACCCCCTCAGGCGCTTCGGCGCAACCCCGCCAGGTCAGCCGCGGCGTCCCGACCCGGGCGTCGACCTCGAAGACCTCGATCGCCTCGCGGGCACCATGCCGCACCACATAGAGCGTGTGCCGGCCATTCGCTCCGGGACGCAGGCTCAAGCCGTGCGGCCGGAACCCACCGGTCACCGGTCGAGAGCACTCACCAAAGATGGCGTCGGGCCGCGATCCGTAGGTGGGGGTCGGAAAGATCACCGTCGAGCGATGGTCGCGGGTGTCGATCGCATAGAGATACCCGTCGTCCTCCATTCCGGATGCGAGCACCCACGGCGTGTCGGGCACCAGCACCAGGTCCTCCGGGCTCACCGGGCCGCACACGAACTGGATGTCGCCGTCCGGCGTGCACTGCGCCGCGCTCGGGGCGGCCAGCACCAGCCCACCGATAGCCGCCAGGAACAACACTCGCATCAACATCATTCCTCTCCTCCCATTCAGCGCGCGACATGCACCGCTACGGGAGCGACGTGCCGCCGACCCGCTCGCTGAGCCGCGTCCGTCACGCGCCCTCCCCCCCTGCGCCGGGTGTCGTTCGAGTCTCGTGAGGACCGAGTGTGGTACCGGGTTCGAGCGGCATCAGTCGCTGAGAATCAGCTGATTATACTTGCGGCACGGGCTCGTCTCTCAGAGGGGTGTGGCGCAGGCTGTCACGCCTGCGTGGCAAGGCGGAAGCCGTGTCCCACGAGTCCGGGGCCCCGGAGAGTACCCCCGCCACAAAGAAACCCGGCCGTGCGGGGCGGGGCTCGGTGTATAACGGTGTTGATCTGGACGCCCACAAGGGCATCCGAGATGAGGGGAGCTGCCCTGCCAGCAGGACCGGGGTGGACTTGACGGGGACCAACTCATGACGACTCGACGCCATCGTTACGCGGCAGCGGCTGGTGCCGTGCTGACGCTCGCCATCACCGGTCACGCCGGTCTGGCACACCTGTCGGGTCGGGCGCCGGGACCCGCCTCGTGGAAGGGGGATCTGACGCCGATCACCGCCGCGGACTGGAGCTATAACAGCGCCGAGCATCTGCTCGACCGCGCGGGCTTCAGCGGCACACCGGAGGAGATCCAGAAACTGGCGGACATGACGCCCGAGCAGGCGGTCCGCGCCCTCGTGTACTACGAGGGCGTCTCGAACGACCGCCTGCCCCCGTTCGTGCATTCAGGCTTCTGGGACGAGACGCTGACGCGCTTCCCGCCGAGTCGACCGGCCGCCACCGAGCGGGCGATGAAGCACGGCGAGAGCATGGGCGTCCGGGTGAAACCGGACCACGTCAACCGCCACATGCAGCCGGTCTCCGATCGCTTCTTCTACTGGCTGCGTGCGACCCAGCTGGAAACCCGCCGCGTTGGTTACTGGTGGGCCGAACGGATGCTCGACACCGCCCGCCCGCTGGAAGAGAAGATGGCGCTGTTCTGGCATGGGCATTTCGCCACCGCCCAGAACAAGATCCGCGACTATCGCAAGATGCTCGCCCAGATCGACATGTTCGAGCGTCACGCGACCGGCAACTTCGGCGACCTGCTGGTCGCGGTCGCGCAGGACCCGGGGATGCTGTCTTACCTCGATGCCGGTGTGAATGTGAAGGGGGCCGCCAACGAGAACTTCGCTCGCGAGGTGATGGAGCTGTTCACGATGGGCGTCGGCAACTACACGGAGCAGGACGTCCGCGAGGGCGCGCGCGCCTTCACCGGCTGGAACTTCGAGGACCTCGACTTCGTCGTCAACGCCGCGCAGCACGATGACGGTCCGAAGACGTTTCTGGGTCGCACCGGCAACTTCGACGGCGTGGACGTGCTCGAGATCATTCTCGAGCAGCCGGCCACGGCCGAGTACATCGCGGCCAAGATCTTTCGCTTCTTCGTTCGCGACGATCCGTCGCCCGAGCTGACCGCCCGGCTCGGCGCCGTGCTGCGGGACAACGACTACGAGCTCCGGCCGCTGTTGACGACCCTGTTCCTGTCCCGGGACTTCTACAGCGAGGCCAGCCACGGCACCCACATCAAGGGCCCGGTCGAGCACGTGATCACCATGCTGAAGCAGCTCGGCGCCCACGACGTGCCCGGCGTGCCAGACTTCAACAGCACCACGATCGCGCTGGGCCAGCACCTGCTGAACCCGCCGTCGGTCGCTGGGTGGGCCCAGGGCAGGTCATGGATTACCCCTGCCCTCCTCCAGGAGCGGGGCAACGTCGCCTTCGACTACCTGTTTCCCAACGTCATCGACTTCCGGGACCCGAACTTCCTGTCCCGGCGTGGCGATGGGATCGTGGGCGAGCGCCTGCGTCGTGGCCTGGACTTCAGCGCAGCGATTGCCCTGGATGATCCTGAGGCTGCTGCCAACCCCGACAAGATGCTGGCGTTCGACCTGGCGAACAGAGAGCGGGACGAGCTGTTCAACACCCGCGTCTCCGGGTACCGCGCATGGGCCCAGGCCATGCGCAAGCTGATTCCGACGCCGCGGGGCGCCGCCCGGATCAACCTGACTCAGATCGTCCTGGACTCCGGCTCGAAGACCACCGGCGCGGCGGTGGATGCCTTGCTGGAACGGTTCCTGCGGCTCCCGGTGTCGGACGACACACGCCGCGCGTTCGTGGCGCTCCTGGATGCCGAGCTCGGCACCACCGACCTCGCTCGCGCCCAGACCTATATGGAAGATCCGCTGCGCATGGTGACCCACCTCATCATGAGCACCCCGGAATACCAGATCAACTAGGCCAGCATGCTCGCTGACATGACGAATGTGCACCAGTTGGCGGCCGCCGGGGACGGCTACGGCGCGCACGTGCGCGCCCGCGAAGGAGCGGCGTGGGGCGTTGGGGCCCCACGAGCGACCGAGCCGGGGTGTGGGGCGGCGCCCCGCGTCAGGATGGACGGGGCATAGCCCCGTGGAGACCGCGATGACCAACCGAAGCAAGAAGCTGTGCGAATTGAGTGGCGTGTCCCGCCGCCAGGCGATCAAGATCGGCGCCCGTGGCATCGGCCTGGGTCTGCTCGGTGGCGTCGCCCCCCTGCCGCCGCTGTTCGGGGCGACCTCGGAAGCGCTGGCCGCTACCGAGGGCAAGATCCTGGTGGTGTTCGAGTGGTTCGGCGGCTACGACGGCCTGAGCACCTTTGTCCCGTACGGTAACGACGCGCTGTATCGGCACCGGCCGACCATCGGCGTCCGCGAGGCTGACGTGATCAAGGTCGATGATCATTTCGGCTTCCAGCGGTCGATGGTGGGCATGCACCGGCTATGGGAAGAGGGCAACCTCGCCGTCATCCACGGTACGGGCTATGACCAGCCGTCGTTCTCCCACTTTGCCTCCAGCTCGTACTGGCACACCGGTGCTCCCAACAGCGGTGAGGCGTACGGATGGTATGGCCGCACCGCCGACGCACTGGATCCGGCGGGGTCTCCCAATTACCTGGTCAACATCGCCGCGGCGCAGACGCTGGCCGTGCGGGCTCGCGACCACGTTCCGGTCGTCTTTGACGATCCGAACGCGTTCAGCCGAGACATGTTCCACTCGCAGCGCTCGGCGATCGAGGCGCTGGATACCGGGCAGGTGGCCCGCGGCGATGTGCACCAGTTCCTGTTGGACGTCAGTCAGAGCGCCCGCGAGGCCTCGGCTCTCGTCAGCCAGGCGTGGGACAACTACAACGGCACCCGCAACCCCGACCTACGGCTGCTGGACCTCGACAAGGTCGTGGCGCTGATCGAAAACGACTTCCCGGCGCGGCTCTACTACGTGCGGCTCCGCAACAGCTTGTTCGACACGCACGTCAATCAGGAGAGCCCGCACAATCGCCAGGTGCAGTATTGTTCGGACGCCGTCTGGGGGTTCTTCGAGGAGATGAAGCGGCTCGGCAAGCAGGACGAGGTGGCCATTCTCGTCCACAGCGAGTTCGGTCGACGCGTGCCGGAGAACACCAGCCTCGGCACCGACCATGGAACTGCCAATGTCACCTTCGTGCTCGGCGGCGGGGTCACCGGCGGTCACTACGGCAGCCCGCCCAGCCTGACCGAACTCGTGCTCGGGGACAACTTACAGCACACGACCGACTTCCGGCGCGTGTACGCCACCGTCATCGAGGAGTTCCTGGGGTACTCGAAGTCGGAGACCGTGCTCGGGCGCAAGTTTCAGACGCTGGGCATGTTCACCTGACGGGGTCCGCGACATTGTCACGTAGTCGACCCTCCGGGAGGTGGCTCTCATCGCAGGGGCAGCTCTGGATCGGCACGGCGGTCTTGGCCGGCGGGGCCTGCGCCTCGATTCACGCCGCGGGCGCGTACACCTCGCTTGACCTCGATGTCGTGGTGACGAACCAGACGACTCAGCAGACCTTGGACATGGCGCTCGGCGACGTCGGGTTCAACCGACGTGGAGACCGCTATCTTCATCCGGATACCCAGTTCTGGGGAGTTCCCGCGGGGACCGCTGGCCGTCGGTGGCGACTCCAAGATGCACCAGACGACGCGTCGCGGCACGGCCGGCAGCGCGAACGTGCTGTCGGTGACCGACTCGTGCCACGACCGCCTGAGTCTCGAGGTGGCGATGCACATCGCTCGCCGCCAGAAGGTCACTCTCAGAAAGATCCGGCAGTGGAGCGAGCAAGCAGACCGCCTCGACCAATTCTTGGTGGCGCCGCCCGGATGTGAACCGGGGATGGAGGTTGTGCAGACCGGCCGCCCCGTGACCCGTTTGGTGCGAAAACTGGCGCACATTGCACGATCGCAGCGACATGCGAGATCGCTCGCTGTACGCACAGGTACGCAGGAACAAGCAGGAATCCGCTACCGATGGGATCAAACACGGGATCACTTTTGGCCGGTTGGGTGGCCGTGATAGGTGGCCCCTTCAGCTCGGCCGCCAAGCGCCTCCCTACTGCCCCGCATTCTCCCTTGGCGCGTCGAGTCAGCCGGGCGCATCGCCCGTCTCGTCGCGACGCGGGGTGTCGCCACCGACTCCCAGCTCGCCGATGTACGCCCCGTTACGGCAGCGCCAGCGCGACCAGCTGTTCGGTGCTATCTCCACCGCCGACCGCGATCACGATGTACTGCACACCGTCCGCCAGGTAGGTAATCGGCGCCGCAGACGACCGGGCCGGCAGCTCCATCTCGAACACCTTGTCGCCGCTGTCCTTGTCGAAGGCGCGTAGCGTGTTCGACTCGATGCCCTGGCCGATGAAAAGCAGCGTCCTGGTCAGCAGCGGGCCGCCGCTCTTGTCGTAGTTCCCGAGCGGCGCCAGGTCGAGACCGCGCAGCGCTTCGTGGTTACGTGGGCCGTCGCCCAGCGGCACGCTCCACAGCACCTCGCCGGCGTTCATGTCGAGGGCGACCAGTTGCGAGTACGGCGGCTTGAAGAGGGGCAGTCCCTGGGGGCCGGGTAGGTTGCTGACCCGCGGACGAATCGTCAGATCGGAGCGTGCGGGGTCGCCCGGCTCCATCACGACGAACGAGAAGTGCGCCCAGCTCGGGACATAGAGCCGCGCGGTCTCGGGGTCGAAGGCGGCACCCCACCAGTTGGCGCCGCCGCTCCACCCGGGACGGACGATGTTGCCGCCGAGCGCCGGTGGCGTGTAGAGCGGACCGGCGGTGTGGGGGCTATAAATCTCCAGCGCTTCCGCTCTCAGCTCCTCGGTGAAATCGATCAGATCCGCTTCGAGCGCACCGTTGGTCAGATAGACCGGCGGCCGTGTGGGGAACGGCTGCGTCGGCGAGGTCCGTTCACCCGGCACCGTCGACTGTGGGACCGGACGCTCCTCGATCGGCCAGACCGGCTCGCCGGTCGCCCGGTCGAAGACGAAGGTGAATCCTTGCTTGGTGATCTGCGCGACCGCCTTGATCTGGCGCCCGTCGACGGTGATGTCGATCAGGTTGGGCGCCGCCGGCAGGTCGTAGTCCCAGACCGTGTGGTGGACGAACTGGAAGTGCCACACCCGCTCGCCGGTGTCGGCGTCGAGACAGACCAGCGAGTTGGCGCACAGGTTGTCGCCCGGCCGGTGTCCGCCGTAATAGTCGGTCACGGGCGAGCCGACCGGCAGATAGACATATCCGAGATCCAGGTCGGCGCTCATGTTCGACCAGACGTTGGCCCCGCCAGCGACTTTCCACGACTCGTTGCCCCAGGTCTCGTTGCCGAGCTCACCGGGCTGCGGGATCGTGTGGAAGATCCACTTCATCTCGCCGGTGCGGACATCGTACCCGCGCACGTGGCCTGGCGGCGCCTCCTGTCGGCCGGTTCCCTCGGTCATCGCCGAGCCGACCACCACCGTGGTGCCGACCACGACCGGCGGGGAGCTGACGGCGTACTGGCTGGGGTCGATCGTCCGGCCGAGCCCCCGCGTGAGGTCGACACGCCCGCCGCGGCCGAAGTCGACGTCCGGCTCACCGGTCTCGGCGTCGACCGAGACGAGATAGGTCCGCCCGCCGGCATAGAAGAGCCGCGCGTCGTCGCCGTCGGTCCAGTACGCCAGTCCGCGCGTCAGGAAGCCATGCACCGCCGGGCGGCCCTCCAGATAGAGCCCGGGGTCGTAGCTCCAGAGCGTGTCGCCGGTCGTCGGATCGATCGCGGCGACCTGCCCGAGGTTGGTGGTGGTGTAGAGGACGCCGTCAACCAGCAGCGGTGTGGCCTCGTAGGCATAGGTACGAAACGCGCGCCCGTCCCGGATAATCGGGTTTTCGGCGCGCAACGTCTCGTCGACCGACGTCCAGGTCCAGGCAATCCGGAGCTGGTCGACGTTGTCTTTGGTGATCTGGTCGAGGGGCGAATATTTGGTGTGTCCCGGGCCGCCGCCGTAGAAGCGCCACTCGTCGGGGCGCGCGCCGGTCTGCGCGTGTGCCACAAGCGGCAGCAGATGCACCAAGACCGCCATCGAGATCGCGACGACGGTCATCCTCAGGACAGACTCGACGGCCGGCCGACAGTGCCTCATGATGGTCGTCGCCCCTACGGGATCGCCAGCGCGACGATCTCGTCCGGGTCGCGGCCTGAACCGATGCTGACCGCGAGATACTGCTTGCCGTCGTGCAGGTAGGTCATCGGTAACGCTCGCACGGTGGATGGCAGCTCGATGGCCCGGAGAAGCTCGCCGCTCGTCTTGTCGTAGACGTGCAGCAGCGGCGGGTTCCAGGCATCGCGCCCCGTCGCGGTGAAGAGCAGCGTCTCGGTCGAGATCGGAAAGTTCAGTACCCTGGTGCCAAGTGGGGGTAGGTTGAGGTGTTTGATCGGGTCGGCCTGTCTGGGACCGTCGCCGTTGGCGATCTGCCAGATGTGTTCGCCGGTGGTCATGTCGATCGCCGTGATCCGGCCATACGGCGGCTTGAAGAGCGGAAGCCCCTCGACCAGCGGCGTGGCGTCGCCGTTCCAGACATAGTCGAACGGGGTGCCGTCCTGGTCGGTGCCGGCTTCGGGCTTGCTCAGCCTGACCAGGTTCCAGTCGGTGAAGGAAGGTACGTAGAGTACTTGGGTGCGTGGATCGAACGACGCGCCGGCCCAGCTGCCTCCACCGACCCACCCGGGGTTGACGAGGGTGCCTCGCTCCGAGGGTGGCGAGTACAAGGGACCCCCGTCGTAGTCCTGCATGATCTGCAACGCCGTGGCCCGAAGCTCGGGAGTGAAGTCGATCAGCATCGCTTCGGAGATGCCCTGTCGCTCGAACGGTGCGGGTCTGGTCGGGAACGGCTGCGTCGCCGACGTCACCTCACCGGGCACGGTCGACTGCGGGACGGGACGTTCCTCGATCGGCCAGACTGGCTCACCGGTCACCCGGTCGAGAACGAAGAGGAACCCCTGCTTGGTCACCTGGGCGACCGCCTTGATCGGGCGCCCGTCCACGGTGATGTCGATGAGCGTCGGCGCCGCCGGGGGATCCCAGTCCCAGACCGGGTGGTGGACCAACTGGAAGTGCCAGATCCGTTCACCGGTCTCGGCATCGAGACAGACCAGGCTCTGCGCGAACAGGTTGTCGCCTGGGCGATGCCCCCCATACCAGTTGTGCGCCTCGCTGCCGACCGGCAGATAGACGTAGCCGAGCTCCGGGTCCACCGACATCAGTGTCCAGACGTTGACCGCCCCGGCGTCACGCCACGACTGCGCCTCCCACGTCTGGTTGCCGTAGTCGGCCTCGTTCGGGATCGTGTTGAACGTCCAGCGGTGCTCGCCGGTGCGGACATCGTAGGCGCGCACGTGTCCGGGCGGGATCTCGCGTGTGCGTGGGGTATCGCGGATCGACGAGCCGACGATGACGACGTCGCCGGCCACCAGCGGCGCCGACGTCAGGGTGTAGGTGTTCCGCGCCACATGAGGACCGAGGTTCCTGGTGAGATCGACCTTACCCCCATCGCCGAAGTCGGGGTCGAGCGCGCGCGTGCTCGGGTCGACCGACACGAGCGTCGCCTCGGCCCCGCCCGCATAGAACAGCCGCTCGCTGTCGCCGTCAGTCCAGTACGCCAGTCCCTTGCTCAAGAACCCGAGATTGGTCGGCCGGCCGGCCCGCCAGACCTCCGGGTCGACTGACCAGCGTGTCTCGCCCGTGCCCGGGTCGATCGCCGCAATCTGACCGAGGGACGTGCTCGCATACAAGGTGCCACCCACCTTGAGCGGTGTGACCTCGTGGAAGAAGATGCGGGCGGACCGGGCCTGGAGCTCTTCATGCTGCTCACGTAACGCCGCGTCGACCGAGGCCCAGCGCCAGACGATCTCGAGGTCCCCGAGGTTGTCCTTGTTGATCTGGTCCAGTGCGGCGTACTGGATGTGCCCGGTGTCGCCGCCGTGCGACCGCCACTCGCCGTGTCGGGCGCCCTGCTGCGCCAGGGCCGACGTGCTCGCAAGTACCACGACAACGGCAACACCAAGCATGCAATGACGTCTGGGCATGTGACCTCTCCGGACACGCAGCTCGCGTCGCCCGAGATTCCCGTTGTGGCCGTTCGAGTCAGCACAGTTATACACCGACACCCTCCCCGCACGGACAGATCTCTTCGTCGCACGGTGTTCCGGCCCTAGCGGCCCGTGGTGAACGTCCCGCGTTGCACCGAGACCGGTGATGCGCCCTGCTGGTAAGGCGAGAAGAGGGGAAATACCGGCAGTACTTGACCGATGAACAACGCAACCAGCGGGGATGCAGCGCCGGTCGAATGCAGCGGGACGTTCACCACGGGCTGCTAGCCCGTCAGCTCAGGTAAGATTTACAACCTGACTCCTAGCCGGCTGCGGAAAGACGCCAGCCGGGGGCGGGCACATGCGCGCCCCGCCGGCGTGGCGTGGGGCGTTGGGGCCCCACGAACGCCGGCGTGGGGTCCGGGGCGTAGCCCCGTCTGAGTTATAGAACGCCGAACGACCAGACGACCACTCACGTGCACGACGAACCTTCCTCAATCGACACCTTCGAGGAACGGCTGCGCGAGCGGTTTCGAGCGCGCACGGCCCGTTCGGCCGCACTGTACGCGCGCGCCCTCGGTAGCCTTCCCGGTGGCGATACCCGCACCAGCACCTTCTTTCGACCCTATCCACTCTTCGCCGACCGGGCGGAGGGGTGCCGGCTCCACGACGTGGACGGGAACGTCTACCTGGACCTGCTGAACAACTTCACCTCGCTGATCCACGGTCACGGACACCCCCGGATCACGGCCGCCATCGCGGCGCAGGCGGCGAAGGGCACCGTCTACGCCGCCCCGGTGGAGATGCAGCTCGCGCTCGCCGAGGAGATCACACGACGGGTGCCCTCGATGCAGCGCGTCCGGTTCACCAACTCCGGCACCGAGGCGGTGATGAACGCGCTGCGGGTCGCCCGCGCCTTCACCGGACGCTCGAAGTTCCTCAAGATGGAAGGCGGCTACCACGGCAGCTACGACCCGGTTGAGATCAGCATCGCTCCAGGGCCCGATGGGCCGGTGTGGCCGGCCGGCGAACCGGACGAGGTCGGGTTGTCGCCGGCGCTGAGCGGCGAAGTGCTGGTCGCGCCGTTCAACGACCTGGAGACGACGCTGGGTCTGATCGAGCGGCACCACGAGGACCTGGCCGCCGTCATCGTCGAACCGGTAATGGGCGCCGGCGGCATGATTCCGGCCGACCAGCGGTTCCTGGACGGGCTACGCGCTGCGACGACTGCCCATCGGATCCTGCTCATTCTCGACGAGATCATCTCGTTCCGGTTGGCGCCGGGCGGTGCGCAGCAGCTGTATCGGGTCGAGCCGGACCTGACCACCCTCGGAAAGCTCATCGGCGGCGGGCTGCCGATCGGCGCGTTCGGTGGGCGCGCGGACATCATGGAGCTGTTCGACCCGCGCCGGTCGGACCGGATGACCCACGCCGGCACGTTCAACGGCAGCCCGATCTGCATGGCGGCCGGTTTGGCAGCACTCGAGCTGCTGACACCCGCCGAAATCGCCCGGATCAACCGGCTGGGCGATCGACTGCGAGACGGGTTTCAGGCGGCGTTCACCGCTACCGGGGTGCGGGGACGCGCGACCGGGCAGGGCTCACTGGTCCAGACCCATCTGGTCGACGGCGAGGTGCGCAACTACCGGGACGGCGCGCGGGCCCCGGCGTGGTATCGGCGAGTGACCCACCTGGCGCTACTGACCCGCGGAGTATTTTCCGGCTGGCGGACCAGCTTCAACGTCTCGACCGCAATGGGCGAGGCGGAGGTCGACGAGGCGATCGCCGCGTTCCAAGCCGTACTGGAGGAGCTAGCGGCCCACCTGCCAGAGTAGGAAGGTGCTGCGAAAAACGCCAGCCAGGGCGCGCGGCAATGCGCGCCCCGCGGGCGCGGCATGGGGGTTGGGGCCCCGCGAAGCGCTCGCGTGGGGTTCGGGGCGCAGCCCCGTCAAAGTACTAGACGCGGGTGGGTCAACCTGCACGCCCACTTCCTCGTCCCGGCGCGTCCGCGCGCTGCCGACGCCAGTAGTAGTAGAACGGCAGACCGGCGATGACGACCGCGAGGCCAGCCAACGAGGGCACGGTCCGCGTGAACAGCAGGTTGACCAGGTACCACGCCGAAATCGCGAGAAAGAGCACCGGTGTCACC
>SMUZ01007748.1_pt1 | contig 12435 bp, 16 predicted proteins | sample 2456421 | NCBI WGS metagenome assembly SMUZ01 (sample SAMN11095932, study PRJNA526329) | marine sediment metagenome | biome: Marine sediment; feature: Surficial sediment; material: Deep marine sediment; isolation source: Hadal surficial sediment | place: Pacific Ocean | collected 2014-11 | depth... | reverse complement strand
TTTCCCTCATATTCGAATATAACCTGTTTTCCACAAACTCTGCAATTGCCAGTTCCAACTGTCATTATGAAATTATACAGGATACTAAGAATTAAAAATTACTGGTTTTTGGGTTTAGTCTAAAACCCCTTTTTTTATGCCTAAATTATTGTGAGTTAGTAGGCTTTTCTTGAGTAACTTGCCTGATCAAAGATTTTGACGATTGGTTGACGTATGATGTTTAAGGATCAACACATACCAAACCACATGTCAATGAAGAGAATAGTCTCTTTTTTGCCCAGTGCGACAGAACTGCTTTACGAGTTTGGAGTCCAAAATAATCTCTATGGAGTAACACATGAATGCAAATACCCACCAGATGCAGCATCAAAACCACAGGTGATAAATTCCGTAATTAATTCAGATGAATTGACAAGTAATGAAATTGACATAATGACTTGCCAGTTGTTAAATGATGGAAAAGATATTTTTGTTTTAAATGAAAAAAATCTCATAAAAGCTGATCCTGATCTTATAATATCACAGGAAACTTGCGAAGTTTGTGCTGCATATACTAATCAAGTCAATAAAGCAGTAAAAATTCTGGAAAGAAAACCAATTCTACATTCAATGGATCCACATAACTTACAGGAGATCATAAATTCTGTTACAGAGTTAGGTAAAATTTTAGGAAAAGAAATTAAAGCAAAAAAAATCATCGTTTCGTTGGAAAAAAGAATTCAGAATGTAAAAAAATTACAAAATAACAAGAGACCAAGAGTTCTTGCAATTGAATGGATTGAACCATTTTTTACAGCGGGACATTGGGTTCCTGAAATGATACAAATTGCAGGAGGGAACAACATGATTAGTAAAGTTGGAGAACATTCAAGACGTTTAGATATTCAAGAAATCATTGATTCAGATCCAGACATGATTATTATGATGCCATGTGGATTTGATACAAAGCGAACTATTACAGAATACAATAACATATTAAAAGAAAATCAAGAATGGAATTCTCTCAGAGCTGTAAAAGACAATAGAATTTTTGCTGTTGATGCAAATTCGTTTTTTAGCAAACCTAGTATTAGAACAATTGGTGGATTGGAAATTCTTGCTAAAATTATCCAGCCAGAAAATTTTGAATTTCTTAAAGTACCTAAAGAATCATTTTCACGAATTTCATAGATTAGGCACGAGTTTAGGAATATAATACCAAAGCAAGGCTAGCTATTTTTTTGCAGTGCTAATGATAGACACAACATCTCGATCTCGTAGTTGGTAATCAATTGGCAGTCTCAAATTATACCTCAAATCTTTTCCGTAAAGAAGTCCTTTAGTCAAATCAGAATGGATTTCCTTCGCAAGATCTTTTATTGTAGCCCCATTTTTTAGCAAAAGTAAATCAGGAAGTACTCTTCCCTTTTTATCAGAAAGATTTTTTTCATTTGCAACAGGATAAATTGAATTCATCTTAAGCAGTTTGAAAACTGCAACGTTAATTGCAAATTGAACTCCAGTTCTCATATATTCGCCCATAATTCCTTTTTTGATAAAGTTAAGCGCATTGGTTTGTTTTTCGTTTAGTTCGTCTGATTTGATTATTTCAAATTGTTCAGAACCAGGAGAATATTTTATCAGCCCTTTTTGTTCAGCACGCCTAAGGCTAAATTCACTATCCCCACTAACAGGAATTACTATAGAATCATTATACCGCTCTCTCAGTCGAGAAAAATTTTTGTCTGCCCCTTCAACATCAATTTTGTTTGCTACAATTAGAGTAGGTTTTGAACTTTTTCTTAAATATGATGCAAATTTTTTGCTATCCGCATTATCAAAATCATCAAAATCTTTTTCTTCAAGTCCAGTAGCTAAAAGCGTTTCTTTAACATGAGTTTGGGTTACACCAATACCACGATAAAGGTCAGTGATTGCATCTGAAATATCGGTACCGGTTCTAATTAGTTTTGATACTTTGTCTCTATTTCCTTCTAAAATTTTGAGATACCACATGATTAATTCTTCTTCTATATCTGCAAAATCAGAAATAGGATCACCAGTTCCAACTTCAGTAATTTTTCCAGTTGAATCAATTCCACCAGAAGCATCAACAACATGCAGCAATGCATCAGATTGTGCAGCTATGGACAGAAATTGATTTCCAAGTCCTTTGCCCTTCCATGCATCCTTTATGAGCCCAGGAAGATCTATCAATTCAATTGGAATGTACCTCCATCCTTCAACACATTTGGAGTTGTTTGGGTTATCTTGAATTTTAAATTCTGGATGAACACAAAGTGTAACTGCATGTGCTATTCCTGTTACTGGTTTTTTGGTAGTAAATGGATAAGAGGAAATTTCTTCAGAAGATAATGTAGCAGAATTAAAGAAGGTCGTCTTTCCAGTGTTGGTTTTACCAATTAATCCGATTTTGATAGACAGGTTTAATGATTCTCTATTGTATAATATAATTCTGTTTTTTAAATAAAAGATGGAAAATCAGGCCTCTAGATTCTCAATTTCGTCATGTAGTGCTTTTGCAATATCTTTGAAGATCCCTAGATGTCATAGATGTGGAACTTATACCGAAGAGTGAATTCTTAATTCTTAGTTGATTGTGAATGTGTTATGGCTATGGTATAACCAATTCTAATTTGGGCAATTATTGTTTCTATTACTATTGTAATTCTTGTGATTTTTTTAGTAAGATTGCAACGAAAACATCAAACCGATATTCAAGAATTAATTACCAAACATGAAGATACTCAAACCAAAACTATTGCACTTGGTAGAAATACTGTAAGGGGTGAATTAAACGAAATTCTAGGTACTTTCAAACTGCTAAACGAATATGATCAATTAATGTTAGTTACAGGTGCTACATCGCCCTCATTAGACCTGATAGGCATCAAAAATGATTCACTTGATTTCATTGAGATTAAATCACTCAAAACAGGATTAACAAAACATGAAAGGAGAATTAGAGATTTAGTTGATTCTGGTAAAGTAAGATATGTTATCTTTGAGGGAAATTTGCCAAAGTCTTTTGATATTACTGAAAGAAAATAATTTACTTGATTCTATTTTTTAGTTTTTTGTGGTTTGGAGTGCGCTTTAATCATATGTCGTACAGTTCTTTCGGAGTCTGTAAATTCCATTTTACATATTCTACAGACCAGACTCGTTTCTTGAGTTTGTTTTCTAAATAAATTCATAAAAAAACGACAATTTTCTGTCCATATAATCTAATGTTATCAAAAATAATTTCTAAAATAATAGAATAAGAAAGAAAATTCAAGATGATAAAAATTCATGTCTAAAAAAGAGATGCTGATAGCAACAATTGGAATAGCTTTATTGATGATTGGATTGTTATTTTTTTACTAGAAAAGTTAGATTCTAAACTCTTCCTAAGCACAATAGGCATACCGTATTGTTTTATCTATTTTCTAATAATAGAATTAGAAAAATATTATGATAGAATCTATGGTGAAACCGAAAATTTGTATTTGTTGTCTAGTTCCTGAATGGCTTCATACTGAAGAAAAATCAAAATTATGTATGAAAAAAATCAGAGACAGGCAGGAGTTCTATCTATTTCAAACTGAGTTTCTTTTCAGAGACAGAGATCAGTATAGGCATACCGTTTCGTCTAATCTAATCTTAAATCTAATTTTTGCATACTGATTTTGACGAGAGTCTGCTCTTCAGATACGAAGGAATCACAAACAAAAGATCTGTTCAGTAAAGGGTTTGTGCTTCCAATTCTCGTCATTCCCCAAAATATGTTAATTCTAGTATAATGTTGAATCTCTATGGGTAAATATCCTCAGACAAAATACATCCCAACGAAATACAATGATTCACATCTTAGAATATTTATCTCTGCCTAGGAATTGGGAGAGTTTTTGTTTTTGATTTGTTCAAGTGAATGGTTTAGTTCTTTTATGGCCCAATCAATGTCAGAAAAATCGTCCACTGATAGAGACTCTTTCCATTTTTCTAAAACACTGCTTGCGATTTCTGAACAATTGTACAACAAATTCCAGTATGGATGATGTTCAGCTGTTGCATATGCAAGTTCTGCTACATCATTAAGGCCATTTCTTGCCCTTGCCAAAGATGTAATTTTTTCGCCAAAAATTTTGATAATATCATTTTCAAGATCTTGTTCAATTTTTAGAGGAGTGTTTTGCAGTTCATATTTTTTTGCTAAATCAAGTAGATCATGATAAAAATTTTCAAAGTTTGTCATCTCAACAGTCTCCGATGTTCTGCCAGCATACATCTGTTAAAAATAACTTTGATTCCTTCCTTTCTTGCTAATTCTTCAGCTTCAGAATTATGGATTCCTTCTTGCAGCCAAATCACTTTTGGTTTTTTCTTAATTGCTTCTTGGACAAAGGGTAAAACTTGGTCTGAAGGTCTGAATATATCCACAATTTCAATTTCTTCATTAATTTCTGAAACAGAATTATAGCATTTTTTACCCAAAATCTCTTCAGAAGTTGGATTTACAGGAGTTATATCATATCCATTATCAGAAAGATATTTGGGAACAAAATGAGCTGCCTTTTGAGAATTTTTAGACATTCCTATAACAACCACTTTTTTTAGAGAAAGAATATCACGAATTTGTTCATCAGAATGATCATCTCGTTCCATAAAGAACGTGTGAACAATCAGAATATAATTTTTAAAGTATTTAGAAGTAAACAAACAATTTTTAGGGATAATAAAAAAAATGCATTATGAATACAGAGCCAAAAGACATCATAGTACTAGGAGCGATACAAGCAGGAATTAACAAATTTGATAAAATTCAAAAAATGACACAAATTGAACCTGAAGAGTTGAATTCAATTTTAGAACAGCTAGAAAACAGGAGATTTATTCAAATAGCAGAAAAAAGTGGATTGTTAGGAAAGAAAATAGAAATTTTGGTCACTAAAAAAGGATCTAGTGAAGTAGACAAACAAGTTCATGAATTACAAACAAAGTGGAATCAAATGTCAACATTATACAAAACACAAGACAAGGAAGGATTAAAACAATACATGGATGAAGGCAAATCATTCTTTCCCATGATGATATTCTTTGGAGTGATGAATATTGAGATGTTTAGTATGATGTTTGGAATGATAGGTATGAAAATGTCAAATTATGTTCCGACAGAAAATATGCCGGAAGGAGAAGAGTTTGATACAGATGTTGAATTCTAGTGTGTGTTTTATACTCGTAATAAAAACAAACCATAGTTGATGTACAATTCGTTTGATAATCCAGGATTAGTAAAAGTACTAACATTTTTGCAAACTCACAATACAGAATATCTATCAGGTCAGGATTTGAGTGATGTTTTAAAGATAAGCAGAGTTGCAGTGTGGAAACATATCAAAAAAATTCAAGAGTTAGGATACACTGTTGAGTCAAAACAGAAACTAGGTTACAAGTTAACGTCAAATTCAGATGAGCTCTTTCCATGGGAAATTACTTCAGGTCTTAAAACAAAGGTAATTGGGCAACAGGCATACTATTTTGATTCAATTGATTCTACTCAAAAGCAGGCATTAAAAATGGCAGATGATCCTGTAAACAATGGTGCTGTGATAATTGCAGCAAAACAGACAGGGGGGAAAGGAAGATCTGGAAGAAAGTGGATTTCTCCTAAAGGAGGTATTTGGCTTTCAATAATTTTACAACCAAAGTTCGATATTTCTATTACAACTTTATTTCCAATTGCATCCGCACTAGCATTATCAAACGCATTAGAAAAAACGTTAAAGATTTCACCAGAATTAAAATGGCCAAATGACTTGACCATAAAAGGCAAAAAAATAGCAGGGATGCTTGTTGACGCGTCACTAGAATCAAACAGAATTGAAAACATGGTTTTAGGAGTTGGGATAAATTTTGATGTAGATGTAAAACATATTGAGAAAATACTCAAGGGTTCATCAAATTTTTATGGTGTTGCATCCCTTAGTGAACAAAAAAACAAAATTAAACCAATCCAGTTAGTTCAAACATTTTTGGTAGAATTAGAAAAAATTTATGAGTTACTAAATACAAAACAAACAAAAAAAATTATTTCAGAATGGACAAAAAGATCGTCAACAATTGGAAAGAATGTAGAGTTGAATACAAGAGATGGAAAAATAAAAGGAAAGGCAATCAAAATTGATGAAGATGGGGCATTAGTAGTAGCGGATAACAATAAAATTAATAGAATAATTGCAGGGGATATTATTCACTTATCAAAATAAATTATTTTTTAGTAATTCTTGATCTAGTTTTTGGTTTTGGTTGTTTTTTTGGGCGAGAAGGAATCATAGAAGATTGTGCCTTTAGTATTTCTTTTAGATCATGTTGTATGTCAAAAACAAACGAGAGTAATTTTTCTAGAGCTGTAGAATACCGTTCGTAGGCAGACAGCAGTTCAGTTTTCTTGTCATTTGCCTTTAACAGATACTCATTTGAGCGTAATAGATTTGCTGAAGTAATCAATTCAGGTATTTCAGATACAGGATCACCTAATTGATTCAAATCTGCTTGAATCTGTTGAATTTTTTTACGCAAGTCATAGATTGCGTCTCCGGCATCAATTTCTGTCAATACAAAAACACGTTATATGAATAAATTAAAGATTTTCAAACAGCCTCACATTGCTTATGTAATAAAAGTGGGTACAAGCCCAAATGTAGTATAAAATAGAAATAACCACATCTAAAATCACAAATATGAAAAAAAATACAATGATAATTTCTTATTTTTTAGTCATGATTTTGTTGAGCTCGCCCATTCTTAGTGGAACTGTATTTGCACAAACAGAAAAAGATCCAGAATTAATGTTCAACCAAGCTAAAGAACATTTTATCAACGGTGAATACAAACAAGCCATAAAAATTTTTGATGATATCTTGGAGATTTCGCCAAATAATATTTCAACACTAAAAATGAAAGGAATAGTACAAAGTAATCTAGAACAACACGATAAATCTTTAAAGCAATTTTTCAAAGTTTTGCAATTTAGATCAAATGATGTTATTTCGTTAACTGGTATGGGAGTTGGATTTGGATATCTAGGAGAATATCAAGAAGCCATAGCATATTTTGACAAAGCATTAAAAGAAAAACCAGATAGTGTTGTAATTAAAAATTATAAAGAATTTGTTGAAAAAGTAATTATAAAATATCCATACATACCAACTGAGAAACCAAAAGGATTAGAGAAGGTCTATGTTACGACAATTCCAGAGTGGGTAAAACCAATAGCGAAATGGTGGTCAGAAGGAAATATTGATGATTCAGAATTTATTTCAGCTTTATTATATCTAATAGAAAATAAAACAATACAGATTCCGCCAGTAGAGATACAAAGTAATTCTGAAGATAAAATTCCAGAGTGGGTAAAAAACAATGCAAGAGAATGGGCTTATGACAAAATTGACGATAATGCTTTTGTTTCGGGCATTCAACATATGATAGAATATGGATTAATTACTGTAAATGTTCAAAATATAACTCAATCACAAGAGGAATTAGATTATGAGTTGTATTTGTTTGGAAAATATCTTAGAGATATTTCAAATAATATTTTTAAAGAGACACGATACATCGAATATCCAAATCCTAGTCAAGACGTGATAAAAAAATTTCTCAGGGATTATGTAAAATGGAATTTTGAAGAGCAAGCCAAAACCGCGGCTGAAATATTTCCCAATCCAACATATGAAATAATAGATGAAGTGGTAATTATCAACTACAAAGTATTCATTAATAACCAACCAGCAGGATTGCCATTAGATCATGTATACACATTAGAAAGTTCTTTTTTGTTTTGGGAAGAACAGGAATTTGACACGGATAATGAAAAAGCTAAAGTAAAATTTGAAATTACAAATTTAAGACATGAAGCAAATATTTGGGTAACGTGGATAGTTCGAAATATTGGGGAAGGAGTTCTTGGACACGCACATCTCGGAAAAGGGATTGTAGAAGTGACATTAGGGGATTACAATTGTGATGGAAGTTTTCAGTTATATGATGTTAAAAGTGTTGAAACAATCATGACACATGAGTTAGGTCATTCTGTGGGTTTGCAACATGTAACAGATCAAAATAACATCATGTATGCGTCATACACTCCATCGTATGCATATTGTCTCCTAAGTTAAATTTGAAAAAACTACTCATATTCTAAAAAATGAGAAGCAGGTTAGCTTAACCTACACACAATTAACCTGCAGAAATCATGTAGAACTGATAATAGTCTAATCTAGTCATTTCTAGTAATTATGCTAAAAAATCCAATGATCACCAAGCCTAAATGCCCATCTTGTGGAGGTAAAAAAATTGTTTCAGATCAAGACACTGGAGAATTGTTTTGTGGAAAATGTGGATTTGTAATTACAGATAAAATTACAGATACGGGTGCAGAATGGCGTTCATTTGCAAATGATGAAAGCAACAGAGCTAGAACAGGAGCAGGAACTTCACTAACAATGCACGATATGGGTTTATCAACTGTGATTGGTGCAGCTAACAAAGATGCAACAGGAAAACCACTATCTGCGAGTGTAAAAAGTTCTATTGAAAGATTAAGAACGTGGGATAGCAGATCACAAGCACATTCTTCTGCAGATAGAAATCTCAGACAAGCTCTTAATGAAATGGATAAACTAAAAGACAAACTTGCATTAACAACTGCAGTAATAGAAAAAGCTGCTTACATTTACAGAAAGGCAATGGAGAGAAAATTAGTCAGGGGTCGTTCAATTCAGGGGCTAGTTGCAGCATGTCTTTATGCATCATGTAGAACTACAGAGACCCCCAGAACGTTGGATGACATTGCTAATGGAATCAATATCAAAAGAAAGGACGTTGCTAGGTGTTATAGATTAATTTACAGAGAATTGGAGTTAAAAATGCCAGTTGTTGATCCTGTAAAAGGAGTTTCAAGGATTGCAAGTATTGCAGGATTGGGTGAAAAAACTAAGCGTAAAGCAATTTCAATTTTAAATGAAGCAAAGAGAACATACATAACTGCAGGAAAGGATCCAATGGGAATAGCTGCTGCTGCACTTTATCTTGCATGTATTAGCACAGGAGAAGTAAAATCACAAAAAGAGATTTCAAATGCATCTGGAGTTACTGAAGTAACTATAAGAAACAGATGTGCAGGGTTGAGAAAAATGCTTATTGATTAGAATGTCTTTGTTGGTGTTTTTTTAAGAGGTTCAATAATTTTAAGAATTTTGAAGGAAATTTTGCCAAAATCGGCCTCTTTTTCACACGATATCAACAACACATCATCATTTGTTAATGGGAAACTCATTACAATTACCTTGTCTCGATATGACATGGAAAAGTGAACTTCACCAAATTCTTTATCAAATTCATGCCTCATTCTAACACGTAGAGAGAGTTCCATGAACATCATTTCGTCTTGCTTTTGGGCTTCAAGTGAGAGTATTCCTTTCTTCATCCCACCAGATACTTGATGACCTCTGCTGTTGATGATCCTAGCTGAGCGCATTTTAGAATCTAATTTGATAATTTTCTGACAGATTTTTTCTAGTTCTTCGATATTATCCACTTGTCTAATGAGATAATAGATCTATTTATTGAGATCTGTATTGATAGATATCTGTGCAAGCAGAATCTCCTAAAGATGTTACAGATTATTACAAGCATTTGTCTCTTTTCTGGACAGACATCATACATTTGATGTCAAGTAAACCACAAGCATTAACATCAATTGGTCCAATGAGAGCGTTTGCAGCAAATTCAAAGAAAATCACTACGGAATTAATTGAGATTAATCAAGTTTTATTAGAATTTAATCAGTATATTACGGAATACTACAAACAACTTTCAGACACGTGGTCTGTTGCTCAAAAGAAAGTCAATCTAAAGGCTCCTGATATTCCTCAAGACGTTGAACAAATAGAAGCATTCAAGAGAATTTGGATAGATATTTTTGATAATGATTATACCGAGTTATTTGACTCTGGGAAATTTGGAGAGAATTATGGAAAACTAATTTCTAAAGAGCTTGAGTTGACCAAGCATTGGAATAACATTACTAATGTAATTCTACAATCAGTTAATCTTCCAAGCAAAGAAGAGATGGATGAAATTTACAAAGAAATGCATTCTCTTAAAAAAAGAGTTGGAAAACTAGAATTAGAATTAAAGAAAAAGGAAATGAAAAGTAATGCAAAGTGAACCAAGAGTAGATCCAAAAATAATTGAAGAAATTTTAAAATTTAGTAAGAATGTCATTGATGCTCCAAATTTAGTTGCAGCACCTAATGAAATTAGTCTAGAAGTAACACCACATGACGTTGTGCAGGAAATAGATAAAACAAGACTGTTACACTATAGATCCCTTACAGATAAACAACATAAAACACCATTGTTAATTGTATATGCATTAATCAATAGATATCACATACTTGATATCCATCCAGAAAAAAGTTGGGTTAAAAATCTTCTTCAGCAAGGATTTGATGTATACATGCTAGATTGGGGAACTCCAACTAGTATGGACAAATATCTTGATTTTGATGATTATGTAAATGGCTATTTAGATTCGTATGTAGAATATATTAAAAATGAATCATCCGTTGAAAAAATTTCATTACAAGGATATTGTACTGGCGGAACAATAGCAACTGCATATATTACATTGCATCCAGAAAGTGTAAAAAATTATGTTGCAACAGCTCCAGTCATTGATGGATGGCGCGATACCACAGTGATTAGCAATCTTGCAAAACATATGGATGTAGACAAAATGGTAGAAATTATAGGAAATATGCCTCCTGAATTCATGTATTACTGTTTTTCAGTCCTCAAACCATTCGAGCAAGGAATAGAAAAATATATCAAATTTTTCAAAAATATTGATAATAAAAAATATGTGGATAGTTTCCTCAGAGTGGAAAAATGGCTAAGTGACACGCCTCCAATTCCAGGAGCGTTGTTTAGACAGTGGATTAAAGACATCTATCAAGATAACTTGTTAATTCAGAACAAGATGTACGTAGGAGGTAGGCACATAGATTTGAAAAAAATTGATATGCCACTTTTTACACAGGTTGCAGTAGGCGATCATTTGGTATCACCTGAATGTAGTATGCCACTTCATTATGCAGTAGGCAGTAAAGATAAAACATTGAGAATGTATCCAACAGGACATGTTGGAATGATTGCAAGTTCATTATCGCAAAAGACAGTATTACCTGAGATGGGACAATGGTTAGCTAAAAGATCATAAAATAAATTTAAAAAAAAGAAAAAAGAAAAAAATTTACCACTAGTTATTCTTTGTGGTGAATGCAGAAATCCAAGATTGTAGAATGTTTCTGTTTAGGTCAGCAAATGACTTTGCATTATCGTTAAATGTTTTGATATTTTGTTGTGTTGCATCGATAGTTGCAAGTACTACTTGATTTTGAATTGAAGCTGCCTTTACAAATTCTTCTGTTGTATCATGAATTACTTTAAGAGTTGCCTCTGGAATGTTAGTTGCAATACCTGCTTTCTTTGCATATTCTCTTTGTAGTGTGATAGTTGAATCTACTATGTTTTCATATGCTTGTAGGTATTCCTGTTGTACATTAGTAATTGATTGATGATATTGTGGTACTGATTGTCTAATACCGTTGAAGAGTTTGTCTACGTTTTGTTGATATACAGAAAATACATCTTTTGGGTTTCTTGTTGTTGTTGTTTCGTTACTCATTGTTTCACCTCCTTATTTTTTGATTTTTTTGCTATTGGCATGATAATGACTTGAACCAAGTCACCTATTCCCAAGCCAAGTGCATTACGTTCAGCTTCTGGGATTGAGATTCTTCCATTACTACTAATAGTAGTTTTGTAAGCACCCCAATTCATGAAGGAAGGAAGCATTTGTCCGATGTTAAACATCGTATCCATGCTTTTACTTTGCATTGATGACATGTTTTCCATCAAATTAGATTGAGTTTGTCTAGTACGATCAGCAACGTCTCTCAGAGTGTCTAAGGGATTGAATGTTTGACTAGTTTGATTTGTCATCAAAGAGCCAAAATTTTTTATAAATTCTGCTTGTGCACGTCCACTTTTTTGAATCCAGTCTTTGAACATTTCTGTTGGATTATATTGGTTATGATTACCACTCATTGGTAATAATTGGAATTAATAGGTATTTAAATGCATCTAAGACCCATTCAAAAACTCCAATACTTTAGAGGCAAAAGCATATGGATACTGAACATAGGGAGTATGACCACATCCATCCATTCTAAAAAATCGACAATCCTGAATTGTTGAAACAAAACTATCTGCATAGTGAATTGGAATGACAGGATCGTTGGCACCCCAAATTATCAAAGTAGGAACAGAAATTGTTTCAAGTTTGGATATGACTAATTCTGAATTTTTAATTCCTAACAATGTAGA
>SMUZ01034688.1_pt1 | contig 12448 bp, 10 predicted proteins | sample 2456421 | NCBI WGS metagenome assembly SMUZ01 (sample SAMN11095932, study PRJNA526329) | marine sediment metagenome | biome: Marine sediment; feature: Surficial sediment; material: Deep marine sediment; isolation source: Hadal surficial sediment | place: Pacific Ocean | collected 2014-11 | depth... | reverse complement strand
TCGGCCATGCGCATGAGATAGCGGGCGTAGCAATCACCGTGCTTGCCCACGACAACGCCGAACTCCATCTTCTCGTAGACGTCGTAGGGCTGCGCCTTGCGCAAGTCCCAGGCGATGCCACAGGCGCGCAGGTTGGGCCCCGAGAATCCCCAGTCGAGGGCCTGGTCGGCGGTGATCACCCCGATGTCCACGGTGCGCTGCTTGAAGATCCGGTTCTCGGTCAGCAGGGTCTCGCAATCATCGACGAAACTGGGGAAGTGATCGGCCCACCCATGGATGTCCTCGGCCAACCCGGAGGGCATGTCGAAGGCGACGCCGCCCGGGCGGAAATAGTTCATGTGCATGCGCGCGCCGCTTACCCGCTCGCAAAACTCCATCAGCCGCTCGCGCTCCTCGAAGCCCCACAGCATGGGCGTCATGGCGCCGACGTCCATGGCATACGAGCACACGTTGAGGATATGGCTGAGGATGCGCCCGATTTCGGCGTAGAGGACGCGGATGTACTGGGCCCTGGGCGGCACCTCGAGCCCGAGGAGCTTCTCCACGGCAAGGGCGAACGCGTGCTCCTGGTTCTGCGGGGCGACGTAGTCGAGGCGGTCGAAATAGGGTATCGCCTGGAGGTAACTCTTGTACTCGATAAGCTTTTCCGTGCCCCGGTGGAGGAGCCCGATGTGGGGGTCGGCGCGCTCGATGACCTCGCCGTCCATTTCCAGCACCAGGCGCAGCACGCCGTGGGCGGCGGGATGCTGCGGCCCGAAGTTGAGGGTGAAGTTCTTGATCTGGGTCTCGGCCATCAGGCGTCCCCGTCCGCCTTCTCGTCACCGGGCAGAACGCCCTGCACGCCTTCCCAGGGACTGAGGAAATCGAAGGTGCGGAACTCCTGGGTCAGCTTCACCGGCTCGTAGACCACGCGCTTCTGTTCGTCGTCATAGCGCACCTCCACATACCCGGTGAGCGGAAAGTCCTTGCGCAGCGGGTGTCCGTCGAACCCGTAGTCGGTCATGATGCGCCGCAGGTCCGGGTGGTCGGAAAAATAGATGCCGAAAAGGTCCCAGGCCTCGCGCTCCCACCACGTGGCCGCGCTGAACACGCCGCTGACCGAGGGCACCGGAGTCTCCTCGTCGGTCTCGACCTTGACCCTGACACGCATGTTGTGGGTGAGGCTGAGCAGGTTGTAGACCACCTCGAAGCGCTTCTCCCGCTCCGGGTAGTCGACACCGCAAAGGTCCATCAACTGCTGGAACCGGCAGTTGACGTCGTCGCGGAGGAAGGTCAACACCTTGACGATCAGGTCCCGGCGCGCCCTGATTATCAACTCGTCGAACTCGACCTTGGTCCCGAGCACCTCCTGGGGCAGCGCTTCGGCGACGTAATCGCCGAGGTCTTTAAGGGCCAGATCCATGTTCCCTCGATGACCTCTACCGGTGTGCCTGCGATGGGGTCAGCGCCACAGCGCGCCCGTTCGCCTGATCTTTTTCTGCAGCTGGAGAATGCCGTACACCAGCGCCTCGGCGGTCGGCGGGCAGCCCGGAACGTAAATGTCCACCGGGACGACGCGGTCGCAACCGCGGACCACCGAGTAGGAATAGTGGTAATAGCCGCCACCGTTGGCGCACGAGCCCATGGAGATCACATAGCGGGGCTCGGCCATCTGGTCGTAGACCTTGCGGAAGGCGGGCGCCATCTTGTTGGTCAATGTGCCCGCAACGATGAGGACGTCCGACTGCCGCGGACTGGCCCGGGGAACCACGCCGAAGCGGTCCAGGTCATAGCGGCTCATATACGCGTGGATCATCTCCACGGCACAGCAGGCGAGGCCAAAGGTCATGGGCCACAACGAACCCGTGCGCGCCCAGTTCACGAGATTGTCCAATTGGGCCACGACGAAGCCCTTGTCCGCCAATTCGCCGGTCACGCTGGTGAGCAGGGCCTCTTGCTCCGCACCCGGGGAGACAAGGGGGGGGTCCCCCCGGCCAGGATTTGCGGGGGACGCCCCCGCGGCCCCGGCGGACAAGGGCGCTCCGCCATCGGCAACAGGACGGGATCTCACTCCCATTCCAAGGCTCCTTTTTTCCACTCATATATAAAGCCGATGGTGAGGATTGCCAGGAAAACCATCATCGACCAGAAGCCGAAAACCCCTATTTTTCCCAAGGTGATAGCCCATGGAAACAGGAAGGCGATCTCAAGGTCGAAGATGATGAAAAGGATGGCGACGACGTAAAAACGGACGTCGAATTTGTTGCGGCTGTCGTCGAACGCCTCGAAGCCGCATTCATAGGCCGAGGTCTTCTGCGCGTCGGGCCGCTGCTGGACGACGATGTAGGAGGCACCGACCGCGAAACCGGCGATGGCGGTGGCGATGGCGAAGAAAATCAGGATGGGAAGGTATTCAACAAGCATCGCGTCCATGGCGGCGTTCCTCTACGGGGGATCACGGCATTCGCTGATGGGGAATGGAACCTTCGTGTCGGCATGGAGTGATGGCGGGAGTGACGGGACTCGAACCCGCGACCTCCGGCTTGACAGGCCGGCGCTCTAACCAAAGCTGAGCTACACCCCCGTAGCCGGGTCGGCTTCATGTAAGCCACCCCCCGACAGGTGTCAAGGCGTCAACCGGCGGCCCTTCCGGCGGCCCTTCCGGCGACACGGCCGGACCACCCCGGATGCCCCATTTCAAAAGGTTTGGTATCCGTTTCCCCGGCGCCGCGGGCGGGCCTGGACGCCGCCCCCGAGGGCGCCGGCCGGGTCGCCGGCATGACCAAGCCACTGGGCGGTAATTTCTAGAGGAGAGTCAGATTGAAGGTGCCGGTGCGGACGCCGTCGGTCCTCGCGGTGTCGAACGCGACTTCAAGCGACCCCCGGTGCTCCGCCGACAGCGGCGCCAGCAGCAGGTCCTTGCCGTTGAGCCGGTGGCCGGCGAAATACATCTGGGTGGTCAGCGGCGGATGGGACGCGGCGCGGGCCTTGAAATGGATATGGGGCGGTCGAATCCAGTCGTCCATCGCCGGATAGGATCCGGGAATGATCGTCACGAAGCGATACGCGCCATCGTCGCCGGTGGTGACCCGGCCATAGCCCTGAAAGTTCGGGTCCAGAGGACGGCCCCTGGGCTCGTCCCGCGGGTGATCGTAGCGGCCATGAATATTGGCCTGCCACACCTCGACCACGCAGCCCGATACGGGCCGGCACCGTGCGTCGCGCACCCGGCCGGTCACTTCGATCACTTCTCCCTCGGCGCGGCCCGAGCCGCCGGACACATGGGTCAGGTCCCAATCATGGTCCTCGATGACGGTCGGAAAGAAGGGGCCCTCGATCTGGGGGGCGGTCAACGCGCAGGCGCCCCGGGCCGTCCGGCCGGCCGCCAGAACCGCCGTCCCCGCCGTCAGCCCGGCGAGCAGGCTGCGGCGCGAAAGACACCGCACCGGCCGGTGCTGGCAATCAAGCATTGGCATACTAATGGTGCCTAATGGTGCGGGCACTCCGGAGCGAATCGATGCTCCGTCCGCCTTCGCCAAGGCTTCGGCGGACATTCCTACGACTAAACGTCGTCGGGCCTACGCCTAAACGCCTTCGGGTGGCCTGCCGCCCGAAGACGAAGGCGTAGGGTGGTGGGCGATGACGGACTCGAACCGCCGACATTCTCGATGTAAACGAGACGCTCTACCATCTGAGCTAATCGCCCCATCGGATGAAAAACGTCGGACCATACAGGTCTTGCGTCGGCAAGCGCAAGGGCGCCCTGGACGGAACGCCGGCCGATAAACAAAGCCGGCTGCCCAGGCAGCCGGCAATGTATTCATCTCCCAGGCGGGCGGTCAGTTGACCGCTTCCTTCAGCCCCTTTCCAGCCTTGAACTTCGGTTGATTCGAAGCGGGAATTTGGATTCTTTCACCGGTACGCGGATTGCGGCCCTGCGTGGCGGCGCGTCGCGTCACGCTGAAGGTGCCGAAGCCGACCAGGCGAACCTCTGTTTTGGATCTGAGCGAGTTGGTGATCGCCTCGAACACGCCGTCCACGGCCTTGCCGGCGTCCGCCTTCGACATACCGGTTTTACTCGCGACAGTTGTAACCAGATCATTTTTGTTCAATTTGAAGCCCCCTCTCTTGTCCAATTAAAGGTTTTTGGTTGGTTTGGTTGTTGGGATTGGCTCTTTGTGGCGAAATGCGAAAACGGCGCGCAGTGTAAATCGGACCCAGCGGGCGCGTCAATCGGAGAACGGCAGTTTTCCCCAGTTTTTTGCGGCTTTCGGGCCACCTGGAGGCACCCTTGCCCGGGGGCGATCGCCGGCGCCCGTGAAACAATCGTTTCCGATGAATGGGTTGAAGGAAACACCTGCACCGGCGTCGAAAGCCGGGCCGGGCCGTCCGCGGTTCCGGAGATTTGAACGGAATCCGCCGCCACGCCGCTTCACCAGCCGTGCCGCGGCGTGCGGCGGACACGGGATCAGTGCGTAATGACGCCGCCCACGTCGTCGTCGTCCGGCTGCTTGCCGAGGGTGCCGGCCTTCTTCAGCTCCGCTTCCTCGTCCCAATCGATGGGGACGAGCGGCGCCACCAGGGCGTGTTCCAGAACCTCGTCCACGGTGCCAAGGGCGATGATGGTCATGCCCCGTTTCACGTTTTCAGGAATCTCGGCCAGGTCTTTTTCGTTTTCCTTCGGGATCAGAACGGTCTGAAGGCCGCCGCGCAGAGCGGCCAGCAGCTTCTCCTTCAGGCCGCCGATGGGCAGCACCCGCCCGCGCAGCGTGATTTCGCCGGTCATGGCCAGGTCCTTGTGCACGGCGATGCCCGAGAGGGCGGAGACGATGGAGGTGGCCATGGCCACGCCCGCCGAAGGCCCGTCCTTGGGCGTCGCCCCTTCCGGGACGTGGACGTGGATGTCGTTCTTGGCGAACATGGTCGGCGAGATGCCGAACCTCGCGGCGCGGGACTGCACGTACGACTTGGCGGCCTGCACCGATTCCTGCATGACGTCGCCCAACTTGCCGGTGATGGTGATCTTGCCCTTGCCGGGCACGGTCACCGCCTCGATGGCCAGCAATTCCCCGCCCACCTCGGTCCAGGCCAGCCCCGTGGTGACGCCGACCAGGTCCTCTTCCTCGACCTCGCCGTAGCGGTAGCGCCGGATGCCCGCGTACTTGCCCAGATTGCGCCGGGTGATGGCGACCCAGGTGCGTTCGCCGATCATGATATCCTTGATCGCCTTGCGGCTCAGGTTGGCGATCTCGCGCTCCAGGTTGCGCACCCCCGCCTCGCGCGTGTAGTAGCGGATGATATCCCGCAAGGCGGCCTCCGAGATGGACCACTCGCTCTTTTTCAGGCCGTGGGCCTCGACCTGTTTGGGGATGAGGTGGCGCTTGGCGATCTCCACCTTCTCATCTTCGGTGTAGCCGGAGATACGGATGGTTTCCATGCGGTCCGCGAGCGCTACGGGAATGTTCATGGTATTGGCGGTGGTTACGAACATGACGTCCGAAAGGTCGTAATCCACTTCCAGGTAATGGTCGTTGAACGTGGAGTTCTGTTCGGGGTCGAGGACCTCGAGCAGGGCCGACGTCGGGTCGCCGCGCCAGTCGTGGCCCATCTTGTCCACCTCGTCGAGGAGGAACAGGGGATTGGACGCCTTGGCCTTTTTCATGCCCTGGATGATCTTGCCGGGCATGGACCCGATGTAGGTGCGCCGGTGGCCGCGGATTTCGGCCTCGTCGCGCACGCCGCCCAGGGACATGCGCACGAACTTGCGTCCGGTCGCCCGGGCGATGGACTTGCCCAACGAGGTCTTGCCAACCCCCGGGGGTCCGACCAGGCACAGGATGGGCCCGCGAATCTTGTTGGTGCGCAGTTGCACCGCCAGGTATTCGACGATCCGTTCCTTGACCTTCTTGAGGCCATAGTGATCGGCGTCCAGGATCTCCTGGGCCACCTTGATGTCCTTCTCGACCCTTGTGCGCTTTTTCCACGGAATGCTGAGAAGCCAGTCCAGATAGTTGCGCACCACCGTGGCCTCGGCGGACATGGGGCTCATGGAGCGCAGCTTCTTGAGCTCGGACAGCGCCTTTTCACGCGCCTCCTTGCTTAATTTCGTCTTCTTGATGCGGTCCTCGAACTCCGCCGTTTCGTCGCGGCCGTCCTCGGATTCGCCCAGCTCCTTCTGAATCGCCTTGAGCTGCTCGTTCAAGTAGTACTCGTGCTGGGTTTTCTCCATCTGGCGCTTGACCCGGTTGCGGATCTTCTTTTCCACCTGAAGGACACCGATTTCGCCCTCGATGTAGGCATAGATCCGCTCCAGGCGCTCGACCACGGTCCGAGTCTCGAGCAGCTCCTGCTTCTCCGAGATCTTCAGCGCCAGGTGCGAGGCCACCGTATCGGCCAGCTTGCTGGCATCGTCGATCTGGTTGATGGATACCAGGGCTTCGGGTGGAATCTTCTTGTTCAGCTTGATGTAGTGCTCGAACTGGGAGACCACCGTGCGGGACAACGCCTCCAGCTCCTGTTTGTCCCCGTCCTGCTCTTCGATGAGCTCGGCATTGGCCTGGAAAAACGCCTCGTTGTCGGTATAGCCGAGGACGTGGGCGCGCCGCCCGCCCTCCACCAGTACCTTGACGGTGCCATCGGGCAGCTTGAGGAGCTGCAGCACGGTGGAAACCGTGCCGATCTCGTAAATGTCCTCGATGGCGGGGTCATCCTGGGCCGCGTTCTTCTGGGCCAGCAGCAGGATCTGTTTGTCGTCCTTCATCACGTCTTCAAGGGCGCGTACCGATTTTTCGCGTCCCACGAACAGGGGCACGATCATGTGCGGAAACACCACGATGTCCCGCAACGGGAGGACCGGATACAGTTCGCTTTGAATGGTATCGCCTTGATTTGTCACAAGCCTATACCTCTCGTGATGTCCGGTCCCGGGACGGCCGGGGTGCCGGTCGGGTTTTGGCCAAGACCGCCTGTCAAAAGGTGGCGCCCTTTGATGCTCTGTTCAAGGGGCGAGCGATCGATTATGCGCTGGATTCCACATCGTCGCGCCGGTCGACGTAAATGTAGAGCGGCGTAGCGTGGTCCTCGGCGACCTCGCGGTTGATGACGACTTCCTCGACACCGTCCAGGCCGGGAAGCTCGAACATGGTGTCGAGCAGGATGTTTTCCATGATCGAGCGCAGTCCGCGGGCGCCGGTCTTTCGTTCGACGGCCTTTCTGGCGATGGTGTCCAGGGCGCCATCTGAAAAGGCAAGGCGCACCTCCTCCATCTCGAACAGGCGCTGATATTGCTTGACCAGGGCGTTCTTGGGTTTGGTCAGAATATCCACCAAGGAATCCTGGTCCAGTTCATCGAGGGTGGCGATGACCGGCAGCCGGCCGACGAATTCGGGGATCAGACCGAATTTCAGAAGGTCCTCGGGCTCTATGTCGCGCAGGATCTCGCCGGTTTTGCGTTCGTCCGCGGCGCGCACGTCGGCGCCAAAACCGATGGTCGTGCCCTTGCCGCGGGCCGAGATGATCTTGTCCAGACCGGAGAAAGCGCCGCCGCAGACGAACAAGATGTTGGTCGTGTCCACCTGCAGGAACTCCTGTTGGGGATGTTTGCGCCCCCCTTGCGGCGGCACGCTGGCCACCGTGCCCTCCATGATCTTGAGCAGGGCCTGTTGCACGCCCTCGCCCGAGACGTCCCGGGTGATGGAGGGGTTGTCGGATTTGCGCGAGATCTTGTCCACCTCGTCGATATAGACGATGCCCCGTTGGGCGCGTTCAACATTATAATCGGCCGACTGGAGCAATTTTAGGATAATGTTCTCAACGTCCTCGCCCACGTAACCGGCCTCGGTGAGGGTGGTGGCGTCGGCCATGGTAAACGGCACGTCCAGGATTCGCGCCAGGGTCTGCGCCAACAGCGTCTTGCCGCACCCCGTGGGTCCGACCAGCAGGATGTTGGATTTCGCCAGTTCCACGTCGTTGTTCTTGGCGCTGTGGGCCAAGCGCTTGTAGTGGTTGTGTACGGCCACGGACAACACCTTTTTGGCGTGGTCCTGGCCAATCACGTAATCATCGAGAACCGCGTAAATCTCCCCCGGACTGGGAACCCCTTCCCCGGATTTCACAAGGTTGCCCTTGTGTTCCTCGCGGATGATGTCCATGCAGAGTTCGACGCATTCATCGCAGATGAAGACGGTCGGCCCGGCAATCAGCTTGCGGACTTCATGCTGGCTCTTGCCGCAGAATGAGCAATAAAGGGTGTTCTTCGAGTCGCCGCTGGTGGACTTGCTCATGGGTACCCCGTTCGAATGACCAGCCCAATAGATGCTATTTTACCCGTTTGCGCGGGGACCACACAATCCCCAAAATTCCCGGAATCAAGCCACTCCCCCGCCCCGGCCCGGAAACGGCCGGCCATCGGGGCCCCCGGGCCAGAGGCCGGGGCCGGCACGGCCAGAGCGGTCTATACCGGTGATATGGGACCCCGCGGCGGCCACTTAATCCTTTTTCTTGCCGTCGCCCTTGCGCCCGGCGTCCGCGTATTCGTCCGCGGGGTGTGGCCGATTTAACACAACCTCGTCGATGATGCCGAATTCCAGGGCCTCCGTCGGCGTCATGTACCGGTCCCTCTCCACGGCGCTCTCGATCACCTCCAGCGGCTGGCCGGTATGCTCGGCATATATGCTGTTCAGCCGGGCCCTGAGGGCAAGGATTTCCTTGGCCTGGATCTCGATGTCCGTGGCCTGTCCCTGGACGCCGCCGGAGGGTTGGTGGACCATGATGCGCGAGTTGGGAAGGGCATACCGCTTGCCCTTGGCCCCGGCGGCCAGCAAGAGCGAGCCCATGGACGCCGCCTGGCCGATGCAGACCGTGGAGACGTCGGGGCGGATGTAGGCGATGCTGTCGTAGATGGCCAGGCCGGCGGTGACCACGCCCCCCGGCGAGTTGATGTAAAGCGAGATGTCCTTGTTGGGGTTTTCCGATTCCAGGAAGAGAAGCTGGGCGCACACCAGACTGGCGTCGGTGTCGTCGACGGCGCCGGTAAGAAAAATGATGCGCTCCTTGAGCAGGCGCGAAAAGATATCGTAAGCACGTTCCCCGCGGTTGGTCGTCTCCACGACCATGGGGACGAGGGTATTCGTGTACACCTCGACCGGATCCTTCATTGGCTGATCTTCCTATCTCCAACGAGTTTCCAACGGCGTCTCCGCGGCGCCGCCGGCGGGCACCGGGTCACGTTCCCTTCTTGCCCTTCCTGGCCGCCTTCTTGCGGGACGCGGACGTCTTCCCGGCTGGCGCGGCAGGCCCCGTTTCGTCTTCCGAGTCCCGCATAAGGTCCTCGAGCGATACCTCTTTTTCGGTAATGGTGGCCATTTCCAGCATGAAATCCACCACTTTATCCTCGTACACGGGCGCCGTGATGGCCTCCATCGCCTCGGGCGTGTTCCGGTAATGGTCGATGACGGCCTGTTCGCGGCCGGGGTTGCCGCGCACTTCCACCATCAGGGCCCGGTTGATCTCCTCCTGGCTCAGGTGGATATTGTTGGCGCGGCCGACGTCGGACAACACAAGGCCCAGCCGCACCCGGCGTTCGGCGATGGCGCGGAAATCGGCCTTGTGCGCGTCCTCGGTCTTGCCCGCATCGTCTTCGTCCCGGGCATCCGGGTCGGCCGCGCGCTGCGCCTCGAACTGTTTCCAAATGGTGTCGAATTCGCGCTCCAGCAAGCCCTCGGGGACCGGGAAGTCATGGGCCTCGGCGAGGGCGTCCAGCAACGCCCGCTTGAGCTTGAGGCGCGACAGGTTCTTTATCTGGCCCTCGTGTTCCTCGCCGATGCTGCGCTTCAGCGCGGTCAGGTTTTCGTGCCCGACCTTCCTCGCCAACTCGTCGTCGATGGGCGCCGGAGCGGTGTGGCGCAATTCCTTCACCTCCACATCGAACACCGCCTCCTTGCCGGCAAGCTCGGCGGCCGCATAGTGTTCGGGGAAGGTCACCTTGACCACAACGTGGTCGCCGGCCGCGACGCCCACCATTTGTTCCTCGAACCCGGGAACGAAGCTGTCGGAGCCCAGTTCGAGGGAATAGCCGTCGGCCTTTCCTCCCGGGAACTCTTCGCCGTCCACCGTGCCGGTAAAATCGATGACCACGATGTCCCCGTTCGCGCTTTTGCGCCCGCCGCTGACCGGCTCCGAGGACTTGTGGACGTCGGCCAGGCGTTTAAGCGCTTTTTCGACCTCCGCTTCGTCCGCCTTGGCCACCAGCCGTTCCAGGCGGATGGTCGAAAAATCGACGGGTTCGATGTCCGGGAGTACTTCCACCGCCATGGTGTATTCCAGGTCGGTACCTTCCTCGAACGAGATGATTTCAACCTTTGGCTGCATGGATGGCCGCAGGCTGCGCTCCGACATGATCTGCTTCGACGAGTTATTGACTGTTTGTTCCAGAACCTCGCCCATGACCGAAGGACCGTACTTCTTGCGCAACAGGGACACCGGGGCCTTGCCCGGACGGAACCCCGGAATGGTGACGGTGTTCGCCAACTCTTTCAGGCGGCTGGCAAGCTGCTCCTCGATCTCGGCGGCGGGAACGGCGATCTTGAACTCGCGCTTCAGCCCCTCGGCCTTGGTTTCCGTAACGTCCATGGATGTGCCAATCAAAAAGCCTGCTATGCCCTACCGAATCATTTCTGGAAATGGCTGGCCATGCGCTGCGGTCGAACAATTTACGGATGTGAATCTGGTGCGGGCGGAGGGACTTGAACCCCCACGACTTGCGTCACAGGTTCCTAAAACCTGCGTGTCTACCAGTTCCACCACGCCCGCCGTTTTCCCCGGGGTACCCAGCGGGGCCGCGACTCTATACCAATCGCGACTCCTGTCAATCGCGTCCCCCTGGCGGGCGCCGGCCACCCGGATATACCCCTTCGCCATCACATTTCCCCTGGCGCGTCAGCCCTTCAGCAGGTGTCTTATGCCCGACGATGCGGCGACCCGGCCCGAAGACGTGTAGTCCTCATGGTTTTCATCGATTTCGCTTTGCTTATAGAGGTAGTTAATCATAATTCCCGCCGATTGCTCCAGGCCCCTCGCCGATCGGTCGCCCATCCAGTTCAGCCGCTCCATGCGGGCCCCGTTGCCGAGGTGGAAGTGGGCCACCGGGTCGAGGACCTCGCCGCCCGGGCGCTTCTCGTTGACCAGATAGCGCGCGCACAGCCGCATCAGCGGTGCCCTGAGGGCCTGGGAGGCGGTCTCGTCGGCGTGCCAGTCGGGGGTGGAGAGAAGGGCTTTCAGGGTGCCCTTGGCGCCTCGGGCGCTGCCGCGGGCGGCCTTCAGCACCTTCCGTTCAGAGGGCAGCAACAACCTGGGTTCGCCTTCGGAAAGTATCTGGTCCAGCCACGCCTGGAACCCCGGAATCGGCGACAGGGTGGCAAACGTGTTGAGGCCCTTGAACTCGCCGGCGAGGCTGTCGACGACCCGCTTGATCAGGAAATGGCCGAAGCTGATGCCGGCGAGCCCCTTTTGAGCGTTGGAGATGGAGTAGAAGATGGCGGTATCGGCGGTCTTCGGGTCCTCCAGGGGCGCCGATTCGTCCAACAGGGTCTGGACGTTGCCCGCCATTCCGTCGATCAGCGCCACCTCGACGAATATCAACGGCTCATCGGGCATGCGCGGATGAAAATAGGCGAAGCAGCGGCGGTCGGAATCGAGCCGGTTCTTGAGGTCGTCCCAGCTTTCGATGGCGTGCACGGCCTCGTACCCGATCAGCTTCTCGAGCAGCGCGGCGGAGGCTGAATCCCAGGTGATCCGCCTGAGATCGAGGAAATCCACGTCGAACCAGGTGGTGAGCAGGGCCTTGAGATCGGCTTCCAGGGCCCGCAACGCCGGGTCGTGGCGCATCAACGCAAGCACCTCGGCGCGCATGTCGACCAGGAACTTGATCCCCTCGGGGAGGGCGTTGAACTGGGTCAGGAGCCGTACCCGGGGCGCCTCCAGGGCCCTGCGCAGGACCTGTTCGGCGTTCCGCCGGGCTTCCTTGCCGTCGGCCCGCCGCAGGGCTTCGACGGCGGCGTCGACTTCGCCGGAATCGACGTCGAAGTCCTCCGCCAGGACGCGCAGGAACCGTTCGCGCCCGGTGGTTTCCAGGGCCAGGTAGGCGTTCCCCAGGGCCGCCGCCCGGGCGCGGGCGGAAACCTCGCCGCCCCGGGTTTCCAGGCAGGCGCGCATCTGCTCGCGCAGGCGCTCGGCGTCCTCCCCGGGCAGGTCCGGGCGCATGCTGGCGGCCGCGGCGTCATAGGCGGTGCCGGCGATCCCCCGCCAAGCCTTGCGAAGGTTGCGCAGGGTCCGGTCGAGGAAACCGCTCTTGTTATGCTCGTTCATGGTCTTTGCCGTGCCTTGTCGCTAGTGGCCTGTATCAGCTAAAGTGCACCCCTACGACGGCGTTGCGAGGTTTCCGGCCAGGAGCGCGTCGCGCCTTGGTGTGCGT
>SMUZ01049743.1_pt1 | contig 12454 bp, 19 predicted proteins | sample 2456421 | NCBI WGS metagenome assembly SMUZ01 (sample SAMN11095932, study PRJNA526329) | marine sediment metagenome | biome: Marine sediment; feature: Surficial sediment; material: Deep marine sediment; isolation source: Hadal surficial sediment | place: Pacific Ocean | collected 2014-11 | depth... | reverse complement strand
GTTTTATCCGACACGATATACTCCATTCTCCAAGGGGCCCAGAGTTTGTCCATGGGGCCGGGTCTCCGGTGTGTGGCAATCGCGGTCAAAAATTGCTGGTTCCTGACGGCCGTCGGCCGGGAAACAGGCTTTCGAAAATCATCCGGGTTTTGTCTTTCATGACGCGGGCGTCTTGCGGGGACCGTTCGTGGTCGTAGCCCAGCAGGTGAAGTATGCCGTGAATGGCCAGCAGGATCAACTCCTCATTGAAACTGAGATGATGCTCCTCCGCTTGGCGGGCCGCTGTTTCCACCGATATAACCACGTCGCCCAGCAGGGTTTTCCCCTTTTCGTTGACGGCCTCCTCGTCTTGCGGGAAGGATAACACATCGGTGGCTTGGTCGAGGTTGCGGTAGGTCTTGTTCAACCGGCGGATTTCGGCGTCGTCGGTTAACAGCAGGCTCAGCTCGCACTCGGTCTCTTCCATATTTTCAAGGACTTGGGCGATCTGGGACCGGAACCGGGAGGAGTCCACCGGGTATTGATCCTGGTTGTTTTGGAGCAGAATTTCCATGTCTGGCCGATAAAGGGAGAGGTCAGCGGGAATCGGCACCGGAATTGCCATTGGAGGCGTTTTTGCGTTCGTCCTCGTAGGCGTGGACGATGTGCTGGACCAAGTCGTGCCGGACCACGTCCTTTTCGTTGAAGTGGATAATCCGAATGCCCTCGATCTTCTTGAGGATATTTTTGGCGTGAACGAGTCCGGATGGGGTGCCCGTGGGCAGGTCGACCTGGGTGATGTCGCCGGTGACCACCATTTTGGAGCGGGACCCCAGCCGCGTCAGAAACATCTTCATCTGCGGCACTGTCGAGTTCTGGGCCTCATCGAGAATGACGAAGGCGTCGTTGAGCGTGCGGCCGCGCATGTAGGCCAGCGGGGCGATCTCGATATAGCCTTCCTGAATCATCTGCTGGGCCTGGTTGTACTCCACCATGTCGTACAGCGCGTCGTACAGCGGCATAAGATAGGGATGGATTTTCTCGGCGATGTCGCCCGGCAGGTAGCCCAGTTTTTCGCCGGCTTCCACCGCGGGCCGGGTCAGGATAATACGCTGGTATTGGTGCTTGAGGAAGGCTTCCACCGCCATGGCCACGGCGAGATAGGTTTTGCCGGTTCCCGCCGGCCCGATGGCCAGCACCATATCGTGGTCGCGGATCGACCGGATCATTTCCCGCTGGTGGGTTCCCTTGGGAGTGATGAACCCTTTTTTCGGGGAGACGGTGATCCGCTCGCTGAACAGGGAGATCAGGTCCACTTCCGGGTCTTCCGCCGCCAGCCGGATAGCGAATTTGATATCGCCGTTCTGCAATTTCTGGCCCTGGCCCATCATTTCCTGCAGTTGCAGGAGCAGGCGCTCGACGGCTTCGACGTCCCTCGGTTCGCCGGTGATTTTGATATGGTTTTCCCGGGTGGTGATGCGGACGTTGAACTTCTTTTCGATCTGTTTGAGGTTGAGGTCCTGGGTTCCGAAGATATCCGGAATATACTGGCCGGTTTCGAGGAGTAAATCTCTGGTGGTGGAGTCGTTCAAACGGTTCAATTCCCTGCGAGTGATTAATGCCATTATAGCTCTTGGCTTTCGCCGATGTCAAATCCGGAGACCATTCCTATCCTTTATTTTAAAAAGGGTTATGGTTGAGCCATTTAGGACCCTCCGCTACCCGCGGCGGCCCGCGATCAGGCTCAGAAACTCACTACGCGTACTGGGATTGGATTTGAAAAATCCCAGCATCGAGCTGGTGATGGTGCAGGCATTCTGTTTTTCCACGCCCCGCATGGACATGCACAGGTGAAGCGCATCGATCACCACGGCGACGCCTTTCGGTTTCAGAATTTCCTGCAGGCAGTTGGCGATCTGGGTGGTGAGCCGCTCCTGAACCTGCAGGCGGCGGCCGAAGGTTTCGACGATCCGCGGAATCTTGCTGAGTCCGATGATTTTGCCGTCGGGCAGATACGCCACGTGGCATTTCCCGAAAAACGGAAGCAAATGGTGCTCGCACAGGCTGAACACGTCGATGTCTTTCACAATCACCATTTCGTCGGTGTTGGGATCTTCATACAGGGCGTCGTTGACCAACTCCTCGATATTGACCCAATACCCGCTGGTCAGGAATTTCATCGACTTGGCGACGCGTTCCGGGGTGTTTTGCAGGCCCTTACGCGAGGGGTCCTCGCCCAGTTCAACCAGTAATTTTTCAATCAAATCTTTCACGGGAATTTCCTCTGTAAATTACGAAATTGCGTTCGGATTCGTACAGTTTGATTTCGTGCAACTCACCGCCTTCCAGTTTGGATTCCAGCACCTCCCAGAAATGGATGGCCAGGTTTTCCGCGGTGGGAATGATGTCCTTTAAAAAGGGCACATCGACGTTCAGGTTCTTGTGATCCACCTTCAGGATGATCTCTTCATTGACCAGCTTTTTGAGCACCTTGAGGTCCAGCACCATCCCGGTTTCGGGATGCACCTCGCCCCTGACGGTGACTTCCATCACATAGTTGTGGCCGTGCCCGTTGGGGTTGCTGCACAGGCCGAAGACTTCCGCGTTTTTTTCATCGGAGTATTCGGGGTTGAACAACGTGTGGCTGGCGCAGAATTCGAGTTTTCGAGTGATATAAATCATACCTATTTCAGGTATTTCCGTTTGTTGTCGGTGATATGAAATCCGGGTCCGTACAGATGGAACGTGGAGTTGGAAATGGTTTTTTGGAGCTTGCCTCCACAATGCTCACAGGTGTCCAGAGGGGGATCGTCTGTTTTTTGCAGCGCCTCCGTGTGCTTTTTGCATTGTTGGCACTGGTACTCATAAATGGGCATGAACTATTCCTCCAAAAATCAATACAATCTCCGCCATTCGTTTTTCATTATACCATCCGGGACCCAGTGTATTTCCTGTTTTTCCTCCCGCAACTGCCTCCGAAAAATTTTAAGGGTTTTCAAGATATTATCCTTTAACCCCTCTGCAATAAAGACTTTTGTGGGTAAAGTGAGCCCGAATTCCTGCTCGTAGATTCCGACCATGATCCCGACGCCGTCGGTCAGAATCTGGAGGATGATGAATTTCTCCAGCCAGTGTTTTTTCTGCACGGCCTTCGGCATCATATAGGTGAAATTCTCCTTCTTACTGCCGGACCGCATGACCGCTTTGCCCGATTCGACTTTCTTGAATCCCAGCGACTGGACGGTTTCTTCCAATTCGGGGAAGATCATCTTCCTGGGAAAGATCACCAAGCCGAAGTTTTCCGGATTGGAGTAGAGCTGGTATTCATACCCGGAACCCGCCGTTTTTCCTGAGACGGGCAGGGCGAGGACCAGCACCCATGCCCAAACGGTGACGGCCATTCGTGTCTGGAGGTGTCTTTTCATTGACTCCCTTTCCGGGAATTCCCGGTTATTCCTGGATCTCGGTCTGGCTGAAGAAATAGGAAATTTCAAACGCCGCATTCTCGGCGGAGTCCGATCCGTGGACGGAGTTTTTTCCGATATCGATGGCGAAATCCTTGCGGATGGTGCCCGCGTCCGCGTCTTTGGGGTTGGTGGCGCCCATCAGCTTCCGCCATTCCGGGATGGCGTTATCGCGGGCCATGACCATAAGCACGACCGGACCGGTGCACATGGAAGCGGTCAGGTCCTTGAAGAAGTGCCGGTCCTTGTGAACATTATAAAACCCTTCCACGACGGGCAGGGTCAAACGCGTCCGTTTCATGGCCGCAATGCGGAATTCGTTGGATTCGATCCGGTCCAGAATTTTTCCAATGAGATTGCGTTCGACCGCATCGGGTTTGATGATCGCCAGCGTTTTTTCCATAATTTGAATGATACTCCCCGTTAAAATAAATGGTTGATCCGGATAAAAAAAAGGTATTTGGGCGTGGCCCAAATACCTTTAAAATTCCAATCGGAAATATTATCTCAGAACCACGCCGACGCGTTTGATCACAAACCGGTCTTCCAGGTTTTCGATCCATGTCATTTCGATGGCGTTCTTTTTTGCGACTTCATCACAAATATAAACACAGATTTCGCAGGATTTGCACCGGTCCACCGAGACGTAGGCCGATTTGTCCTGTTCGCTGTAATTGATGCAATTGGATTCCGGACAATACGTCGTACAGAGGTGGCAATTGGATTGGGAGCAGATATCCTTATTTACGTCAGCAATGTAATACATGATTTCTCCAGTAAGTGCTCGTTAAACAGCAACCGTTTTTTCTTCTGATTCCGCGTGAACGCCCCATTTGTGATCGACAGCGTATTGGTACGCCGCCATGAGCGCGTCCGTGTTCGCCTGGAGCAGTTTCGCCTTTTTGGCGAATTTCTTTTCGATGACGCTGTCGAGGGCGGCGGTTCCGCCGGAAACCACGATCCCTTTCCCGATGAACCGGTCCTTAACGGATGCTTTCAGCGAATCCGTGTCCGGCATGCCAAGAATGGCGGCGATGGCGCCACACATGCACATATTGGTGGCCAGCTCGGTTTTGGCGACCTCATTCGCTATTTGCGTGGCGGGAATGTAATAAATCCGGGCGCCTTTCTCTTTCAGCTCGCGCGTTTCGTCCGGAACGAATTTGATCGGCTTCGTGTTGTTGATCAAGACGACACCGCTATCCTTCAATCCGGTGTAGAACGGCATGGTGTAGGATTTACCCAGAGTGATGACCTGTTCGCTGAAAATCATCAGCACGTTAGGATAAACGATTTCTCCGATTTCGTAGATCACTTCATTGGAAATCCGCACATAACTTTCCACGGGGGCGTTGCGTTTTTCCGAACCGAAGAAGGGCACCAGGGAGCTGAATCCCTTGGAAATGACCACCGCGTTGCTCAGAATATGAGACGCGGTGACGACACCTTGACCGCCTAGTCCGGCCATACGCACATTGTAACGTTTAACATCTAACATGGGTTTGCAACCTCCTCGTTATTTTTTGGCTTTCGCTTTGGCTAGTTCTTTGTGTTTCTTTTCAACTTCGGTGATGTAGGCTTTGGCGTCGTCTGTCATAAATTCTTCGAAACCATACCGGTCCTTTTCCACATCGAAGGCATCCTGCATAACATCGGGAGTGGGGATGGCATATTCAATGTTGCAGGAGGTATAGGCCTGAATGTACGTGGGGCCGACTTCCCGCGCGATCAGAACCGCCCGGCGGATGGTGCGCATAACGCGGGAAGGATTGGTCGGTGCGATTTGCACGATATAGACGCAACCGGCAACCTTGGCCAGACTCAGGGCATCGATTTTATCGACCTCTTTTCCCCGGGGAGCCATTTTCAGAACTTTCCCCTTCAGAGTCATGCCGCTCTCCTGACCGCCGGTGTTGCCGTACACTTCGTTGTCCAGCATGATGGTGGTGAATTTTTCCCTGCGGAACCAGGAATGCATGAGGCCCTGGAACCCGATATCGATCAATCCGCCGTCTCCGGCCATGACCACCACGTCTTTGAACTGATTGGGAAAGCGCAGTTCCAGGCCGCGTTTCAGCCCGGAGGCCACGGAGTTGCTGTCGCCGTAGTTCCCGTAAATAAACGGAATGTTGGCTTGGGCGATGATCAGCCGTCCGCAACCGGCGGTCCCGACATTGATGGTGTGTTCCGGGTTGGGCAGAGCCATCATGACCAATCGGATGAACAGGGTCATGGCACAGCCGGCGCACATGGGATGCTCTTCGACGAGTTCCTTGAATTTGCCCATTTCACTGACTTTCACCTCACGGCCGTACTGACCGTGTTTGATCAGATCCCGGTATTCGATGGGCAGCAGTTCTTCAAAACCTGGAGAAGGCCTGATAGTTTCTAATGACATGGTTTAGTACCTTTCTATATATAAATTCCGTTAGTTTCAATTAAGTAGAAATAACAGTGTCTTTAAAAAGGAAAACTCAGGTTCTCCCTGAAATACCTGGTGAATGATCGGCCAAACGTCGTCAGTATAATCAAATGACCGCCGCGATTCAACCTCCGATGATTGAACTTATTTGCGGGCTTTCGCCAGCCATTCCAGAATTATTTCGGTCGGCATGCTCATGCCCCCGTAAACGCGCGGTCCCGCAATAATTTCAGCGGTGATTAGGCCGTACAGGGTGGAGCACAATTCCTTGTGCAACCAGCCCGCCTGGTTGAATTCCGGAACCAGAATCTTTTTGGCGTTTTTCAAAGCCGCAAGGATCTCTACTTTTGGCCAGGGACGGATGGTTTTGATTTTAATCAATCCGACTTTCCGTCCGGCTTCCCCTTCCTGGCGAACCGCTTCCCGCGCCTGGGAAACACAGGCGCCGGAGGAAACGACGAATATCTCGGCATCGGGATTGATCACTTCGATCAGGTCGCCGAGGTATTTTCTCCAGTACTTGGCGGAACGCTCAACCGCCGCAAAGACTTCCTGCTGCCAGCTGGCGTGCATGTGGTAACTGATGAAGTTACTCTTCTGAATAGGGGAGTCACGGGAAATACGCGCCGGCGGATTTTCGTTGTCCATCGACGGGACCGCGTTACGCCAGCCGTCGCGCGGCGGCAGTTTATAATCTTGAGAAAACATGGACACTTGGCCGCGGGCGTGGGTGACGAAGAAACCGTCCACCGAAACCACGGCCGGCAAGGTGACGTCCACTTCCTCCGAGACCATGAACGCGGCCAGGGTATAATCGAAAAAGTCCTGCTGGTTTTCGGCATGGGCGTGCAGAATGCCGGTGTTCAGCAGGAAGGAAATTTCAATATTGTCGGGCTGGATGGCCAGAGGAGTGTTGATGACGCGGCACATGTTCATCAGCACCAGCGGGGTGCGCGCTCCCGGCCACGAAGAAATGGCTTCCATGCCCCGCATGAGACCGGGACCGGCGGTCGCCGTCAACGCCCGCACACCGGCGCGGGACGCTCCGCCGATGGCGGACATCACCCCGATTTCTTCCTCACCCCGGTAATAATCCTTGATATAACCCTCGTCATAAAGGTAACCCGCCTGTTGCATGGTTTCACTCTGCGGGGTGATGGGATATGAAATGGCGATATCTACATTGGCACGGCGGATGGCTTCGCGGGCCGCTTCACTACCGGTGATAAACTCAGTTTCCCGCGGTGCTTCGTGGAACAGCCACTCGGGGTCCTTGACCTCCTGTAAATCCCCCTTCGGTACCCAGTCGGCTTTGATTTGGGTGCTTTGAGACATAACAACTCCTCTATTTTAAAGCTATTGGCGTGACTTCAATATAGCTGATAATGATTAATTCGAAAGTCTAAGGAACCGTGGGCAAAGCAAGGACCTGTGGCGCCCACTTGTCTAAATAAGTGCTACAAAATATCATGATTACAAGGACAATACAATTTTAATAAGCGCATTTTTTTTGGAAAGGGTCATTCCCTTTTCCCCACGGATGCTCCGGTCGGGAACCGCCTGCCATCGGAGCCCCTGAAAGTCAAAAAACCGTTTAAAATTCAATTAGTTAAGCAAGTATTGTGGGATGCGGAAGGCGCTTGGATCAAGTTCATGGCGAAACGTTTGTGCAACGCGCCTTAAGGCCGGGGGTTGGCTTCTTCCAGGAACCGAATCGGGCTCATTTTTCCAGCATCTTTTCCAGGTCCTGGAGCTCCTTGAAGTATACGAACGCTTTGTCCAGAAATTCATTCAACGATTTGTCGTTGTAAAACTTGAGAGTTTTGTCCGCCAGTTCCGTGGTGTGGCACAGGTCGTATTTCAGGGTGCCGGCATCCCGATATTTAATGACATCCACCTCCCAGTGAATCCGGGAGACGTCTTCCTGCGGGCTAGTGACCGCCACGATGCCATAATCATGCACCCGGTACAGGAATTGCGTGCCCCCCCCGCCGTTGGGTTCGATGCGGGTGAGTACCTGGTTTTCCTGGGTTAACATGAGAGGCTCCTAAATCAGGCGGTTGGCCCGAAAACCGTTGTATTCACCGGGTCATTTGGTATAAATTCTAATAAGGTTCCTGTCTGCTGGAGACAAGCTTATCAAAGATTCGGTTGAAATCAAAATCTTTGAACGATTAATTGGAAAACCCGAGTGGAAAGTCCTATGAAACCAATTGAGTTGAATAATCCTGCGGAAATAGAAGAGTTTCTCGGTAAAATCAGTTTTACCGGAAAAGGCTTTACTTCCGAGGCCCTGCTGTTGCAGGTTTATGAGGCGGGGCTGGATTATCCGGACTTTTTAAAGGCGGAAGGGGAGGACCCCGGAGCCAGTTACGACGGCCAGTCCCCGGCTTGGGCCAAGTATCATATCCGCCAGGGCAAACGGGTGTTCATGGTGTATGGTGGGGACAAACGTGAACGCAGGACCCATTTTTCCGAGACCCCCTGAGCTTTTTTTCATCTAAACCCTACCAGCGAATCCTGAGAGCCGATGCCCGCTTAGCCGTGCCTCTCGTGGATTCAATAATCATTTTGGAGAACGCGTATCATGCAGTTTGACAAGGAAACCCAAATCCACATTCTCCGGGTTGCCGGCGAACGGGCCGGCGGCAGCGATATCGCCGAAGTCGACCAGAGAATCGTGCAGGTGATGGATATGCATCCCGAATTCAACGCCACTTGGGAAATGGGCGATATGGCCATCTACCCCCAGGAAATCGACGGCAAGGTTATTAATCCCTTTGTGCACACCGTCTGGCACGTCATGGTGGACAAGCAGATTCATGACGAATCGCCGGAGTTCGTGGCCGAGGCCTATACCCGCCTGATGGAGGAGGGATTGGATTCGCATGAGGCCCTCCACGCGATCATCGGCATCTATGCGGAAATATACTATAGCAACTTCCGCAAGGGGGATTCGTTCAGCAACCTGGATTACGAGACCAACCTCGCCCGCCTGTCGGTCAACACCGAAAACCCCAAGGAATAATCACTCCGACTGGCCGGGTTTGAGCGGTTCGTGGCACACCTCGCAATGGTCGAGGTTGTAGTCGTTGGGGTGCATGCATTTCGGGCATTGCAGGGTCTTTTCTTCCCGGTAGGTTTGATGAAACGGCGTGAGGCATTTTTCGCACCACGCCGACTGCGTCACGTTCTCCGTCCCGCAATTTTTACAAACACGTTTCTCGCTCATGGTTTTGGGATGCTGAAAACCGGCTGCGGGATTTTTATTTTGGAGGGGAAAGGGGATCTCTGAGGTCCGCCCGTCTTACAGACAGCGGGCGATGGTCTTGCCGAGGTCGGCCGGGCTCTTCACCACCTTGATGCCGCACTTTTTCATCACCTTCATTTTGCTTTCCGCGGTGCCCTGTCCGCCGGAGATGATGGCGCCGGCATGGCCCATGCGCCGTCCCGGAGGAGCGGTCTGGCCCGCAATGAATCCCACCACCGGTTTGGTGATGTTCTTCTTGATGAAGTAGGCTGCTTCCTCCTCCGCCGTTCCGCCGATCTCACCGATCAGGCAGATCGCCTTGGTAGTCCGGTCTCTCTGGAACAGCTTCAACGTGTCGATGTAGCGGGTGCCGATGATGGGATCGCCGCCGATGCCGACACAGGTCGACTGGCCGATGCCCAAAGCCGTCAACTGGCCCACCGCTTCGTAGGTCAGGGTGCCACTGCGGGAGATGATGCCGACGTTGCCCTTTTTATGAATATGCGCGGGCATGATGCCGATCTTGCATTTGCCCGGCGAGATGATGCCCGGGCAGTTGGGTCCGATCAAACGCGAACCGGAATCCTTGATATAGTCGTACACCTCCACCATGTCGTACACTGGAATGCCTTCGCTGATGCAGATGATCAGAGGCACGCCCGCGTCGGCGGCTTCCAGGATGGCGTCGGCCGCAAACGCCGGAGGGACGAAGATCATGGTCGCGTTGGCCTGGGTCTTGTCCACCGCCTGTTTGACGGTATTGAACACCGGAACATCGTCCATCACGGTCTGGCCGCCCTTGCCGGGGGTGACGCCCGCCACCAAATGGGTGCCGTATTCCCGGCACTGCCCCGCATGAAACAGGCCTTCCCGGCCGGTGATGCCTTGCACCAGCAGTCTTGTTTTTTCGTCAACCAGTATGCTCATTGGATCGCCTGCACCGCTTTCTTGGCGGCATCTTTCATGCCTTGGCCGATGATGAAGTTGAGGCCGGAGTCCTTCAGGATTTGGTGACCTTCCGCCATATTGGTGCCTTCCATACGGATTACCACCGGAATTTGAAGGTTGATTGTCTTCGTCGCCGCGACCACACCCGCCGCGAGGATGTCGCACCGCAGAATGCCGCCGAAGATGTTGATCAAGATCGCTTTGACTTTTTTGTCGGAAACGAGGATGCGGAATGCGTTTTCGATCTGCTCCTCGTTCGCGCCGCCGCCCACGTCGAGGAAGTTGGCCGGTTCGCCGCCGGAATGCTTGATGATGTCCATCGTCGCCATCGCCAGGCCCGCCCCGTTGACCATGCAACCGATGTTGCCGTCCAGTTGTATGTAGTTGAGGTTATGCTTGCTGGCTTCGATTTCGTTGGGGTCTTCCTCGTCCAGGTCGCGGAATTCCTGCGTGTCCTTGTGGCGTGCCAGCGCGTTGTCGTCGATATCGATTTTCGCGTCGAGAGCCAGCACCCCGTCGTCCCCGGTGATCACCAGCGGATTGATCTCCAGCATGGACAAATCCTCTTTCACGAAACACTGGTACAGATTCATGATGAAGGGGACGGCCTTTTTGAGCGCTTCGCCTTTGATGTTCAGCGCGAAGGCGATTTTGCGCGCCAGGTAGGGTTTGACGCCGACCACGGGGTTGATGACTTCCGTAATGATTTTTTCCGGGGTTTCGGCGGCGACCTCTTCGATTTCCATGCCGCCGGCCTCGCTGGCCATGATCATCACCCGGCTGGTCTGGCGGTCGATGAGGAGGCTGATGTACAGCTCCCTGGCAATCTCCATACCCTCTTCGATCAGCACCTTGCGGACCCTTCGGCCTTTCGGCCCGGTCTGGTGGGTGACCAGGGTCATTCCCAGAATATCGCCGGCGTGCTGTTCGGCTTCCTGCGGGCTCTTGGCGAGTTTGACGCCGCCGCCCTTGCCGCGTCCGCCGGCGTGAATCTGCGCCTTGACCACCACCACCGGCGTGCCGATTTCCTCCGCCGCGCGGACCGCCTCGGATTTGTCGTGGATCAGTATTCCGTTGGGGACGGGAACGTTGTATTTCCGAAACAGTTCCTTACCCTGGTATTCGTGGATGTTCATAAACGCGTCTGCCTTGAAACCGGATTTCGGTAAATTATTCAGATGGGAGGCAAACTTTTATCACAAGCGTTTTCCATTGTCAAAAAAAAGCTGACCGCTCCGCGCGGGGCGAACTTTAAACCTTGGGATGCGAAAATTACTCATAGGTCGAGGCTTGATGCCTCAGCGAAAAATGCTCCGGGCCTGGCCCGGTCAGCAGCGGGCCGCGAAACGGGTTCCCGGAGGCCCAGATTCCGGCGGGGCCGACGGCTCGGGAGCAGTTTCGGCGAGGCGGTTCCAGGCGTCGCGCAGGGGCGACAGGACTTTGACGATGGATTCCAGATAAATTTTTTCTGAATCGATGTTGGCCTGGAGCAACTGGTTCAAAACGAACTGATACAACTGCTCCAGGGTCTTGGAGAGATCGCCGCCCTTTTTCAGGTCCAGTGCCAGCGACAATTCGTTGATGATGTCATGAGCCTTGAGGATATGGGTGCTCTGCCCGGCCACGTCTTTTTGATCCATGCACTGCATGGCCTTGTTCACCGCCTGCAGCGCCCCGTCGTACAGCATCAGGATCAGTTGCGCCTGATTGGCGGTGGCAATGTCATTGGTCTGGTAACTGCGTAATCCGTGGTGCGGTGCCATGTGTGTTCCCTGTCTTGTGCTCGAAGTCCGGTTTAATTCTGCCGGTCGAAAAAGCTCGACAGATTCTGCAACGCCTGCTGGAACGCGTTTCGCTGGGCGTTGAGCCTGCCCAGAATGATTTCCAGATTGATAAATTCCTGCCGAATCTTTTTTTCAAATAATTCCAGACGGTCGTCCATCCTCAGCAGGGTATCGTTCAAGTCGTCGATGGATTTGGTCAATGAATCCAGCTCCGAAGTCAATGGCCCCTGTTGCGACGAATCGAGCAGGATGGAGAGGTGCTGCTTCAACTGCGGGATCACGCCCAGAGAAAGGGTGATCGTCCCGTAACTGGCGTCGACCAAAGAAGCCATGCTGAAACTCAATCCTTCCGCATCGGTTCCCGCCGCGCCGGTAAAGAACGCGCCGTTGTCGACCGCATCGACAAAAGTTCCGGCGCCCGCCGGGCTCAACTGGGGAACACCGCCCACCACCTGCACGTCGTAGATGCCGGCGACGGTGTTGTCGGTGAACCCGACAAACGTGACGTTGGCGTCGGTGGTGCTACCCAAAGAAGTAAACAGGTATGCCACACTGTCGAGTTCCGTGGTCTACCCATGAATCAGTTCCACATCGACCTTATACTGCG
>SMUZ01083816.1_pt1 | contig 12463 bp, 16 predicted proteins | sample 2456421 | NCBI WGS metagenome assembly SMUZ01 (sample SAMN11095932, study PRJNA526329) | marine sediment metagenome | biome: Marine sediment; feature: Surficial sediment; material: Deep marine sediment; isolation source: Hadal surficial sediment | place: Pacific Ocean | collected 2014-11 | depth... | reverse complement strand
GATGTTGAAAACAAAATGAGAGTTTTACGGTTAATAGAGAATATGACTATGGGTAGAAACGCAGTTGGATATCTTACAGAATCCATGCACGGGGCAGGTTCACCACAAGCCCAAAGAATTCAGATTGCACGTCAGATGCAAATAGGATACAAGAGACAACTAGCAAAGAATTTGGCTGGAGTAAAAAATGACGATGAAGATATGGATGAACCATCAGAATACTTCAAACGAGTATTCAAAATACCTTCTGCAGACTAAATTCTTAAAAAAATAAAAAAATGATAGATTAGGAAACTTGAACGCTTCCTGTCATCCATGGATGAACCATACAATAGTAATCTAATGTTCCTGATGCATCAAATGTATGTTCAAAAGTATCACCTGCTATAAGCAAACTAACTATCAAACACTCCACTTGGGCCATCTGCCATGGGTGGTCAATTACAATCATCTACAGCACCTGATTATACACCAACAACGGGAGTAGAAAAAGAATCAGCTGATACTATGAAACCAACAATGAGTAAACCGACTAGCAACGCAATACCTACTCCAATAACAACAATGGCCATAGTCCAAATAACAGCGCTTTATCGACTGATGTCATTAAATTCCGTTCAAACTAATCTAATTATAAATGATCTAATGAATTAGAGATTTTTTTGATACAAGAATGTTCTTAAACTTAATTTTATTTTTTATCGTTTTCAGATTTTATCTCCTCATCATCGATTAACTCTGAACTTCTTTCATTATCAAATTTAGTTTCTGAATTTTCAATTTTTTTAATTTCCTTAGAATATACCTTATCCTCAGGAATATCTAAATTACCTAGTTCTTCACCGAGTTGATTATTTTCATCCTTTGATTCAAAATCAAATGCATTAGACAAAGCCGGTTTCTTTTTTCTATTTAAAAATGATCTTCCAACCATTACAGAAATAATAATTGCAATTATGATGTAATTAATTGGAGGAGTAAGAACTCTAGTAATATAACCCACTTGTGGTATTACATATGCAACTTTTCCTATGTATTCTTCTTCAGTTATAGGAAAATCCGTTCCAGGAATAGAGGTTGGATTTGCATCTCCTTTAGTTCTAATAGTAAACGGGTCTTCATTAGTAATTGAAGTCACTCTATGAACAATTACCCGATCTTGACCTGACGGCCGATTAAAAACAATAATATCTCCTATCTTAACAGATTCAAAAGGATCATTTCCTTGAACAACTAGTACATCAAAAATCTGTAGCTCTGGTACCATACTTCCACTTGAAACTACATAAAAAGGATTTTCAGTACCAAATACAACTCTTAGACCCATCCAAATTATTAGCACACCAATTACTACAATAATAATATCCTTGAGAATTCCTTTTGGAAGCTTAATTTTTGTCATCTTACTTTCTATCCTTTAATTTCATGAAAAAACCTAAAACCTTACTTGTTACCTACTATACTTGAGAGCCACAACTTTGGCAGAATTTAGAACCTGGTTTGTTATCAAAACCACAACTTGAACATTTTGATATTGACTGCGTCGAATCCAAATTTCCAGATTGTTCTTCACCTAACAAAATAATTTCACCGATTTTTTTAATTTGGTTCCATTTTACACTAATTTCACTTGTGTCATTTCTTGTAATAATTAATACAACATTTTGAGTTGCATCAACACCAACTTGTTTTACAGTTCCAATTTTTTTAGCATTCCCGTCAAAAACTGTCATACCTACAATTGCATTAAAAGATTGACTACTTTGTGATTGACTTTTGATTTCTTCTTGAAAATTTGCACCCGGAAGTACTTGTTCAAAATCAGGTACAGTAACGGTTGGACTTGGTGGTGTAAATGATTGTTGCGTTGGCTCAGTTGGGGGAATCATAGTGTCTGATGGTGGTGTCATTGGTCTTGCAAAACCCGCATCAACTGCATCATCAGGTTTTTTGAATTCTCTGTATTCAGCTAGCGTGGAACTACATGTAGTACAAATGTATTGTCCTTTCTCCACAAGAATTAGATTTTCTGCAACTTCCTCATTTGGATTTTCAAACTGGATTTTAGGTGCACCTTCATAGTCTTTTTCACAAGTATTGCAGTAAAATTTTGAAATCTTCTCAGAATCAATACGACCAACCGGTGCTAAAAATAAATCTGGTCCTCCTAAATTTCCTTTTCTTTGCAATTCATCATTAATTGTGGCCATTATGAAGCCGCCAGAACCTCTCAATTTTTTCGTCCTTAATTCAGAACTCATATTTTAGAATTATTAAAATGGTCATTTAAGTATATATTCATCAAATTTGAAAAAACTCAAAATTTTTTGAGAACAATTTGATTTTTCTATTGATCCTAAATTTGGTGTAACATATTTAGGGATGTTTAGATGAGTGATGACTGCAATGGGAATTAAACAAATCTCTGATACAAAGAGTTGGGAAACTGATGTTATGAGCTCTGCAACACCCGTTTTTGTTGACTTTTGGGCTGAGTGGTGTGGTCCATGTAGAATGGTTAGTCCAGTTGTAGAAGAATTAGCTGAGGAGTATAACGGTAAAGTAGATTTTGTAAAGGTAAATGTGGATGAGGCAAACGAAATTGCTTCAAAATATAATGTGTTTAGCATTCCCACGTTAGCCATTTTCAATAAAGGTCAGATTATTGCCCAACAAGTAGGTGCAGCTTCAAAAGAATCATACAAAAATATGATTGAAAAAGCACTAGAAAAATTATAGACTTTACAGTTTATTCATTTTTTAATCTAAAGTAATTAATATTCGAAAAATCAAACAAGAAATACATGTCGTTTGGTGAAGTAGATACACTAAATCTTCTTAGTGATAAATTAAACGCCTTATTTGATGAATCACAAGGATATTATGAATCATTTCTTGATGCAAATAATCAATACAAAAAGGGAAAACTTACTGATACTCAGTTTTTTCAAAAGTTAGGTGATTATACTGTTGCATATTCTGCACTTGAATTTCTTTCAATCAAAGTATTGTTTGAATTAAAAAAAGCAATTGACAAAATGGCTGGCGGTGCAGCACCTGGTGGAACTCATTCTCCTGGATTAATGCCTGGTATGGGTTCTCCTGGAACGATGGGAATGCAACCACCTCCCGGACGTGCTGGAACTAGTGAAAATCCTGTAGGTGCACCACCTTCAGTAATTTCAGCTCAACAAGGTTTTAATCAACCAGGGACACTTCCAACTGCAGAACCTTCATTAATTTCTAGACCATCAGGTAGTGGAATACATTGTACTAGTTGTGGTGGAGAATTAAGACCAAACGCAAAGTTCTGCACAAAATGCGGAAATAAAGTTTAGAAAAAATTAATCCTGAGTTGCACCGCATTCAGTACAAAATTTAGCAGCTGTAGCAATTTTTCCTCCACATTCAGAACAAAATTTCGTATCAGAACTAGTTTGAGGTGCAGTATTACCATACATTCCAGAATTTCTTATGGCTCCTGTCGGTTCAAATTTATCATCATCTATTATTTGAACAGGTTCAAAGTCTTTTTCTTCAATGAATTTCATTAGTCTTGGCATACTATTTTCTTTGTTAGATGGATCTGGTACCATATCTCCTAACCAAAATGAAAATCTCATCAAGGTCAATTCCGGAGTAGAAAATGCAAGTGTATGAGTTGACATATAGTCCTCTGCAGCTTGTTTTCCAGTGAAAACCTTCATCAAAATCAATATTCTGCGTTTATGTATAATAGTTTCTAGATGGTGGACCGGGAGGGAATTGAACCCTCGACATCCGCGTTGCGAACGCGGCATTATACCACTAAACCACCGGCCCTTCTCTTACCACAATAGAATCTGTTTTTATTCATTTACTCAACGAATAAAACCCAGAGATGATATTTCAAAAAAATAGATGACATATGATACTGTAATTATTGATTCACACGTATTTCTTCCCAAGGGAATGGTTGACAAAAACATTGTAATTGATAATCAAAAAATTGTCGGTATTACTAATGATGTTCCAGCTTGTGATCATAAAATAAATGGAAATGGATTAGTTTCAATCCCTGGCGTTATTGATACTCACGTACATTATGGAGTTTATTCTCCTATAGAAGAGGCAGCTAGAACAGAATCTCACGCAGCAGCTATTGGTGGAATTACTACTATGATGAGGATGATTAGATTAGGCTCATCTTATACAAATTCACTAGTCCCACAACTAATAGCAAGTTCTCAAAATCATTATGTAGATTATTCTGTACATGCTTCGATATTTAATAGTGTGCAGATAGATGAGATGAAATTTTGTATTGATAAATGGATTACATCATTCAAACTCTACATGAATCTTGGAGGTGATGTTGGCCATGTTTACATGGATATGGAACCAGGAACGAATGTTTTACGAGAGGCAAAAGTTAATGTCACTTCTGATATTATTCAGAATGTAGTTAAGAATGCAGCATCACTTGGATGTCCTGTTTTAGTTCATGCTGAAGATTATGAGAGTTGTGCTTGCGGAATGAAAACTGCTAAAGAAAAAAACAAAGATGGTCTTGCCGCATGGTCTGAAAGTAGATCTACTCAATCTGAGGTCAAATCAATAAAAACCATTTCTAAATTTGCAAGAGAGTGTGATTGTACTTTATACTTTGTTCATATTGGCTCAACCGACGCACTAAATCAGATTCAAGAAGAGAGAAAAAATGGTACAAAGATTTTTGTTGAAACTTGTCCGCATTATCTGACTCTATCTTACGACAAACAGGATGGATACTTGGCAAAAGTAATGCCACCAATTAGAACATCTAATGATGTAGAAAATGTTTGGAAGGCGGTTCATGACGGTTCCATCAATACCATTGGAACAGATCACGTTGCAAATCAACTAAAACTAAAACTTGGAGGAAATAATGTTTGGGACGCACTTGCAGGTTTTCCTGGAATTGGAACACTTTTACCTATACTGTTAAGCGAAGGCGTAAATAAAAATAGAATTACTCTTGACAAACTAATACATTTAACAAGTACTAACGCAGCAAAAATTTTTGGAATGTTTCCTAAAAAAGGTTCTATAGAATTAGGTTCTGATGCTGATATTACAATGATTGATTTGAAAAAAGAAAAGAAAGTTACAAGTGAATTGTTTGGTGGTTTTTCTGATTATATTGTGTATGATGGATGGAATCTAAAGGGTTGGCCTGTAAAGACAATTGTACGTGGTACAACTGTTGCAGAAAATTTTGAAGTAATCGGTAAATCTGGATATGGAAAGATGGTTGTAAGGCATCCTCAATCAAGTTAACATCTCAAACTTTCCATTAGTTTTTGCTTTGTAAATTACATCAGGTTTTCTTGTAAAAATGCCTACTTCAATAACACCAGGAATTAATTTTACTTTTTGTGCCAGAGTTTTTGGATTTTTTATAACTCCAAAATTACAATCTAAAATTACATTTCCATTTTCTGTTATAAATGGATACCCACGTTCAATTGTACGAATTTTTGGTTTACCACCTAACTTATGAATTGATTTTACAACAGTATTTCTTGCAAGAGGATGAACTTCAACTGGAACTGTTCTATTGAAATTCTTTACAAATTTTGATTTATCTGCCATAATTACTACTTTTTTTGCAGCATTGATTAGAATATTTTCTCGAAGTAAAGCACCACCTCCACCTTTGATTAGATATCTATGCTGATCAATTTGGTCAGCACCATCAAAAACTACATCAATTTTCTGTACTTGATCTGCTTCAATAAGATTAATCCCTCCTTCTTCGGCAATAATTTTAATTTGTAATGATGTTGGTACAGCTCGAATTTTGAGATTTTTTTCACGTAATAACACTGCTAGTGATTTGACAAATGCAGTAGCAGCTCTCCCACTACCTAAACCTAGAATATATCCATCTTTAACAAATCTTAAAGCATCTGTTGACAATGCCGAAATGGCATCATCAAATGACAATTACTCTACCTCTGCCTGTTCTAGCTTAGAGAGTGTTTTCATTATCTCTCCTTTAATTCTGTCAAGATCATCATCATCATCTTCTATGTTTTCTTCTTCTGGTAGCTTTATCGTGGGTTTTGGTTTTTGTTCAATTAGAATGGGAAAAGTTTCTTGTCTTGGAATTTCGGATTTTTCAAAATTTGTAGAAACATTATTTGTTTGAAGGCTCTCGACTTTTTCTTCTACTTTTTGCTGTTGATTGTCAATTCTTTCTTGGATAATTTCCATTTGAATATCGCGTGGTTTTTGTTCTATTAACGGGAATTCTGATGCTTTTGACGGTAATTCTGTAAGAGTTGTTATTTCAACTGAACTTGGAGGTCTTTGCTGTATTATATCTGATGTAGTATCCTTTGTAACATCTTTTTGTATTTGTGAAATTGCCTCTGTATTTTTGGCTTCTTCCTTTACTTTTTTTGCTGGTGTCTCAGTTTTTAGTTTATTTTCTTCAATCTGGGTGTTTGCTATGTTAATTTTTGATGTAAGCTCGTATAATCTCTTGTCTAACTGGGATAGTTTTTGATCCATTAGTGTTATCAGACCATCTCCTAAAGGACCCAAGTCAGGATGTTTACTGGCAGCCTCTAGTTTCTCTATTTTAACTAAAACTATGCCTAGGTGATGCTGGTATCTAATAAGCAACCTATCCCGCTGAATTTTTGATAGTTCAACCTCATGCTGATAAAGTCTTGAAATAGTCTTGGTTAGAATTTCTTTTTCTATATTCAACGAATTCAACTGGCTCTTTATGTGGGCATTTGCTCCTATTGATAGAACTTTGGGCTTAGAAAATAATAATTTCATGTATCTATGTGTACCATTTGATCCAAGAGTATTTTCTTAGTTTCGAGTCGGGAAATCCACAACTGGCACATTGATGATGACGTTTGTGATATGAGTTTTTTCCACATCTTCTACATCTAATGTGAACCTTCTTGCGAGTAAAACCTCCCATTGAAGTTGTGCCTCTTACCATATCAAATCACATCTAGGATGGTGGTGGTGAAATCATGACCACATTGTCTCCACGAACAACAATGGTTCCAAGACTCTTTGAATCGCCTTCAGTAGGAATCTCCTCTGATTGGTCGAGTAGCAGGTTCATGTGCTGGTCAAATCCAAGTAGATTTCCTCGTATTGTCTTTCCGCCTTTGATTTTTACCAATACGACTTTATTGATACTTTCTTCCAATACTTTTACTGCCATGTCAACGGACATTTAATTCACTTACTAGGTCTCATATTGGGGGATTATATTAAAATTTCAATGGTGTAACTTTCGACTTTTAGCTGTAAGGCATGTTTGACTCTTTTTTGCTAAATTACGTACAATTTCTGCTAGAAATTTTCTCCCATCTTTAACAGTAGATTTGGTTGGGTCGCCCCATACCCCATTCTTAGTCACCGATGGAAATGATTTTGAAGCTTGCTTGCCTAATAGCGATTTTTCTTTTTGAGATAAATTCTTTGTAATCAATCCTTTTTTGGCACGACTCATTTTGACTTTTTTAGATATTGCAAGCATTAATGATGTTTCTACAAATCCTGCATGATCAAATTCATGTTTCATAAAATGCCAATATGAAAAAATAAAAACCCAGATTTTTTTCCTAGAGAGTCGATTTATTTTCTGACTCAATTTTTCCAAGGCTTTTTGATTTCCGTGATGGCCATTAATAATGAAAATTGTGTTAATATTATTGCTTGATAGGGAAAGACATATTTCAATTAGAATCTGTTCTAGGGTTTTTTCCTTTATGCTTAGATTGAAAAAAGGGGCGTGTTCAAAAGATACCCCATATGATAAAGTAGGGAGTAAAAAAAAATTGCATTTTTCTGATACACGTTTTGCTATCTCTGTTACAATATCTGAATCAGTTGAGACAGGTAAGTGAGGACCATGTTGTTCAATGGAACCCACAGGAATTATTGCTGCTTTTTTTTGTTTTTTTATAATTTTTCTTAAATCTGGATCAAATTGATCTTTTACTATAACCATTTAATTCACTTTATGTGGACCTTTCTCCAATGTACTTCTAATTTGTTTGTGAGATGCATCTTTACTGCTTTGAGTAAAGTGTCAGCTTCCAGTTTTTGTCCTTTCTTTTTTATTGATTCAAGGCTATCTTCGGGGTTTACATTAAATGAATCTTGGAAAATAATCGGTCCTTGATCTAAATTCTCTGTAACATAATGCGCTGTTACTCCAACAATCTTGGTTCCACGTTCAAATGCTTGTGCATAAGCAAGTGCACCTGGAAATGCTGGTAACAGTGACGGATGAATGTTAATAATTCTATTTGGATAACGCCAAACAAAGTTTGGTGTAAGAATTTTCATGTAACGCGCCAAAACAATTAGATCTATATTATACTTTTTACAAACATCAAGAAGTTTTGCTTCAGCTTTTGATTGATCTTTTTCATTTATTAAAACAAAAGGAATCTTTGATTTTTTTATCATTGACGATAAACTTTTTTCAGTTCCAACAATAACACTAATTTTTCCCTTAACTGCTCGTTTTGAATCAAGTATTACTTTAAGACAATGTAGTTCTTTTGTTACAAAGATTGCAATATTTTTTTGTGAGTTAATTTCATGATGAGTACTTACATCCATTTTGTTCTTTTTTGCAACTTTTTGTAACTCATTTTCAAATTTTTTAATGTTAATTTTTTTTGTAAATGATATTTCAAGATACATTCCAAATAATTCTTTGATGACGTTTTGATTTACCTTCTCAACATTTCCTTTTTGTTGAAACACAAAGTTGGTAAATGAAGCAACTATTCCTTCTCGATCTTTTCCAACAATCGTAATTCCAATTATAGTCTTTTTCACGAACGTTGTTAAAATGGGATCCTTATAATTTTTGAACTTATGCGGGAAGTGGGATTCGAACCCACGAACCCCTAAGAGACAGGGTCCTAAACCCTGCGCCGTTGACCAGGCTTGGCGACTCCCGCACACCACTAGAATATTTACACAAACTTAACGGTTCCGTGAAAAATGAACAGGAATGTTTTATCAAATAAAAAATTCTTTTATCAATAAAAAAATCCAAAAACTCTTGCAAAAAAAGTAAAATTAATTCCTAGTTTCATAGAAGTAATGTAAATGGTGTAAATTTAGATCAATTTACTGAGACAAGAGAAATTATACAAGAAAAATTTAATTTTTCTGCTATTAATTTGAATGAAAACTTGCGAGTTACTTTAAGCATTTTGAATTCTATTACAATAATCATTATGGTAATTATTCTAAAGATTAAGTTATCAAACAAGGTTATAGTCTCAAAACCTTCAAAATAGATTAATAGAAAACAATTCACAACACAAATTTATTCATTAGTTTTAGTAACCTTATCATGGCAAAATTATTTGGAACAAATGGAATACGTGGTGTTTTTGGTCAGGATTTTACTCTAGAATTCATCCACGACATTACACTTTCTATTGCAGAATATTTCAAAGAAGGTCCAATAATTGTTGGGTATGATGGGAGAGACACCAGTCCTATTATTGCAAAAGTGGTATGTTCTGCATTAAATTATGCTGGACTAGATTGCAATAATGTAGGACTAAACCCAACACCATGTCTTGAATATGCAACAAAAAAACTTGGATATAAAGGAGGAATTATGATTACTGCTTCACATAATCCTCCACAATATAATGGAATCAAACCTATTGCAAGTGATGGGGTGGAGATATCAAGGGAAGATGAGTTAGTGATTGAAGATATTTACTTTACAAAGAAATGGAAAAATAATTCATCAAAATTTGGTTCTACCAAAGAGGAGAACTCTACAATAAAAGAATACTTGGATGGAATTAAATCTCAAGTAGACTCATCTAAGATACTAGAAAAAAAATTCAAAGTAGTATTGGATCTTGGAAATGGAGCTCAATCTGTTACTGCATCAAAACTTTGTGAGGAGTTAGGCTGTCAAGTAATTACAATTAATGAAAAAATAGATGGTTTATTTCCTGGTAGGGGCTCAGAACCTACGCCAGAAAATCTTTCAGAGCTTTCAGCTACCGTAAAAAAAACTGGAGCAGACTTTGGTATTGCATTTGATGGTGATGGTGATCGAAGTCTTTTTTGTGATAATAAAGGAATAATCTTAACTGGAGACAAATCTGCTCTTTTATTATCAAAATACATTTTAGAAAAAAATCCCAATGCAACTGTCGTTACTTGTCTAAACTCAGGCTCTAGTATAGAAAAAATTGCTGCGAGTTCAAATGCTAAAGTGATCAGAACAAAGGTGGGTAGTGTTGAAGTTTCAAGAAAAATGGTTCTAACAAATGCTGTATTAGGATTTGAAGAAAATGGAGGTTTCATGCTTGGAAAACATAATCAAGTAAGAGACGGTGCAATGACTATGGCATTGGTACTTGAATTACTTGCCAAAACTGACAAAACTATTTCAGAGCTAATTGATGATTTACCTCCATCTTTTACAACAAAAACTAAGATTTCATGTTCAAGCAATGATGCACAAAAAATAATCAATAAACTAATTGAAGAATATCCTGATTCTGATACAACTGATGGCATCAAAACCACTTTTGATGAACAAAGCTGGGTTATGGTTAGACCAAGTGGAACAGAACCAATTATTCGAATTTATGCTGAGGGAAGCTCTCAAGAAAAGCTTGAAAAGCTAATTTCGGTGCATGTACAAAAGATAAAATCTATTCTTGACCGATAACACTTTTAAAACGAATCATGTGGTTGATGAGAATGGTCAAAGGGTATTACGTAAAATTTGAGACTCCACAGGAACTAGTAAGTCCTATTTTAGAAGCTCTTAGAGTTGCTGCTCAAAGTGGTAAAGTAAGAAAAGGTACCAATGAGGCCACAAAGGCAATTGAGCGTGGTATTAGCAAACTAATTGTAATTGCTGAAGATGTTGAACCTCCAGAGGTTGTTGCACATCTTCCAATAATCTGTGATGAACAAGGGGCTGCTTATGCATTTGTTCCAAGCAAACAAGAACTTGGAAAATCACTTGGTATAGATGTTACCTCAGCAGCTGCAGCCATTTTAGATTCAGGAGATGCACAACACATAGTGGATCAAGTAATTGAAACAATTTCTAAAATCAAGGAAGGCAAATCAGATAAATGAGCTCTTCACAATCAGAAGTTCTAACTCCTGCAGAAATAATTCAAATTGTTGGTAGAACAGGCATTGCAGGCGAAGTAATTCAAGTTAGAGTAAAAATTTTGGAAGGAAAGGATATGGGACGGGTTATTACAAGAAATGTAAAAGGTTCAGTAAGAATGTCTGATATTTTGGTTCTTAGAGAAACAGAACGCGAAGCAAAGAAAATTAGGTGATTTGATAATTGAGTCTTTTAGTTAAGCCTTGTAGTTTTTGTGATAGGCCAGTTGCCAAAGGTTCAGGTACTATGTTAGCAAAAAATGACGGAACTGTATTGTGGTTTTGTTCAGCAAAATGTAGAAAGAACATGCTTGAGCTAAAACGTGATCCAAGAAAATTAAAATGGACTAAAAAATACGTTAAAGGCGGAATTAAAGTCAAGAAGTAAATTGACTGAACAGTCACTATTCATTATAAAACCTGATGCAGTTAGTAGAGGACTAATAGGTGAAATTGTTTCTCGTTTTGAAAAAAAAGGTTTTAAAATTATTAAATTAAAAATGTACACTTTTACAAAAGAGAAAGCAGAAAAATTTTATTCAGATCATCAATCCAAACCATTCTTTAATGAGCTTGTTTCATTTATCACATCGGAAAGAGTTATTGTGGCAGTAATTGAAGGAAACAATGCAATTGCAACTACAAGGATCATGATTGGTTCTACAAAGTCTTTTGAGGCAGCACCAGGTTCGATACGTGGTGATTTAGGACTTGGACTAACAGACAATATTGTCCATGCTTCTGATTCCATAGAAAGCTTTGAAAAGGAAGTGAAGGTAGTATTCGAGTGATTTGGGTTGCGTATAAGACAACCAATTGTGGTCGTATTAGGTCATGTAGATTCTGGTAAGACATCTATTTTAGATAAGATTAGAGGAACAGGAGTTCAGGGAAGAGAAGCAGGTGGAATAACTCAACATATTGGTGCAAGTTTCTTACCAACTGATACCATCAAAAAATTAACTGGTCCTCTTTACGAAAAACTTAGCAAAGGAGAATATACCATTCCCGGATTACTTGTAATTGATACACCTGGACACGAAATTTTTACTAATTTAAGAACACGTGGAGGTTCTGCTGCAGATATTGCAATTTTGGTAGTTGATATTAATCGTGGTTTTCAACCTCAAACCAATGAAAGCCTAAAAATCTTAGAGGGCAGAAAGGTACCATTTGTTGTTGCATTAAATAAGATAGACATGGTTTCTGGATGGAAAAAAAGTGATACTCCTTACATTTCAAAAGCTGTAAAAGAACAAGATCCATTTGTACAGACTCAAAT
>SMUZ01046574.1_pt1 | contig 12493 bp, 9 predicted proteins | sample 2456421 | NCBI WGS metagenome assembly SMUZ01 (sample SAMN11095932, study PRJNA526329) | marine sediment metagenome | biome: Marine sediment; feature: Surficial sediment; material: Deep marine sediment; isolation source: Hadal surficial sediment | place: Pacific Ocean | collected 2014-11 | depth 0-1... | reverse complement strand
TTTCGATGGTGTCTAGTGACCAACCGAAATGGTGAACACGGACGTCTAGCTGGATACGCTCCTCAAAGCTCAGAGCGTTCAACCCATCGTTCCGCCTGGGCCGTGTCTGCCTCCGCAAGGGGCGAAGCAAGGTCCTGGGCGGCCTTTTTACCGAGTGGTTGCCTCCAGTGGCTTTGAAGTAGGCCCGGAAGGCCATGTATTTCAAGACGAGCCCGTTCTTGACACCGCCCACAATGTCCGCACAGCGCGGAAACTGCTCGAAGATTGAGCCCTGTGAGACGTATTGGATGTGGGGCAGCGACCCATCGGCCGTGATGCGGTCGACGAAGCAACCGACAACAACGTTCTTCCGGCAACCCTCGCGCTCCTCGAGGTACTCTGCCAAAGGAACGGGATACTCGTGAAACTCATCGAGGTCGGCGTGAACGACCCAATCACGCCGGGGAATGAATTCCCTCTGGAGCTCCCTCTTGAGTTCCCCCGCACGCTTCGCATCAAAAGCACCAAGCCAGGTCTTTCGAGGCTCGATGCCGTACTGGCGGAGAATCTTTTTCGTGGGCTCGAGAAAGTCTCGCTTATCGCTGTGAAGCGCGACGACGAAGTCCTGCGGCCGAATCCCCAAGTCGAGATAGTGGCGAATGAAGTGCTCGGGGAGATTGACATCCCAATCGGTCCCGATGCAGACGAGCAGATGCGGGCGGCGCTTCGGCCGGGAGAGAAAGGGGATCATGGAGTTCCTGCGTGCGGGTTCGCGTATTCCGCCGTCGATCCCGATTCTAGCAGGATGTCCGCACAGTTCGCGAAGAGACCCACCTGCTCGCTGGCGCACAGCTACACCTCCGAGTCGCCATGGGAAGCACGAGCTACTAGCGAATCAGTCAACGAATCGGTCGAAGAGCTCGGGGCTGATGAAGTGACTCTTTCGCTCGAGGACACAGTTCTTCTGCCAGAAGGCGCTGAAGGCGAGCTCGAGGAAGCTCATGTAAGGCCGAAAGTCCGGAACCGAATGCTTCGTGAGTGCGTCAAGAAAGTACTCGCGCTCGGATCCCAGCCAGCGAATCGAGGCCTTCGCAATCCCGGTGCCGATAGGCACTCGCTCGCGGAGGCTTCCGACGTCGATCGCGCGGATCCGCCCATCGGGACAGATCAAGAAGTTCTTTAGGATCGCGTCCACGCAATCGTAGCCGATCCACAAGGCGGTCGGCGTGACGCGATCCGCCATGGCGTCGAGCTCGCGATAGCGGGCCGCGCTCAGCACCCCGACGCCGTGGAGAAAATTCAGGTCGACGTGAAGCGTGTGGTTGTGGTGGGTCTCCTCGATCGGAACCAGCACTGGATCCCGGCGATAGAGCACCGCGAAGAGCGCCGCGAGCTTGTCGAGAATATCACGATCCACCTCTCGGAGTCGTTCACCCTCGATATACTCCACCCACAACTCGTTCTCCTTGCGCAGGATCAGGGCGGGGTAGATGCCGTCGCGCCCGAAAGTGCGCAGAATCGCGGCGTGGGACTCGGCCTCGAAGGAGTCCGCCATGCACACCCGTTTGACGCGATGGCCCTCGATCTCGACGCGATACACGGCGTTGTTTCGGGGCGGCTGATTGCCGAAAAGGGTCAAGAGCCGGCTTCGAATCCGCCGAGTCAGCGGATGCAGTGACTTCTGTGGAAAGCGAAACATGTCGGCATGAACCATAGAACAAAACAGTGCGACTGGGCTCTGCGGGTCGATCGAGATCTTGGGAAATGCGGTGGCATGTCTTTCAGCCCTCTGACTCCGCGAAACCCCTTCAGAGCGTTGATGAGAGGATTGCGGCGCCCAGACGACCGCGCGCACCTCGATGATTCGTCCCACTCACCCCCGATTGCAACGGGTACCGTATCCTCACGAGATGCAACGAGGGCCCGAAGGACAGGCGCACTGAGCTCGCCCGATACCCCCTGAGGCTGAGTTGTTGCATCCTCTTTGCAGCGATCAAGGTTGGCCAAACCAAGGAAGTCATGCGTGAACCCGTACTACCCGATTCCTCGGTTCAACGCTTGGCGCACATGTCAAGCCAATACCGCTGTGTTTGGTGCGACTCCATGACGCAGATCCTGGGCTGGTGATGGCGCGAGCCAACAGCGGCGGAAGCGACCGGCATCTTGCCCTGATGGTGCCCGGTCTCCAGATCGGTGGAGCCCAGCGGCGCATGGTCCTGCTGGCGCGCGCATTCGCGGAGCGCGGCTGCGACGTCGACCTCCTCGTGGTGGACCCGAGCGGACCGCTGCGCGAGGAGGTGTCGTCCGGGGTGCAGCTCGTCTCTCTCGACCGCTGGTGGACCCGGGTTCCGCCGATGGCGCTCAAGAAGCGCTGGCGTGTCATGGCCAGCCTCCCGAGCCTCGTTTCCTACTTGCGGCGGGAGCGGCCGACGGCTCTCATGCCCACCTCCCACTCGGCTTGCGTCACTGCCCTTCTCGCGTCGCAGATCGCGCACGTTTCGACACGCTGCGTGGCGCGCATCGACAGCGTTCCCTCACGAGCTCCAGAGCTCGCGGGAACGCGCACCCAGCGTCGGCGCATGCGCAAAGCCCGGCGCTTCTTTCCGCGCGCCGACGCGCTCATCGCCATCTCACAAGGGGTCGCCGATGACCTCATTGGCGAGATCGGGGTGCGGCCCGAGCGCGTTACCGTCATTCACAACCCGATAGACAAGCGCGAGATCCGCGAGCGCGCGAGCGCTCCACTGGAGCACCCGTGGTTCGAGCGGGGCAAGCCTCCTGTCGTGCTCGGTGCAGGCCGGTTCGTCGCGCAGAAGGACTTCGCCACCCTGCTGCGAGCCTTTGCTCGGGTGCGCGCAAAGCGCGAAGCGCGCCTGTTGATCCTGGGAGAAGGCCCGGAGCGGCTCGCCCTCGAGTCCCTCGCCCAGGAGCTGGGCGTGGCAGCAGACGTGAGTCTGCCGGGCTTCGTCGTCAACCCGCTCCCCTACATGAAGCGGGCTTCGGTCTTCGTGATGTCTTCGGCCTGGGAGGGCTTCGGTCACGTGCTGCTGGAAGCCCTCGCGTGCGGTTGCGCGGTGGTCAGCACCGACTGTCCGAGCGGTCCGGCGGAGATTCTCGAGGGGGGAAGCTTCGGCCCGCTGGTACCGGTGGGCGACGATGCCGCACTCGCCGGCGCGGTGGAGGGCATACTCGACCAACTGCCCGATCCGGCGAGGCTCGTAAAGCGGGTCGACGCATTCGACATCGATCAGATCGCGGACCGCTACCTGAAAGTCCTGCTCGCCTGATACGCGTGGTTTGGAAAGGTTTGGCCTCGTCAGAGATGACGGCGCTGTCAGATACCCATCAACTCCGTGGGGCGTTGGAGCATGAATAACCGGACGCGTAGATGAGAATTCGGACGCTGCTCGTCAATCTGGCTCTGTTCTGCGTGGGGCTGAGCTTCGCACTCGCGCTGGCGGAGTTCACCGTAAGGGCGCTCGAAAGCCACGACCTGTTACCTGGCGAGCGCGGCACCGAATTGTTTCCCGAGGTCGAATACTCGGGAAAGTTCAAGCTGTCGACCAACAAGGTGCTGATCTTCGAACTCGACCCGGAGAACCCGCTCATCAATTCCGACGGCTTCCGGGATCGGGAGTTTCCGGTCGCCAAGTCCGAGGTCAAGCGGATCATGATGCTTGGAGACTCCGTGACCTTCGGCCGCGGCGTGCCGCTGGAGAGCACCTTTCCGAAGCTGCTGGAACAGCTCTTCAATCGCAACGATCGAACAGGGCGTCGTTACGAGGTCATGAACGTCGGGGTGCCCGGCTACAACACGCGCCAGGAACTCGAATTCTTCGAGGTGAAGGGACGGAAGTACGCCCCAGATCTTCTGGTGATCACCTGGATCCTCAACGATTGCTGGCCCGCTGACATGCTGCTCAACGAGTTCGAACGAATCAAGCAAGCCGAGGCGGAGACCGGATCGGATCCGGCCGCGGGCAGTCCGTCGCCGCGAGCGCCGGCAGCGAATGAAGGGGAGAGCCAGCCCGGAACGCGATCTGCGCTGCCGCCTGAAGCGAGTTCACCGCTCGCCAGAGCGGCCCCAGCCGTGAGCGCAGAGCCCCGGGGCCTGCTGGCGCGATCTCGGCTGATCGCGCTGGTGCGTGACCGAGTGGGCCGCGCCACCTCGAGACGACCGCGCGATTGGCTTCCGCTGGAGCGGATCTGCGCCGTGCCGCAGAACTGGAAGCTGGTGAGCCGCTCTTTCGCGGAGTTCGCGAGGATCGCGGCGCGCGACCGATTTCCCGTGGCCGTCGTGATCTTTCCGATGCTGGTGGATTTCGAGCACTATCCCTACCACCGCCTACACCAACGCGTCGCCCGGGCAGCCCGCCGAAATGGCTTTGCGGTCCTGGATCTCTTCGAAAGTTTCGAGTCCCACGATGCTGCCGAGCTTCAGCTGCTGCCCGGCGACACGACCCACCCGGGGACCCTGGGCCACCGCCTGGCGGCTGAACGCATCTACACGTTTCTGCGCCAGGCCGGCCTTCCCCGCAAGACGGCGGTCGCACCGCGCCCGCCCCCAGGGTGACCGTTCACCCATGTCCCCACTCTTCCGCATGGCTTCAGCCGTTTCCGCGTTCGATGTCGGCGGCGAAGCGTTCTTCTGGCGATAAGACCAGGCGGTGGCGGCCCACGAAAGCGAACCAGGCGAGGCCGAGGGCGTACCAGATGGCGGCACCGACCACCACCTTCTGGTAGACGGGGTCGACGACGAACAAGGCGACCAGGGTGACGGCCGAAATGATGAGGGCCGTCCAGGCACCCGCCCTTCCGAACGGGCTGCGGTAGGGGCGCACGATGTTCGGGTACTTGCTTCGGAGCAGCAGGTACGAGGTCATCTGGAGGCCGTAGGAGATGACGGCACCGAAGACGGCCATGTTCAGGAGCACAGCGCCGACCGGATGTTCGGAGCCGAGACCATGGATGGTGAGGGCGACGGCATAGCCGAGCACGGCGCCCACGATCAGGGCCCTGTGGGGGGTCTGGCGCTTGCCGTGGGTCACGGAGAGCCAGGTCGGGAAGTAGCCTGCGCGCGACATCGAGAAGATCTGACGGCCGTAGGCGAAGATGATGCTGTGGAAGCTCGCGACGAGTCCGGCGACGGCGATCAGCGCCAGCAGCTTCGTCCCGATTCCCGTGCCGAAGATGGTCTTCAAGCCCTCGAAGAGCGGCTCGTCGGAGCGACCGAGGGCGGCGGCGCCGGGCGCCATGCTCGCACTGAGCACGAGTGTGAGGAATGCGCAAACGACGAGGGTCAGCAGACCCAGCAGAATGCCGCGCGGGAGGTCTTGTTGGGGAGCGTGGGCCTCTTCGGCGGCAAGGGGAAGCTCTTCGATGGCGAGGTAGAACCAGATGGCGAAGGGGAGCGCGGCCAGCACGCCTCTCCAGCCAAAGGGCAGGAAGATGCTGTTGCCTTCGGTCGGTTCGATGTCGAGGGCGAACTTCGCGAAATCGAAATGGGACAGGGCGCCGATCCAGAAGACGAGCAGGATCGCCAGGGCCAGCAGGGTGATGAAGACGGTGAAGCGGAACGAGGCTTCCACGCCCGAGATGTTGAGGCCGATGAAGGCGGCGTACGCGGCCAGCCACCAAAGGGGGGCCCAAGCGGCGGGGGTGCCGAAAATGGCGCCCAGGTAGCCGCCGATGCCGACGACGATGACGGCCGGTGTGAGGACGTACTCCATGTTCTCGGCCAGGCCGGTGACGTAGGCGCCCCAGGGCCCCAGGGCCGAACGCGCGAAGGAGTAGGCGCCGCCCGTATGAGGCAGCGCAGCCGTCATCTCGGCGATGCTGAAGCAGAGGCCGCCGTAGAGGACGGTGATGATGACGGTGGCGATCAGCAGGCCGCCGAAACCGCCGGCCGCGATGCCGAAGTTCCAGCCGAAGAAGTCTCCCGAGATGACGGCACCGACACCGAGCGCCCAGAGTGAGCCGACGCGCGCGTGACGCCGCAGCCCCCGGCTCTCGAAGTAGCCGTCCTCAGTCTCTTGGTAGCGGACGCCACCGGCCCGCTCTTCGCTCCGCTCCGACACGACAGGTCGCTACCGCAAAGTCGCGGGGTGCGTCAAGCCTCAGCCTCGAGACAACGTTGCCTTCAGCGCTTGCGCAGGTTGGGCGGCAGGATGCGCTTGCGCAGGCGCAGCGCCTTGGGCGTGACCTCGAGGAGCTCGTCGTCGCCCATCCACTCGAGCGCCCACTCGATGGCGACTTCGCGCGGAGGTGAGAGCACGTTCGCTTCGTCCTTCCCGGCCGCACGCATGTTGGAGAGCTTCTTGGCCCGGGTGACGTTGACGTTCATGTCTGCGGCCCGCCGGCTCTCGCCAACGATCTGGCCCTGGTAGACGGACACGCCGGCACCGACGAAGAGGGTGGCCCGCTCCTGGATGCCATAGAGACTGTAGGTCGTCGTCTTGCCCTGCTCGGTGGAGACGATGGCGCCCACCCCCCGGCCCGAGAGGTCGCCCGCCCAGGGCTCGTAGCCGCGGACCGTGCGGTGAAGCACCCCCTCGCCCCGGGTGTCCGACAGGAATTCGCTGCGATACCCGAACAGGCCGCGGCTCGGAACCACGAAACACAGGCGCACGCGGTCGCCGCGTTGCTCCATCGACACCATGCGACCCTTGCGGCCCGAGAGCTTCTCCATCACCACGCCGGTGTAGGCCTCGAGCACCTCGGCCACGACGTCTTCCACGGGCTCGCAACTCTTGCCGTCCACCTCACGCTTGATGATCTCGGGACGCGAGACGCTGAACTCGTAGCCCTCGCGGCGCAGGGTCTCGATCAGGACCGCGATCTGGAGCTCGCCGCGGCCGGCCACGACGAAGCTGTCGGTGGTCCCGGCCGGATCGACCTGGATCGAGACGTTGCTCAGCGCCTCACGCTCCAGTCGGTCGCCGATCTGGCGGCTGGTCAGGAAGCGACCCTCCAGGCCCGAGAAGGGCGAGGTGTTGATCGAGAAGTGGACGCGGATCGTGGGGGGATCGATGCTGATCCGGGGCAGCGGATCCAGGTGGTCGAGCGCACAGATCGTGTCGCCGATCTCGATCGAGTCTACGCCAGCGATCACGGCGAGTTCGCCGGCCCCGGCCGATTCGAGCTCGATACGCTCGAGGCCCCGGGCGCCGAGCAGCTTGGTCACGCGGAAGACCTCCTTGTCGCCCTTGGCCCCGATCCGGGCGACCTGCTGGCCCCGCGTCAGGCGTCCGCGCTCGACCCGGCCGATCACGAGCCGTCCGATGTACTCGTCATAGCCCAAGGTCACGGCCTGGAACTGGAGCGGTCCATCCAGATCGACCCGGGGCGCGGGAGCGTATTTGATCAGCGTCTCCAGCAGGGGTCTCAGGTCCTTGCGCTCCGCTTCGAGCTCGAGCGATGCCACGCCCTGCTTGCCCGAGCAGTAGACCACGGGGAAGTCGAGCTGCTGGTCGGTGGCGCCGAGCTCGACCAGCAGATCGAAGACCTCGTCCACCACTTCTTCGGCTCGATGCTCGGGCCGGTCGATCTTGTTGACCAGCAGAATCACATGGAGACCGTGAGACAGGGCCTTGCCCACCACGAAGCGGGTCTGGGGCATGACGCCTTCGACCGCGTCCACGAGCAGCAGTACGCTGTCGACCATGCCGAGCACACGCTCGACCTCGCCGCCGAAGTCGGCGTGACCCGGCGTGTCCACCAAATGGATGCGGACCCCTTCGAACTCAATGGACGTGTCCTTCGAGAGGATCGTGATGCCGCGCTCGCGCTCGATGTCACCGCTGTCCAGCACGCGGTCCACAATGGCCTGGCCTTCCCGGAACACACCCGTCTGGCGCAGTAGACCGTCCACCAGGGTGGTCTTGCCATGATCGACGTGGGCGATGATCGCCACGTTCCGGACGTCCTTGCGAAACTCGTTCATCGGGCGCGCAGAATAGCGAAAATGGGACGTTGGTGAGGTAGGTTGACGGCGTGAAAAGACCCTGGAGCCCGGGACAGCTGCTGTTTGCCGGTTTCGAGGGAGCCGAAGTCCCCGAGGACCTGGCGACCCTGATCGCGGCCGGACGCATCGGAGGCGTGGTGCTCTTCTCGCGCAACATCGTTTCGCCCCCGGCCGTCCGGCGGCTGGTGGCCCACCTCCACGCGCTGGCTCCCACCGATCTGCCCCTCACGGTGGCCATCGATCAGGAGGGCGGGCGCGTCCAGCGCCTGCGCAAGCCCTGGACCGAGTGGCCCCCGATGCGCGACGTGGGCGATCGCGACGACCCGAAGCAGACCGAGGCGCTGGGTGCGGCGCTGGCCCAGGAACTGGCCGACCTGGGCATCGATCTCGACTTCGCGCCCGTGGTCGACGTCGACACGAATCCCGACAACCCGATCATCGGCGATCGCTCGTTTGCCCAGACTCCCGATGTCGTCTCGCGCCATGCGATCGCCCTGATCGCAGGCCTTCAGAACGGCGGCGTGGCGGCCTGTGCCAAGCACTTCCCGGGACACGGCGACACCCAGCTGGACAGCCACCTGGGCCTGCCCCGGGTCGATCACGACCTCGAACGACTGCAGCGTGTCGAGCTGCCACCGTTCCGGGCCGCCGCCGAGGCCGGGGTCGCCAGCATGATGACGGCCCACGTGGTGATGAGCGCCCTCGACGCCGAGCGGCCCGCGACGCTCGCTCCGGCGGCACTTTCGCTGTTGCGCCAAGAGATCGGTTACGACGGCCTCGTCTTCAGCGACGACCTGGAGATGGCGGCCATCGCCGACCGCGTGGGTGGCGCCGACGCAACGCGGCAGGCCCTCGAAGCGGGCTGCGACGCCTTGCTCGTCTGCTCACGCAGCGACCTGCGTGACGAAGTGCTGGCCGCGCTCGAAGCGTTGCCCGAATCGCTCGTCGCCGAGCCGCGACGGCGCCTCGAAACCTTCAAGCAGAGCTACGCCGGCGGGCGCAACGCAGACGGCAGCGACCCGCCCTACCGCCAACACGCGATGCTGGCGGACCGCCTCCGCCGCACGCCCGCCTAGGGCCCGTAGTCGAAGTAGAGATCGTCGAAGTAGACGTCGGCCAGCGCGCTTCCGCCGGCCGGCATGTTGTCCCAACGCGCCTCAAACAGCAGACGGATGCTGTCGTAGCCTTCCGGCACGGTGCCCCACAGCTTCTGGAAATCGGCGCGCACCGGCATTTCGAAGTGGACCCACGTTCCCATCTCCGGCTTCGACCGCTTCTCGACGAACAGGAGCTTCGCGTTCAGCAGGACGAACGGAGGCTCGGTGATTCCCGCCAGGTAGTACCGCAGCTGATAGTTCTTGAGTTGCTGCCGCGGGTTCTTGGGTGACACGATCTCCGGAGTGCGCGGGTCGTTCCAGACGATCACCACAATCTGGAGATAGAGATCGGTCTGATCGTCACTCTTCTCGAATTCATCGACCCGATACCAGCCGCCGATGCGTTCGGGAAAGCGCGCGGGGCGCGGCTCCTGAACGATCCCGGCGACCAAGGCGCGACGAGTTGGCTCGTCCGCCAACTGCTCGATGTGGATCCGTGCGGAACGACGACCGCTACGCGCCACCTGGTCGCTCACCTCGAAATTGATCCAGTAGGGACTCGCGTCCATGTAACGCCAACCGGCGCGATCCATCTCGAAGCCGGGATTCACCAGCTGGTTGCCGCCGTCGTAGTCGTCGTATCCCGGGGCGAGAATTCGCGCACAACCTACGATTGCGAGGCAGAGGAAGATGAACCCGGTTTTCAATCGATGCATGGGCCGAGTCTAACCCGGAGTGCGCTCGCCCACAGTGCCCGCAGCGGGCGTCGGAAAGATGAAAGGCTCGTCCCGCCCATCGCGCCAATGCGTGTCGGTCTTCACTTTCGGCTCGAGCCGTGCTGATTTAGGGTCGAGCTTCAGGCTCAGCACCGCCACCACCACGCCTTCAAAATCGGGATGCAGCGCCAGCAGCGCCTCCGCCAGCTCGTCGCTCGACTGAAGATCACCCAACGTGCGGCGCAGCTCACGAAACCGGTCCACGACCCGCTTCTCTTCGTCGTCATAGGCCATGAAGTCGAGCATCCGCTGGCTTCCGTCACTGGAGACCTCGTAGACGCGAACCGTCTTCATCGGGCCTGGCACGCAGTACATGGCGAAGCCCATCAGCTTCCAGGGATCGACGTCGTAGGCGCGCACCAGTCCATATTGGATGAGCGGCCAGATCGCGAAGAGAATCAGGAAGAGGCTCAACGCGCGGCGCTTCATATGTCGCTTCCGTTCTTGAGCAGGAACCGTCCCGGCGCACCCAGCAGCGCCAGGATCAGCCAGAGATAGGCCATCAGGAAGACGGGCATCAATTTGCGTTGCCATTCACCCGGCACGAAGAGCACTATCAGCTGGGAATAGAGAAACGCGAACATGAACTCGCGGGGCGGGAGCTGGATCGTATATACCAGTAAGATGGCGACGAAGACTGAAGGCAGGCGGGTGCGCCGAAACAGGAGGCCGATCGCCAGCGCGATCTCGCCTACCCACACGGAATTCGACACCGTCCAGAAAAGGACGGAGTCGATCCGGTAGGGTCCACTACCCACCAGGTAGCGTGGGTAGCTCCGCACCCGTTCGATCTCTTCTGCCGGGATCATCCAACCGAAGAGGTCGGCCCAGCGTTCGACACCGTGGCCGATCATCCAGGTCAGGAACTCACCACGGAAGTACATCCCGTGCAGCACCTTCTGGAGCCCAGCGTAGAAGAAGATCAGGATCACGATCCAACGGATGCCCTGGATCAGGAGCGCATCGTCTTCGGAGTCCTCGGGATCCAGGACAACGAACAAGAGCAACAGCAGGCACACCAACAGGGTGTGGTTGGCCGTCGCGGGAAGCGTCCAGTAGACGGCGGCCAACGTGAAGGGAGCGGCGACGACACACGCGAGTCGGGCATGACGAGTGAAGGAGGCTGCCAGACAGGCCGTCAACATGATCGCCATCACGAGCGCGAACACCGGCGCAAACGTATACGGATCGGGCAACGGCCGCAGCGCCCACGCCCAGCCCTGGGTCGCCCAATGCGCCAACACCAACGTGCGACAGGCGCGCAGATCCGGTGCCGACCGGACACCTTCCGGATTGGCGGTCCAATCCAGCGCGTTCACCCTCATTCCGTCAGCCTAGCAGGTTGAATCGCTAGACTGGACAGGGCAAAACGGTTCAGTCCTCGTCGACGCCGGCGTCTGCCGCGTCAAAAAAAATCAACGTGGCCGCGAGTCGGATGCAGGCCGTCGAGCCAGCGGGCCTTCGGATCGAAGCGCGCGATGCAGGTCTCTCGACCCGTTCCGGCTGCCGCGCCAGAAGGAACTCCAGGACGAAGAGATCCTTCCCGAACAACTCGGTCACACCCTTCACGAGAATCTTGCGCGCCGTCGTCGACATGGAGGGCCCGCGGACCGTTCGGCAGCGGCCCGACACCTGCCGATCGGCAGCCTTGAAGGGCGGGGGCCAGCGGAAGCAACAAGTGCAGAAGGCACGTCCGTCCTGACCGGCCGCCCGGAAATGAAGGACCGTCTCGCGGTACTTGGGCTGGATCCCGGGGACCCATCGATCCGCTGGTCGACGAAGGAGTGGTTGAGCCGGAACGGCAGCATCGCGGAGACGGCCAGCATGGCCTCACAGTCGGCGCTGGGAAGCCTCTGAGGCTGTGGAATCCGCTCGAGTCGAGACCTCGGACGAGCCCGATGCTTCGTCCAAGCCGTCGAAAAAGAAAGGCTTCTGGATCCAGCCAGCCGCGCCCGGCGGGAACTCCGGATGAGCCTTCCGGCGAGCATCGCGCCGCGGGGTAAAGCCCGGCCGGACAAACCCACCAACCTGCTAGTTTCGGCCACCACACTGGTCATGGCACGCGAAATCCTCGATCTCGTCCTGGTCCTTCTCGCCGTTGCGTCGGCAACGACGTGCATCGCGGCGCATTATCGGGACCGACAGCGGCTCTTCTGGATCACCAAGCCCCTGACCCTGGTCTTCGTCCTGTTGCTGGCCACGCGCCCGTCGCTGGGCACCAGCGGCATCTACCAGGGCCTGTTGGTGACCGGACTCGTCTTCTCACTGGCCGGCGACGTGTTCCTGATGCTGCCCTCGGACCGATTCGTCGCCGGGCTCGCGAGCTTTTTCGTCGGTCATGTCTTCTACGTCGCCGCCTTCGCAGCCGATGCGGGGCCGGCGTCCGCGTTCGTCCGTGAACCACTGCTGCTGCTGGCAATGCTGGCCGCGAGCGCTGGGCTATACGCTCATCTGTGGTCGGGTCTTGGCGACATGAAGCTGCCAGTCGCCGTCTACGGGGTCGGAATCGCCGCCATGGCTTGGCAGGCGACGGCTCGTTGGAACGAGATGGGACAGCTCGGCGCACTGCTCGCCTGTAGCGGCGCCCTGCTCTTCGTGGTTTCCGATTCCGTGTTGGCCGTGAACCGCTTCCGGCGCTCCTTCGGCGCTGCCGAGGCCGTGGTGCTCGGCACGTATTA
>SMUZ01011680.1_pt1 | contig 12499 bp, 12 predicted proteins | sample 2456421 | NCBI WGS metagenome assembly SMUZ01 (sample SAMN11095932, study PRJNA526329) | marine sediment metagenome | biome: Marine sediment; feature: Surficial sediment; material: Deep marine sediment; isolation source: Hadal surficial sediment | place: Pacific Ocean | collected 2014-11 | depth... | reverse complement strand
GTTTCGTTTGTTTTACGCTTTTCCCGTTGGCGATGATTCCATTTCGCTCGTTTGCGGCTTGCCCGTTCGAGTGCCAGGGAGTTTTGCTCGATATGTTTCAACATGAGTCGTTCCGACTCGCTGAACGGCGGCGTGTCGATCACGCTCACCTGTCGTTCGGGCACTAACTCGGCGTTCGCGCAAGGGAACTGCGAATAGAGCACGGCGCTGGTTTCGTCGATGCATCGATAGATGGCCCCAGCGGCCGGAGTACAGCCGTACATGAGGAGTGCCAGGAGTAGCCAACGGTTTACCCGGATCATGCGATGCGCCTGACTGTTGGAATGAGTCCCGACGAGTCTCCAGTTTTCGTTGCTGGTGGTCTGTGCGACGGTCAAGTACGTTTAGGTGAGAAATTTGCCAGGGTGAGTCGTCGACGGCGCAACGCGTGTGTCGTGACTGCGCGTCCGCCGCCAGTTCTTACTTCGACAGGAAGGCGGTTACCTCTATTGGGACGCTAACCAGTCGTCGTCCGAGCCTTCGATGATGTCTGCAAACATGAAGGTCGAGAGGTACCTCTCAGCGGTGTCAGGCAACATGGCGAGTATCACACTGCCTGCGTCTGCGTTCTTCGCCACCTCCAGCCCCGCTGCCAGTGTGGCACCCGACGATATGCCACAGAAGATCCCTTCGTTCTGAGCGAGTGCCAGGGCGGTATCTTTGGCAACATCCTGGTTGACGGTAACAATCTCGTCGGCGACGTCGGCGTTGAGTACCGAGGGGACGAAATCCGGGGTCCAGCCCTGGATCATATGTGGTTGCCAGTCATTGCCTGCCAGCATCGACGCTTGCTCAGGCTCGGCGACAATGATTTTGATGTCGGGACGAGCGAACTTCAGGATTTCGCCAGCGCCGGTGAGCGTGCCTCCGGTACCCCAACCGGTTACCCAGTAGTCGAGCCGATCTCCCGCGAAATCGCGCAGGATCTCGGGACCGGTGGTGTTGCGGTGGTAATCTGGATTCGCCGGGTTGTCGAACTGCTGGGCAAGAAACCAGCCGTGCTGCTCCGCGAGTTCCTCGGCCCGCTTCACCATGCCGGTGCCGCGCTCTGCTGCTGGCGTGAGGATTACCTTACCACCGAGGGCGCGCATGATCTTACGTCGTTCGATGGAGAATGAATCTGCCATGGTGGCGACGAAGGGATGCCCGGTGGCAGCACAAACCATGGCGAGCGCGATGCCGGTGTTCCCTGAAGTCGCTTCCACGACGGTCTGACCTGGCTTCAATGCACCCGAGTCGGTCGCGTCTTTGATGATCGCGTAGGCGAGGCGGTCTTTGACTGAGGCAAGGGGGTTAAATGCTTCCACCTTGACATAGAGATCAACGTGGTCGGGGCCCGTGCGGTTCAACTTGACGATTGGAGTGTCACCAATGGTCTGTAAGATGTTGTCGTAAATCACGTTGTCGCTCCTTCTGTTTTTTTTGAATCCCTGGAAGCAAGCTCTTATACACAGGTCGATCAACTGTACAGCAGGAGGCGTTGGCGAAGAAGTAGTGGTTAGTCGGGTAATCGTAGAAAACCTGCGGACCCTATCAATCTAGTTGGGGTCGTGCAGGCTGGGACAGAAAGAGAGGTCAGAGTTTCCAGCGCAAGCTGAGCGCAATCTGGGTTCGGTCGTACTCGGTGCGTGGATCCGACGATTCCACCAGACTTTTCACTGCCTCGAGATTGATGGCAAAGTGTTTCGAAACGCGCAATTCAGCTTCGAGAATCCCATGTGATGTGTCGAGTGTCTTGTCCCCCGCCGTCGCGAGATTGAAGACGAACGCATTCGGGAAGTCGTAGATCCGATGCGTGAAGGAGGCTCGTGCGTTGAAACGCTTGTAACGCATACTGGCGTATACACGACCACTATGCCGGTTATAGTCGTCGTAACCTTCGAAGAGGTCGGTTCGCTGGGTGTAGCGGTAGTCGAGACCCAGGGTCAGCCGTTGTAGCAGGCGTTGCCTGAAAGTGACGCCATAGTTCTGATACTGATATTCGAGATCGTCGTTGCTGGTGAACCGTATGCCAGCGGAATTCCTGGCAGAGCGCTCGGCGTACGTGCGTTGATAGCGATCATAGCTCGCGCGAATAAAGGTGTTTTGCCAAGGTTTGTAGGAAAGGTGTACACCGAGCAGATATTGATTATGGCTGAGGTCCAGGTAGTCGAGAGTCTCATCGTAGTTATTGATGAAGGCGTTGAAACGAAAGCCGATACCCACAGGGCCAATCTTGCGGTTGTAGTATGCCTTCGGGCCGAAGTGGGTATAGCTGAAACGGTCCGAAACGTCCTCGGCACCGGCGAACTGGTCCTGGCCATCGTCGCGGTCGTAGGCTGTTTCATTGAAACGGGCAACCACGAAATGACTGCGCCAGTAGACTGAACCCCAACGGCCTTCGCGATCAGCTACCCCGCCGATCGAAACCTCGTGATGCTGTTCGTTGGCATTGGAGTGGGCGGAGTCTGAGTACATTTTGCCGTCGAAACCATACTTCAGTGCAAAATAACTATCGTCGTGAGTACCCCAGCGTAATTCGGTACTCGCCTCGATTGGCATGAAGCTCCCGGATTGTATTGTTGGATCCACTGACGGTGCGTTGGGGTCGGCCTGGTCAACATACGAGGATGCGGGCGATCGATATATGTTGCTGTCCTGAGCAAAGCCCGAACTGAACGAGAACCTCAGCAAGTCAAACAGTGACGGCCCGTCGCTCAAAGCGACGCGGCGACGTTTTGGCCTGTTTGGTTTCTCCAGTGTCGCGATGGCTTTTTTTGCCAAACGCTTGAGCTGTTGGGAACTCCCCGGATGTGAAAGCGCCTGGGAAAACCAGATCCCTGCGCTTTTTGTTTCACCGTCTTTGCGAGCGACCAGTCCAAGGTTGTAGTAGCTCAGCGGTGCCAGCTTGGCGTCGCTGCTCGCCGCCACGAATGCCTGTTCTGCGCGGACGAGCTGATGTAACCGGTAGTGAGCCACTCCCAGGTTGTACAGCAGCACCGGGGTTGAGAAACCAGCTTCTTGAGATTCGCGATAGGCCTCAATGGCAGAGGTGTAATCGCCAGCTCGAAATGCGGCTTTACCTTGCTCGAACAGCGCCATTCCATGCAAGGCATGGAGCTCACCGGTGGTATTGAGCTCAGTGTCTGCCTGAGCTGGCGCATAAAGTGTCACGCACAGAAAGAAAACTCCCGCCGTACAGAGACGGCGGGAGAAGTTGGCTTTTGTCGAGTTTTTCAACTCAGTCATTTTTGTCATCCGTTTCGTCTTAGTTAGTCCCGGAGTCGTCTTCTTCCTCTTCAGAGGAAGCCTCGTCGTCCTCGATGGTTTCCTCGTCAGCTTCCTCGTCGACTTCGTCGTCAGTTTCTTCGTCGACTTCGTCGTTAGCTTCCTCGTCGACTTCGTCGTCAGCTCCGTCATCGCCCATCTCATCGGTATCTTCTTCGTGCTCTTCCTCTTCACGGCCGTCGTCACGAACGTCGTGCTCGTCCATCTCGTCGGATGCATCGTGTTCGGCATCGTCGAGGTCATTCATGTCGTCGTTTATGTCGTCTAGTTCCTCGTCGTGGGGGCCGTCGTATTCATCGTCGCCGCCTTCATGAACGGCGTCGTCTAAGCCATCTTCATGGTCGCCGTGTTCTTCGTCGCGGCCGGCTTCATGCTCGTCGTCGTCGCTGTCGTCATCGTCGTCCAGCGCGCCGATATTCAATACAAACGCATCGATGGTATCGGGACCTTCGATGACGTCCATCGTGATCTCGAGCTCATCATCCGAATCCTCATCGGCGATAGCGGGACCTGCGAGCGCGAACGCGATGAGTGCCGGAAATATCGAAAAGAACTTGTTGTTAACCTTCATAATTGCTACTCCAGGGGTCGAACGTTAGCCCGACTTCAGATTACGGTTACCTTCAGCTGAAACGTTTTTGTTCCACTTGGATGCTCGAGCCGGGCGATGATCGTCTCGTCTAAGAGGTCATGGCCCACCAGGGGGAGCCGTAACACGTTCTTGCCTCGTTCGAGATCGGTCGTCCAGCTGAGCTCCGTACGTCCGCTGTATCCCAGAAGCTCGATGCCTTGGGGGAGCTGTAGTGAAATCCGAGCGCCACGTAGTGTGTCTTCACTGGTGAATACCAGTGCCACCGACTTGACCTCATCCAGGGCAAGGGTGACTTCGGGAAACTCGGAAGATGAAGTAGCGTAGGGTTGTTGTATTAACAACGCTGCCATAAACAGGACCGCGAAGACCGCAGCAACTGCGCCGCCAAAGCGAAGCGGCCAGGCTTTGGTCAGGGTATCGGTTCTGCGTGTGGACCGTTCGGTGGCGCGATCGATAGCCTGCTTGAAGAAGTCTTCGTTTGGACCTTCGATTGGCAGCCCAGCGAGCGCAGCACGTAAGCTACGCTCCCGATTGACGACATCGTTACAGCCTGAACAGCCCTTGACGTGCTGCAGCACGGCTGCGGCTAAAACCTGGTCGGACGTTCCGTCCAGGTAGTCGTCAAGAATGTCGGGTAGCTGATCACAACGCATCACTTTTTACCTCATCTACAGAACTACACGTCGATGCGCCGGAAAAGGTTCCATCTTTTTCTAGAATTTCCCGTAATCTCCCCCGTGCACGGTGCAGGCGGGATTTGAGCGTGCCGAGGGATATTCCCGTAAGTTCTTGAATTTCCTTGAGTTTGTACCCTTCGGCGTCGTGCAACAGCACGACGATGCGATGTTCTTCGCTCAGTCGTGCGAGGGCTGCAGTGAGCCGCCGGTTGGTCTGGTGCTGCTCAGTACTCGACTCTGGCTCGGCGCCGTTTGCGACATCCACGTGATCTTCTACATCGGCAGAGGTATCGATAGCCTTGATTGGCTGGCGTCCATAACGCCGCTTATCGTCGATGAACTGGTTGAAGAGCACTCTCCCAAGCCACGGGGAGATTTCTCGAATGCTGGTGAGTTCGTCGCGGCGTCCGTAGAGCTTGAGCAATACGTCCTGGACGAGATCCTGGGCGTCGTCCACATTCGACGTCAGCCGATAGGCAAGTCGATATAGCTTATCCAGGTAGGGATTGATTAGTGCAGCGAAAGCATCCTTCGACTGGCTTGTCATTTTCCGCGTCTTTGCCGAGCATCTGCGATCAATAAAGTGTCGCTTACCCTGGAGAAGTGACAATCAACCAGCGCGCAATTTGACGGTTGCGCGTTTCCAGAATGCGAACCAGCGCACGCTGGGTGGTGGATAGCTTCAGCGTGCGTAACGGTTCAACGGAATGTGGGTGTCGGCGTGGTTTTTCAGGACGTTGATAAAATCAGCCAGTTTTGTTGGTTTGGAAATCACGTACCCCTGAATCAAGTCGCAGCCCATTTTCCTCAGTTCAGTCATCTGGGCGTTTGTCTCTATGCCTTCGGCAACCACTTTCAGGGACAACGACTGGGCGATCTCGATGATCTTAGCGATCAGGGATCGTGTTTGCCTGGACGTAAACATTTCGTCCAGCAGCGACTTGTCAATCTTGAGAACGTCCAGCGGCCAGGTGCGCAGCATATTCAGTGAAGAAACACCGGTTCCGAAATCGTCCAGTGCAATGGTTATGACGGCGCTGCGCAGAATGGCCAGTTCCTTGCCGACGAGTTTGGCGTCATTGAGGAATGACGATTCGGTAATCTCGACTTCGAAGCTTTTTGGTTCGCCCCCTGATTCGGCGATGTGTTCCACCAATTCCACCGCGAAGCCTTCGTTTGTCAACAATCGGGAAGAAAGGTTGATAGCGACCCGAGACAACGGTACGCCGGCAGCGGCACATTCCTCGATACATGTGACGGCGTGACGGATCAACACATCGGTGAAGTCGTGAATGAGTCCGGTTTCTTCTGCGATCGGGATGAAATCATCAGGCATCCACTGACTCCCGCGCCAACGCAATAACGCTTCAGCACATTCGATCAACTCGGTTTTCAGATTTACGATGGGCTGAAAGCATAAGTAGAGTTCGTCCCCATGCAGAGCGTGGCGTAGCTGTGATTCAATCTGCACTCGTCGTTCCGTTCGTTTGTTCAGGGTGTCGTCGAAGAAAGCGAATGCGCTCCCGACACGTTCCTTAGCTTTATACATTGCGGTATCGGCCCGCATGAGCAGGCTGCGGGTATCTGTGCCGTCTTTTGGGAATATCGACACCCCGATTGATGCGTCCACCGTATGTTCTATTCTGTTGATCGTTATCGGCCGGCTTACCTCTTCCATAATTCGTTTGCAGATCAGCACGAGTTCCGACTCGTCTTCGTATTGGTCGACCAAAATTCCAAACTCGTCGCCGCCCAGGCGGGCAATGCTGTCGGTTTCTCGCGTGTTTGCTTCGAGGCGGGACGCAACGATGGAGAGCAGTTGATCACCCACCTTGTGACCTTGGGTATCGTTAACCTGTTTGAAGCGATCGAGGTCTGTGAATAGAACAGCACACCGGCCGTTCCGCCTCTGAGCGCTCTGCAACGCCCGATGTAATCGATCCGTAAAAGCCTGGCGATTAAGCAGGCCGGTTAATGCGTCGTAGCTGGCTTGGCGGAAAAGTGTTCGTTCGCGGTTTGAATTGGTCAGGGCAACGGAAAGGCGGTCCGTCAGAGCGGATATGGTATTGCTGGCTGACTCGTCGAGCTGTTCGTCTCCTCTCTTGAGAAATAGACCTTTGCGTTGACCTTCGGTGTGGATGTCGTGGCAATAGCTCAGCGATCGGTTCAACTGATTCGCTAGCGCTTTGGTGATCTCCTGAGGATCGTCCTCGTTAGACAAGGCGTTGCTCAGGTCGACGGGATGCTCTTGGGCTCCGTCCTCGTCAGTGAAATACAGTTGACCGAGTAGTGGCGTTTTCTTCCAGAGAAACACGTAAGAATCGAAGTCGTGGATTTCATTTGTGGATGCCAGCGCGTGCTTCACCACCTCTGCGATGGCGGCTCCAGAGAGGATCAGTCGATCCACCTCGGAGAGTGATGTCATGGTTTTGAACGAGACGTTCAGGTGCGCCGTCATCTTGTTGAAAGCCGCCCCGATCTGCTGGAATTCTTCGTTTGCACGAATATCCACCCTGTGCGCGAAGTCGCCCTGTTGAACGCGAAGGGTTGCATGCTCTATTGTGCGGAGCAATTGCCGCCGATGGCGGATTGTGCGGACCATCGTCCAGCAGAAAAGCCCGCCGACCCCGGAAAGCGCAAACATCATGACCTGGGTGAAGAGGGTCGGGTTTGCGAGATAGCTTGTGGAGCCTGTCATCACAACTGCCAGCGGTGCTATGACAAGGCATAGGACGCACAAGGCAATCATGCTCTTGCTGGTGAACGAAGAGAACGAATTCGGTGGCATCTTGAAATTTCTTCGGCTGCTCCGCAAGATTAACGATAGGTCCTGGCACACGGTAACCATGTGAACTGGGTCACAGACCGACCATGGGGTAGTGCAGTGTGTGAGTACTGTCGACGGTTGGCCTCAAAAGGTCCGTTTCTGGCTGCGGGGATGTGGCCGAGGGTTACGACTCCCTTTTAGCTGTGGCCGGTTATGGGTATTGTGTCGGTAAGGTTACTGGGGAACCAACATGAAGCGACGCAGTTTTCTGAATACGACTCTGGGTGCGGTAGCGACGAGTCTCTATCCATTCTCGAATCTTCTTGCCAGCCCGAACGCGTGGAAGAACGTCACAACGGCGCTTCCGTATCTCACTGACAACTTTGCTCCCGTCACCGAAGAGGTGACTGCGACGGCGCTCGAGACGCGTGGCCGCATACCGGCTGAACTCAACGGGCGTTATCTGCGTAACGGCCCGAATCCGATGGCACCAGTGGACATGGCGAAACACCACTGGTTCGTGGGTGACGGCATGGTTCACGGCGTGCGCCTGGGTGAAGGCAAAGCTATGTGGTATCGCAATCGCTGGGTACGCAGCGAAGCCATGGTAAAAGCGCTGGGTGAAGATCCGGCCGGCCGCGTCTTCGCAGGAAGCAATAACACTCACGTCATCGGGCACGCGGGGCGCACCTTCGCAATCGTCGAGTCTGGCGCCCCACCTATAGAGCTCGGTTATGAACTCGATACCGTTGGCGTCAACAACTTTTTCGGTACGCTCACCGACATGGGCTTCACCGCGCACCCGAAAGTCGACCCGGATACCGGTGATCTGCATGCGATGTGTTACAGCTGGCCGGCCTGGGGGGATCATCTGAAGTATGTGCACGTCGGCAGAGACGGGCGTGTGAAGAAAACCGTGGAGGTGCCAGTGCCGGGCATGCCCATGGTGCACGATATGAGTCTCACTGAGAACTATGTGGTGGTCTATGACCTGCCCGTGACGATAGACGGCGGCCTTTTGCAACGTGGGATGCGTTTTCCTTTTGGCTGGAATTCCGACTACCAGCCCCGGGTTGGCCTCCTTCCCCGCAATGGTAGTGGCAGCGACGTCATCTGGTGCGAGGTTGAGCCCTGCTACGTCTTCCACCCGATGAACGCTTATGAGGATGCTGCGGGTAAGGTAGTGCTGGATGTTGTTCGTTACGAGCGGATGTTCCTGACCGATAATCACGGTCCTTTCGGCGATAGCCTCGCGACCCTGGATCGTTGGACGGTTGATCCCAAGACGCGCAAGGTCACGACCGAACGAGTCGACGACCGTGGTCAGGAATTTCCCCGTTGCAGTCCGATCTTGAACAGCAAGCCATATCGTTACGGTTACTCCGTGGCGATCGAAGGCAGCTCTTTCCCGACGATCCTCAAACACGACATGCAAACCGGGGAAACGTCGGAGTTTGCCTTAGGAGCAGGCCGACATAGCGGTGAGCCGTATTTCGTACCGCGCGAAGGCGGGGAGGCTGAGGACGACGGTTTCCTGATGAGCTTCATCTACGACGCCGGGAGAGACGCGAGCGAACTGTTGATACTGGATGCCAGGGATTTATCCGAGCCGCCAATCGCCCAGGTGCTGCTGCCCGCGCGAGTACCCTTTGGATTTCACGGGAGTTGGGTGCCTGACGGCAGCGACGGCCCAAGCGTATAGCTTCGGCCTAGTTTGAAGGACGGTGGCCATGCGATTTGTTAGATACGCGGGGCTGTTTGTCGTGTTTGCCTGGTTCATGTTGGGGGGCATGGGGCACTTTCTGAACACCGAATTTTTTGTCCAGATCATGCCGCCGTATATTCCCTACTTCCTGCACAAACCGCTGGTGTTTTTTAGTGGCGTATTTGAAGTGCTGTTTGCCATGGGCGTGCTCATCCCGTTTTTCAGGAAATGGGTCGGCTACCTGCTCATCGCGCTAACCGTTGCCGTTACGCCCGCAAACGTTCACATGTGGCTCAACGCTGAGATTTTTAGCATGGACGAGAACGCGCTGTTGCTTCGGCTGATGTTTCAGGTGGTGCTTGTCGCGATCATCTGGTGGAGTACGCGAATGCCTTCCAGGGATTCTCAAGTACCGCAGCCCGCGTAAACATTACCTTGACCGCCCCTTTTGCGGCGCCAGAACATTCGACAAACCCACGGGAGAGATAAATGTCGTTTCGTCATGCCTGCTTCGTGTCACTGTTTGCGTTGCTGGCATCTTGTGCGGAGTTGCCAGGATCACGGGCAGAGCCTTTTGATGTTCTGATCACTTCAGGCACGGTATACGACGGCAGTGGTGGAGCGCCGTATGTTGCCGACATCGCAATCCGGGACGAGCGGATTGTCGCGATCGCCAAAACCATTGATGGCACTGCGGTACTGCGCATTGATGCGAGCGGTCTGGCGGTGGCTCCAGGCTTCATCAACATGTTGAGTTGGGCGCCTGCATCGTTGATCGAGGACGGGCGAAGTCAGGGTGATATCCGCCAGGGAGTCACTTTGGAAGTGTTTGGCGAGGGTCGGTCGTACGGGCCTTTGAACGAAACGATGAAAGCGGCCATGAAAGCCCAACAGGTGGGGATAAAATTCGACATCTCCTGGACGACACTGGGCGAATACCTCGAGTATTTGGTAAACAGGGGAATTTCCCCGAACGTGGCCTCGTTTGTCGGCGCGACAACGTTGCGCGTTCACGAGATTGGCTTTGTGGATCGTCCTCCTACACTAGGCGAACTATCTGCCATGCGGGAACTCACTCATCAGGCCATGCAAGAGGGTGCATTGGGCCTTGGGTCTTCGCTTATTTATGCCCCGGCGTTTTATGCCCGAACCGAGGAGCTCATTGCGTTAGCCGAGGTTGTTGGGGAGTACGGAGGCATGTACATATCCCATATGCGCAGCGAAGGTAACCGTTTGTTGGGGTCCATCGACGAGTTGATTCGGATCGCGCGGGAAGGCGAGGTTGCAGCGGAAATCTATCACCTGAAGATGAGCGGCAAGAATAACTGGTCGAAGTATGACGACGTGGTTGCCAAGGTGGAGCAAGCGCGAGCGGAAGGTATCGCAATCAGTGCTGACATGTATACGTACACGGCTGCATCCACCGGCTTGGATGCGGCCATGCCACCCTGGGTGCAGGAAGGTGGCTATGCCGCCTGGGTAGAACGTCTCCAGGATCCGGTGATTCGACCCAAGGTCGCTCATGCGATGTCTAACCCCAATGATGAGTGGGAAAACCTCCTGCGTGCTGCGGGGCCTGATAACATGTTGCTGGTAGGCTTTCGCAATAAAAGTCTACGTAAATACATCGGTAGCACGTTGGCGGAAGTGGCAAGCCTGAGGGGTACATCGGCAATAGAAACCGCCATGGATCTGGTGATTGAAGATGGTAGTCGAGTGCAGGTGGTGTACTTCCTGATGTCGGAAGAAAATGTGCGCAAACAGGTTGCACTCCCCTGGGTCAGTTTCGCTTCCGATGCAGCGTCCATGGCAACCGAAGGCGTGTTTCTCGAACAGAGCACCCACCCTCGGGCGTATGGCAACTTCGTTCGGGTACTGGGTCGCTATGTTCGTGACGAGAAAGTTCTTCCGTTACAGATGGCGATCTACAAGCTCACTAAACTTCCGGCATCCAATCTGAAGCTCAGGCATCGTGGTGAGCTCATTCCGGGTTTTTTTGCAGATGTGGTCATCTTCGATCCATCAACAGTGCAGGATCACGCGACCTATGACGACCCGCATCGGTACGCCACGGGTGTGGTGCATGTGTTTGTCAATGGCGAACAAGTGCTGCGCGACGGCGAACATACCGGCGCACTACCGGGTCAAGTGGTGCGAGGCCCTGGCTGGGTGGGTTGGCGCTAATCCGCTCGAACGGTTTCCATCTATCATGAAAAACGGTTTTCTTCGAGGTGAATGAGATGAGCGACGCAGATGTTAGTGAGCTCCTGGATCGCGCCCGAATTCAGGAGGTTCTAGCCGCCTATGCCACAGGGCTCGATGCGAAGGATTGGGTGTTGTGGCGCAGCGTCTTCACCGATGAAGTGATCTTCGATCTCAGCAGTTGGAATGGCCGCCCGCCACGGCCATTGGATACCGACCGGGTGGTCGCGAGTCAGGCCCGCTTGTGGGATGAGCTCATCGTGAGCCAACATTTCATGACCAACTTCCGCATCACGGTGGAAGGTGATAAAGCCCGAGCGCTTGCCCATATGCGTGCGGAACACTGGATCGATGTCACTTCGCCCGAGGGCGGTTCCGGCCGCTATACCATGTTTGGTTATTACGACGACAAACTTCTGCGCACCCCCGACGGTTGGAAGATAACTGAGATGCAGTTGAACGTAACTCGAACTGAAGGTGATCGCTGGGTACTCGAAGAAGCCGCCAATCGTGTGCGCAAGCGCAAAAACCGTGTGCGCGAGCGCGAGAAAAAGAAATAGCTGCTTTCCGGTAATGGGGGTTGTCTAGAAACGGACGCCGTTCACGAAATGGTGATGTAGCGCACGGCAGCGACATCGAATCCTTGGCAGGCTCTTAAGTTGGTCTGACTCAACTTGAGGACGTCAACTTGGAATCCCCCAGGAGTGCTCTGGCGCCATTACTGCTGGTTGTCGTGTTGTGCGGCTGCGCTGCAACCCCAACAGCGCCAAAGATGTCCGTTGCCTTTGTCACGGATCCCCCTAATGCGTCGCTGTACGCCACCTCGGGTATCGTCGGGCCTACGCCATTAACGCTTCATTATGACATTCCTGTGAACTTTACCTCCTGTGTGGAACTCGAAGGATTGCACGTGGTGTGGGCGAGCGGCGCCTGGCAGGCTATTGAACTGAGTGCGTGCCCAGGAGATGCACCCGAGCGTCAGTTCACAATAAGGCGCCCGGCAGTTCCCGGTCGCGACGTGGATCTCTGGTATGCCACGCGGATTACAGATCTCGGTCTGTTACCTGCTGACCAGGGCAACGGCCAAAACGCTGCGATTACCACGGTCGCAAGTAAACGTTAACACCCCTCAGCCCGGGTCGATCTCGAGAGAGAAAAATGCTGGCAACTCGATCTGAAGAATCGAGTGGCTGCGTATCATTGAAACCGTTGGCTTCTTATAATGGGGGTGCCTTTTTGGAGAGGTGGTT
>SMUZ01020415.1_pt1 | contig 12506 bp, 9 predicted proteins | sample 2456421 | NCBI WGS metagenome assembly SMUZ01 (sample SAMN11095932, study PRJNA526329) | marine sediment metagenome | biome: Marine sediment; feature: Surficial sediment; material: Deep marine sediment; isolation source: Hadal surficial sediment | place: Pacific Ocean | collected 2014-11 | depth 0-1... | reverse complement strand
CCCGACCTGGGCGGCACCGGCGATGCGTTTGTCCATGCTGATGCGGAACTCCACGCCCAGCTCTTCACCGATGGCCTGGGCCTCGCCCATCATGTTGCGCGCCAGCGCAACGGTGCCCGGGTCCGCGGTGATCACGTCCAGGGTGGTCAGGGTGAGGGCGCTGATCGGGTTGAAGCACAGGTTCCCCCACAGCTTCTTCCAGATATCGTCGCGGATGTTGTCGCGGATCGGCGCCTTGAGGCCGGCGTCGGTCAACGCCTCGCTGAGGCGCAGGCAGCGGCGCGAGATCGAGCCGTCGGGCTCGCCCAGGGTGAACTTGTCCCCATAGACGTGGCGGATCACGCCCGGCTCGACGATTTCCGTGGCCGGATACACGACGCAGCCGATGGCGCGTTCGGGGCCGATCAGGTCCCATTGCCGGCCGCCCGGATCGACGCTTTCCAGACGGTGGTCCTCGTGGGGGCCCGGGAGCTTATGGAAGTACCACCAGGGAATCCCGTTCATGGCCGTCACCACCGCGGTGTCCGGCCCGAGCAGGGGCGCCATGCGCCCGGCCACCTCGCAGGCCTGATGGGCCTTCAGGGTGACGATGACATAGTCCTGGGGACCGGCCTCGGCGGGATCGTCCGTACAGGTCGGATGGATGATCCGCTCGGCGCCGTCGATGCGCAGCCTGAGGCCCTTGGTTTTCATTGCCTCGAGGTGGGGGCCGCGGGCGATCAGCGTCACGCCGTATCCGGCCTCCGCCAGGTGCAGGCCCAAATACGCCCCGATGGCGCCGGCCCCGTAAATGCAGATCTTCATGCGAATACCCCCCGCTTTCGAACGATCAGGACGGAATACGCGTTCCCGGCCCTGTCCACGCCGGTTCTCCCCAGACCCCGATTTTTCCGGGTTTGGAGAGTGATGTTTTCACATTATCGGATCGGATTCAATAAGTACTTGAAAAACACTATTGAATTCTGTAAATTTACAATATATACAAATTATATCATTGAAGTCTTATAAAAAGAGGCGCCCATGGGCCGGGATACCATGCTGGGACACAAATTGCGCCGGCTGCGCCGCGAGCAGGGGCGGACCCAGGCGCAGATGGCCAGCGCCATCGGCATCTCCACCAGCTACCTGAACCTGATCGAGAACAACCGGCGGGCCGTCACCGTTCCCGTTCTGCTCAAGCTGGTACAGGCCTTTGACATCAACCTGCGCAGCTTTACCGAGGACGACGAGGCCCGCCTCGCCGGCGCCCTGGTCGAGGTCTTCAGCGATTCCCTCCTCGAGGAGCACTCCGTGAATGAAGCCGACCTGCGCGAGCTTGCGGCGCGCCTTCCCGACGCCGGACGCGCCGTGCTGGACCTGTACCGGGCGTACCGCAGCGCCCGGGACGACGCGCAGACCCTCGCCGAGCGCCTCTCGGACGGACGGGCCAGCGGGCTCGACGCCACCGCGCCCCCGTCCGAGGAGGTCACCGACTTCATCCAGGAGCGCACCAACCATTTCCCGGAACTGGAGGAAGCGGCCGAACGGCTGTGGCGGGAGGCCGGCCTCGACCACAGCAACCTCCATCGGGGCCTGGTCGATCATCTGGCGCAGATGTACGCCGTCGAGGTCGAGACCACGGCGGTCGAGGCGAGCCGGGGCGCGGTCCGGCGGTTCAATCCGGTGACCCGCAAGCTGCAATTGTCCGAGGTGCTGCCGGCGAACAGCCGCGACTTCCAACTGGCGCACCAGATCGGGCTGTTGTCCTGCGGCAAGATCCTCGACCGGCTGGTGGCCGGAACCAAGCTGTCGACGGCCGATGCGGAATCCCTGTGCCGGGTGGCGCTCGCCAACTACTTCGCCGGCGCCGTGGTCCTGCCGTATGTCCCCTTCCTCGAGGCGGCGCGCACGCTCCGTTACGACATCGAGCTGCTTGGGCAAAGGTTTTCCGCCGGTTTCGAGCAGGTCTGCCACCGCCTCACCACCCTGCACCGTCCGGGCGCCACGGGGGTGCCCTTCCACCTGCTCCGCGTCGATATCGCGGGCAACATCTCCAAGCGTTTCAGCGCCTCAGGGATTCACATCGCGCGCTTCGGCGGCGGCTGTCCGCTGTGGGCGGCGCACGCCGCCTTCCTCACCCCGGGCCGCATCCGCACACAGGTCTCGCGCATGCCCGACGGGGCGACCTATTTCTGCATCGCCCGCACGGTGACCAAGGGCGGCGGCGGCCACCACGTGCCGCCAAGCACCTATGCCGTGGAGGTCGGATGCGAGATCGGCCATGCGCGGGAGCTCGTCTATGCCGACGGGATTTCGCTGGACAACGGCACCGCCGCCGTGCCCGTCGGCGTCGGCTGCCGCATGTGCGAGCGCATGGACTGCCGGCAGCGCGCCTTCCCGCCGCTCCAGGACCGGCTCAACGTGGACGTCAACGTGCGCGGCCTGTCGGCCTACGTCTCGACCGGGCCGGAGCCGGCGCCGGGCGCCTGAGGGCGTGTCCCTCATAAAGATCGGCGTAGTCGGGTTTTGACCGGCGTTCCCGCTGTCCGCTCATAGCCAGAAGCGGACATGATCGCCTTGCCGTCCTTGGGGTCCCAGACCTAGACGAGGTGCCGCGCCACGACCTCTTCGTTCCAGCGCATGCCCAGCCCCGGCCCGCGGGCGGTGACGAAGCCATCCTTGAGGTCCGCCGGTTCCTCCAGCAAGGGCGCCGCCTTGTTCAGGCACTCCAGCCAATGGGCCGTGGGCGTCACGGCGAGGGCGTGGGCGCTGGCCTCGACGAAGGCATGGCTGGAGACCGGCAGGGACGCCGCCTCCGCCTGGGCCATGGCGCCGAGCCACCCCGTCATGCCGCCGATCTTCATGACGTCGAGCATGGCGTAGTCCGAGGCGCCGGCGGCGATGGCAAGGGCCATACCTTCCGGGAACCACCAATTCTCGCCGGTCTGGATGGGCACGCTCGACTGGGCGCGGACTTGGGCGTGGCCGGCTAGGTCCTCGGCCGGCACCGGCTCCTCCACCCAGTGGAGGTCGTATTCGGCCAGGCGCTCGATGCGGCGGATGGCCTCCGCCACGTCCAGGGACTGGTTGTAGTCGACCATGAGGGCGATGTCGGGGCCGATGATCTCGCGCACCCCGGCCACCGCCGCCACATCGTCCTCCAGATCGCCTATGCCGACCTTGAGCTTGAGGCCCGGGAAACCCTGGGCCAGGGTCTCCTCCAGGGCGGCGCGGTCCGCCATCGGGTCGACGACACCGTAGCTGTCGTAGGCCTTGATGGGTTTCGGCGCGCCGCCCAAGAGCGTCGCCACGGGGAGGTTCCGGGCCCGGCCGATGGCATCCCAAAGCGCCATGTCCAAGCCCGCCAGCGCCATGCCCACCAGGCCCTGGCGGCCGAGCAGGCGGAACGCCGCCTCGAAGTCCCGCGCCCGCTCCCGGGGCGCCACGGGCTTGCCCTTCACCATGTCCTCCACATTGGCGAGGAAGTTGACCATGGGCCCAAGGGCGCGCGGCGTATAGGCGAACACATATGCCGAGCCGGTGACGCCCTCCTCCGTTGCCACGTCGACGAGGACAAGGGGCGCTGTGGGCAGAAACCCGGACGCCGTGCGCATGGGCCGCTCCAGGGGCAGGTCGACAGCCCTGGCGGTGACGGCGCGGATGGTCAGGTCGTCGGCGAGCATGGGAACCTCCGGGGCGGGTTGCGTCCGTTCAGATTTGGATTCATGGTTGGACGACCTCGTTGTTGGAGGAACCGCCGACCAGGGTTATCGCCGTAATGACGAGTATGGCGCTCGTGATGATGAGGGAAACCGCGAAACTTTGAGTCAGGCCGTAAACGGAGCCGGCAAACACCGGCCCGATCATCTGTCCCGTGGCAAAAGACGCCGTCATGACGGCGATATGACGCATGACGTCTTCAGGCGGTGCACTGCGATGCGCCTCTTTCATGCCCGCCATCGTGATGATCATGAACGTTCCGCCGACGCAGAGGCCCGCCGTGATGATCGTGAAGATGTGTGGATGAATGACCGGCAGGAGAAGCCCTATCGCCATGACGACCTGGCTTGCGGCCCATATTTGCCGATTGGAATACCGCTTTTGAAACCTTGCGGCGAGGAGCGTGGACACGAATGCCGCCGCACCGAACACCGGCCAACTCCAACCGAATATCAAGGGAGACTGAACGATTTCGCGGGCCATGACGGGCAGATATGTGGCCGGAATGATGTAGCCGATACCCATTGCCCCATACGCGACGACGGTGCGCCAATCCAGCGGGCTTCGTTGTGATTCCCGATTATGGATGACAAGCCGGACGGCGGGAATTTCCGGCCCCATGTTTACACAGACCGCGCAAACCGCAATCAGAGAAATGGCGCCCATTATCTGCCAGCTCAGGGAACTGCCGATCTGGTTCACCATGAAGGCCAGGCAGCCCAGTCCGGCGATGGAAATTCCCGCGCCGACACCGGAGAAGATCCAGCCCTGAAATTCCGCACGGCCATTGTCGGCCAGATGCCTGACGTAGTAATTGCTGACCAGCACCAGCGTCCAGGCGCTGCAGACGCCTGAGAGCCAACGCAATATCAGCCAGACCGTGAAATCGTCCGTCACGCCCATCCCTAAGGTGCCGACACCGATGGCAACCAGGGACACCCGCAACGTGGTTCTGGGGGTGTAGGGAATTTTGACCGCCAAAACGGCACCCAACCAATATCCGAGAAAATGAATCGAGGCGAGGAAGCCACCGTCCGAGATGCTCACCAACCCGTCTTCCCGCATCATCGGCAACAACGGGGTAAAGGCGAAACGCCCGATCCCCATGGCCAACGCCAACGAAACCAAGCCGACGAGGGTAATGCGGAAGATCGACGATTGCGGCGACATGGCGACCTCGGACAACTGTTTGTCGTAGGGCTTGCCTTCACCCTATCGCTCTCTATATATTAATAAAAATGAATTAAGATGATTATTGATATCTCTAAAGGAGATATGAATGCATGGGCTGGATCTGAGGTCCCTAGAGATTTTTCGAACGGTCGCGGTCGAGGGAAGCATTACCAAGGCGGCGATGAAATTGAACCGCGTGCAATCGAATATCAGCACCCGCATCAAACAGCTTGAACAGCGCCTCGAGAAAAATCTTTTTTTGCGCCAGAACCGCGGCCTCACGTTGACGCCGGACGGCCACCTGTTGCTGTCCTATGCCGAACGGCTCTTGCAATTGTCGATGGAGGCCTCGGAAGCCCTGAACGAGGGCAAGCCGAGAGGCGTCTTCCGGATTGGCACGATGGAAAGTACGGCGGCCGCCCGGCTGCCGGAAATCCTCTCGCGCTACCATCAGCTTTATCCGGATGTGAAGATCGAGTTGAAAATGGACACCGCTGGCGGGCTGGTGGACCGCCTGCTCAACTATGACGTCGAAATCGCCTTTGTCGCCGAACCGGTATCCTTCGAGACGATCAGCACGCAAGCCGTATTCGAGGAAGAATTGGTGCTGGTGGCGCCGCAATCCTTTCCACCCCTGGAGAACACGAGCGAAATCAGCGGGAAAACCGTCGTCGCGTTTGAACCGGGCTGCGCCTATCGCCGTTATCTCGAGGAATGGCTGCTGGAATCCGGAATTGTTCCGGGCGGGGTCATCACCATGGGGTCTTACGTTGCCATTCTCGCCTGCGTCTCGGCCGGGACGGGCTTCGCGGTCGTTCCCCAAAGCGTTCTGGATACCGTATCATCGAAAGGACGGTTTCGACTTTACCCGTTGCCGGACAAGGTTGCCCGAATTAAGACGCTGTTGGCATGGCGCTCGGATTACAAATCGGTGAAATTGGACGCGTTGAAGGACCTCCTGCCCATACTTTAGGTTTCCGGAACCGACGACCGCCGGTTCAAGCGAGCCGGGGCGGAATGTCCGCTCCCGGTCACTAGCGGACATCGGTGGGTTAAGTCCTTGATCCGGCCCCAACGCTCTTTACGAGTACACACCCTAAGCCCGGATGCGCGCGCCCTTCGGATCGTATGGGGACCTGAGGTGCGCCGTGGCGGCGAAGCACTCGCCGCCCACGTCGAGTTCGTAGGCGCCGGCCTCGATGTAGGCCCGGTCGACGCCGTCGGCGTTGCGCACCCACCCCAGGGCGACGCTCCTCCCGAGCGTGTGGCCGTAGGCCGCCGACGTAACCTCGCCCACGGATTGGCCGTCGCGCAGGATCAGCTCACCGCCGAACAGCAGGGGCTCGGGGTCGTCGAGGACGAACTGGACGAGCCGTTGCGTCAGCCCCCGTTCCCGCTGGCGCACCAGGGCCTCGCGGCCGGTGAACGGGGCCGGCTTGTCCAGGCGGACGGCGAAGGCGAGGCCGGCTTCCAGCGGCGTGCAGTCGGGCGTGAGGTCGCGCCCCCAGGCCCGGTACCCCTTTTCGAGCCTGAGGGAGTCGAGGGCGTAATAGCCGGCGTCGCGCAGACCGAGTTCGCGCCCCGCCCGCACAAGGTCGTCGTAGACGGCGGGCGCGAACTCCACCGGCACATAGAGCTCCCATCCCATCTCACCGACGTAGGTGACGCGCAGCGCCCGCACCGGGGCCCGCCCGATGCCGATGTCGCGCATGGTGGCGAAGGGAAAGGCCTCGTTTCCCAGGTCGGCCCCGGTCAGGCGCGTGAGCAGGGCGCGGGCGCGCGGCCCCATGACCCCGAAAACCGCGTAGGCCGAGGTGACGTCGGTAAGCGAGGCCCGGGCCTCAGGGGGGATGTTGCGCCTGATCCAGTCCACATCGCGGGTCGTCTGTGCCGAACCGCTGACGATGAAGTAGGCGTCCCCGGAAAGACGGGTCACCGTGAGGTCGCTTTCGTACCCACCGCGCTCGTTGAGCAGGCCGGTATAGACGACCCGTCCCGGCTCGACGGCCATGTCGTTGGCGCACAGGCGCTGTACAACGTCTTCCGCGTCCCCGCCGTGGAGCAGGAACTTGGAAAACGAGGTCTGGTCGAAAACGGCCACCGCCTCGCGGGCGGCGCGGTGCTCTTCGGCGGCGCGGTCGAACCAGGTCCCGCGCCCCCAGGAATACTCCATCCGTGCCGGCGCGCCCCCGGTGGCGAACCAGTTCGCCCGCTCCCACCCCATCTTGGAACCGAAGCAGGCCCCCTTCGCCCGCAGGCGGTCGTACACCGGCGAGCGGCGCACCGGCCGCGCCTTCTCCATCTCCCTGAGCGGCCACGGCATCATGTAGTGCAGCCCCAGGACCTCGGACACCCGGTCTTTGAGGAATGCGTCGTCGCCCTCGAAGCCGGCGAACCGGCGGATGTCCACGGGCCACAGGTCCTCGGTCGGGGCGCCTTCCACGATCCGCGCCGCCAACGCCCGCCCGGCGCCGCCGGCGGACGCGATGCCCATGGAGTTGAACCCGGCGGCGACGAAGAAATGCCTGAGCTCCGGTGCTTCCCCGAGGATGAAATTGTTGTCCGGGGTGAAACTTTCGGGGCCGTTGATGAACTGGCGCACCTCGGCGTGCTCCAGGGCCGGCACCCGGATGAGGCCGTTCTCCATGAGGATTTCGAACTGGTCCCAGTCGTCGGGGAGCAGGGTGAACTCGAAATCGGCGGGGATTCCGTCCATGCCCCAGGGCTTGGCCTGGGGCTCGAAGCCGCCGAGGACCAGGCCGCCCACCTCTTCCTTGAAGTAGACGTAGCCGTCGGGGTCGCGCATCACCGGGAGGTCGGGCGTGACACCGTCGATCTCCCTGGTGACGATGTACATGTGCTCGCACGAATGCAGCGGCACGGTGACGTTGGCGAGCCGGCCCACCTGCCTGGCCCATTGCCCGGCGCAGTTGACCACGACCTCGCACGCGACGTCGCCGGCCTCGGTGCGCACCCCGGCCGCGGCGCCGTTCTCGACGGCGATGCCGGTGACCCGCGTCTTCTCGAAGATCCGGGCGCCCCCCGTCCGCGCGCCCCGGGCCAGGGCCTGGGTGAGGTCGGTGGGATTGGCCTTGCCGTCGCCGGGAAGCCAGATGGCGCCGATGAGGTCATCGGTGCGCATCACCGGCCATTTGCGCCCCGCCTCCGCCGGCGTGATCACCTCGGCCTCGACGCCGAAGGCGCGCGCCAGGGCGGCCGTGCGGCGCAGCTGGATCATGCGGTCTTGCGTGCGCGCCACGGTCAGGCTGCCGCACCGCTTCCAGCCCGTCGCCAGCCCGGTTTCCGCCTCCAGCGCGCCGTACAGCTCGGTGCTGTAGCGGATGAGCGAGGTCATGTTGGGGTGGGACCGGAGCTGCCCGACGAGCCCCGCCGCGTGCCACGTGGTGCCGCCGCTCAGGCGTCCCTGTTCGAGCACGACGACGTCGGTCCAGCCCAGCTTGGTCAGGTGGTAGGCGACGCTGCAGCCGACGATTCCGCCGCCGATGACCACGGCGCGCGCCTGGGTCGGCAGATCCTTTTCCATGTGCCTTGTCCCGCGCCGATTTGCACTATCCCCGTCCGCGGCCGCTACCCGCCGCGCGGACCCGGCACCCTAAGGGCAACGGTTATCAAGGACAAAGGAAATCACGGCGCGGGGGAGAGGGGGCGGGACCCGCCCGGAGTCTTCAGGGCGGCGCCGGAGTTGATCAGCCGGAACCGGCGGATCCTGCGGCGTTCTCTCTCGCGAGATTGGGGCGGGCAGCGGGAATCGAACCTACGCGGCGACGGGCACCCGGTCGCCCTCGACCGGGCGGCCGGCGTCATCTGAATCGCGGCCGGCGGCGTCGCGGACCTCGAGACCATAGCCTTCCAGTTCCTCGGCCGTGGCCGGACGGGTATACAAGCCCTCGATTCGCGTCCACACGGTGCCGTCGTCTTCGCGTGTGTAGACTCGGGGTTTTTTCATCCCCGGTACCTCCCTGTACCAAGAACTGTAAAGGTCTCGTCTGCATCGGTCAACTCAAAGGCGGAGTTTTTTGCTTGGTAATACAGTGACCTGCACCCGCTGCCGGAGACGGCCGGCGCAACGCAACCGTCGCCGGCATACGGCGGGTGGGCGCAACCCACCTCGCGGCGGGAGCGCTGTCGGCGCTCCTCTCGGCGTGCGGGCGGGCTCTCCAGGCGCGCCTCAGCGGACGCCGGCGACCTCCAGAATCCGGTCCACCTCCAGATGGGCCTCCAGGTGATCGGCCAGCCCGTCGAGCACCTGGTCCAGCTCTTCCTCGTAGGCCAGGCCGCTGGCGCGCCGGGCCTTGAGCCGGCTCAGGAAGGCGTGGCGGAACGGGTCCTTGGCGAAGAGACCGTGCACGTAGCAGCCGCGGACGCGTCCGTCCGCCGAGATCGCGCCCTCGGCCCCGGTTTCAAGGTCCAACATGGGCCGTCGGGTATCGGGGCCCGTGGTCCGGCCGATGTGCATTTCGTATCCCGCCACCGGCTCGCCCGAGGCCGGCTCCGTGCCCGCGACCTCGGTCAGGGTCTTGCCGGCGCTGAGCTCGGTCTCCACGTCCAGCAGGCCAAGGCCGGGGGCGTTGGCGGGCATGCCCTCGATACCGTCCGCATCGCCGATCCGCTGTCCCAGCATCTGGTAGCCGCCGCAGATGCCGAGCACGGCGCCGCCCCGGCGCCAATGGGCGACGATGTCCACGTCCCAGCCGACCTCGCGCATGAAGGCGAGATCGGCCAGTGTCGCCTTCGAGCCGGGAAGCACGATGAGGTCCGCGTCCCCGGGCAGGGCCGTGGGCGCCTTCACCATGTCCACGGCCACGTCGGGCTCGGCGATCAGGGGATCGAAATCGTCGAAATTGGCGATCCGCGGGAACACGGGGACGGCGATGCGGATGGGCCGGTTCCCCGCCGGTTGTTGCGCCTCCACCGTCACCGCATCCTCCGCCGGCAGGCGCCGGGCATCGGTGAAATAGGGCACCACGCCCAGGCATTCCAGGCCCGTGCGTTCGCCGATCGCCCGGAGTCCGCCGTCGAACAGGCGGGGATCGCCGTGGAACTTGTTGACGATGTATCCCTTGAGGCGGGCGCCGTGGGCCGGCGCAAGCAGGGCCAGGGTGCCGACGATACTGGCGATGACCCCGCCGCGCTCGATGTCTCCGACGAGGATGACCGGCACATCGGCGGCGTCGGCGAAGCCCATGTTGGCGATGTCGGCACCGGGCAGGTTGATCTCGGCGGGACTGCCGGCGCCCTCGATGAGGATCAGGTCGGCGCCGGAGCCGAGCCGCGCGAAGCTCTCCAGCATCTTGCGCAGCAGCTCCCCTTCCAGCGCCTGGTATTCGCCGGCCCCGGCGTTGCGCCAGATCCTGCCGTGAACGATGACCTGGGCCCCGAGGTCCGTCTGCGGCTTGAGCAGGACCGGGTTCATGTCGACGCCAAACGGGACGCCGCAGGCGCGCGCCTGCATGGCCTGGGCACGGCCGATCTCGCTGCCGTCCGGGGTCACGGCGGCATTGTTCGACATGTTCTGCGGCTTGAACGGCCGGACACGCAGGCCGCGCCTGGCGCAGGCCCGGCCGAGGCCGGCGACGAGCAGCGATTTGCCCACCTCGGACCCGGTGCCCTGGAGCATGACGGCGGCGCAGCTCAAAACCCGATCCCGGACCCGTCGACGATGCCCACAGAAGTCTCTTCCAACGACAGGTCCAATCCGGCAAAACACGTCACGGGCGCTCTCCTCGTTGTCAGGGGATGCCCAGGTACTTGTGGGTTTGCAGGCTGAGGCGCCATTGCGGGTGCTCCAGGCAGTATTGCACGGCGAGCGCCGTGTTCCCGTCGCGCTCCGGCCCGTCCATGGGCTGCAGGAAGAAGTGGCGGAACGCGAGGCCGGCGAACCTCTCCGGCTCGGCGCCTTCCTGCGGGTAGACGAGTTTCAGCTCGTCCCCCCCGGCCAGCACCAGCTCGGCGCCGGCCTTGGGACTGACGCAAATCCAATCCACGCCGCGGGGCGCGGGCCGGGTGCCGTTGGTCTCGATGGCGATCTCCAGGCCGGCGTCGTGCAGCGCCTCCACCAGCGCCTCGTCCAGTTGCAGGAGCGGCTCGCCGCCCGTGCACACGACTAAGGAGCGCCCGCCCGCCGCTCCGGGCCACTTGGCGCGCACCGCCTGCCCCAGCGCCCGGGCCGTCGGGAAGGCGCCGCCGCCCGGCCCGTCGGTGCCGACGAAGTCCGTGTCGCAGAACCCGCACGTGGCGGCCGCCCGGTCCGCTTCGTTGCCGGACCACAGGTTGCAGCCGGCGAACCGGCAGAACACCGCGGGCCGGCCCGTCTGGGCGCCCTCACCCTGGAGGGTGTAATAGATTTCCTTGACCATATAGGCCATGGCTCAGCAGTGCCTCAATCGGCGCCCGGGAGCAACCCGTTTTTACGATTCTCCGGGCCGCGCCGGCGCCCTATTCCGCGGCCTGCGCGGGCGGCGGGCGCCACACCAGGACCGGGTTGCGCGCCGCCGCCGTTTCGTCCAGACGGCGCCGAGGTGCCAACCGCGGCGCCTCCTTGAAGTGCCTGGCATCGCCCGCCCTGGCGCGCTCGGCCAACCCCTTCACCGTGCGGATGAACTGGTCCAGGGTGGCCTTGCTTTCGGTTTCGGTGGGCTCCATGAGCAGGGCGCCGTGGACGACCAGGGGAAAGTACATGGTCATGGGGTGGAAGCCCTCGTCGATCATGGCCTTGGCGAAGTCCAGGGTGGTGACGCCTGTATCCTTGAGGAAGGAATCATCGAACAACACCTCGTGCATGCACGGCCCTTCGAACGGCACGCTCAGGGTGTCCTTGAGGCACGCCAAGAGGTAATTGGCGTTCAGCACCGCATCCTCGGCCACCTGCTTGAGCCCGTCCGAGCCCAGGCTCATCATGTAGGCCAGCGCCCTTACGAACATGCCGAACTGGCCGTGGAAGCCCTTGACGCGCCCGAGCGGATGGGCGCTCGAGTCGCCCGCGTGCTCGACCAGGGCGAAGCCGTCGCCGCGCCGCTCGACCACGGGCAGCGGCGCATAGGGCACCAGCGGCGCCGACAGCACCACCGGCCCGCTGCCGGGGCCGCCGCCGCCGTGGGGCGTCGAAAACGTCTTGTGCAGGTTCAGGTGCATGCAGTCGATGCCCAGGTCCCCCGGCCGGACGCGCCCGACGATGGCGTTGAAATTGGCCCCGTCGCAGTAGAAGAAGGCGCCCGCGTCGTGCACCGCGTCGGCGATTTCGATGATGTCGTTTTCGAACAGGCCGCAGGTGTTGGGGTTGGTCAGCATGATGGCGGCCACGTCCACGTCCAGCTTCGCCTTCAGCGCGTCCACATCGACCCGGCCGCGTACGTTGGCGGCGATGGACTCGACCGCATAGCCGCAGGCGTGGGCGCTGGCCGGGTTGGTGCCATGGGCGGATTCGGGCACCAGCACACGCTTGCGGGCGTCGCCCCGGGCTTCAAGGGCGGCGCGGATGGTCATCAGGCCGACCAGCTCACCGTGCGCGCCCGCCGCCGGCGCCATGGTGATTCCCGGCATGCCGGTGAGCACCTTCAGCCAGTGGGCGCAGGTGTCGATCAGCTACAGCGCGCCGTGCACGGTGCTTGTCGGCT
>SMUZ01025437.1_pt1 | contig 12507 bp, 13 predicted proteins | sample 2456421 | NCBI WGS metagenome assembly SMUZ01 (sample SAMN11095932, study PRJNA526329) | marine sediment metagenome | biome: Marine sediment; feature: Surficial sediment; material: Deep marine sediment; isolation source: Hadal surficial sediment | place: Pacific Ocean | collected 2014-11 | depth... | reverse complement strand
CGTCCCCCGGTCGGGCTCCGGCGGCCGCGGGACGCTCGCTCCCACTGGTCGCACCAGTGCGAGCAGCGAGACCGCCAACTCCCACAACCCCGCGCACAGATTGACCACACCGACGCCGGAAACCGCCCCACGCACGGCCGCAAGCCGTATGACCCCGCCCAACAGCGGCGAGGTCTCGACCAGCCAGTTCCGCTCCCAGAACGTCGACCACGGCGCCACCAGCAGCACCAATCCGGTCTCGAGAAGGTACACGATCAGCAGGACACGGCCTAGACGCTGAATCTCATCCTCCCAACAGCGTTCCGAATTGACGGGCGTCCGGTTCCCAACATCCCGGGAATCCCCCGCCCTGGCCTCGATTTCGAGAGTCACGGCCGCCGTGCGGCTCCGCACCTGCAGCCCCTCGAGCGTGATACCCAGATAACTTCACATGGCTGGCCGCCGATCCATCCCGACTGGCGGCGGGACTCGTCGGTCGAAGACTGCCTAGTCGAAGACTGCCTAGATGGTCCCTCTTCGCGCCTTGCCAATCGGGCGCCTCGACGCCCATGAAAATGCGAACGTCTTCTCGACCGGACCCTTACTCGATGGTATCAAACAAGGATGAGGGCCGAAACGAACGCCGGTGCGCAGGGGAATACCCGTGCTGCACCATGGCGGCCACATGGTCCGCCGTCGCGTAGCCCTTGTGCCGGTCGAAGCCGTAGCGAGGGTCGGTCTCGTGCAGGCGGATCATCCGACGGTCTCGGGTCACCTTGGCGATGATCGACGCGGCCGCGATGCCGGCGCACCGCCGGTCGCCGCCGACGACACCGCGCTGCGGAATGAACAGCCTGGGGATGCGGAACGCATCGACGAGGACGAAGTCTGGCAACGGCGTCAGCTTGCCGACCGCGTCCCGCATCGCCTCGAGCGAGGCGTGATGGATATTGAGCCGGTCGATCTCCTCCGGCTCGCGCATCCCGATCGCCCACGCGACACAGCAGGCAACGATCTCGTCGTACAGCCGCTCGCGCTCGACGCTGGTCAGCAGCTTCGAGTCCCGCAGCCCGGTCAGCCCGTCTCCCGGACCGAGCACGACCGCCGCCGCCACCACCGGCCCGGCCAGACACCCGCGACCTACCTCGTCGACGCCGGCGATCCGGGCGAAACCGAACCGCCGCAGCTCGTTCTCGACGGTTCGCCGCGCCCCCGGCCTCGCTCGACCGCGTGACCGGGTGCGTCTCATGGCGGACACACTGTCGTCGTCCCTGGCGTCCGGCCTCCGTGGGTCGGGGCGCTGCGACGCCCTGTCGCACAGGCTACTTTGCGATGGGACGGCGCTTCTCGCGGAGACGCGCCGCGCGCCCGCGCAGATTCCGCAGGAAGTAGAGCTTGGCTCGCCGCACCCGCGCCGCGCGTCCAATCTCGATCTTGTCGATGTTAGGTGAGTGCAACGGGAACACGCGCTCCACGCCCTGCCCGAACGAGATCTTTCGCACCGTGAACGTGCTCCGCGATCCTCCACGTCGGATAGCGATGACGACGCCTTCGAAGACCTGGATCCGCTCCTTCTCCCCTTCGCGGATCTTGACGTGGACACGCACCGTCAGTCCCGGCCGAAGATCCGGCCGCTCCTGCAACTGTGTCTGTTCTATCGCATCAATCGTATTCATGCAACGGCTCCCACATCACTGGCACTTCCCTTCGTCCTTCAACTCCTGCACAATCGCACGCTCCTCGTCGTCCAGCACCGCACGTTCCAGCAGATCCGGCCGGCGTTCCAGCGTGCGTCTGACCGCCTCACGCTTCCGCCAGCGACGTATCTTGGCATGATGCCCGGACAACAACACGTCCGGCACGGCATGGGCATCGACCTCAGCCGGCCGGGTGTAGTGCGGATGATCCAGCATGCCGCGCACGAACGAGTCTTCGTCGACCGACTGCGCGTCCCTCACGACCCCCGGCACAAGTCGGGCCACGGCGTCAATCACGACGGCAGCCGGTATCTCGCCGCCGCTCAACACATAATCGCCGATCGACAGCTCGTCGGTCGCCACCTGCTCCCGCACCCGCTCATCGACACCCTCGTAGCGCCCGCAGAGCAGCACCACGTGACGCAACCGACTTAGCCGTGCCGCCTCCGCGTGACGAAACACCCGGCCCTGGGGAGACAGCAGCACGACCGCGTCCGGATCCCCGTGCCGGCGACGGATCGCGGCGACCACTCTGAAGAACGGCTCCGGTTTCAGCACCATCCCCGGGCCGCCCCCATACGGGACGTCATCGATGGTGCGACGCCGGTCAGCGCTGTAGTCACGCAGGTCGTGCAGGCCGACCCGTATTACCTCTCGCGCGACCGCGCGACCGAGCACACCCTCCCGCAGCACCGCCTCGAGCATGGCCGGGAAAATCGTGACGATATCAAACCTCAGCCTCGCCTCCCGGTCCCGCGGACCCAGCAGCCCGCCCAAAGCGCGCGCGTCGGCCGGCCCCTCCCCGACGCCGCGGGGGCGGATTAAGCTCCAGCAACCCCTCGGGTGGCTCAATCGTGATCGTCGCCGCGGCCAGATCGATCCGCACGCAGATCGCATCGACCAGCGGCACGAGGATCTCGGCCGAACCGCCCTCGACGACCAGCCGACAGACGCCCCCGTCACCCTCGACCCCGCTCACCGTACCGACCATCGCGCCCTCGACCGTCTCCACCCGGCACCCGATCAGCTCGTGGTGATAGAACACCCCGGCCGGCAGACGCTCGAGCGTCTCCATCGGCACACGCAACTCGGCGGACGCCAACTGCTCCGCCTCGGTCATCGTCACGACCTCGTCGAACGCCACGATCGGACGATGCTGATGAAACCGCACGTCCCGGATCGACAATCGATCGATCCGATCGCCGTGGCGAACGTAGACCACATTCCCGGGGCGAAAGCGGTCCTCCACGAAATCGCTATCCGGGTTGACGATGACCCGCCCGCGGTTGCCGTGGGCCCGCGCGACGCGCCCGACCGAGACCATCGCGTCCCACTCCAGGGTCACACCGCGTCCCCCAGCAGCTCGTTGTGACAGTGCCGCTGCGCCATCGACTGGCGCTGCATCCCGCACAGGCGCCGGCGCTGGGCCATGCCTTACGAGGGAGTGTCGACGAAATCGACCATCACCCGCCGGCCCTCCGGCTCGGCAACCAACTCGGCCAGCGTCCGGATGGCTGACGCCGTGCGTCCCTGACGCCCGATCATCCGGCCCAGATCGTGACCGGTGGTCGAGAGCTCGATGTGGGTGACCTCGCGCCCCGTCCGCTCGGTGACCGACACATCGTCGGCCCGATCCGCCAGGCTCCGCGCGACCACCTCGACGACGTCCCGCGCGTGACTCACGTGGTCCCCTGTGTCTCGTTGCCGACCGTGTCCGCCAGCGTGTCGGCCGCCGCCACCGGCGGCGTCACGACTGGACTCACCGTCTCCGAGGCCGCTGCCTCCGGTGGCGACGCCGGGTGCCGCGCGAGCAGCGAGCGCACGGTGTCGGACAGACGCGCCCCCTTGCTCGTCCAGTAGCTCACACGGTCGTAGTCGACCTTCAGGACCTCCGGGTCCACGCGTGGGTGGTAGTACCCCAGCAGCTCCACGAACCGACCGTCACGCGGGGCGCGTGAGTCAATCACCACGACCCGATAGCATGGCCGTTTCTTTGTTCCGACCCGACTCAAGCGAATGGCCAACATACGTGTGTCTTCTCCTCGTTCTCTCGCACGGCCGCTCCGGTGGCCGGCTCGCTGCTTGCGGCCTCTGTACGGTGTATCAGTCCCGGTCACCGGACGGACCGTCCCGCCTGGATGGCGTTGCTCCTCGGTCCAAGACTGCCGCTATGCTCCCTCATCGCGCCGTACACTGGCCGAGCGTGCCATGCGTACGACGCCCACAACAACGCGAACGTATGCTCGACTGGACCGTGCGGACACGGCGCCCTACGCCACGGGCATGCCAGGACGCGTCGGGATGCCCCGGCGCCGACGACCTTTCTTCTTCCGTGACCGGGACGCCGCCCCGACCGTCTTCAGCATGCGGCGCATCTCCACGAACTGCTTCACCAGCCGATTGACGTCCTGCACCGTCGTACCGCTCCCGCGGGCGATGCGGCGACGACGGCTGCCGTCGATGACCTGGTAGCGCACGCGCTCGCGTCTGGTCATCGAGTCGATGATCGCCATCGTCCGCACCAACGCGTGGGGGTCCACCTCGCCGGACATCCGCGATGCCATCTGGCCCATCCCCGGGATCAGCTCGGCCAGCCGATCGAGTGGGCCCATCCGCTTCACTGTCTCCAACTGGTCGCGCATGTCCTGCAGCGTGAAGTCGTTGCCACGGATCTTCCGCTCGAGCCGTGTCGCGTCCTCGCGGCTGACCACCTGCTCCGCCTTCTCGACGAGCGAGAGCACGTCGCCCATGCCGAGCATGCGCGAGACCAACCGGTCCGGGTGAAAGGGCTGCAGATCGTCGAGCCGTTCCCCGTCGCCCACAAACGAAATCGGCACCCCGACGACCGACGCGACCGACAACGCCGCGCCGCCGCGCGCGTCGCCGTCCATCTTGGTCAGCACGACACCGCTAATGCCGAGCCGACGGTTGAACTCCCCCGCACTCTTGATCGCGTCCTGCCCGGTCATCGCGTCGGCAACGTAGAGCAGGTCCGACGGCTGGACGGCGGTCTTCAGCGCCTCGAGCTCGCCCATCAGATCGTCATCGATGTGCAGCCGACCCGCCGTGTCGATGAGCACGACGTCGAACCCCATGGACCGCGCCAGTTCGACCGCGCCCTCGGCCCGTGCGACGACCGCGGTGTCACGCGCTGGGTCATGCACGCGGATGCCCGCCTCATGCGCCAGCGCATTCAGTTGCTCGATCGCCGCGGGTCGCCGCATGTCGGTGGACACGACGAGCGGGTGACGGCCCTGGCCAGTGAGCCAGCGTGCCAGTTTGACGGTGGTCGTGGTCTTTCCAGCGCCCTGCAACCCCAACAGCAGCACCACCTGTGGGCGCTGACGACTTGCCGTCAACCCGGCGGGACCATCACCGAGCAACGTGCGCAGCTCGTCCCGGACGATGGCGACGACCTGCTGGGCTGGCGTCAGGCTCTCGAGCACCGCGCGGTTCACGGCGCGATCGCGGACCCGATCGATGAACGCCTTGACAACTTTGAAGTTGACGTCCGCCTCGAGCAGCGCCAGCCGGATCTCACGCAACGCGGTTTCGACCGCCTCCGGCGTCAGCCGCGTCTCGCGACGCACCACGGCGAACGCCGTCTGCAACCGTTCACTGAGCGAGGCGAACATAGAGGGGTGCTCCTAGGACCCGGTCAAGCATACCTTCACATCTCTTCTCTGGCCGCCGAGGCCCCCGGTCTGGCGGCGTTCCTGGTCGATCGAATACTGTCGGGATGCTCCCTCTTCGCACTGGCCGATCGCGGCATGAGTACGACGCCCGACAAATGCGGGCCGGTTATTGATCGAACCGCTAAGCGGTTCAAACAAAACCGTTTATCGTAACGCGTAGGTAACGCCACTGTCAACGCGGCGGGTGTCTGTGGCTAGCCGTGCTGCGGGCCCGGCCACGAGTGTAGCCCCCGCTAGCGGACCTCTGAGAAACACTCGGCCAGCGTGCGCGAGGCAACGCCTCGCACGCGCTACACGGATTTCAGCGTGTGCCCGAGCTTGGCCTTCTTGGTGCGGAGATACGAGCGTGCCGGCCCGGTGGTCGCCACCTCGAGCGCCAATGACGCCGTCACCGAAAGGCCGTAGCCTTCGAGCCCCACGAACTTGCGCGGGTTGTTGGTCAGCAATCGCATGCTCCGCACACCGAGCTCGTTCAGGATCTGGGCCCCGATCCCGTAGTCCCGCTGGTCCGGCTTGAACCCGAGCCGCTCGTTGGCCTCAACGGTGTCATAGCCCTGGTCCTGGAGCTCGTAGGCCCGGATCTTGTTCGTCAGGCCGATGCCACGGCCTTCCTGGTTCAGATACAGCAGGATACCCCGACCCTCCGCCGCGATCCGCTCCATGGCCGTCGCCAGCTGGGCACCACAGTCGCACCGGAGCGAATGGAACACCTCGCCGGTCAGACAGCACGAATGGACCCGCACCAACACGTCCTCGCCGTCGCCAATATCGCCCCGCACCAGCGCCAGGTGGGTCTCGCCGTTGATGAGGCTCTCGAACGCCACGAGATCGAAGTCGCCATACTGGGTCGGGAGCTTGGCAGCCGCCGCCCGCCGTACGAGCCGCTCATTGCGCATGCGGTACTTGATCAGATCGGCGATTGTGATCATGACCAGCTTGTGCTTGCGCGCGAAGCGCCGCAGCTCCGGCACGCGCGCCATCGTGCCGTCCTCGTTCATGATCTCGCAGATCACACCGGCCGGGTGCAGCCCGGCGATCCGCGCAAGGTCGACCCCTGCTTCTGTCTGGCCGGCCCGCACCATGACACCCCCGTCGCGCGCACGCAGCGGAAACATGTGGCCGGGACGCGCCAGGTCATGTGGCTTGGTCGTCGGGTCGGCCGCCACACGGGCCGTCGCTGCCCGGTCGGCGGCGGAGATCCCTGTGCTCGTCGCGTCCTTGGCCTCGATCGACACACAGAACGCCGTGTCGAACTGCGAGGTGTTCCTCTCCACCATGAGCGGGATATCCAGCCGGTCGAGGCAATCGCCGGTCATCGGTAGACAGATCAGCCCGCGGCCGTACTTCGCCATGAAGTTGATGATCTCGGGTGTCGCCTTCTCGGCCGCGACAGTCAGGTCGCCTTCGTTCTCCCGGTCCTCGTCGTCGACCACGATGACCATCTGCCCATGACGGATCGCATCCACCGCGTCCTCGACCGGCGCAAATACGTTCCGGCGACGGGACGGCGAGGCGAGCGCCAACCCCGGCTGCTTCCTGCGAGACCGCTTGCCCGTGGTCTTCTCAGCCATCGTGGTCCTCGGTGCGACCGCTACGCGGTCGGGCCGACCCATATGCCCCGACCTCCATCGCGCGGACGACGTATTTCCCGATGATATCGCACTCGAGGTTGACGACCGAACCGGTGGCCGCCCTGCTCAGGTTCGTGTGCTCCCACGTGAACGGCACAATCTGCACCTCGAACCGCGTGTCGCTCAGCCCGGCCACCGTCAGGCTGATCCCATCGACCGCGACCGCCCCCTTGCGCACCAAGAACGGCGCCAGGGACGACGGGAAGGTCACCGTGACCCGATGGAACTCCGCCGCGTGCCAAATCTCCTCGATACGACCGGTGGCGTCGACGTGTCCCTGGACGAAGTGGCCACCCACGCGCGCATCCGCCCGCATCGACCGCTCCAGGTTGACCACCCAACCTCGCTCCAGCGCCCCGAGACCGGTGACCCGTACTGTCTCTGGCGAGATCTCGGCATGAAACGTGTCCCCATCGATGTGACTGACGGTCAGACAGACGCCGTTGACGGCGATGCTCTCGCCCAGGTCGAGCTCGGCCGCCAGCGGCGTCGCGACACGAATCCGGAAGCCGGACGGCATCGCCTTCAGCTCGGCCACCTCACCCAGCGTCTCAATCAAACCGTTGAACATCGGCCTCCAGCAACACATCTTGGCCCAGACACTGCGTCCGGCAGTCGGCGAGCGCGGCGAAGGAAAACCGCCCGTGCCGCATCCACGGGACCCCCGTCCTGCCAAGTACGACCGGCACCACATACAGACGCACCCGGTCGATGACTCCCGCGGTCCATGCTGCCTGCTGAAGCACGGCGCCGCCCTCGAGAAGCACGTCGCTGACCTCGTAGGCTACGAGACGGGACATCGCCGCGGCCGGATCACGCGCCGGCAGTGCCTCGATCACGGCACCCGCCCGCTCGAGGGCCGCCGCGCGCATCGGCCAGGCATCGACTGCGGCCTCGGTCGTGATGACGACGACCGGACCCTCTTCACACGTCGTCAGGACGCGTGCCGAGGGCGGTGTCCGCATCCGGGTATCGAACAGTACGCGGACGAGCGGGCGGCGCCGGGCCACGCCGCGCGCCGTCAAGAGCGGATCGTCCACCAGCACGGTTTCCGACCCGACCGCGATCGCGTCGACCTCGGCCCGAACCGCGTGCGCGTGGCCAAGCGCCGCCGCGCCGCTCATCGAGGTTCGCCGACCTGGGGCCGCGGCAATCCGCCCATCGAGGCTGACCGCCGCTTTCATCGTCACGAACGGCCGCGCGCGGCGTTTCACGGTGAAGAACGCCTCGTTGAGACGCGTCGCCGCCCGTCGGCGCACGCCGACCGTCACCGTGATCCCCTGGTCATGGAGATACCGAATACCCGCTCCGCTCACGCGTGGGTCTGGATCCTCGACACCAACCACCACGTCCCGCACCCCGGCACGCACGATCCGCTCGACACACGGCCCCGTGCGACCGGTGTGACAACACGGCTCCAGGGTGCAATACAGCGTGGCACCGTCGGCCGCACCGCCGGCCTCATCGAGCGCGACGACCTCGGCATGCGGACCGCCCGCCCGCGCGTGGAAGCCGCGTCCGACGACCCGGTCACCCCGCGTCAGGATGGCGCCGACCATCGGGTTGGGACTGGTCGCGCCGCGCCCTCTGGCCGCCAGCGCCAACGCCTCGTCCATCATCGCGTCGTCGATCACCTCGACATCTCCTCGTCACGCTCCCCCGGGAAAGCCGGGGACGAGTTCCTGTCACCATGCCGGCTCGAACAAGGCCTCCACATACTCCGCCGCCGAGAACGGCACCAGGTCGTCCAGTTGCTCGCCGACACCGACATAGCGAATCGGCACACCCAGCTCGGCGGTGATCGCGACCGCGATGCCGCCTTTCGCGGTGCCATCCAGCTTCGTCAGCACGATCCCTGTCACCCCCACTGACTCGAGAAACGCCCGCGCCTGCGCCAGCCCGTTCTGACCGACGGTGGCATCGAGCACGAGCAGGGTCTCGTGCGGCGCGCCGTCGACCGCGCGTGCCGCGACGCGGCGAATCTTGTCGAGCTCGCTCATGAGGTTGGTGCGAGTATGCAGACGTCCAGCGGTGTCGACGAGGACCACGTCGCGCCCGCGCGCCTTGCCGGCCGAGATCGCGTCGAACACAACGGCGGCCGGGTCGGCGCCAGGACGTGCCCGAACGAAGTCCGCTTCGACGCGCCTCGCCCAGACTTCGAGCTGCTCGACGGCGGCCGCGCGGAACGTGTCCGCGGCGCAGATCACCGGCCGTTCCCCCGCCAGGGTGAGCAGCCGGGCCAGGCGGCCCACGGTGGTGGTCTTGCCGGTGCCGTTCACGCCGACGACCAACACGACGCGCGGGCGCCCCCCCCTCACCGGCGCCGGGGTCGCCGCCTCGAGCAGACGGCGCAGCTCGCGTTTGACGACCGACCGCAGGTCCGCGTCATCGGTCTGGTCCCGCACCGCCTCGATCAGACGCATCGCGGCGGACACGCCGATGTCGGCCTCGATCAGGATCTCCTCGAGGCTGTCCAGGGTGTCGACCGACACGGTCGCCGTCGCCTGTCCGACGGCCACTCGCGTCGCTCCGCCGGCGTCGAGCCTGTCGAAGCGTCCGACCAGCTGGTCCGTCGTGCGCCTGAGACCGGCACGGAGCCGTTCGAGGAAGCTCACCGCCCCACTATCTCACAGGACGCGAGATCGCCTCGCGACGCCATGCCTCGAGGCGCCCAGACGGTCGGCGTCGCAGCGTCAGGGCCCGGTCAAGAATCACTTCACATGTCTGGCCGCCGATCCATCCCGTCTGGCGGCGTTGCTCGTCAGTCGAATACTGCCCGTATGCTCCCTCCTCGCGCCTGGCCAGCCGGGCGCCTGGCCCGTCTCGGTGCGACGCTGGGTTTCACCACGGACTGCTAGTGTCCGTCGGCTTCCGGCCGCTGGCGGCGCAGCATCAGCTCCTCGACGGCGGTCCTCGCCCCGGTCCGGCCGGCCAGGACCGCTCCCATCTGCGTCGAGATCGGAAGATCCACCTGATGCCGCCGGCCCAGCTCCAGCGCGGCTTCGGTGGTCTTGACCCCCTCGGCCACGGTCTGCATGCTCCCGAGGATCTCGCGCAGCTGCCGGCCGCGGCCCAGCTCGACACCGACGTGCCGGTTCCGGCTGAGGCCACTCGTACACGTCAGGATCAGATCGCCGAGCCCGCTCAGCCCCGCCAGCGTCTCGCGGCGCCCACCCATTGCGCACGCCAGCCGAGAGATCTCCACCAGCCCACGCGTGATGAGTGCCGCCAAGGCGTTCGGGCCCAGGCCCAGCCCCTCGACCACACCGGCCGCGATCGCGATGACGTTTTTCATGGCGCCGCCGACTTCGACACCGATCATGTCGTCACTCGCATAGAGTCTGAAGTATGGTGCCCTGAACTCCTCTTGGACGGTCGCCGCCACGTCCGCACGGCGGCTGGCCACCAGCACTGCGGTGGGCGCCCCCCGCGCGACCTCGGCCCCGAAGCTCGGGCCCGACAGCACAGCCACGGGTCGGGACGCACCGAGCTCCTGCTCGATGATCTCGGACATGCGATTCAAGGTGCCGAGCTCGAACCCTTTCGTCCCGCTGACAATCGTCACATCCGGCCCTAACAGCGGGGCAACGCGACGCAACAGCTCTCGAGTGCCGTGGGACGGTACCGCCAAGACGACGCAGTCGGTCGCGCCGAGCGCCTCCTCCAGCGACGCGGTCGGTGCGACCGACGGTGGTAGCTGGGCGCCAGGAAGATACGTCTGGTTGCTGCGCTCCTCGCACAGCCGGGCCACACGCGCCGGGTCCCGCCCCCAGAGACGCACCGACTTGCCCAGACGACCCAGATGAATCGCCAGGGCGGATCCCCATCCACCGGCACCGAGCACCGCGACGGTCCTCATGGAGTCACCGTCCCCCACAATGCAGCAGCACGGTTCGAAGCACGCCAGCTGCTCCTGCCTCCCGTCTCCTTGGCATACACGCTAGATTCCTTGAACCACGTTTTGCGTGACAATTGAGTCACGTGTTGATCGTGTTGTCTCGCTCTCACCGACAGTCTCCGTTCAAGGAATCTACCCCCCGCGTAGCGGGGCTCTGAGAACAGCTCGGCTAGCGAGGCGAAGCCTCGCTAGACCCGTGTCCCAATCGATGCTCGGAGCCCGCGTGCAGCCTGATGAGGTTCGCGCGATGTCGAAACACCACCAGCAGAGCCGCACCAACCGCGCTGACGAACGCTGGAACATCACCGTGTGTCACGTACACGAGCCCCGGCAACGACACGACCGCCAGCATCGAACCCACCGAGATGTACCGGGTCGTGCAGACCGCCACACCAAACACCCCGGCAGCGAACGCGGCGGCAAGGGGAGACAGCAGCGTGAAGACCCCGAACGTCGTGGCGACACCCTTCCCCCCCTTGAACCGGAGCCAGATCGGATAGACGTGCCCGAGGATGGCGCCCCCACCCACCGCGGCGGTGGTGGTCACACCCGCGTCGACGCCGCTGGCGAACAACACGGCCGCGCAGCCCTTGGCGACGTCGAGCGCCAACACTGCCAGCGCGATCGAGGTCCGCCGCACGCGCAGCACGTTGGCGGCGCCAAGATTCCCGCTCCCGACCCGACGCACCTCTTCACCGCCCAGCAGCAGCGCGAACGGGATGGAGCCGAGCAGATACCCGACCAGGACGAGCGTCATCGTCATGCCGGCACCCACCCCCGCGCAACCCGTGTCATACATACGCCGGCATTCGGCCGCCGATACGTCCCGCCAGGGCCAGGACTGAGCTGCTGTTCAGCGGGATCGACGACTGCCGGCGTGCTCCCTTCCTCGCGCCGTGGGTGGGCCGTGCGCGGCGTCGACCTCGACGGCCCTCGTTCCTCGACACGTTCGGGACGTCTCGAGCCTGTCGAGAGGCGATGCATCGCCGTCCTTCTGCACCGGCGTCTGCACCGGGTTACGACGTCTCGCGTGATGGCGCCAGCCGCGTGGACTCGACGACGTGGTGGGTTGCCCCGCGTGACGACAACCGACTCGCATACAGCGTCACACGGTCCACCACCCAGCGCGCCGTCTCGGGCCGATGCGCAGAGAGCATGACCCGTAGCTCCGCACCCGAAACCGCGACCTGCCGGTTGACCCGCCCGAGCGTGAGGTGCGCCCGAAACGGCCTCGTCTCCGGCTCGAATCCGACGGGAACCAGCCGATGATCCAGCTCGGACTTCAGTGCGACCAGCGGCTCGCGCCCCTCGTCTAGACCCAACCAGATGACCCGCGGCGCGCCGGAGAAGGGAAAGACATCAATGCCGGCGAGACCGGCGTTGAAGACACCGGTGTTCCAGGGGACGCTGAACGCACGACGCACCGATTCGACCTGCCCCGCCGCGACCTCTCCCAGAAACCGGAGCGTGACGTGCAGCTGCTCTGGTGGGACCCAGCGCACCGGCGAGCGCGCGCCGGCCCTGGTGAGCCGCCTGGCAAAGGCGTCGGTACTGCCGGCTGCCGCCGACCGGGCCGTCTCATCCAGATCAATCGCCGCGAACAGTCG
>SMUZ01006766.1_pt1 | contig 12530 bp, 12 predicted proteins | sample 2456421 | NCBI WGS metagenome assembly SMUZ01 (sample SAMN11095932, study PRJNA526329) | marine sediment metagenome | biome: Marine sediment; feature: Surficial sediment; material: Deep marine sediment; isolation source: Hadal surficial sediment | place: Pacific Ocean | collected 2014-11 | depth... | reverse complement strand
GGTGCATAGTCAACGAGAGATGCTCGCCACGGCTCTAACTTCACAGCCCAGATTACAGTCGTGACCGTAGCAAGAGCGAAGAGCAGCCAGGTCGCTTTTTCTGTTCTTGAGTACATCGAAGATGCCAATTACGGCTAATTTGAGAGACGCCTAACTATATGTAGTTACCCGAATTTCACGAGTAACTGTTGGAAAAGGGGAGATTAGCATGTGGAAATGTCCGTTGGGCCCTTATATAAACTTAGTGTGACGGATGATATGTAGATTGTAAAAAGGATGTATTGTTGAATGGCGAAGAGGCTCATGGAAGAGGCTCGAAATGTATTTCGTGCTCATCATTATAGTTATCGCACCGAGGTTACTTACCTAAAGTGGATCAAGCGATTCATAAAGTACCACGATAATAGACCACCACGCGAACTCGGTGCCGCCGAGATTCAGGCCTTTCTTACCGATCTTGCTACTCGCGGCAAGGACCGATTGACGATCCTGCCGGAGTCGTTGATTCCGCATCTCGAGCAGCAATTGGACGTCGTCAGGGGCCTCCTGGCACGAGACCGGGAGCGGGGTCGGGAGGGCGTTTCGATGCCGGACGCAATCGGTCGCAAGTACGTGAACGCAGGATTATCCTGGCGCTGGCAATATATCTTCCCATCCAGAAAATATGCGTTCATTCGCAGCAACATGGGCAGGCGCCGACATCATTCACATCCCTCTGGATTATCGCGTGCTGTAAAGATTGCGGTCGAGGAGGCGGGAATTGCCAAGCGCGCCACGGCCCACACATTTCGGCACTCATTTGCAACGCATCTCATCGAGAGCGGCTACGACATTCGCACCGTACAGGAGCTCCTCGGCCACTCCAACGTAAAAACGACGCAAATTTACACGCACGTGCTGCAGCGTGGTGGGCACGCTGTGCGAAGTTCCTTGGACAATGCCTGACTCGACTACATACGCCAGCGATGCAGCGGCACGGTCGTGCCTGTTTTGAAGTCTGATTGTTCCAGCGCCAACTCCACGTAACCATCCGTACCCGACAACGACGCAAAGTCGCCTGACGTGTTCGTATGCACAGGCATCGCGAGTACATTGCCCGTCGCATTCGAGATGAGTTTAACGGGCAGAAAATTCGTTAGCTGTGGTTTGAACGTAACCTCAGTCGTTAACGATGCGAACTGTGGTGCTGCGGCGGCCATTCCCGACATGTGTCGCAACGCTGGAATCACATACTGCCGCGCGCACACCAGGGTCGATACCGGGTTTCCAGGTAACGCAAACACAGCCTGTCCGTCGGGTCCCATCCCAAACCACATCGGTTTTCCGGGTCGTTGACTAATCTTGTGAAATGTCACTTTCACGCCCAGGTCATGCAGTACCTGCGGAACGTAGTCCGCCCGGCCCATCGACACGCCGCCACTCAGGATCAACACGTCCGCGTGTTGCAGATGTTGTGCGATACGTTCTCTTAGCAGCTCCGGTTCATCGACCAGATGTTCGTGTGTCGCATCCGCGTATCCATTCTCCTCGAGCATTGCCACGATCGCCGGGCCATTCGACAATCGGATCTGATGCGCTGCAATGGCCTCGCCCGCCGCGATCAGTTCATTGCCCGTCGAAATGACGCTAATGCGTGGCTGTTTCGCAACGCTCACATCGGCTAAGCCGCAGGATGCGATGATCGCGATGTCCATCGGCGAGATTCGTGTGCCGGGTTGCAGCAACTCCGTGTCTTTCTTGTGATCGGATCCTGCCGCATGCACAAACTGCTGCTCACTGGCTGCGTAGTTTGCTTCTACGTGCGCACCCGATTCATTCACGGTGATGCGCTCCACCGGAATAATGCAATCAGCGCCCGCCGGTAGCGATGCGCCCGTCATTATCTCAATGGCGTGTGCCGGCTTGAGGGTCTGTGCCGGGTCGCCCGCGGCTTGAGTCGATTGGATTTGAAATGAACGATTACCCTCGGCAAATTCGGCATAGGCAATCGCGATGCCATCCATCATGACGCGATCGAACGGCGGTTGGTCGCGTTCGGCCTTCACGCTTTGTGCGAGTACGCGGCCCGTTGCCGCGGCTAGCGAAACCATCTCGGATTCGAGTGTATTGACTGCTGCCAGGATTGCTTTTGTTGCTTCGGCCGCCGTTAGCATTTTGTTCTAGCCTTGCTCGTTGTCAGATTCACGCGCGATGGCGCGGTGTCCAATGTCACGACGAACAAAGGCGTTGTCCCAGCCGATCTTGTCGACTGCTGCGTACGCCATGCTTGCCGCGCTCGCTACACTATCACCCAGGCCGACAACACACAGCACTCTGCCACCGCTTGTGACGACGCCGTCGTCGGCGTTCGCGGTCCCGGCGTGAAATACTTTTTGTGTGCTGCTGTTTGTATCGTCCAGTCCCGAGATGCGCATGCCCTTCGCATAGCTTTCCGGGTATCCGCCCGCTGCCATCACGACACCCAGCGCCGCGCGTTCGTCCCACTCTGTGACTATAGACGCAAGTGTGCCGTCGAGCGTCGCTTTGCAAATGTTTGCGAGATCGGATCGCAAACGCATCATGATCGGCTGTGTTTCCGGATCGCCCAGGCGGCAATTGAACTCGATGACCTTCGTTGTACCGTCCGACATGATCATTAGTCCGGCGTACAAAAAACCCACGAACGGCGCACCGTCTTTCTTCATGCCCTTGAGTGTTGGGCGAATCACGTCGTCCATAATGCGTTGTTCAATGTCGGTCGTTACGACAGGCGCCGGAGAATACGCACCCATGCCACCTGTGTTCGGGCCGACGTCACCTTCATCGCGAGCTTTGTGATCCTGCGATGTCGCCAGCGGCAATATTGTTTCGCCATCGGTAATCACGATGAAACTCGCTTCTTCACCGTCGAGAAATTCCTCAACAACAATTCGCGAACCCGCATCGCCAAATTTGTTACCCGACAACATGTCGGTCGCTGCTTGTTCAGCCTCGGCTAGCGTCATCGCAATGATCACACCTTTACCCGCGGCCAGACCGTCAGCCTTGATCACCAACGGGGCGCCTTGCTCGCGGATGTACTCAAGTGCTGCGTCCAGCTCCGAAAAGTTCTTGTATGCCCCGGTCGGGATGTTGTGGCGCGCGAGGAAGTCTTTGGTAAAGGCCTTCGAACCTTCGAGCTGCGCCGCGGCTGCTGACGGGCCGAAGCAGGGCAGGCCGGCCTCTTCAAATCGATCGACGATACCGGCAACCAATGGCGCTTCGGGACCGACGATCGTCAGCTCGATACGCTCACCCGTGGCGAGTTCCAACAGGGCGTCAATGTCGTCGGCGCTCACGGCAACATTACGGACGCCGGGTTCCCCGGCCGTGCCGGCATTGCCAGGCGCGACGATGACCTCTTCGACATCCGCCGACTGCGCACACTTCCAGGCAAGCGCATGCTCGCGACCACCACCACCGATTACTAGAACCTTCATGGGATGTGATATTACCTGCAGTTAGCTGGCCATGGGGAGGTGTTCATAGGAAGTACTCCGAGACCGGCGAAGCCGGTCGACAGGCGCCGAAGGCGAGGTGCCGCAGGCACCGTCCAACCGCAGTGCAGCGAGCCATGAGGATAAGTACCCCCCGATTTCCACCCTGTGTATCAATGCCTGAAATGCCGCATTGAAGTAAAAACCATAGCCAATCCATGCTCATTTGCAGCCATGATAACCTCATCATCGCGCATCGAGCCACCGGGCTGGATTATCGCCGCGATGCCGGTCTCGGCTGCGGTATCGATACCGTCACGGAACGGGAAAAACGCATCCGATGCCAGTACGGAGCCCTTTAACGCCAGGCCTTCATCAGCCGCCTTGAGCGCAGCGACCTTCGTACTGTAAACGCGGCTCATCTGGCCGGCACCAACACCGAGTGTCATGTTGTCTTTGCAAAAGACAATTGCATTCGACTTCACGTATTTTACAACGGTCCACGCAAACAACATGTCCTGAATCTGTTCCGGTGTTGGTATCTTCTTACTCACCACCTCAAGATCCGCTTCGTTGATCTGGCCGCGGTCCGAATTTTGTACGAGCAAGCCGCCACCGACCTTCTTGTACTCAAGCGTGTCCTGACTTGATCCTGCGTCCCCCGTTACGAGAACGCGCACATTCTTTTTCGCAGCCGTTACTGCCGCCGCATCATCGTCTACCGACGGTGCCACGATCACTTCAACAAACTGCCGTTCGACGATGGCTTTCGCCGTCGCCACATCAAGCGGTCTGTTGAATGCGATGATGCCGCCGAATGCCGAAGTCGGGTCGGTGGTAAACGCCTTTTCATACGCTCCGAGAATATCGTCGGCAACTGCAACGCCGCACGGGTTTGCGTGTTTAACGATCACACATGCCGGCGCTTCGAATTGCCGCACACATTCAAGCGCGGCATCGCTGTCGGCGATATTGTTGTAGGAAAGCGCTTTGCCCTGCAATTGTTTCGCAGTGGCTAGTGAGCCTGCTGGTGCTTGTTGGTCGATGTAAAACGCCGCTTGCTGATGCGGGTTCTCGCCGTAGCGCAAGGTCTCAAGCAAATTGCCCGCGTGCAGAAAGCGTTCACCGAGCGGGTTGTCGCCCAGCGAGCGTGACAAGTATTTGGTAATCGCCGTGTCGTAAGCCGCCGTGTGTGCGTAGGCCTTTGCGGCCAATCGACGACGTTCTTCGAGCGGCAACGCGTCGTTCCCAAGTTTTTCCAGCACGTCGTCGTAGTCTGCGGGATCCACGACAACGACAACACCATCGTGATTTTTCGACGCAGCTCGAATCATGGCCGGGCCACCGATGTCGATGTTCTCTATTGCGTCATCAATCGTCGCATCGTCACGCGCGATCGTCTGTTCAAAGGGATAGAGGTTTACAACGAGCATATCGATCGGCTCGATGCCGTGTTCGGCCATGACGTCCTCATCCGTGCCGCGTCGTCCCAGTAGTCCACCGTGAATGATCGGATGCAAGGTCTTCACGCGGCCGTCCATGATTTCGGGGAATCCTGTCTTTTCCGAGACATCGATCGCATCGATGCCTGCGTTGCGAAGTTGTCTGGCTGTGCCGCCTGTTGAAAGAATTTCTACGCCGAGTTCGGCGAGGCCGGAAATAAACGGGATCAGGTCGCTCTTGTCAGAAACACTGACGAGCGCGCGTCGCACAGTAAACATGCAGGTCCTCTATTGAATCAGGGAATAGGTTCGAAGTTTCTTGCGTAGCGTGCCCCGATTGATACCGAGTATGTCCGCTGCCTGGCTTTGGTTGCCGCTTGTGTAGTCCATCACGGCTTTGAACAGTGGGCGCTCAACCTCGCCAAGGACGAGGTCGTATAAATCACCGGGTCGGTCGCCGTTGAGGCTTGCAAAATAGCTGTCAAGAGCGTCTTCGGTGTGTTCGCAGAGCGGTTTTTTGCTCTTAAGTGTTGTTAAAGCCGTGCCGTTTATCGTTTTATTCTGGGCCACGTTGCTCAATCCTAAGAATTACATCGTTCCTGAAAAAACTCCTCCGTCTGGACGGTCGAAATATTCCCGGGTCAGTCGTATTTGTTCAGAAGCACTGTCGACGCGTACTGCCTGATAACGAAATTCGTCTGCGCTTGCGAGGTTGTCGCAATACCAGGTCAGATGCTTTCGAGCCACTCGAACACCCGTTTGATCCCCATAAAACCGGTGTAATTCCTTCAAGTGGCCGAGCATAGTATCACGCAATTCTTTTTTTGCCAGCGGTGCTTTTTTAGAGTTGTTGTTCAGACCGTCGATGAGTTCACGAAAAATCCACGGGCGTCCCTGTGCGCCGCGCCCAATCATCAAGCCGTCAGCATTAGTTAGCCGCAGAACTTCAAGCGACTTCTCAATAGTGCGGATGTCGCCATTGGCGAAAACCGGGATATCGACGCACTCCTTAATTCGCGCAATTATTTCGAATTCGGCGTCGCCCCGGTAGCGACATGCGCGAGTTCGGCCGTGAACGGCAAGCGACTGGATGCCGGCGTCCTCGGCAATGCGTGCGATTAAAGTCCCGTTTCGATGCTCCAGGTCCCAACCGGTTCGCATCTTGAGCGTGACCGGGACGTCGACGGCCGCGACGACGGCTAGCAGAATCTCGCGGACGAGGCGCTCGTCTTTGAGTAGTGCGGCACCGGCCAGTTTTTTGCACACTTTCTTGGCCGGGCAACCCATGTTGATGTCAATGATCTGGGCGCCACGTTCAACGCAGGCCTTGGCCGCATTCGCGAGCTGCTCCGCGTCGGATCCGGCGATTTGTACGGCAACGGGCTCCGCGTCGAGATCGAGGTCCAGTCGACGACGGGATTTGGCGGTCTGCCAGAGGCTGGTATCGGCCGTCGTCATCTCGGAAGTCGTCATGCCCGCACCAAAATGCCGACATAGGGCGCGAAACGGTTTGTCGGTCACGCCCGCCATGGGCGCCAGGACAAACGGAGAACTTAGTTTGTAGGGACCGATTCGCATAGCGGTAAGTGTACGCGGGGTGGGGGCGGGGTGCTCCTCGCACGAAGTACAGCGCAGCGCTAGCGAGCCATGAGGGAGAGGAGCACGCCGTCCCCATCCCTGTGCCAGTTACTTAAAGTCTTCCATGGCGCAACGCAGCAATCCGCCCGCCTGCCGGTAGCAAACATTCAATTTGAAGCCGGTGGCCTCAGGCGACGGTGATTCGATCGAGATAACGGCGTTGAATGTATCGCCGGGCAGCACAGCGACGCGAGGATCGAAGTTTCCGGTCAGGTAAGCATTGGGTTCGAGCACCTTACTGCCGATTATTTCCTCAAAACGATCAGTTAGCGCGACGCTGATCAGCGGATAGGGCAAGGGTCCGTCGGAGTTATTGCCGATGCGCGAGTAAATCGTCAGTGTTTCGTCTTCGGCGGTGAGGAGGTCGGGGCTGTCATCAACTGCGTCCACATCGGTCAATTCGTTCTCGCCATTGAGGAATTCAGCGATTGGGTTAGTGCTGCCCTTGGTGACCTCGAAGCGCCAGCCGGATATATCCCAGTCCGGTGAAATCGGCGCGCCTATTGCGCGATATACAGGCGCCAGCCTTTCACCAATAGCCGGCATGGTCGCCAGTGCCGCACGTGATTGATGCACGATTTGCCCAATCAAAAGCAACGCCAACACAACAATTCCGGCGATCATGCCGTACTTGCGTGAGCTCAGTTCAGGTTCTTCTTGCAGCACTTCTTTGGCGAGTACAAAACCAGGATCGGAAAGCCCGTTTCCGGTTGCCCCGTCGCCTGCGGCGTGTACGAACTCGCCTTCCATGATGATGGTTTCAAAACCAGCAGCTGTTTCTTTAAGGTTCGGCTCGCCACCTTTTTTCTCGTCGATGCCTTTTTCTTCGATCTTCATATCGCCAATTACGATCGTTGATGCGAAGCCGTCTTCGTCTTCGATCGCCAGGTCGAACAAATCCTTGTCGATCATCATGTTGATCGTCTGTTCTTCTTCGGTCTGCGGCGGCACGTAGTGCTCTGCAATCGAGTCCGATGTGTCGGATTCGTCTGCTACGTCCTCTTGCTCTTCGGTTTCATCATCCAATCGAATTTCGAGCTTCTCAATATCCTCGTCATATTCACCGTCGAGGTGTTCGTCCAGGTCGATCTCCGCCGTTTCTTCAAAGTCTTCGATGAGGTCTTCCGCGTCCTCATCTTCAAGCTCGGGTTCCGCTGCCGCGTCGTTCTCGTCTGCGGCTGCCGCAACTTCCTCTGCTTCCTCGACTACCTCAGGCTCCTTTGCTTCCTCGACTTCGTCTACTTCCTCAGGCTCCTCGACTTCGTCCAGCAAGTCGCCCCACTCATCGGGATCACCCAGCGCGAGGTCAACCTGTGAGTTTTCTGGTTCTGGTTCGCGTTTTGGTTCTGGTTCGGTTTCCGGCTCAAGTTTCGCCTTGCCTGGCGGAGTGGGCAGGTCGTCGACAGCGAAATCGTCAGGCAGCCCGGTATCGTCATCGAAACGCATTTCTTCGGCAGCAGTCTCTTCGACTGCTCCGAAGACTTCGGCCGCATCGATTTCAGTCGCATTAGCGTCTTCAAAAATCTCGCCGGCTTCGACTTCGGTTGGCGTCTTCGTGAGGAATTCGTCCACCTGAGTCGGCCTCTTATGCAGTAGATCATCCACTCGGGAGTTGTCCACTTCATCAGGGCCAAGAACGCGCCATTCGACTCCCGTGTCCTCAAGACGAATATCTTCGCCTGCGAGTTGGTCCAGGGTTTTCAGGAGTGCCGCACTTTGCTCCGGGGAGATCGCCGCTGGCGGTCCGTCGAAACGCACTTCAGCGTCATCAGGAATTAGTTCGGGAAGAGATTCGTCCACTTCGGTGCGCACTGTTCTGTCAGGTTTGTCTTCAGACAAATACGCGAGCGCATTGAACGCATTTCCGCAGCCCCCGCAACGGACTTTGCCCGCGGCCTGTTTCAAGGCCACGGCGGTAACTCGAAAGGATGTCCCACAATCGGGGCATTGCGTATACATGCGCTAGTTTTCTCTCCGTTTTCCACTCAGCCGCGCCCAGTTCTGCTTGCCCTTAGACTGGTACGCGGGCTCGTTGAATACGATCCACGGCGCATAAGCATCATGAATTGCCTCAACTTGCTCCGAAAGTATGCCTGAGAGCGCGAGTTTTCCACCGGAACTGAGTCGCGTTGTGCTTGATTCGACTAGCTCTACCAACGGCCCTGCAAGGATATTGGCGCCGACAATATCGAATTTGCTCTGAATTTCGGCGCTCGAGCCGCTCGGACATATCCACAGTCGTTCACCGAACCGCATCGAAGCAAAGTCTTTGAGCCATTCACGAGTCCACTCCCGATCGGCAAGTGATTCGATGTGATGCGATGGCAGTTGTTCGACTGACAGCGATTCGAGCAGGTCATCGGTCAGCGTTACAGCATGCGCGCCATGGCGCGCGAATATTTCTTCCACGCTATCCGGGTTCAAATAGTCCAGGTTCATGACAAATTGTTGCCAGTCCATCGTCGCTCATCGTTGTGTGCCCGTGTGACGGGCGTCGATCAGGCCAAACCCAACCGCTTCTCCAGGTAGTGGATGTCCGTTCCACCCGCTTGAAAGGCCGCATGTTGGAAAATTTCCTGGTGCAAAGGCACGGTGGTCTTGATGCCTTCAATCACGATCTCTGTCAGAGCAGTGCGCATACGACCAAACGCAGCTTCCCGGTCCTGGCCGTGCGCGATTAGCTTGCCGATCATTGAATCGTAAAATGGCGGCACACTGTAGCCGCTGTACACATGTGAGTCGTAACGAATGCCTGGGCCGCCCGGCGCATGCGACAGCGTTATAAGACCTGGCGACGGCATGAATGTCTTCGGATCTTCAGCGTTGATTCTGCATTCGATGGCATGGCCCTGAAAACGCACATCTTGCTGTTTGATGCTCAGCTTTTGGCCGTCGGCAATATTGAGTTGCTCGCGCACGATATCGATACCGGTAATCATTTCGGTCACCGGATGTTCGACTTGCAAGCGCGTGTTCATCTCAATGAAATAAAACTCATTGTCCTGATACAGAAACTCGAACGTGCCGGCGCTGCGGTAATTAATTTTGAGACAGGCTTCGACGCAGCGCTCACCGATGCGGTTGCGTTGCTCTTCTGTAATGCCTGGCGCTGGCGCTTCTTCGATGACTTTCTGATGACGTCGTTGCATCGAGCAATCGCGTTCGCCGAGGTGGATGGCGTTGCCCTGGCCATCGGCGAGCAACTGAAATTCAATGTGCCGCGGCTTCTCAAGGAATTTTTCCATGTACACGACATCGTTATTAAATGCCGCGCGTGCCTCGGCTTTGGTGACGGTAATCGCCGCGACCAACGATGCTTCGGAATGCACGACTCGCATGCCGCGTCCGCCGCCGCCACCGGAAGCCTTGATGATGATCGGGTAGCCGATGTCACGTGCGATGCGCATGTTCTCGTCAGCATCCTCGCCGAGCGGGCCGTCCGAACCGGGCACGCAGGGAACACCCGCAGCCTTCATCGAGCGAATTGCAGAGACCTTGTCGCCCATGAGTCGGATGGCGTCGGCTTTCGGACCGATGAACGTAAAGCCCGACGACTCCACACGTTCGGCGAAGTCGGCGTTCTCGGAAAGAAAACCGTATCCCGGATGAATTGCGACGGCGTCGGTCACTTCAGCGGCACTGATGATGGCCGGCATGTCGAGGTAGCTGTCGATCGAGGCGGGCGGGCCGATGCACACGGTCTCATCGGCAAGGAGTACGTGCTTGAGACTCGTGTCTGCGGTCGAATGCACGGCTACGGTCTTGATTCCCATCTCGCGACAGGCGCGCAGGATTCTGAGCGCGATCTCGCCGCGGTTGGCTATAACTATCTTATCGAGCATTGTGTTTCGCCCGCCTAGTCTACGGCACGTTGATCGATTACGACCAGCGTCTGTCCGTATTCGACGGCTTCGCCGTTTTGTACGCGAATCGACTTAATAACACCCGCTACGTCGGCTTCGATCTGGTTCATCATCTTCATCGCTTCGATGATGCACAAGGTGTCGCCTTCGTTCACGCGGTCGCCGACTTGTACATAGGGCGCCGCGCCGGGTGATGCACAGGCGTAAAATGTCCCGACCATCGGCGCAGTTACTTCAAAGCCGTCTTCTTCGGGCTCGACGGGCGCGGCGGCAACAGGCGCTGCAGCTGCAGGCGCTGCGGCCGGCGCTGCAACAGCGATCGGTGCGGCAACGGCGGCTGGCGCAGCAGGTGCGCCGGGCGCGTAACGGCTGATGCGAACTGACTCTTCACCTTCCTTGATTTCAATCTCTGCAATGCCCGATTCGTCGAGCAGCTCAATGAGTTTCTTAACTTTTCTGATGTCCATTATTCTCCCTCTCCACCAGCGACATAGTTGCTTGCAGCGTGTAAGGCCAGTTCGTAGCCGTACGCCCCAAAACCAAACAAGCAACTCTGCGCAATATCGCTGAAATAACTGTTGTGCCTGAATTCTTCCCGCGCAAATGTATTGCTCAGGTGTAACTCGATAAAGGGTATCTCGACGGCGAGCAACGCATCGCGAAGTGCGATGCTCGTGTGAGTGAACGCGCCCGGGTTCAGGATGATGAAACTCACCTTGTCCGTGGCGGCTTGTTGCACGCGGTCGATTAATTCGTGTTCGGCATTCGACTGATAACACTCGAGCTCATGGCCGAGCTCAGTGGCCAGTGATTTCGCCCGTTCCTCGATATCGTCCAGGCTCGTGGCACCGTAAACCTCAGGCTCGCGTGATCCGAGCAGGTTCAGGTTGGGTCCATTGATGAGGAGAAAACTGGGCATTTAGTCTCGTTATTAGCCAGTTTGCCGAAGATAGCGGCAATTCTAACCCTTTTCGAGTACTTTGGCGCAAGTTTTACCGCGCGGGGACTCCTACAGCAGTTCGAGTGCGGCTTTTGCGTCCTCGGTGGTGATGGCACCGTTGTCGAGGCGACCTAAGATGCTGCTGACCTCGTCGAGATGGCTGCGATGCAGCTCACCGATGTAGGCGCTGAGAAATTCGCCATTTCGCGAGATAAACATAGTAAACGGCATCGCGATGAACTGCAGACCCGTGGATTCGGCCACGGCCATGGCGTCTTCCTGGCCAACCAGAATGGGATAGTTGAACTCAGCCTGCTCTGCGCAGGCCGCAACCTCTTCGGCGAAATCGACGGCGATACCGATGACGAGAATGCCATCGTCAGCCTGTTCCGCCTGGAACTCCTTGAGCAGTGGAATCTCTCGCCGACACGGCGCACACCAGGTCGCCCAGAAATTCAGCAGGCGGTGACGGCCGTCCCACTCGACAAGCTCACGCGGATTACCGTCGAGGTCGTTCAGCGAAAACGTCGGATACTGAACCAGCTCCGGTATTGCAGCGACGGCAGCGGGTGGCGGCGCACTCTCGACGGGCGCACGAGACGTATAAAACAGCACGCCGGCGACAAGGCCGACGATTCCAATAATTAGAAAAAGTGAAGATCTTTGCAAAGCGATAGCCTGTTCTGTGAGTTTACTGGGACAAGGTGGCGGGACCAGGGCGTTGTTCAACGGAAGTAAAGCGCAGCGCAGCGAGCCATGACGATGAGCAATGCCCTGGTCCCGCCACGAAGACCATCATAAATCAAAAGCGCGTGTTGCGTGCTTTGCGAAATCTTCAGCCTTCATGAATCCTACCACTTCATAACCAACCCGTTCCTTACCGTCGTTGCCGAAGAAAATAATTGTCGGCGGACCGAACACGCCGAAGCGTTCCAGCAGGGCCTTGTCTTCGGCGTCGTTCCTGGTGACGTCGGCCTGCAGCACTACTGTGTTGGCCAGCGCGGCCTGTACGACGGGCGTGATGAACGTGTATTCCTCCATCTCGAGGCAGGAGACACACCAGTCTGCATAGAAGTCGAGCATGGCTGACTTACCGGCGGCGGCCGCTGCTGCGACCTCGCGGTCAAGATCGTCGACGCTCTTGATACGCGTGAATTGCAGATGCTGCGATTCTGCGACCGTGGCGCCTCCC
>SMUZ01028958.1_pt1 | contig 12544 bp, 12 predicted proteins | sample 2456421 | NCBI WGS metagenome assembly SMUZ01 (sample SAMN11095932, study PRJNA526329) | marine sediment metagenome | biome: Marine sediment; feature: Surficial sediment; material: Deep marine sediment; isolation source: Hadal surficial sediment | place: Pacific Ocean | collected 2014-11 | depth... | reverse complement strand
GGGTCCCGGCGGACACGACGACGGCATCGCCGGCCGTGAGCGGGCCGGCCAGGGTAATCTCGAAGCGTCCGTCGGAGACCTGCGGCGCGGATTGCCCCACGTCCGAGCTGCCGTTGACCGACACGCGCAACGCGCCGGCATCCACCACGTCGGTGACGACGCCGCTGAGCACCGTCGCACCGTCGCACGGTGCGTCGACCGAGACCGCCTGCGCCTCTGCGTCCGCGGCAATGACGAAGACTGCCCAAACTCCAACCACGAGCGCTCTCGTCAACATGTGCATCATTATGCGTCGACCTCTCTCGGCTCGTCGCCTGGTTCGCTGTTCACCCTACAGAACGGACGTGATGTCGGAACCGAACAAGGTGACCAGCATGTCGAGTCGCCGCGACGATAGGAAGCGGCACCGTCACGTGAAGGGTAGAGCGCCTAAACGCAGGGCCATCATGTCAACTCGACGATGGCACCGCCAGATACCTCGTCAGAGCCGGATAGACCCAATCCTCGAGCACGAAGGTGACTGATGCCTCGTCGTCCCCCGCAGCTGGCGACGCCGTCGCCGCTCGTGCGTTCGCCATGAGGAAGCCGAACCGGCGCTCACGTGCATCGGTGGCCACGAACAATACCCTGTTGCCACGGTCGAAACGCAAAGTGTCGATCAACCCGACGAGAAACGCCCGGCGCTCTGCGACGCCTTGACGGGCGTGCAGCAGGGCGCCGTCGATCCAGGCCGTGATCTCCTCGCGAAGCGCCTCGCCCCACTCCGGCACCGTCGGCTGCATCGTCGACAACGGGCGATCTGGCGTGGCCTCCTCCAGGACCGCGGCGCCGATGGCGACCAGGAGCACGAAGAGGTCGATGAAGATCGCAAGCAAGAGCGCGAACACGGTCGGATAGTCGCTACGGGTGAAGGTGTGCGAGCGATCGAAGATGCGCGCCAGATCTTCAATGGCGTAGATCGGTGTCTCCTCGGACAGGGCGTCGTCGCGGGCAAACAGCTCGTAGGGCGGCGCGACAGGCAACGCGACCGCGTCGCAGCGCACCGCTTGCAGATCGCGCCGCGGAACCTTGGCCAGCGCGAGGTCGAAACGACGCAGGCGCTCGCGATTGTCGAGGTTGGCCTCGAAGATCTGCTCACTGGCGCTCCACTCCTGCCGCGCGGCGCGGAGGGTGTCGGCGATCTGCTGGACGGCCGAGCGCTCGGTCTCGAGCGAGCCGTAGATCAGCGCCTGTCCCGGCCCCTGCGGGTACGGGCGGTGCATCCGCTCTTCCCAGTTGTCGATCCTCCGCTGCACCCGTTCGCAGACGCCGGCGAGGTAGCAGTGACCGTCCTCGTCGCAGCTCGACGTCGTCCAGCCCTGCGCCTGCTCCATCTCGAGCCAGGACGCGAGACGCAGCTGCAGCTCGTTGCTCTCGGCGAGGCTCGCGTCGATCTCGGTGGCAATCGTTGCCGAACGCTGTCGGAGGTCGTCGAACAGGCCGCGCTGCGACTCTTGCGGACGGATTTTGGAGGTGAACTCGCTCTGCAGCATGACGTAGGAGAAGACCACCGAGAACGGCATCGTGAGGCAATAGAGGGCGATGACCAGGGCTCGCACCTTGACGTGACGCACGGCGATCAGCCACGCCAGACCGAAGAGGCCCATCTGCACGGCCAGCGCCAACGGCCAGGCGAGCAGCACCGGCAGGTAGCGCGCAAGGCCGACGCCGGTCGTCAGGAGCGAGACGCAGGCGGCAACGACCGATGCGAGCAGCAGCAGATTCCAGAACACGGACCGTCGATTCATAGATTCCTTCCATCTCCGAGATCATCCCGGTGCCGGCCGGCACAGGTATCCCTGACCATCTACAACGCGTTTGCGAGGCAGAAGTTCCATGGCTGCATCGGCAACGCCAGACACGGTGTGGCGGAAGACTCGGCCCGCAGAGATCGCGGAAGTGACGCGTCACGGGCAGGGGCGTGCGGCAGCCGCCGAGCGTCGTGAGCGCGCAGATCTTCAGCATCTCGACAACTCGGGCAGACGCGATCGTAAAGCTATACCGCGTGGCCGAAGATCGAGCGCGGGACTCGGCATCCGAGGTAGCTCGGCGCGTGGCTGGTCATCGGCCAACGGCCATCGGCGCACACTGTCAGCGGCCGCCTCAACTCGAGAATGCCCTCGCCAGCGCGGTCCCCCGCGCGGCGGGGAACACTTTCTGCACCGCGGTGACCAGGAATCGGATGTAGAACCGGAGAAGCACCAGCGCGGCGCCGCCAGTCACCATGATCATCGGGCCAACCGTCATCGCCACGGCGGGCGGCATGCCGTTGACCTGGAGGTCCGCCAGATGGAACCCGACGGCTTCGAGCATGCCGATGACGAGCAGAAACAGCCCGAATAGTGTGAAGCCAATCCCGATCGTCCCGATGGTGGTCCCGACGATCAGGGCCGCACAGCTCCCCGCCGTGACGAGAGCGGCGACTTTGAGGAACCCGCCGAGCGTCCTGACGCGGTGCGTGCCTTGTGGGTTCAAGGCCAGCTCGACGGCACACGCACGCGCGTGGACATCGGCGGGACCCAGCGTCCGGAGGATTGCATCAAGCGCCGTCCCTGCGGCGCGCTTCCGCTATGGGATGTCGGATCTCAAGGGTGATTGCCTCTTGCTCAGGGACATCGAACTCGTTGACGGATGCCTCGAAACTGGTCAGATAACGTTCGACGACAGGATGTCCTTGCGTCACGCGGCCACTCCTCTGTGTAGGCACCGTGCAACCGCTCGCACCAACTCCGCCCATTCCTGTTCGAGTGCCGCAAGCCGGTGCCGGCCTTTCGCGGTCAGTTGGTAGTACTGCCTGGGGGGGGCGGCGGGCGACTCGGCCGCGAACGTCTCGAGATGACGATCGGTCTTGAGACGACGAAGCAGCGGGTAGACGGTGTTTTCTCCGGCCGCGAGTGGGCCGAGCGTATACAACGCCGTGACGATCTCGTCTACCGGTCTACGGGCACGGGAGGGGTTGCGGTCTGCCGGGTGAGGGGCCGCGCGGTTCGACGCGTGCCGCCCGGTGGCGGCGGCAGCGGTTGGGGGTCGAGCTGCTCGAGCCCCTCGAGAATGTTCGACGCCCACTGGAACACATCGCACCCGGCGACGACCCGGCGCAGCGCGCGCATCCGTCGCTGACGCTCATCGCGCGGCATGTCGAGCGCCTGCTCGAGACCGTCGGCGAACCCCTCGACGTCATAGGGATTGATCATGACCGCGTCGTCGCCGAGCTCCTGCGCCGCGCCGGCCAGCTCGCTCAACACGAGCACACCATTGAAATCTTCGCGTGCCGCGACAAACTCCTTCGCGACCAGGTTCATCCCGTCGTGGAGCGAGCTCACGAGACAGAAGTCGGCCAACCGATACAGCGCCACCAGCCGTCTGATCCGCAGCGCCGACTTCCGGTATCGGACCGGACCACCGGCCAGGCCGTCTCCCGCGTGTCGGGCGTTGATGGCGGCGACCCGCTGGTCGATGTCTGCCTCGACCGCTTTGTAGCTCTCGAGCTTCGACCGTGAGGGCACGGCGATCTGGACGAAGGTGAGCTGCGTGCGCAACTCGGGTCGGCGTGTGAACAGGCAATCCAGTGCGTTGAGGCGCTCCGGAATCCCTTTGGTGTAGTCGAGGCGATCGACGCCGATGCCGACGAGCGGTGTGTCAATCCGCAGCTCCCGCCGCAACCGCTGCTTCTCGGCCTCGAGCCCCGGGTCGCGTGTCACCTTCTGGATCCGGTCGAAATCGACACCGATCGGCACGGCGCAGACCGTGGTGACGTGGTTCTGGACGTGCACGCGGCCCCGGCTCACCTTGGCCCCCAGCTCCGTCCGCGCGGCGGCCAGAAAGTTGCGCCGGTCCCTGTCGAGCTGGAACGCGAGCAGGTCGCACGCCAGCAGCCCCTCGAGAATCTGGCGGCGATACGGGCAGATTCGCAGCTGGTCGGGATGGGGAAACGGTATGTGCCAGAACTGGGCAATCCGGATGTCGGGACGCGCCGCCCGCAGATACCGGGCGACCAAGGCCAGGTGATAGTCCTGGATGAAGACCGGTGACGTCAGATCGGGCAGCTCGGCTTCGACCGCGCGCGCGAACCGTTTATTGACCACCTGATACGCACGCCAGTCCGCGGCCCGGAACACCGGTTTGACGTGCGCCACGTGACACAGCGGCCACAGCCCCTCGTTGGCGAACCCTTCGTAGTAGTGATGCTCCTCTGCCTCGGTCAGCCAGATCCGGCGCAGCGCGTAGCTCGGCGCGTCGGGGGGCACCAACACCCGGTCCTCCGCATCGACCACCCGCCGGTCGGCGTTTCCGGCGCCGTGGGCAATCCAGACGCCACCGCGCTTGCGCATCAGGGCATCCAGCGCGACCGCGACGCCGCCGGTCGTGGGCTCCCAGGCGACGGTCCCATCCTCCGCCACCGAGTGCAGGTAGGGCTCGCGGTTCGACACCACCACCAGGGGGCGGCTGGGCCGGTCGGCCGGGCTACGCTGGAGCTGGTCGGATTTGGGCATCGGCGCTCGGGTGACGACTACGATGCCGCGGGGCACACTGCACACGGCCCGCGACGCGGGCGTCGTGTACAGGACAGCTACCGGTGTCCCGGCCTACCCCCAGTCGGGACGCGTGAGGAACGTTGGCGACGGGCCAGGGCGTGTCCTCGCCCTCACCCCAGCCCGCTCCCAGAGGGAGCGGGAGAAACAGGAGCGCGTTCTCCAGCAACCTGCTATGTGCCGAACGACAGGCCGCAGCCGCACTCGGTCTTGGCGTGGGGATTGCGCAACACCAGGGTCTGCCCGAGCATGTTCGGGTCGCAATCCAGCACCGTGCCGTCGAGTAACTTGAAGCTCTTGGGATCGACGAAGATCTTGGCGCCGTCGCGGCTCTCGAAGACCTCGTCATCCGGCGACGGCGCCTGCTCCCACTTGAACACGTAGCTGAACCCGTTGCACCCGCCCGCCTTGACACCGACACGAAGACCGCCCTCGGCGATCCCCTCATCGACCATCGCAGTCTGGATCCGTTTCGCCGCCGCGTCAGTAATCTCGATCATGGGTCCCCTTCAGTCTACCTCACCGTGTGGCTGCTAGCAGGTGGGTCCTCGGTCGAGGCTGCGAAAAGGGCCAAACCAGCACACTGCGCCGACACGCCGAGTCCGGTCAACGACCGTCGATCGGCACCCGGACCACGGGCAAACGCTGCTCGGATGTGCGTCTGCTCACTGAGATCGGCACCAGGGGTAGTTCATCGGTGGCGAACGCCTGGAGACTGTAGGAGGTCAGGGCCTGGACGATCTGATCCTTGATGCGCCACAACGGATCGCGAATGTTGCAAGTGGCGTACTGGTCGCAGTCGTCATCCGCGCTCGAGCAGACGGTGATGGTCACCGGGCCGTCGATCGCTTCGATGGCGTCGCCAACGGAGATCCGGCTCGCTGGCCGAGCCAGGAGATATCCCCCGTGGGTGCCGTGCTGGGATACGAGGAGATGCTGTCGGGCCAGGCGTTGGAGCACCTTGGCCAGCACCTCGACCGGAATCGCGTAGCGCTCGGCAATCTGACGCGCGCTCGCCGCTTCGGCCTCCGGCCGCAAGGCCAGGTCCTTGAGCGCCATCAGCGCGTACTCGGCTTTCTTGGAGAGTCGCAGCATGGTGTACCCCGCTACCGGTATGTCGACACGGTACGTCGTGCCGAGCTACCGCGGCGTCAGGTTTCCGAAATCCGGCCCCCGGACGCGTGCTGATAAAGTCGGCGACGCTCTTCCGTCTCCCGACTGCTGTCTCCTCCGAGCCTCCGTCAGTACTTCGGCAGCGTCGGATCGATGCGGTCGATCCAGGCGAGGATACCACCCTTCAGGTTCCGCGCCTTGCTGTATCCGGCCTTGCGCAGCAGTCTGACCGCCTTCCCGCTGCGGACCCCGGACTTGCAGTGGACGATCATGTCGTCACGTCCTTCCAACTCGGACAGACGCGACGGGAGATCGCCCAGCGGGATCAGCACCGACCCGGGGATGCGGCAGATCTCGAACTCCTGCGGCTCGCGCACATCCAGCAGCAAGAACGACTCCTGATGGTCGAGCCGGGTCTTCAGCTCCTCGACGGTCGCCTCGTCCTCCGCCTCCGGCGCCAGAGCGGCCGCCTGCGCGGCCGGAGCAATTCCGCAGAACTGCTCGTAATCGATGAGCTGGGTCACGGTCGGGTGCTCACCGCAGACCGGACAGTCGGGGTCTTTCCGCAGCTTGAGCTCGCGGAACCGCATCTTGAGCGCGTCGAAGATGAGGAAGCGGCCAATCAGCGGTTCACCGATTCCGAGGATGACCTTGATCGCTTCGGTGGCCTGCAACGTGCCGATCACACCCGGCAGGATGCCCAGCACCCCCCCCTCGGCACAGCTGGGCACGAGTCCGGGCGGCGGCGGCTCCGGATACAGACACCGGTAGCAGGGGCCGTCCTTGGCCGCGAACACCGAGGCCTGCCCCTCGAACCGGAAGATGCTGCCGTAGATGTTCGGTTTTCCCTGGATCACACAGGCATCGTTGACCAGATACCGTGTCGGGAAGTTGTCGGTTCCGTCGATGACCAGGTCGTAGTCGGCGAACAGGCCGAGCGCGTTCTCGGAGGACAGGGCCATCTCGTATGTGACCACCTCGACCTCGGGGTTCAACGCGTTCAGCCGCGATTTGGCCGAGTCGAGCTTCGACCGCCCGACGTCCGGGGTCCCATGAATGATCTGGCGATGGAGGTTGCTGTAGTCGACCTCGTCGAAGTCGACGAGGCCGAGCGTGCCCACCCCGGCCGCGGCCAGATACAGCAACACCGGCGAACCCAGCCCGCCGGCGCCGATACACAGCACCCGCGCCGCCTTCAGCTCGAGCTGCCCCGCCATGCCGACCTCGGGCATGATGAGATGCCGGCTGTAGCGCGCGACCTCCTCATTGGTCAGCGCGGGCGGTGTGTTGTCCTTCTTCACGCTCGCCCCCCACCCGCGACCGACGGGATGATGCTGATGGTGTCTCCCGGTTTCAGCGGCGTCTCTTCCTTCTCGAGATACCGGATGTCGTCATCGTTGACGTAGATGTTCACGAAGCTGCGCAGTTTGCCGTCCTCGGCGTAGAGGTGGTTGCGCAGCTCGGTGTATTCCGCCGCCATGTTCGCCAGCAGCTCACCCACCGTGCGGCCCTCGGCCTCCACGACATCCTGCTTGCCCGTATAGCCGCGCAACGGCGTCGGAATCAAAATCTTGTGTGCCATGATGTCTCGCCCGTGTGTGCCGATCGTGGAGTCGAGCCCCCGACCGGGTCCGTTCGACGGCCAGACCTGAGAATCAAGACGGCGACGCCCTCAGGCTTCTCCTGCCGCCTGCCTGCCCTGAGCCCTGTCGACGGGTCTCCGTCCCGTCCTCGCTGCCTGATTCGACCGCGACCGGCTCTTCGTCGAACGCCGACCGATCTTCGCGCAACCGCCACGAGGTCAGCGTCCTCGGCTCGCCACCCTCGACCGACACGATCACGTAGGCGAACACGGGCCACGCGTGGTCGAGGTCGTACCGGGACGGTCGCGCCGGATGGTCCGGGTGCGAGTGATAGAACCCCAGCAGCTCGGCGCCCAGCTCGGTCGCCCGCCGCTCGGCTGCCCGGTAATCGGCCGGCCGCACCAGAAACCGACGCCTGGGCCCCTCCGCGGTGGCGTTGGGTAGCGCCAACGCCTCGGTCACCAGCAGGTCGCGTCCGATCAGCGCCCCGCAACACTCGTACGGGTACGCCTCCCGGCCATGTCGGCGAATGCCGGTATCGGCCTCGGCGCCCAAGACCAGCGTGGGTCGCGTTCCTGTCACCGCACGTTGCCTCGCCGGCCGTCTCCTTCTGTCGCCCTCCCCCCGGCCTATGCGGCGTCGGTGGCAAAGCCCTTCTCTCGCCATGCGAGCGTCCCGCCGGTAATGCTCCGTACATTGCGATACCCGAGCGATTTGAGGAACAGCACACCGGACAGCGAGGCGTTTCCGCGCTGGCACACGCTGAGAATCGGCGCGTCGAGATCGCTGGGCAGGCCCGAGTGATGCTCGGCGAGCTCGGCGAGCGGCCTGCTGACGGCACCGGGGATGTGCGCCTCCTGGTACTCGTGGCTCGGGCGGACGTCCAGCACGAACGGTCGCTGCGCCTGCCACTGCGCGTGGGCGGCATCGACGTCGATGGTCAGGTCGGCGTTGCCCCGCACGTTCTCCACCATCGTGTCGAGCAGCGCGTTACGCGGCGCCGCAGGCTTGGCCGTCCTCGCTTCGAGACCCGGCAGATGCTTCACGACCGAGGATGCGTACTTGAACGCGCTGTCCGGGAAGATCACTACGACCAGGTTCCCCGGCTCGTCAGGGACCAGCTCGAACGCACCGGCAAGGGCCATGCCCGAGCTTGGTCCCGCGATGATGCTCTCCTCCCGGTTCAGACGCAGACACAACTCGAACGCATCCTGGTTCTGAATCTCGACGAGGCCGTCGTACTCCGCCGGACGAAACAGCTGGGTCTGCTGGAGCTGGCGGATACTCCGCACGCCAGGGATGTCATGGCCCTCGGCAGGATGCACACCCAGGACCTGGACCGCGGAGCGCTGCTCTTTGAGAAAGCGCCCCGTCCCGCCAATCGTGCCGCACGTGCCCAGACCCGCGACGAAATGCGTGACCTTGCCTTGCGTCTGGCGCCAGATCTCCGGTCCGGTCGTCTTGTAGTGTGCGTCGGGATTCGCTTCGTTGGCGTACTGGTTCAACATGTGGAACCCGGGACGCTCGGCGATCTCCATCGCCTTGGCGATTGCGCCTTCGGGTGCCCCAGGCGCCGGGCACAGGGTGTCCTCCAGCTCCACCACGTCGGCGCCAAAGAACCTGAGCATGGTGCGCTTCTCGAGCGGTATCTCGATCGAGAGGGGCGTGGTGAGCGTGTAGCCCTTCGCATTGGCGATCATCGCGAGGGCCATCCCGGTGTTGCCCGAGGTGGGCTCCACCAGTTGCTGATGCGTGTGCACCGTCTGGCGCTCTTCGCCGTCGGCAACCAGGCTGGCTGCCACCCGATCTTTGACTGCTCCAAACGGGTTGTACCACTCGAGCTTGGCGTAGACCTGGGTGTCCTGGAACGGCACCACCCGGTTCAGGCGCACCAGCGGTGTGGGATTGTCGGCACTGGAGAGGAGGCCGAGAATGGAGTCGTAGACGCGCAAGCCGTGGTCGTTCATCTGCAGACTGATTCTCGCATGACCCGCAGCCTTTGATCTTATTCGGTACGTGGCCCGCGCTCAAGCAACGGCCCGCGCCCGCTTCGAAACGACGGCGATACGACCGGGTACACTGTCTGACGCGTCACTGCGGACCGCAGATCCCGCGGCGCGACCGAGGACGACGGCCCTGAGGAACCTGGCGACGGCGTTTCCATCAGATGGACATCGAGCGTTTCGACCTCGAACGCTGGCAATCGATCCACGAGCACGGCGTCGAGATTAACCTGTCAGAGAGCGGGGTGCACCCGCTGCGGCTGCGGGAGCTCGTCGGCGTTGCGGACCTGGACGATCTGCTCGGACAGGAGCTGGGCTACACGCAGACCAACGGCACCCTCTCGCTGAGAGAGCGGGTGGCAGCGCTCTACGACGGCGCGTCCGCCGCCAACGTGCTGGTGACCAACGGCGGCTCCGAGGCGAACTTCGTCACCTGCTGGCATCTGATCGAGCCGGGCGACGAGGTCGTGGTCATCCAGCCAACCTACATGCAGATTCCCGGTCTGGTCCGCTCCTTCGGCGCGACGGTGCACGAAGTGTGGCTCGAGGCCTGCCACGACGAGGACGGCCATGGAGGCCATGGTGGCCATGGTGGCCATGCGGACAACGCGCAGACCCCGATGCGCTGGCGGCTCGATCTCGACGCGGTGCGTGCGGCCGTCACCCCACGCACCCGGTGCATCGCCGTGTGCAACCCCAACAACCCCACCGGCGCCCGGCTCGACGAGGCCGAGGTGGCCGAGATCTGTGCGATTGCCGAGGACCGTGGATGCTGGGTGCTGGCCGACGAGATCTACCGTGGCGCCGAGCTCGACGGTCGCGACACCCCGTCGGCGTGGGGGCGTCATGACCGGGTCATCGTCACCGGCGGTCTCTCGAAGGCCTACGGGCTCCCGGGGTTGCGCATCGGCTGGATCGCGGGGTCGGCCGAGATCGTCGAGCAGCTCTGGGGACGGCACGACTACACGACCATCGCGCCGGGCGCCGTCAACGACCTGCTGGCGCGACTCGCCCTCGCCCCCTCGCGACGCGGCCGTCTCCTCGCGCGGACACGCGACAGACTGCGGGAGAATCAGGCGATCGTCTGGGCATGGGTCTCGGAACACCACGGCGTCCGGCAGATTCCACCCGAGGCCGGTGGGGTCACATTGATGCGCTACCCTGGGACCCGTTCCTCGGCCGAGCTGGCCGAGACCCTCCGAACGATGCACGGCGTGCTGGTCGTGCCGGGCGTGCACTTCGGCCTGGAACACCATCTGCGCATCGGCATCGGCGGCGACGCCGCGCTACTCCGAGCAGGTCTCGCGCGCCTCGGTCAGGTGCTGGAGCACGGCTGACAGGAGGCAGGAGGAGAGGAACGTGTCCGACACCGCTTCGACGACAGACCCGTCCACCAACGGCCCGCTTGCGGGGCTGACCGTGCTCGACCTGACGCGGGTGCTGTCCGGTCCCTACTGCACGATGATGCTGGGCGATATGGGCGCCCGGGTCATCAAGGTGGAGCAGCGCGGTCGCGGCGACGACACGCGCGGCTGGGGTCCACCGTTCCAGGGCGGTGAGAGCGCCTACTTCCTCAGTATCAACCGCAACAAGGAGAGCGTGACCCTCGACTTCAAACACCCCAAGGGCCGGCCGGTGCTGGACGCGCTGATCGCGCGGGCCGATGTGCTCGTCGAGAACTCCCGACCCGGGACCCTGGCGCGCCAGGGCCTCGGGTATGACGATCTCTCGGCGTCGCATCCCCGCCTGGTCTATTGCTCGGTCTCCGGATTCGGGCACACCGGACCGCGTCGCGCCGAACCCGGATACGACGCGGTGCTGCAGGCAGAGGGCGGGCTGATGAGCATCACGGGCCCAGCCGACGGCAGCCCGTACCGTCTGGGGGTCGCCATCGCCGACATCGTCTCGGGGATGTTTGCCGCCTTTGGCGTGGCCATGGCGTTGCTGGCGCGTGCACGGACCGGCCGTGGCCAGCTCGTCGACGTGGCGATGCTCGACTCGGTCGCGGCGTTACTGACCTACCAGGCCGGCATCTACTTCGCCACCGGGCAGGCGCCCCCTCGCCTGGGAAACCGACACCCGACCATCGTCCCCTACGAGACTTTTGCCGCAGCCGATGGCGACATCGTGGTGGCGGTTGGCAACGACGCGCTGTTCCGGCGGTTCTGTGAGGCACTCGAGACACCGGCGCTGGCCGCGGACCCTCGGTTCGCGACCAACAGCGGGCGCCTCGAGCACCAGGAGACGCTTCGGCCCCTGATCGCCGACAGGATCGGTACGCGACCCAGACAGCACTGGATCGATGCGCTGAAGCAGAAGGGGGTGCCTTGCGGGGCGGTCCGCGATCTGGCGCAGGTACTCTCGGACCCGCAGCTGGCGGCACGGATGATGGTGCTGCCGATGACCCACCCGACGGCCGGCCCGATGCAGGTGCTGGGCGTGCCGGTCAAGCTGGGCGACACCGCCGGCAGCGTCCGCACGCCGCCGCCGGTCCTCGGCCAGCACACACACGCCGTGCTTGCCGAGCTGGGATACAGCGCAGACCAGATCGCAGCGCTGGAGCAGACAGAGGCGATCTAGTGCCTCGTTGCAGGAATCCGCGTACGTTGGACAACCTCAATCCAGGTCGGCCGAACGTCAGGGTTCAGCGGCGTCGGCTGAGCGTTTCACCGAGCCGACGTCCGCTGCAAACCGTTGTTAGATGTGTAGATCGTTGTTCTGGGTTCTTAACTCGGTCCTCCTGACTCGATCGGCTGAGACACCGATATGCTCTCGCCCGTGATTCGGGCATAGAGCACGTCCGGATCTAGGTCCGCTCCGTTGGGCCAGCAGATCGTCCCAAGTTCCGGGTCCACGCAGACCTTTCGAAATTCGGCGTAGTCCTTCAGCGGGGCAAAAACGCCTTCAAACTGAATCATTTCCGCGACGTCGACTTCGCCCCGCGTGCCGTCATCAAACCGCAGCTGCAGTCGATAATCGTGCGTCGGTTCCACTTCGACAATGTCTTTCAGCATTCATCACCTCAGCGGGTCGATTGGCCGAAGCGCCTGCTGGCGCATGGCCAGGTTCCAATTCTCCGTCAATTCAGCTCGATGCTGGACCGCCCACTCGACCACCAGACCCAACACGCGCGGCGAGAGCTGGCCGCGTAGTACCGTGAAGGTGTCGATGTCTATCAATGCTCGCTGCTCGCCGTAACGGACGTGGAAGTGTGGCGGTGGATGATCGTTGTAGTTCATCGTGACTACAATGCCAAAGAAACGACTGATCGCAG
>SMUZ01003852.1_pt1 | contig 12555 bp, 12 predicted proteins | sample 2456421 | NCBI WGS metagenome assembly SMUZ01 (sample SAMN11095932, study PRJNA526329) | marine sediment metagenome | biome: Marine sediment; feature: Surficial sediment; material: Deep marine sediment; isolation source: Hadal surficial sediment | place: Pacific Ocean | collected 2014-11 | depth... | reverse complement strand
CTCTGTCACGTCGATACGCGGCCGGTCTATTTCGGCAAGGCGCTCGGCCAGCGCGTCCGCCAGATCGGTCCCGGTGTCGAGCACCGCCACACGGAGCGTCTCGGTGCCCGTCGTCGAGAAAAGGAGGGGCAGGACGAACATGTAGGCCGCCATGAAGGCGGGAACCATGATCGTCATGAGGATGAACGCGCGGCTGCGCACGCGGGCGAGAAATTCGCGGCGCGCGATCTTGATGATCTGGGTGACGTTCATGCGGTCGCCGCGTGCGTCGTGTCCGGTGCGGTCTCAGGGTGTCCCACTTTCTCGAGATAAATCTCCTCGATATGTGGGTGGTCCAGCCTGACCGCCTGTATCTCGACCCGGTCGAGCAGGGACCGGATCACCGCCTGCGCGTCGGCGTCCGGCTCGAGCTCGAGCCGGGCCTCTTGGCCCGTGTCCTCGCAACGGCGGACACCGGGCACGCTGGCGAGCGCTCCGGCGGTCCCGCGATACTCCAGGTCGATCGTGTTCCGGCCGTAGCTCGCCTTGATGTCGGCCAGCACGCCGCTCAGCACCGCTCGGCCGTGATCGATGAGGCAGATCGATTCACAGAGCGCCTCCACCTGCTCCATGAGGTGGGTCGAGAGCAGGACGGTCGCGCCGCGCTTGCGCTGCTCGAGAATCAGCTCCTTCAGCAGTCGGGTGTTGACCGGGTCGAGCCCGGTGAACGGCTCGTCGAGCACGACGAGGTCCGGGTCGTGAATCATCGCCGAGGCGAACTGGACCTTCTGCTGCATCCCCTTCGACAGCTCGCCTGTCGGCGACTGGGCGCTGTCCGCCAGCCCGACCCGTTCCAGCCAGGCGCCGGCCCGCCGGGTCGCCTCTTTCTGGTCGAGTCCGCGGATCGACGCCAGGAACGCCAGTTGATCGATGACCTTCATCTTGGCGTAGAGCCCGCGCTCTTCCGGCAGGTAGCCGATTCGGTGACGCACCGCCATCGGGTCAGACGACCCGAGCACCTCGACCGAGCCGGCGTCCGGCACGTAGATCCCGAGCATGGTGCGAATGGCCGAGGTCTTGCCGGAGCCGTTGGGACCGAGTAGCCCGAAGATGGTGCCGGTGGGTACCGTCAGATCGAGATGGTCCACCGCGATGGTGTCGGCAAACCGTTTGACGAGCGCCTGGCACCGCAATGCCACCGCGGGTGTGGACATGTGTCTGAGCGGATTCCCGAGGACGTCAGAAGTCAGAAGATGCCGGAGACGCTTCGTCGCGTGCTCACTCGCACCTCTTGGAGACGTCTGGTATCCCGTGCACAGATTCGTCACCGAGCATCGTAGGGGAATACGCTGACGCCGGCCAGGATATTCGAGCGAACTGAATCTCTGATCGGGTGCGGCTAGGCGAGCACGCGGCCGTCGTTCTGGCCGATGTCGCCCCGGACGCGGATCGGCTGTACGCTATACGAGATGCTTCGGGGAAACCTGGTGCGTGCCGTCCCGGCCCCGCGTGAGTCGCCGCGGCGGCGGGGTGCGTCAACGCGTCGATACGCCGTTGCCGCGCTCGTGGTCTGCCTCGGCCTGCCGCTGTCCGGGTGCTACTGGCCTCGCAGCTCCACCTTGCCGGTGCCGCGGCTCGCGCATCCCGCGTTCGACACGGCCACGGCGGGGCTCCAGCCGCCCTTCCGCTTTGCCGTCTTCGGCGACCAGAAGGGGCTGGCCCAGAGCGGAGAGTGGGACGCACTGCTGCGAGACCTCCGGTCGCTCGACCCGCCGCCGGCGTTCCTGCTCGACACCGGTGACATTGTCGAGAACGGGGTCTACCGGGACCAGTTCGTGCGGCTCGAGCAGATTCTGTCGGTGGTCAGCGACCTACCGTATCTGCTGGCCGTCGGCAACCACGAGATCGATGACGACGACGAGACGGCCAAGGGCCATGTCGTGGAGTTCCTCGGTGGGGTGATCGGCCGCGATGCGTTCCGCGTCGACCAGCTGTACTACCTCAAGACGGTGGGGTCGCTGCGGCTGCTCATGCTCGACAGCAACGATCTCGTGTACCCCGAACGGGGCGCCTGCACCGGACGATACCCGGCCGGCGATCGCGGCGCCCGGCAGCTGCGCTGGCTGGTGGACGAGCTGGCGGCGCCCTGGGACGGGCACACGGTCGTGGCGCTGCATCACACGCTCATCCTCTCGGCCACCAAGCACGAGGATCATGCGCGCTGTCTCTGGAACGGTGCGTACGCCGCCCACGGCGACCGCACGCTGCCCGAGATCCTGATCGATGGCGGCGTCGACCTGGTGTTGACCGGGCACACCCACACCTACGAGGTGATCCGGGTCTCGCGGGGCGGTCGTGCCATGCTCAGCGTCAACGTGTCAGGCCGGTCCGGCGGGAGTCGGCGTGCCCGACCGGTCTCGGACCCGATGAGGGCGTTCGCCGCGCGCGGCTGGGACATGAGTGGATGGGAGGGCGTGTCGCAAGGGGCCCTGATGCCGTCTGGGTCGCTGGTCAACCAGTTCGGTCTGGTGACGTTGACCGCCGACGGCGAGCTGGAGTGCGTGATCCACCACGTCGACGACCCTCGACCGCGCCCCTGCCACCCGTGAAGAGCCAAGCAGTCAAACGTCAGAAGACAGACGTCAGAAGGCGGACGCGCTGGGCATGAAGCTCTACGCGCTGGGCGACCTGCATCTCGGCCACCGCGCGAACCGCGAGGCGCTGTCCGCGTGGCGCCCGCACCTCGAGGACTGGCTGATCCTGGCCGGCGACGTGGGTGAGACCCTGGAGCATCTCGAGCTCGGTGTGCGTGCCGCCACGGAACGGTTCGCGCAGGTGTTCTGGGTGCCAGGCAACCACGAGCTCTGGAGCCATCGGGACGGCGCCCCGCGCGGCGTCGCGAAGTACGAGGCGACCCTCGCCGTGTGCCGCCGGTTCGGGGTCGTGACACCGGAGGATCCGTATCTGGTCTGGCCGGAGGAGCCGCGGTGCGTGATCGCGCCGTTGTTTCTGCTGTACGACTATAGCTTCCGACCCGACACGGTCGAATCCGACGACGCGGTGGCCTGGGCGGAGGCGGACGGCATCCGCAGTGCGGACGAGCGTTTCCTGGCGTCCGATCCGTACCCGACACGTGAAGCGTGGTGTCGGGCGAGGGTCGAGCAGACCGAGCCGCGGCTGGCCGAGGCGGCGTCGCGACACCCGCTGGTGCTGGCGAACCACTTTCCGCTCAGACAGGATCTCGTGCGGCTGCCCAGGATTCCCCGGTTCTCCCTCTGGTGCGGGACGCGCCGCACCGAGACGTGGCACACCCGGTTCCGGGCACGGGTGGTCGTGGCCGGGCATCTGCACATCCGCACGACCGATTGGATCGACGGGGTCCGGTTCGAGGAGGTGTCGCTGGGCTATCCACGGCACTGGCGCCGCACACGGGGCATCGACGGCTATCTCCGCGAGATCCTGCCGGGACCGGCCACCGTCACCACGAATGGCGGCCCCGTGTTTCACCGGTGAGATCTCGATGGCGACCGCCCGCAACGATACGCGTGAGACGCTGGGGGGCCGCCACGCGCATCTCTGGTGGATACGCCCGGACACGGTGACGGAGCCGGCCGAGCTCGCGCGGTGTCGGGCGTTGCTCACCGACGACGAACGTGAGAAGACCGACAGGTTTCGTGTCGCTCGCGACCGCCATACGTGCCTCATCACCCGTGTCCTCGTGCGTTCCACGCTGTCCCGCTACTGTGACGTCTCGCCAGCGCGGTGGCGGTTCCGGATCACCGACCACGGACGGCCCGAGATCGGCACGCCCCGATCGACGCTCCGCTTCAACCTGTCGCACACGAAAGGGCTCGTCGTGTGTCTGGTGAGCCGGGGCCGCGAGGTCGGGGTCGACGTGGAGAGCCTCACCCGTGCGAACCGCTGGCTCGATCTCTCGGATCGGTTCTTTGCACCACGCGAGGCGGCCGCGCTGCGACGGGTCGACGCGTCGGACAGACCGACCCGGTTTCTCGAGTACTGGACCCTGAAGGAGTCCTATGTGAAGGCGCGCGGGCTCGGTCTCGCGATCCCCTTGACCGGCTTCTCGTTCGATCTGCCGGCCAGGGTGCCGGATGATATTCGTATCCGCCTCACACCGGCGGTCGACGATGATGAGGCGCGCTGGCAGTTCACCCTCGAACGGTTCGGCCGCGACCATCTCGTCGCGACCGCCGTCGAACGCGATGGCTCAGAACCTGTCCGGATCACCCTGCGCGAAGCGGTCGCACCGCTTGTCTAGACATCTTCGAACCAAGGGTGACATCGTCACGTCTGACGCACGTGTCATGTCACGTGGAGACGCGTAGCGGGGCTGTAAGAACAGCGTCTGCGAGCGAGGCTGCGCCGCCTTCGCTGGTCGGTGTGAGGCGCAGCCTGGGTCTACACCGTCCGCTGATCGCCGTCCTCGACACCGTGACGGGCCGGACCCCGGCCCCTGCGGTATGAGACCGGCGGGTTGGCGCTGACGATAAGGGTGAGGAGGTCTCGATGCGAGCATGGCGATTGCTGGTCGGACTGGTGTTCGCGGCTGGGGCGGCCGCGCTCGTCGGTGGCACGGCGGCGGGGCAGACCGACGCCACGCCGGAGCAGGTGGCCGCGTGCGAGGCGCTGACCGGCATGCGTCATTTGACGATCACGTCGGCAACCATCGCCCGGACCCGGTCGGGCACCCCGTACTGCTACCTCAAGGGCGCGCTGCCGCCGGCGATCCGGTATCACGTGCAGCTGCCGTTTCCCGGGAACTGGAACGGCCGGTTCCTCCAGTGGGGAGACGGCGGGAAGGACGGAGACCTCGATTTCGCCGACCATCGTGTCGACGAGGGCTACGCGGTCGCCAACAGCAACACCGGTCATGACAATGGCGCCGAGCCCGGCGCGTCGTTCGCCTTCAACAACCGGCAGGCGGAGATCGACTTCGGGTACCGGGCGGTGCATCTGACGGTGAACGCTGGCAAGACGGTGGTCCGCGCCTACTACGGCGGACCGCCCGAGTACGCCTACTTCGAGGGCTGCTCTACGGGTGGCCGCCAGGGGTTGATGGAGGCGCAACGCTACCCGTACGACTTCGACGGCATCGTCGCCGGCGCTCCGGTGAACTACTACCAGGCGATGAACGCCGGGAGCATCTGGAATCTTCAGGGCATGTTCCGCGACGACTTCGCCGGCGCGCTCTCGTTCGACACCGATGGCGACGGGTCGCGCGACAGCGTCCGGAAGACGACGTTGCTCGCCGAGACGGTGCTTGCGACGTGCGATGCCGCCGACGGCATCACCGACGGGGTCATCGACGACCCGATGGCGTGCGATTTCGACCCCGACCGCGATCTTGCGGCCCTGATGTGCGCCGACCGGGACGCCGCGGACTGCTACACCCCGGCGCAGTTGCAGACCGTCAAAGATCTCTACCGTGGCCCCTACGACAGTGCCGGCCGGCAGGTCTACTACGGCAAGGCGCTCGGCTCCGAGATGCAGTGGCTCCGGTTTCTCGTGCCGCATGCCGGGAACAACGGCCGGCCGGGCGCGTTCGGCCCGGCGGGCGACCATTTGAACTACCTGTTCTACGAGACCGACCCGGGCGTCGCGATGCAGAACCTCGTGGACCTGTCCCGCGAGCCGGACACGACGGCGAGCCTGCCCGAGTGGGCCTGGTGGCACTTCACCATCGACGACGTCACTGCCGGCAAAGGCGACCTCATGATGTCGATCACGGACTCCACCGATCCGGACCTGTCGCGGTTTCTGCTCGACAACGGCGGCAAGCTCATCCTGTATCACGGCTGGTCCGATGTCCTGACGGTGCCGGCCGCCACCGTCGCCTACTATGACAACGTGGTGGACACGACCTTCGACGGGCAGGTGGACCGCGCCCGCGAGCACACCAGACTATTTCTCGCGCCCGGCATGAGTCATTGCGGCGGCGGACCGGGTCCGAATAGCTGGGACAAGCTGGAGGTGCTGGTCGCCTGGGTCGAGCGCGGGGATGCCCCGGATACCATCGTTGCGACCCACAGCACCAACGGTGTCGTCGACAACGAACGGCCGCTGTGCGCCTATCCCGAGCAGGCCGTATATACGGGTCCGGCCGCCGGCGCGAACGACCCGGCCAACTGGGTGCAGGGCAACTTCAGCTGCCGCTAGCGTCCTGCCCCCTCAACCATGACCGAGGCCGTTGTTCGGCTTGGCGCGTTTGCGGGCATGCTGGCGCTGATGGTCCTCTGGGAAACACTGGCGCCGCGCCGGCCGTTACGCCTGGGGCGCCGTCGCTGGACCGCCAATCTGACGCTCGCGTTGTTGAACACCGTGGTGGTGCGGTTCGCGGTCCCGCTCGGCACCTACGGCGCGGCAGAGCTCGCCGCCACCCGTGGCTGGGGCCTGTTCAACCTGACGCACGGGCCGCGCGCGCTGGAGTTCGTCGCGGCGGTCCTGTTGATGGATCTGGTCGTGTATCTGCAACACCGGCTCTTCCACGTCGTGCCGTTCCTCTGGCGCTTTCACAAGGTCCACCATGCCGACAATGACGTCGATGTCACCACCGGCCTGCGGTTCCACACCGTCAGCATGGTGTTCTCCATGGGCGTCAAGATGAGCGCCGCCGTGCTGCTGGGCGCGAGCCCGCTGGCGGTGCTGGTCAGCGAGACCACGCTGAACCTGAGTGCGATGTTCAATCACGCCAACATCCGCATGCCCGTGGCGCTGGACCGCGTGCTGCGCTGGTTCATCGTCACACCCGACATGCATCGCGTCCATCACTCGGTAGACACTGGCGAGATGAGCAGGAACTTCGGCTTCAACTTTCCGTGGTGGGATCGCCTGTTGGGCACCTACCGGGACCAACCCGCCGCAGGCCACCAGGCCACGACGAACGGCCTCCGTGAGCACCAAGCCGACGCCGACCAGAGCCTCTTCTGGATGATCGCGCTGCCGTTTCGCCGGCGTTGACCCGGTCGACGCGTCTGGGACCTGCTCTGCCTGCGGCGCTAATCGTCGGACAGTAGATTACATGAGCCGCGAACCGCAGTCCGTGACGAGGGCGTTCCGGCCGAACCCGCGGACGTCCGCCGCGCTCGCGTCCACCACGCCCCTCGTGGTGCACGAAATGGCCGACACCCTGTACATGCTGGCCAAAGACCCGGCCAAGCAGGGGATGCGCAGTGGTGGGAATACGGCCGTGTTCCTGATGTCGTTCGGGATCACGCTCGTCGACACCAAGATTTTCGGTTCCCGCCCGGACATCTTCGCCGAGGTGCGCAAGATCACCGACAAGCCGATCACGTCCATCATCAACACGCACACCCAATGTCGATACCGTCGTCCCAGACCACAACGACGAGCCGCTGGTGTGGAACGACCTCGTCAACGACAGCGGCTTCTACAACGACCTCGTGGACACGGCGACCGCGGGGCAGACACGCGGCCGGTCGGTGGACCAGCGGGTCAGCGCGTACTCGGTGCCCAGTCAATACAGCGACGTCGTGGCGGAACCGGACAGACTGCGGGGCACGGTGCCGTACATCTTCAACGGGCAGTAGCTCTCGGCGGGACGCTGGACGTCGTCACGGACTGCTAGTCTGGAAGACCCAGCGCGATCAACTCCGGAGGGTCACCGCCAACCGTGAGGCCGATATACTGCTTGCCGTCAAGCATGTAGGTCATCGGCGTGCTGACACCCGCGCTCGGCAAGTCGATCGACGCCAGTTCCGCACCCGTCGCCTTGTCGTAGGCGACCAGCCGCGGCCCGTCGTTCGTGCCCCCGGCGGTCAGGGTGTAGAGCAGGAGGGTCTTGGTGACGAGCGGCCCGTTCCGTGTCGCGTCGCCGCCCAGCGGCGGCAGATTGAGATCACGCAGCATCGGGTTCCTCCGGTAGCGACTGCCCTCGCCGGTCGGCGTCATCCAGACGTGCTCGCCGGTGTTCATGTCGATGGCGGTCATCCGAGAATAGGGCGGCTTGAACAGCGGCAGCCCCCGGGGCATCGTCAGACGCGCTCCCCGGCGATTCTGTATGTAGGTCAGCGTCGAGTCGTCCGCCGGGACCGTCTTACGGAGCGGCATCACGCTCCAGGCGTTGTGCGACGGGATGTAGATGATGCCGGTGTCCGGGTCGACCGAGCCGCCGCCCCAGTTGCCGCCACCCGCGGCGCTCGGCCGAAAGATCGTGCCGGCGTCGCTGTGCGGTGTGTAGAGCGGGCCGAGCCGGAAGGCTGAGACGGCGTCGACCGCCAGCTGCCGGATTTCCGGCGTGAAGTCGACCAGGTCGTCGATCGTCACGCCCTGATACTCGAACGGCGCCGGCCTCGTCGGGAACGGCTGTGTCGTCGATGGGACCTCGCCCTCGATGTCGGTGTCGAACGGCACGGCGCGTTCTTCGATCGGCCAGATCGGCTCGCCGGTCACGCGATCGAACGCGAAGACGAAGCCTTGCTTCGTCACCTGCACGACCGCCTTCACCGGACGGCCGTCGACGGTGATGTCCATCAGGTTCGGCGCCGCCGGCAGATCGTAATCCCACAGCCCGTGGTGCAGAATCTGGAAGTGCCACACGCGCTCGCCGGTCTCGACGTCGAGCGCGATCAGGCTCTCAGCGAACAGGTTGTTCCCGACGCGGTGGCCGCCGTAGTAGTCTGGCGCCGCCGTGTTGGTCGGGAGATAGAGGTAGCCGAGCTCTTCGTCGAAGCTCATCTGGGTCCAGACGCCCACCTTGCCGGTGTCGCGCCACGAGTCGCCGGCCCACGAGTCGTTCCCGAACTCGTCGGCCTGCGGGATCGTGTGGAAGACCCAGTTCACGCGACCGGTCTTCACATCGAACCCACGGATCCAGCCGGGTGGCGCTGCCTTCGTGTTGTTGTAGGAGGAGATCGACGCGGGGGTGATGATCGTGTCCCGGACCACGAGCGGTGGTGATTGCACGGAGTAGAGCAGCGCGTTCAGCCAGTCGCGCGCGCCACGCTCCGCGCGTGGGATCCCCTCCATCAGGTCGACCCGGCCATCGACCCCGAAGTCGTCACATGGATGTCCGGTGCTCGCCAGCACGCAGATGAGGTAGCCGTTGCCGGTGCCCCAGACGACGCGCGCACGCTCCGGGCCTTCACGGTCCCAGTAGCCGACCCCCCGCTGGCTCCAGGTGAGGCTCATCGTCGTCGTGCCTTCCTCGTAGCTCTTCGGGTTGTAGATCCACCGCGTCTGGCCGGTCCGCGCGTCGATCGCCGCACCGATCGAGAGCGGCGTGTTCACGTAGAGTGTGCCATTGGCCATGATCGGTGTCGGCTTGAAGTTCCGGTAGTGCGGCGCGTTGTTGTCCCGCCATCGATCCGGGTCCTCTTCGTTCAGCGCGTCGACGATGTCGCCAATCGGCGCGACCCACTCGCCGCCTCCCGGCGTCGACTTGCTGAGCATCCCGTCAGGCGACTGCCAGCGCCACTTCACCTCGAGCTGTTCGAAGTTGTCGCGTGTGATCTGCGCCAGGGGAGAATATTTGGTGCTGCCGAGGTCGCCGCCGTACGTGCGCCACTCGCCGTTGGCAGGGGCGCCATACTGGGCGACAGCGGTCCGGGCGCACGTGACCACGACGACCGCGCCGATGACCGTCGCGAGAATGACGTGTTTCGCTTGCATGGACAGCGTCCTCCCGATGCGTCCGATTCTACGCCACACCGCAGCCCTGGGAGATGTTGACGTGCGGGGACCTGGGACAGACCGTGGTCGGGCGTCTGGAACAGCCGTATATGTCGTTGGTGTACGGCGCAGGGACGATCCGGGTGTCCAGGGTTAGGGGATCGATGGCCAGGGGGTCGAACAGGCGGGGCATGTCAGCTCCGTGGCCGGTGCCACCAGCATCATGGGTCGCGTCAACGCCCCATCGCCATCCCGCCCCTCACGCCGTCGAGCAGGAGTCGGGCGTACGTGTCGATGACCTGTTCGTCGGGAAACTCCGACTCGATGCCATACAGCTTGGTGCTGATGGCATGGTTGACGGGCAAGGCCACCAGCGCGGCAGTCAGGAGACCGGTGGCGTCGGCGCGAAACACCCCCTCAGCCTGACGCTGTCTGACATACCGGTCCAGGAACTCGAACAGTGGAGAGCGCCGCATCTGGCTCCACATCCGGTTGTTCTCGGTCGGTCCCTGCTCGAGCCAGGCGTACAGCAGCATGCGGTGCAGGTCTCGATCCCGCTCGTACCCGTCGAGGATTGCGCCGATGAGCCTGCGCAGCAGCCCCTCGTCATCCTGACGATCCACGTAGCCTTGCAGCTCGGTCACGAGCTGCGCGGTCCCCACGAAGGTCCTTCGCTCGAACGCCGCGGCATACAGGTCGTCCTTCGTCGGGAAGTGCTTGAAGATGGTCGCTTCGCTGACACCGGCGGCCTCGGCGAGCGCTCTCGTGGTGGTGCCTTTGAGCCCGTGGCTGCCGAACAGCGCGATGGCGGCATCGATGACCTGGGCCTTGCGTTGCTCGGCCGTCATTCGCTTCCTGGTGGGACCCACCGGCGTGCCACGCGCCGCGACTGACGAAGATGTGCTCTGCGTGGTGCCCCGATGCTGCGTCGGGAATTGACTCGTCATTTCGCCTTGTGTCGTGCGCTGCCTTTTTGTCGAGTGAGTGCCTACTTACGTTAACGGCGGCGCAGGTCCGTGGTCCATGCGGCGTTCGCGATCCGTGATCTCGGTGCAGGGGCCACCCTCGTGCCACCGGACAGTGTATCAGGCATCCGCCCGCGGAGAGCGGGGGGGGGGCGGCAGCTCTTGGAGCGCGCCGGGCGCTCACAGGAGGCAGGAGGAAGCATGCCTGCCCGCCGAAGCCTTGGCGAAGGCGGGAGGGCGTTGCCAGCTGATTCGTGGGCGATCTGCCGGGTCTCCGGGCGGGCAGCGCTGGTACATCGGCCTTCGTTCGTGCGACATGTGCGGCCTCGGAGCCCGCGGGGTTCCCCGGCCGTATTCGGTTTGAACCGTCGGACGAAAACGGTAGCGAGGCCCTTCAGGCCAGTCGAGCAGGGGCGATTGGGCCGGATCGGTGGGCGGCATCTGTGGGCCGGCATGGTAGGGTCGGCATCCGTGGGACACGGCTTTAGCCGTGCCATCGCAGGCCTGAAGGCCTGCGCCACAGCGTCAAGGAGGTCACATGAGCGTTACTCGGAGATCCGTTACCGCGCTGTTCGCGGTCCTGCTGTTGGCGCCCCTGGCGCCGATGACCGCTGCGGCGCAGTCGACGACTGAGGCGCCCCGGACGCCGTGGGACACCTCCGATCTGAACGGCGTCTGGGACTTTCGCACCCTCACGCCGCTGGAGCGTCCGGAGCAGTACGGCGACCGGGAGTTCCTGACCGAGGAGGAGGCGCGGGCGCTCCAGCAGGGGGCGGTCGATCAGAACCAGGCCGCGGATGCGGCGCCGGCCAACCGCACGGAGGCCGGCGGCAGCATCGGCGCGTACAACCGGTTCTGGATGGACTTCGGCACCCAGGTCGTGGCCAACCGGCGGACGTCGCTCATCGTCGACCCGCCGAACGGCCGACGGCCACCGAGGACCGCCGATGTGCGGACCCGGTACAGCACCCCGGGGTCGTTCGGTTCCGCGCCGCTGGAGCAGATCGAGGACCTTAGCTACTTCGACCGGTGTCTCGGCACCGCCGGGTTGCCGATCTACCCCACGGCCTACAACAACAACGTGCAGATCTTCCAGACCGAGCACCACCTGGTGATGCTCGTCGAGATGCTCAACACCACGCGGATCATCCCGCTGACCGACCGTCCTCATGGCGAGATCCGGCAATGGCTGGGCGACTCGCGCACCCACTGGGAGGGTGCCACGCTGGTGGTCGAGACCACCAACTTCGATCGCTGGCTCCATCTGGTCGGCGGCAGCCGGGACGCCCACCTGGTCGAGCGGCTCACGCGGGTCAGTCCAGACGTCATCGAGTACGAGTACACCATCGAGGATGCGAGCGTCTGGACCGCTCCCTGGACCGCCGTGCAGACGCTGCGGAAGAACCCGCTGCCGATCTTCGAGTACGCGTGTCACGAGGGGAACTACGCCGCCGGGAACATGCTCGCCGGTGCGCGGCTCGACGAGGCGGCGAAGGCCGGCCGCTGACCACTGGCATCGACCGGTCACCAGGGGCCTTCCGGCCACTTGGGCGGTCCGGCTGAAAGGGAGCGGACGATGAAGCGGATCGCGAGTCTCGTTGTCTGTCTCGCCAGCGCGGCGTTCATGACCGTCGGTGACGCCGCGGTGCGGGTTGTCGCGTATCACAACGTGCATATCGCCGTGTCGAATGTCGAGGCGGCGGTCGACTCGTATGCGGCGTATCTCGGTGGAGTCCGGAGCTTTCCGGGCGCCCCGGACGTCTTCGTCGGGCAGGTCAAAATCGTGTTCGTGGAGACCGCCGAGGTCCGAATGAGCAACGGTAGCGTCATCGATCACATCGGGCTGACGCATGCCGACCTGGACGCCACGATGCGGGGACTCGAAGCGGCCGGTGCCACGATCGTCTCACCGATCCACGACGTATCGGGATCGTTCAGGCGGGCCATCATCGAGGACCCCTGG
>SMUZ01011135.1_pt1 | contig 12580 bp, 13 predicted proteins | sample 2456421 | NCBI WGS metagenome assembly SMUZ01 (sample SAMN11095932, study PRJNA526329) | marine sediment metagenome | biome: Marine sediment; feature: Surficial sediment; material: Deep marine sediment; isolation source: Hadal surficial sediment | place: Pacific Ocean | collected 2014-11 | depth... | reverse complement strand
TAGAAACAAAAAACCTGCGCCCTCGGTACCAGCGAATGCAACAATCTTGAAGCCTTGCTGATGCTCTTTTTTGTTTCGAGGTTATGGATTTTCGCTACCACTCACAGCTCCAGCCAGAGGCAGGCATCGTTCAATCTCACACGATGCCAGTGCAACAGGCAGTTAGCTGTGACTGATGTCTCAGGTGTAGCGAATTTTCCTTATTTTTTAACGTCCTGGTCGTTTTACAGGCTATTCAACCAGTCGTCATCCGAGCCTTCGTTTATGCCTGCAAACAGCGGCGTACTCAGGTAACGCTCGCCAGTATCGGGCAGCATCGCCAGAATTACGGATCCTTGTGGTGCGTTTTCCGCAATGGCTAGTGCTGCTGCCAGGGTTGCGCCCGAGGAAATGCCCGTGAAAATGCCTTCTTTGGCGGCCAGTTCTCGTGACACCTCGATTGCCCGCTCATCGGAAACTGGCACTAGCTCATCGTACACCTCCCGATTGAGGACCTCCGGAATGAAGTCCGGCGTCCAGCCCTGGATCTTGTGCGGCTGCCATTCGTCGCCTGCCAGCAGTGATGCGCCGGCGGGTTCAGTCGCAACGATTTTGATATCGGGTCGGGCCGCCTTCAGCACCTCGCCAGCACCCGTCATCGTGCCGCCCGTCCCGTAGCCGGTCACCCAGTAGTCGAGTCGCTTGCCGGCAAAATCCATAAGAATTTCCGGCCCCGTGGTGTTGCGGTGGTATTCAGGATTCGCCTCGTTCTCGAACTGTCGGGCGAGGAACCAGCCGTGCTTTTCGGCCAGTTCCTCAGCCTTTTTCACCATGCCGGTGCCGCGCTCGGCCGCTGGCGTCAGGATGACTTTGGCGCCCAGGCCACGCATGATCTTGCGGCGTTCAATTGAGAAGGAATCTGCCATCGTTGCAACAAACGGGTAACCCTTGGCCGCACACACCATTGCCAGCGAAATTCCTGTATTGCCGGACGTGGCTTCGATTACGGTCTGGCCCGGCTTCAACGTGCCACGCTTTTCAGCATCAATGATGATGGCAATGGCCAGCCGGTCCTTGACCGAGCCCAGAGGGTTGAATGATTCGACCTTCCCGTAGATGTCGATGTGATCAGGCCCAAAACTGTTGAGCCGCACTATCGGCGTATTGCCGATTGTTTCAAGAATATTGTTGTAAATCATTTTCTTATCCTTGTCTTGGGGCTCGTGGGTGCGTGTTGCCCACGACCGTCAGCATACGCGCAATCAAGCCTGTCCGCGGCATCAGTAACGCCACTATAGTCACGGCTAGCGTGATTTCGAGAATGATCTGTTTCTGTCGTTATAGCTTTGGGTTATAAGTACCTGGCAGCCGTTCGCCGGCCTTAATGGGCATCGATTGCAACTGTACGGAGTTACCTTGGTCACATACTTGAACACTGCGACACAATCACCCGAATGAAGCTGCAACAACTGAAATATCTGCTTGCGATAGTCGACAACGGCTTGAACATCACCGCGGCGGCTGAACGTATGTATACGAGTCAGCCTGGCGTGAGCAAGCAACTAAAATTGCTCGAAGAAGAGCTCGGACTGCAATTGTTTGTACGCAAGGGCAAGAGCCTTGATGGCATTACGGCTGCCGGGCATCAAGTGATTGATCGCGCCCGCGTGATCATGCGCGAAACGGAGAATATTCGCAGTCTGGCGGCTGATTATTATCAGGAAGAAGAGGGCGCTCTTTCGATCGCAACGACGCATACACAAGCGCGCTATGTATTACCTGACATCATCGCCGAGTTTCGCAAACGGTTCCCGAAGATCGGATTGAACCTGCATCAGGGTACATCCGAGCAGATTGCTGACATGATTACCAACAACAACATCGATTTCGCCATTGCGACCGGATCGAAAGACCTGTTTGCAGGTTTGATACTTGTGCCCAGCTATCGATGGGATCGGGCGGTAGTGGTTCCCAAAGGCCATGAATTGACCAAGCTGGGCCGCAAACTGACCTTGCAGGATCTGGCCAGGTACCCGCTGGTTACCTACGTCTTCAGCTTCGGCGGGCAATCCTCTCTGAAGCGTGCCTTCGAAAATGAAGGTCTCGAGCCCGATGTGGTTTTTACTGCACGCGATGCGGATGTCATCAAGACCTATGTTCGCATGGGAATGGGCGTCGGAATTGTTGCCAGCATGGCGGCAGATTGCGCGGACCAGAAGGAACTGCAGGTCATTGGGGCTGAAGGATTATTTCCGCGCAGTACAACCTGGATCGGTTTCCGTAAGGATGCCGTATTGCGGCGTTACATGGTCGAGTTCGTTAAATTGTTTGCGCCACACGTGACAACGAGTCAACTGGAGGAGATCCGTCGGGCAACGACTCAGGACGAGATCGACGGACTGTTCGAACAGAACGAGCTTCCCGTTCGCGGCGCCTGTGTCGACAGTATCATCGAGGCTGCCTGATCCGGCCAAGTAGAACTCATCTCATCGATCGTCATGAGATGAATTTTAGTAAATGCGAATGCCACCGTGCCGAATACGGCTGCGTCGGTCGACCCACCAAAGTCCGCCTAAGAATCCGCCTACCAGGCAAATTCCGATCGCAGCGACGACCCAGTTCACGGGCAAACTACCTTTGTACTGATCTCGAATGCCGCTGTAGCCTGCGTTCTCCTGCTCCAGCTCAATGATCTGAGACTCAGCTGCCTGCAATCTTGTAGCGAGATCTTCGGCGTCGCTGCGCAACGTTTCAATGGTTGCGGCCGGGGTAGCGAAGGCCAATTTCATTTCTTCAAGTTCGGCAGCCAGTGCATCTCGCTCGGCTATGGTTTCCGCAACGATCAGCTTTGCCGGTTTCTCACTTACAAGATAGGCCGATTTAACCCACCCTTCGTCCCCGTCAGGCATCCGCGCGTTTGCATAGTTGCGGTCACGCGTCAGTATTTCCATTGCCTGTCCGCTCTCGAGCATTCTAAACGGTCTCCCGCTGGTATCTGCCGACTCGTAAAGCCCCAGTCGAAGGTTGTCAGTGACGTACGCCGTGTCGGCCATTGCCGCTAACGGCAGCAGCGCCAGGAACCCCAGAATCAATCGCATTATCAATCTCCATTTGCCCGCAGCGAGTGTACTACACGGACGCGGCGATTCGACCTCAATTAGAGTATGCGCAATAGCGCTCTTTCATCAATGCGTTATTGCTCGTACAGCCAGCGCAGCAGTGCATCCTGTACTTCTTCGCCCGGCCCACGGTGGACGTCCGGGTGATTTTGCAAGACAACGACCGCGAAACGCCGGCCAGTACGTGATTGCAGGTAGCCGGCAATCGCGGTGACATGATCGATCGAGCCCGTTTTAAGGCGTGCCCTGCCGACGAGGCCCGCGTCTGTGAAGCGCTCCTTTAGCGTCCCGTCGAGTCCTGCAAGTGACAGCGATGCCAGATACTCCGGCATGTACGGCTGGCGCCAAGCGTATTTCAATAGGGCACCCATGTGCTTTGCTGTGATGCGTACTTTCCTCGACAGGCCAGCACCATTCTCGATCACGATTTCGTCGGACTCCAGTTTATTGTCGACCAACCATTTCGAGATGACCTGTATGCCGCTTTCCTCAGTCCCGGGATAGCCGTTAACTTCTGCCGCCAGCGTGAGCAACAAATTACGCGCCATAACATTGTTGCTGTGTTTGTTTACGCTGGCGATTATTTCGCCAAGTGGCAGGGACTCGAATGACAATATTGGTTGCAATGATTTCTCAATCACAACGTTGCGCCAACCACCGCTGAATACACCTCCGGATTCGAGCCACAGCGAACGAAACAGTCCGTACACATAGTCGTTATGAGACAAAGCGCTTCGATCCAGTGAATATTGCGTGCAACCGTCTGGGAAATTGCCGCTAAACGTAACTTCATCAAGTGGCATATTGGTCGTAATCGTAATGCCGCGTTGAAAACCTCGACACCTTCCTGCTACCAGGTGAAGGCGATTTTGAACACGTAGATTTTTCAGCGGTGGCTCGAGACTGACGACAACGGTGTTGGTTAACAGGTCGGGCTCAAAGTGGTAGCGAACCACTTTGAAATTCATGAGAAGAGCATTTGGAGCTACGTTATAAGCACGCAGCGGCTGGCGATCAAAAGCGGCCGTGTCGTAGTCATCAACCTCAAACCAGCTATCATCTATGAGCAAATCGCCGCTTATCTCGTTGATTCCGGCACGACGAATATTGCGGAGCATCTGCCAGACCCGCTCCGTTACCATAAACGGATCGCCATGGCCTTTGATGAGCAGATCACCCTCAAGGCGGCCCGCTTTCAGGTCGCCTTGTACAAATACGTCCGTACGCCAGCGATACGTCGGACCGAGAATGTCCAGAGCGACAAGTGTGGTCAACACCTTCATCGTAGACGCCGGATTTCGCGGCACATCGCCACGCCAGTTCAGCACAGTTTGTCCCGAGTCGAGATCGGCAACGTAGATACTCAGTGTTTCAGCCGGAACGTGTCGCAAATCAAGCGCGCTGCGAACGCCGGCCGGCAGTTGTGTATCGGCGGCATGCAATGCAGATATTGCGAATAGCAGTAGTGTCGCAATTACCTTCATTCGCGCGTTTCCGTTTGCCCCTGATTTTGCACCGTCACTCACCACGCCGCTGCCTCGCGGGCTTCCTGATCTTGTACGTTCTCAACCGGTCAGCCAGGGTGGTTGGCCGCACCCCAAGCATCTCCGCTGCTCCGCCTTTGCCAGACACCTTCCAGTTCGCCCGGGTAAGCGCGCGGATAATATTGCTTTTCTGAAAACTCCGCATGTCCGTCTCGGTAAAAATCTCATCGCTGCTCGTGGTTGCAGAGGCAATAGTGTCGAAATCCACTCTTAGACCCGGCATGGAAAGGTCCAGACGCAATACCTTCCCGGCGGACAGAATAACGGCCCTTTCAATGACGTTCTTGAGTTCCCGCACATTGCCAGGCCAGCTGTAAGCTCTCAGGTTCGCAGTCTGCGAGCGCGTAAGTGTCAACGAGTCACGTCCAAAATCTTTGCACGTCTTTTCAAGAAAGTGCTGCGCCAGTTGCACAATGTCCTCGTCACGTTCGCGCAAGGGCGGCACATCCACCGGAAAAACGCTAAGCCTGTAGAACAGGTCTTCACGGAAGTCACCCTGAACGATCAATTTTTCCAGGTCTCGATTCGTCGCGGCAATCACACGAACGTCGACCGAGCGAGTAATGTCATCGCCGACTCGCTCAAATTCGCTTTCTTGAAGTACGCGCAACAGTTTCCCCTGCAGCTCCAAGGGAATTTCGCCCACTTCATCCAGAAATATTGTGCCACCGTCCGCAAGCTGAAATCTGCCAACGCGATTCCGGTGCGCGCCGGTGAAAGCGCCCTTTATATGACCAAAGAATTCACTTTCAAATAATTCTTTCGGTATCGATGCACAATTTACTTTTACCAGTGGTCCATTGGCGCGTGGACTTTGCATATGGATAGCATGTGCGACCAATTCCTTACCCACACCCGACTCACCTTGCACCAAGACATTTGCCGGCGTTTCGGCAACAGCCTCAATGCGTCGTAACATCTTGCGTAATGCGGCGCTGGTTCCAATCATTCGCCCAAAGTTCATCGCGACATGTACTTCTTCGCGCAGATAGTCGCGTTCGCGCTCCAGTTCCTCCCGAAGGCGGGCATTTTCAGCGAGAGTGCGGCGCAGCTCGCGTTCTGCCCGTCGCCACTCAGTTACATCCTTCGACGCGACGAGCATGCGATCCACCTCGCCTGAATCATCACGGTGTGAAACTGCAGACATCACGATGTCGAGAACAGTGCCGTCCTTCGCCAACATCTGACGTTCCAGATTCTTGAAATCGCCCTCGCTAATGAGGGCCTGCAGGCCACCGTCTGCATAGTATTTTCTATCCCGCAAGCTAAAAAAGTCGGTAATCGATTTACCGACAACCTCATCGCGAGTGAACCCGAGTTTGCTCAGCCAGTGGTCTGTAACGGTGACGATCAGACCATTGCCATCGACTGTGTGCAACATCGCCGGCGTCGAACGGTACAGCGTACGGTACTTGAAATTTGCTCGAGCCTGATCGGAAACCTCGGAGTACATGGCAACAGTACGCAGAAATTCTCCGCCTTTATCGTATTCTACAATTGCGTTGGTAATGCAATCGATGACCTCCCCCGACTGCGAGACAAAACTGACGGGCTTGTTTTCCAGTTTGCCGGTACGCCGTAGCGCTGGGCGTAACTCCGTGCGAATTCTCTCGGCGCACTCCGGCGTAGCGAATTCCTCCGGGCTGTGGCCGACCATCTCACCACGGGTGTAGCCCAGACGGGCCAGCATCGCGTCATTAACGTCAAGGAAGGTGCCGTGCTCCGCAATCGACGTCGCCATAATCGGCGCTTTGCGAAACAACCAGCGATAGTCATCTTGAGAAATCATCGCTGCATTCTATACGAATTTTCGTAAATTATCTTACGGTTTTTCGTATTTTACGGAATTCCGTTACTACGTGTTATAGCATAAGTATTTGTTTTCACGCTGTTTAATAGATTGGCACGGGTTGTGCATTAGGGATGATTGACTGACCCGGATATTGCTAAACGGTGTGCCGCCAAGCGTGGCACCACATTCAAAGGACATGATAATGCAAGACAATTACCTGGAAAACGGACTCGCATTGCTCGGCGCAGTGCTCATTCTTGTTGCCGTCTCCGTTGCCGCAAATACTGCATTTGCAAGCGACGCCGGTACCCTTGAATTCTATAGCGTTGCCCACAATTAGGTAGAAGATTGCAACTGTGACGGTTGCAGTCGTCCCTCGGTGGCACAGAGGCCAGGTTTCTCTCCCCCTGAATACCTGGCTGACAGCTACCGAAATCACCGGATCGGATACCGGTGAAATCGGACCAGGATGGTCCGGCGGCACCCCCCGTGCCGTTACTTCTGAGGCGCCGGAGACCGCTCCGTGTCGGACCGATTACTGATTCAGATTCTGAATACAGTGCTTCGGCGCCTTTTTTTGTTCTGCTGTTGCTACCCGCACCTTTATTCGATGCGTTCACGATGCCCTTCAGCTCGCTCGCTTAAGTTTCGCAGATTTCGTCGGCTTATGGTGGTACGCAGCCGCTGCAGCCAATAGCGCGCCCATGCGAATTCGATGCTCAGGATGGCCAGACCAATGGGTATGACTATAAATGCGGGTCCCGGCGTAATGATCATGACGACGCCAATCAGGAGTACTGTCACTCCAGCCACGGCGACAACAATGCGGCGCCCTGCCTTGTATGTGAAATGTACGGCTTTCCTGAACAACGAGCTCGCTCCGCATGCGATGGACTGTCAGGTTTCCTCTTCCGCCAGATGGCGATCGAGAAAATCGAGCGTACGGCGCCATGCATCGTCCGCTGACGCCATGTCATAGTTGTTGCCGGTCGGATTCGCGAAAGCATGTCCAACGCCCGGATAAATATGGATCTCGTAGTCCTTGCGCAGGTTTTCCAGTGCCCTCCGGAACGCCTCTACAGACTCGACAGTGATGCCTCGATCTTCGGCAGCGAACAGTCCAAGCAGCGGCGTGTTAACGGGTCGAAGCTTGTCTTCGTCAGCCGTTACCTGACCATAGTAGATGATGCTTGCATCAAGTTCGTCGGGCAACAGCAATGCCGCGTTGAGTGACCAGCCACCGCCAAAACACCAACCCAGGGAAGCAATTCGTGGCGCGTCCGCAGTTTCGCTGACAAATTTGAAGGCTTGCAGTAAGTTTTGCCGGGCCGACTCCGGATCCTCAATCACTTCCAACATGAGTTGCCGGGCCTCAGCGGGTGACCGCGCAACATTGCCCGCAAACAAATCTACCGCAAAGACAATATAACCCTCCCCTGCAAGGCGATCCGCCATAGCCCGTATGTTGTCATTCAGGCCCCACCATTCATGGATCATAATGACGGCAGGCAAGGGCTCAAACATATCGGCAGGCGCCGTAAAGTATCCATACACGAGCTCGTCGTGATGCTCAGTGTACGGCATGGTCTGTGACACCACTGTCCTTGCCGAACTTTCTCGAGCCCCGGCGCTCGGCTGTGTCGAATCGTTCGCGTGCTCAACCGACATGGCATCCAGATTGTCACGCGCGGCAGTAATGTCCGCGTCGTCCGTCCCCTTCTGATCCGGCTCGCAACCACCGAGCATCAAAGCACACATCAATATTGCCACTATGCTTCCACTGGTCGGAAAATTGACTATGACCATACCTGTATCCTGTCTGAGTGATCCGGGAGAAACCAATTTCGGAAGACTTCCGGTTTGCCGCAAGTGTAATCGAAAAATACAGCAATACGCGATGCTTGACCTTAGACTGGGTCGCTGCCATTCAAAAATGGGCCTGATATGACCTTGCTGACTGAATCGTTGATATATCTGCTTGCCGCCGTTATCAGCGTGCCGTTGAGCCGGCGTCTCGGATTGGGCTCGATTCTAGGATATCTGGCAGCAGGTATCATCATCGGGCCTTATGGCTTCGCGTTGATTCGCGACGCAGAGCATATTCTGCATTTTGCCGAATTGGGTGTCGTCTTCCTGCTGTTTATTGTCGGCCTGGAGCTCAAGCCATCGCGACTCTGGGTGATGCGTCGCATGGTCTTCGGGCTCGGCGCAACCCAGGTCGTAGCCACCGCAGTCGCAATCGCACTTGTGGCCTGGTCTGCCGGCCTGAGCAGAAACACTGCATTTATCATCGGCCCAATCCTGGCATTGTCATCAACCGCCTTTGTGCTGCAAATGCTGGCCGAGAAAAAACAGCTTAGTGCAATTCACGGCCGTGCCGCTTTTTCGGTCCTGCTTTTTCAGGATCTTGCCGCAATTCCACTAATTGCATTGTTGCCGTTGCTCGGTGCAAAAGCATCGCTGGCCGACGGTATCAACTTCGCACAGATAGGCCTGACTGCTGTGACGATTGGCGGATTGATTGTCGGCGGACGATTTCTGTTGCGCCCAGCGTTAAGAGTTGCCGCGCGCTCTGGCGTTCCTGAAATATTCACAGCAACAGCACTCTTGGTTGTCATTGGCGCGGCACTCCTTATGCAGGTCGCCGGTGTGTCGATGGTACTCGGTGCGTTCATTGCAGGAATGCTACTTGCCGATTCCGAATACCGTCACCAGCTTGAAGCAGATATTGCGCCGTTCAAAGGACTGCTGCTCGGGCTGTTTTTCATCGCCGTAGGCATGGCCGTCAATGTCGGATTGCTGCTGGAGATTCCGGGTCGAATATTGCTGATAGTGGCATTGCTCATGATCACCAAGGCACTGATCCTGTTTGCGCTCGCACGTCAATTCGGTGTGTGCGATCGCGGCGCGGCTTTGAAACTGGCCGCAGTGCTCTCTCAAGGCGGCGAGTTCGCCTTTGTACTTCTAGGTATTGCTGCGCGTAATGAAATTATCGCAGCTGCTGTCATAGACGAAATTATTCTCGCAGTCGCAGTGTCCATGCTCATGACGCCGTTCATCTACAAGTTTGCGGAATTCGCAAGCGGCAAGATGGAGAAACCCGTCGAACGCATATACGACGTACCGGACAACCAGCAGCACGACGTGCTGATTGCCGGGTTTGGTCGTGTTGGCCAGATAATTGGCAGGCTGTTGAATATCGTTGGCACCCCATTCACTGCTCTTGAAAGCGACTCATCACAGGTTGATTTCGTGCGGCGCTACGGTGCGATGGTGTATTACGGCGATGCATCCCGTCTTGACTTGTTGCGCGCTGCCGGCGCCGAGCACTCAAAAATATTCGTACTTGCGGTCTCTGACCTCGAAGAATCCATGCGCATTGCGCAGGCCGTCATCCGCCATTTTCCACACTTGAAGATTATTGCGCGAGCGCGCAATCGACGTCATGCCCATAAGCTTATGGATCTCGGCATTGAACACATTTTCAGGGAAACATTGCTGTCCAGCCTGGCAATGACCGAGCAGGTGCTTACCAAGCTTGGTCACTCGCCCGAAGAGGCGAAACACATTATCGACGCCTTTAGTGAACGTGACTCCCGGCTGCTCCTCGAGCAACACGCTATTCACGATTCGGAGGAGCAGCTGATTCAGTCGTCGAAAGATTCAGCGACGGAACTTGAGTCACTATTGCGACGCGACAGGCGCGAGTGACAGGGTCATTGCCACTCGTCGTCATCCCATATCTTGATTTTGCTCTTGTCGACTTGCCGCCATTGCTGTTCACTTACGCGCATGTAATGCACGACCTTAGCAATCGTGTAGACAATGACAATCGCGATAAAAATCAGCAAAGCTATTAAACCATCGGGCATGCCGGGTATCCTGCCGGGTTTCGAACACTGAGTTTAGCATCGCACCTGTCACAGCATCGCAGCGAAAGAACGCCAATGATCCAACGCAACGAAAATTCTCTATGGAAAAGATCCACGGCATTCTTTCGTGAAGCGCTGAGCGACAATGATGAAGATTACACGACGGGGCCGATCGGTCGCGCGCTGGGATTACTCGCCATTCCGATGATGCTCGAAATGGCAATGGAATCCGTTTTTGCAGTCGTCGACATTGCCTTTGTCTCCCGCCTCGGTACTGATGCCGTGGCGGCCGTCGGTATAACCGAGGCGTTGATAACGGTCTTGTACGCCCTGGCGATCGGTCTGGGCGTGGGTCTCACGGCGATGGTCTCACGCAGAATTGGCGCCAAAGATAGCGTCGGGGCCGCCAACGTGACGGGGCAGGCCATCTGGGTCGGCGCGCTGCTGGCTATCGTAATCGGTGTTGCCGGCGCGACATATGCACGTGACTTGCTCGCAATCATGGGCGCATCCGACAGCGTAATCGAGCAAGGCAAGGGATTTACTGCCGTGCTGCTGGGCGGATCGGTCAGCATCATCTATCTGTTCCTGCTTAACGCAGCATTTCGTGGCGCCGGGGACGCGACCGTAGCCCTGCGCTCACTTTGGCTCGCAAACGGAATCAATATCATTCTCGACCCCTGTCTGATCTTTGGCATCGGACCATTCCCTGAAATGGGCGTGACCGGCGCGGCTGTCGCCACAACGATTGGTCGCGGCATCGGCGTTGTCTACCAGCTCTGGTACTTGATGAACGGCCGCGGCCGCCTCGCGTTTCAGTATTGCAACCTGCGCTTTCGGCTTGCGCTTACACTGCGCATGATCCGCATCTCCGCGGGGGCAGTCGGTCAGTTCCTGATTGCCACCAGTAGCTGGATCCTCATTATGCGTATCGTCGCCATATATGGCAGCAGCGCGATAGCCGCCTATACGATCGCATTGCGGATGCTTGAGTTCGTATTTCTTCCTGCCTGGGGCCTCGGCAATGCGGCGGCCACTCTCGTCGGGCAAAATCTCGGTGCGGGAAAGCCGGACAGGGCGGAACAAACCGCTTGGCGCGCCGCCAAATATAATGCAATCTTCATGGCCTGCGCTGGCATTATTATGATCCTTTTTGCGGCACAAATTACTGGTCTTTTTACCGATCAGGCCGAAGTATTGCGCTGGGGCACGACATGTATGCAAATATTGGGAGTGGGTTTCCCAATGTATGCGGTCGGTATGGTAGTCGTACAAGCATTGAATGGCGCGGGTGATACGGCGACGCCGGTTGTCCTGAACCTGATTTGTTTCTGGCTGATTCAGATTCCGCTGGCATACTGGCTTGCGGTGGCGACGCCATTAGGTCCGAACGGTGCCTTCCTCGCGATAGTGGTCTCGGAGTCGCTGTTAACGATCCTGGCTGTAATTGTGTTCCGTCGCGGCACCTGGAAATTTCAAACTGTTTAAATCACAAGGACATCTCGATGACAGACCTATCACGACTAGCCAACATTGCGGAGATCCTCAGCGCAATCATCGTCATTGGCGGCATTTTCTTCGCGCTGGTGCAGGTGCGACAAACCCGGCAACAACGACGAGAACTCGCAGCGATCGAACTGTTTCGCTCATTCGGAAGTCCGCAGTTTTCCGAGGCGTATCGGGCGGTATTGCATTTTTCAGACGGCCTCACAGCGACCGAAATGAAGCAGAACTATCCGTCTGGTGAGGAAAGCGCCATGTTGATCAGCACGACGATGGAGAACATCGGCGTCATGATGTTCCAGCGAATTGTGCCGGCAGCGGTCGTGAGCAACCTTATCGGCTCGAGTGCTTTCATCCTCTGGCGCAAGCTGGAGCCCTGGATTGAGGATTTGCGTGGCGAACTGGACAGCCCCTACGCATTCGAGTGGTTTCAGTGGCTCGCAATAAAGCTGCACGAACTTCAGGATGACTCGTCACTACCCGCTTACGAGGCACACGCCGACTGGGTTCCCCTGAACATGACGAACGACTTCTAGGAAAATTCGCATGGCAACCGACCTGAACTTTGTAAAGTTTGTAAGCGACCAGATCGATGACAGTTGCGATGTTTCGTATCGAAAAATGTTTGGCGAATACGCGCTGTATTCCAAGGGCAAGGTCGTGGCGCTCGTCTGTGATAATCAGTTGTTCGTAAAGGCCAAGGCCAGGGCCAAGACCAGAAAGAGGTGCCGATCTGACGGTTAATCGCTGCCAACCAATGCTGCAACTCCC
>SMUZ01058078.1_pt1 | contig 12619 bp, 9 predicted proteins | sample 2456421 | NCBI WGS metagenome assembly SMUZ01 (sample SAMN11095932, study PRJNA526329) | marine sediment metagenome | biome: Marine sediment; feature: Surficial sediment; material: Deep marine sediment; isolation source: Hadal surficial sediment | place: Pacific Ocean | collected 2014-11 | depth 0-1... | reverse complement strand
GTCAGCGAGATCCGATTCATCATTGAACCCTCGAGCATCTATCACGAACTGCTGGTTCAGTTTCTTGACCAACACCACGCCACAATCTGCCTGGTTAGTCCGGGTAGAGTGCGAAAGTTTGCTCAAGGCATGGGCATCTTGAGCAAGAATGATCTCATTGATGCCGACATGCTCACGCGTTATGGACTACTGAACCGGAAATTGATGGCTTTAGGTAACATCAGCGCGTACAACTCGACGACGTTCGTCACTGCAACGCCGATTACGTCGGGTCCTAATTCCGCCGACATTTATCTGTTTTCCGTCAACGACAGCCAGAGTGCATGGGCTGCCAGCAGAGCTGCCTTCCAGGCTTCCGACGGTGGTGCGGCACTTATCCGGCATTTCAATACGATATTGGATTGCAACGCGTCGCTGTGGTTTTCCCAGCAAGTGGTTGGCGACACAGATGGCTAGAACCGGGTTTAGCCGACAACACGATCGATAACTCGATCAAACTGGTTGGTGTTGTGGGACGCTTCCCACACACCAACCCAGTCCACCACAACCCACTCCAGTAACGCTAAACACCTCAATTCCCCAATACGGACATATTTTCGAACAGCACTTTAGTAAAGACTATCTTCCGGGGCTTATCACCGGCGCACTGCGGTTATACTAATACTTCTTTTAAGGAGGGGGACCAATGCGCAATATTTGCTCGTCGCTGGTGGGTGTCCTCTTGATGCTTGCAACCACGTCTGGTCACGCGGAAAAAACCAGGATCGGTGACCTATCGCCAATTGATCAACAAGATTGGACTGTCGCGAATGCGTCACACCTTCTCGATCGTGCGGGGTTCGGGGGCACATCGACAGACATTCGAACGTTCGCCAACCTTGACCCAGGCAGTGCCGTTCGCCGGCTCGTCTATTTCGAAGGTGCCCCAGCCTTGAATCTACCTCCGTTTGAACACTCAGGCGTGTTCGATGAAGGTCTCGATCCGTTTCTGCCCAGTCGACCCGCCACAACCGAGTTGGCTAAAGCCACGGGCGAAGCGTTGGGTGTACAAGTGAAGCAGTCGGGAAACCGTCCCATCCAACCCGTGGTCAATAAGTTTTTCTACTGGTTGCGGGCAAGCCGGCTGGAAACCGACCGCGTGGCCTATTGGTGGGCAAATCGCATGCTTACTTCTCCACGTCCCTTACAAGAAAAGATGGCATTGTTCTGGCACGGCCATTTCGCCACAAACGAAGACAAGGTGCGCGACTACCGCAAAGGGTTAAAACAGCTGGAGCTGTTTCAGCAAGAAGGTCTCGGCAACTTCAGGACTCTGCTGATCGCGGTTGCACAGGATCCAGCAATGCTCGCGTTTCTCGACGCAGGCGTAAACGTCAAGGGCTCGCCGAACGAGAACTTCGCCCGCGAGATCATGGAGCTATTCACCATGGGTGTGGGTAACTACACCGAGGAAGATATTCGCCAGGCGGCGCGCGCATTTACCGGATGGAATTTTTCCGGGCTCGAGTTTCGTATATCCGTTGAGCAACATGACGACTCAGAAAAAACGTTCCTAGGCCAGCGCGGACGGTTCGATGGCGTCGACGTCATCAACCTCATTCTCGAACAGGTTGTCACCGCCGAGTTCATATCTGGCAAGCTCTACCGTTACTTCGTCAGGCAGGATCTCGACCAGGAACTTCAGGTGCGTTTAGGCGCAAAATTGAAATCACTCGACTACGACCTCGCCGCGTTTCTGGAGATGCTGTTTCTGTCGAAAGATTTTTACGCTCCTGCCTCAATCGGGACGCGCATCAAAAGTCCCGTTGAGCTGGTTGTTTCGACCTATCGTAAGGTTGGGTTGCAGCAGATCCCCGGCGTTCCGGATTTCAACGTAACCACGGGGTCCTTGGGCCAGCGGTTGATGCATCCACCCACGGTAGCCGGATGGTCACACGGCAAAAGCTGGATTACCCCAAGCCTGCTGTTCGAACGGGGTAACTTCGTTCTCGACATGGTGTTCCCCGACATCGCCTTCGTTCCCCCGGATCGTTACCCGAGTTACGGCGCACAAATAGTGACCGTCCATAAGAGATTGCGCCAGGGCATGGACATATCCAGTGCAACCAAACCGGCCGGGGTGAGTACATCATCCGACATGATGGCAGCGTCGAATCTGCTGGCTGACCGTGATGAAGCCTTCAATACGCGTTATGGCAGTTATCGCGGCTGGCAAATGGCTATCGAGCGGGTTAAGCCCATCTCTAGACACACCGCACGACTGAATCTCACCGCTCAAGTTCTCCAGGCGGAACTCAAAACGCCTGATGAAGTGGTCGGTTATTTTGTCGAGCGGTTCTTTTCGGTGCCCCTCGACACAGCAACGCTCGATATGCTCGCCGCCTTTTTCGCAACGGAGCTAGGCACCGACGACGTCGAGTCCGCGTCCTCTTATCTGGAGGAGCCGCTGCGGATGTTGCTGCACGTGATATTAAGTCGCCCAGAGTATCAATTGGGTTGAGTCCAGAATGGGCGGGAACTGGCGTGATGGGCATGGATGAAAAGTGCCACGGACCTAGTCGGATGGCAATTTCTGGACAAGAACGAGGTAGGAAGAACTCATGATGACAAAGAACCCGATCAACCGCCGGCAATTCCTTCGCTCCAATCTGGCGGCGGCCGGTGGCGTGCTGTTCGCTCCACTCCTGCCGGGTCTTGCCAGCGCAAACATGGAAAACGATCGTATCCTCGTAGTCGTTGAGCTGTCCGGCGGAAACGATGGACTAAATACGGTCGTGCCGTATACGAACGACGCCTACTATAACCACCGACCCAACATCGCCATCAAAGCGACCGACGTACTGAAACTCGACGATCATTTCGGCCTCAACCCCGGCATGTTGGGATTCGAGCGGTTATGGAACTCTGGCGAGCTCGCCATCATTCATGGCTGCGGTTACGACAACCCATCGTTTTCCCATTTCACGTCGATGGCCTATTGGCATACCGCATCACCCAACAGCGGCGACGAGTTCGGCTGGCTGGGTCGACTCGCCGATGTCATGGCTCCCCAACCCGTTGCGAACATGATAATCAACATCGGATCCAGGCAATCGCTGGCCGTCAACAGCCGGGTCCACACGCCGGTGGTTTTTGATAATCCGGAACGCTTCCAGCGTAATGGTTTCATGCAGGAGCGCGCGGTTCTCGACTTCGTGGCAGCGGAGGAATTCGACAATCCGACGCGCCGTTATCTCAACGATGTTGCAAGGAGTGCACGCAGCACCTCGGCACTCGTTCGCCGCGCCTGGGCTGACTATGAAACACCCATCGATTACGGCATCGCACCCATCGATCTACCCAAGGTTGCCGCGTGTATTGCGCACGGATTGCCTACCCCCTTGTATCACGTCTCTTTCCGCAACAACGCCTTCGACACTCATGTCCAGCAACCCGCATTACACCGGCGATTGCTGAGTTATGCCTGCGACGGTATACATGGCTTCCTGCGCGATGTGGATCGATTGGGCTTCGGCGACCGCGTCATGGTGTTGGTGTATTCGGAGTTCGGCCGCCGGGTGCCTGAGAATGCAAATCTCGGTACCGATCACGGCAGCGCCAACCTGATGTTCCTCGCCGGTAAGCTGATCAAAGGGGGTCACTACGGCACGCCCCCGAGTCTCACTGAGCTGACCGACGGGGATAATCTCATCCACACGGTAGACTTTCGCCAGGTTTATGGGACCGCAATCGATGGATGGTTGCAACAGAAAGTCTCGGCACAGGTCTTGAAAGGGCAGTTCCCGCCCCTGCCCGTTTTCGTGTAGGTTCGATCTTTAGTCTGGATTATTCATGAACAATCCAGGCTAGTCTTCGGACCCTGCCGCATCTGCAGCAATGGCATCCTGCTCGAGAACCCGCGCGCCACGTAGTATCCCACCAAGGGCATAGTTCCCTTCGTGACAGGCATACTCGTAAACCTTGTCCTCGCTCGCTGGCCACGGATACTCCCCGCTCCATGACTCCGTCCAGGTCGGGTCATCTACGGTGAATTGGTACAACAATGTGTTTTTGTCGACACGTGAGAAGCGTTCGACAACATGCAGGTCTTTTGAGGCCATTGAGAAACCAGACTGTTCACGGAAGTTTGTGGTGTCCACAACGAGCGTGTCACCCTCCCACCGGCCAACCGAATCCCCCAACCATTTCCTGATATCGGACGGTGCATGTTCGGCGTTCATGCGGATGATGCGTGCGTCGTGGTTCATCTCCACCAGGATCATAATGTGATCGTCGGTCTGCACGATCTTCTTCAAGTTGTTGTACATGACCGGCAACATTGGCGGCCCGGATGTGGAGCCGAACCCCAACAGGCACCGTTCGCCCAGCGGCCGAAGCTCCGGGTCGTCATAAGGTCCGGTTTCCTGATCTATCCACCAGGCAGTGCCTGTATTTTCGTGATTGAACCCCGCACTTGCCGCCCTACGCTGCTTGCCCGCATCTGAGAGCGCAGGCATCTGGCCGTCGGGAGGATCGGTGATGATCGACGTTCGCCACTTACCGTCGATCTTGAAATTGCTGTCGCCCAGGTCTATGTAGAAGGCGTTGTAGCCACCGACGCGGCCAGCGGCGCCGTTAATTTCTGGAATGAAGAAATCTGTGCCGCCCTCTGGTGGTGCATCGCGATCCGGGTCGCTGGGCGTGCGGTCTTTGTCCAGATTACCTTTCCAGTACGCCGCGATCTCCTTCGCTTCCTCGTCTGTCAGCGTCAGGCGGTCGGCTAACCTCGCGGGACGACGTAAAGGCGTTAAGGTGGCCACGTTATAGGTTCCGGATAGATCCGGTCGTCCGTCTGCAGTACGCGGGATGTCCGTTTCTGAAAGCGCGCCCATGGGGGTAAACATCGCGCAGGAAATCGCCATGTTGCGAAGCGTAACCAATTTCTTCGCCAGTGCTATTCGGTCAACCATTCTCATCTCCCTGAACTACTCGTCCTCCCCGACGACACCCACCTTTTCCTCGATCACAGCGAGAAATAGATCCCGCAGAGAAATCATCCCAACAGCTTTACCGGCTGCGACCACGGGCAGATGCCGCACGTGGTGCTTCTTGGTCAACGCAATGCAGTGAACGATGCTGTCTTCTGGCGTAACGGTGACCAGATCTCTCGTCATTACCTCCGAGACTTTCGTTTTCTTTGAGGCATGCATATCCAGAATGACGTTCCGCATGTAATCTCGTTCGGACAAGATACCCACGAGATAGTCTTCTATCTGCACGAGCACCGCGCCCACGTCTTTCTTGTTCATGAGAGTCAGCGCGTCGAAAACCGATTCCAAAGGTCCGATCCAGACCAATTCCTCGGATTTGTCTTCCAATATATCGGAGACATGCCGCATTTAGCGCCCCTTAAATCCCGCTTATCGGAATCTACGACACATGACGCCGTACTCGCAACATCTGTTGCAACGAATTCACCCGTGTTTTTCTCAGCGAAGTGCTGTGTAATGGCTAATTGGGCAATCGTTGAGGGGTCATGGAGGAATCATCGGTCGTTTCACGCTGGCACACCAGCACATCAGCACGACGGCTGATTCTTGGTTCGAGCGTACTTTTACTACTCGGTAGCTGCTCGGCCAACCCGACGGCGTTGACCATCGTCAAAGATGTCAAACCGTTGGGCGCCATCAGGATTCCACAAATCTGTATCGAATTGAATGTAAAAGACGATGACGGAATGGCAACCGACTTATTCAAAGCCGTAGAGGCGCTGGGATTCAACACGTTGGCCAAACAGGCAGCGTTCCGTGGTGAATGCCAATATTCGCTCAGCTACAAGGTGAGCTGGGCGGGATATATTCCCAAATGGCCGCTGGCGATCGACGTCACCGTATACGATGGCCGCAGCCAAATCGGATTCATTCGCTATGATGCATCCCGCGGTTCGAATAGACCCGACAGGTACGGGTCAGCCATCGGCAAACTCAAACCGTTGCTGACCGAGCTTTTTGCCGAAGTGGATAGATGAGTAGCGCATCGGCCAAGAAGCGCATCGACAAAAAAACCGACAAGACCGAGCCACCGGTTCGGATGACATTTAAGGGGACATAATGGGCACGATCAATGGCGCGACTCTCATGGCGCGGAATCTCAAGCAGCAGGGTGTCGACTACATGTTCGGCATCATCGGTTTTCCCGTTCAAGGGATCGCCTCCGCAGCACAAAAAGAAGGCATTACCTACATCGGCATGCGCAACGAGCAATCTGCCAGCTACGCAGCCCATGCCGCCGCGTATCTGACTGGTCGACCGCAAGCGTGCCTTGTGGTATCCGGGCCAGGGGTGATTCACGCTTTTGCCGGGCTCGCAAACGCTCAGCAGAACTGCTGGCCCATGATCCTGATCGGTGGCGCCTCACCAACCTATCAGAATGGCATGGGTGCTTTCCAGGAAGAGCGTCAGGTAGAACTCGCCGCGCCATACTGCAAGTATGCGCAAGGTGTCGGGGACGTGGCACGCATTCCCTATTATGTCGAGCAGGCAATCCGCACATCGTTGTTTGGCAGACCCGGACCGGTTTATCTGGACATGCCCGACAACATCATCCGCGGCGAGGTGGATGAGAAAGATCTGGTACACGCGGCAACCGTCGGCGAGCCACCACGCTCGCAAGCCAACCCGGAGGATATCGAAGCGGCACTTTCCGCCCTCGAGTCGGCCGAGCGGCCGCTGGTAATCGTCGGCAAAGGCATGGGCTGGTCGCGAGCCGAGAACGAGGTGCGCGAGTTCATCGAACGCACTCAGCTACCCTTTCTCGCCTCTCCCATGGGCAAAGGCATACTACCGGACGATGACCCCTTGTCAGTAGGTGCTGCGCGCAGTACCGCGCTTCGCGAAGCAGATGTCGTTTTCCTGATGGGTGCTCGGCTCAACTGGATCATGCACTTCGGCCTGCCACCCCGATTCGCACCCGATGTGCGCGTCGTACAACTCGATATCTGCGCCGAAGAGATCGGCACCAACGTATCCGCCCACGTAGCCCTGGTCGGCGACGGTAAAGCGATAACAGCGCAGCTCAACCGGGCACTGGACAATCGGCAGTGGTTTTACCCCGCCGAAGCACCGTGGCGGGCAAAGCTCAAACAGAAAGCCGCAGATAATCTCGAGGCCGTAAAGCCTATGACCGAAGACGAATCCACGCCGATGAACTACTACCGCGCCTATCGGGATATCGAGGAGTGGTTACCGGAAAACGCCATTATCATCGGCGAAGGGGCCAACACGATGGACATCGGACGAACCCAGATGGCCAACCGGTCCCCGCGCAGTCGCCTCGATGCGGGAACTTACGGCACCATGGGAATCGGCATGGGTTTCGCAATCGCCGCCGCTGTTGTCAATCCGGACCAACCCATCGTTTCGGTTCAAGGCGACAGCGCCTTTGGCTTCTCAGGGATGGAGATCGAAACCATGTGCCGCTATGGGCTGCCAATCAAGATGATCGTCCTGAACAACGGAGGTATCGGTGGCGGAGTTGCGCAGCTACGTGAGGACAAACCGAACCCTCCGTTTGCGCTCACTCCCGGCGCGCACTACGAAGGCATCATGGAGGCAATGGGTGGAAAAGGATTTTACGTCGAGGATCCAGCGGACCTGCGTGGCGCACTGATTGAGGCGATGGCGTACGACGGACCCGCGCTGGTCAACGTAGTCATTCACCCGAAGGCAGGACGTAAACCCCAGGAATTTGGCTGGCTGACAACCTGATTCGAACTAGGAGTCTGCGCGGTAGAAAATTCGGTCACGAGAAAGTACCACGGCGAGGACAGTTTTTCGCTCTTTTGAGGCGCATAGTGGCGCGACATAACGAAAAAGAGCGGAAAAATGGACCGCTGTGGTGCTTTCGTAGTAGGAATCTTTGCTACGGCGCAGACTCCTAAGAGCGGTCTCAAAAATGAGACCAGGCCCCTACACTAAAGGACGGATTTGTCATGAAACCGGTTTATGGTTCTCATGATCGTCATTGTGCGTGAAAAAAGTTGAACGAGACTCAGCCACAACAACATACAGGATCCTACTACGCGGCAACCCTAAATCAGCCCACTAAGTATCCATCGCTCAAAGGTGAGCAAAGCGCCGACGTCTGCGTTATCGGAGCCGGGTTTACCGGGGTCTCTACGGCACTTCACTTGGCTGAGCGTGGCTACAACGTGCATGTGGTCGAAGCAAATAGAGTGGGCTGGGGTGCGTCTGGCCGCAATGGGGGCCAGATGATCGGTGGAATATCCGGTGAGTCGACTCTTGCCAGTTCCTTGGGTAAGAACATAGATCAAATGGTATGGGACATGCGCTGGGCCGGTCACGAAATTATTCGGGAACGGGTGGCTACCTATGGCATTCAATGTGATCTGAAAGCAGGGTATCTGGATGTAGCCATAAAAAAACGCCACCTCGATAGCTTCGAGAAAGACTTAGATGCTCTGGAAAAATTCGATTTTCCACATGAATTCAGGATGTTGAGCAAGGCTGAAACCGCAGACACAATCGGTACCGACGCATACATTGGCGCCTTGTTGAACATGGGCAATGGCCATGTTCATCCGTTGAACCTGTGCATCGGAGAGGCACTCGCCGCCGAATCGGTCGGCGCAACTTTCTACGAACAATCGCCAGTGTTGAATATTGAACATGGCAATAAACCCAAAGTCATTACAACTTATGGATCCGTGTCGGCAGACTTTGTCGTGCTTGCTGGTAACGCCTATCATTTTCTGGAACCCAAACTGCGTGGCATCTTATTTCCAGTTCACAGTTTCATTCTGGCCACAGAGCCGTTGCCAGAAGATCTCGTCAAGTTTGTCAATCCCAAAGATCTAGCGGTATGTGATCCCAATTTTGTACTCGAGTATTTTCGCCTCAGTGCCGACAAACGGCTGCTGTTTGGCGGAAGATGTAACTATTCCGGTAGCGACCCCCAGGTGATTAGACGCAATCTCCTGCCGAGAATGTTGAAAATCTACCCGGAACTTAATGACGTGAAAATCGATTACGCATGGGGTGGAACCATTGGTGTAACGGTCAATCGAGTACCGCAGTTAGGCAGGTTGTCACCTAATATTTTTTACTCTCAGGGTTACTCTGGACATGGGGTGAATGTCACCCATCTTGCCGGACAGATCATGGCCGACGCAGTGGCCGGAACGCTTGAACGATTTGATCTGTTCGCAAATATCAAACCTGTGCGCATTCCCGGCGCATACACGTTCGGGAAACAGATGGTTGCGCTAGGCATGTTCTATTATCAGCTCAAAGATCGGTTGTAGGGATCGAACAGGGCGACCTCGTAGTGAAAAAATACGATGTTATCGTTATCGGAGCCGGGCACAACGGGCTCACGAATGCCGCTTTTCTTGCGAAAGCCGGGCTCGATGTATTGGTACTCGAGAAGAATGAGTACATAGGCGGTGCAACAGTCAGTCGGGAACTCCATGCGGGTTGGAAATATTCCAACTGCTCTTACGTGTGCAGTCTGTTCAGGCCGGAAATTTATCAGGCACTCGATTTAGGCCGACACGGTCTCGAGGTCATACCTCTGCAGGGTAGTACCACTTTCATGCAGAATGGGGATTATTTCGGCAGCTATCATCAGCCGACGGTACGCAGGCGCGAGATCGCTCGTCATTGCAAACGCGATGCGGATGCAGCAATTCGTTTCGACGCAGACTTGCTGAAATGGTGCCGCCTAATCCGCGGATTTCTGTTGCGCACCCCCCCTGATCCCGCCTCGTTGAAGCTGCGTGACGCCCTGGAATTCGCGTATTTGATAAAACAATTTCATGGTCTGAGCGAAAGTCAGATTTATGAATTTATTCGCTTTTTTACCATGTCGATTGCCGAGTACCTGGAAGAATATTTCGAAAGTGATGTCATTCTCGCTCACTTTTCAGGGGGCAGCATCATCGGTACCGGTCTGGGCGTCTACTCACCGGGCACTGCCTACGTTCTACTACATCACGCCATGGGTGATGTGGATGGAAACCTCGGATCCTGGGGATTTTCGCGTGGTGGTATGGGGGCGATAGCCCAGAGTATCGCTTCATCCTTCCTATCGTTCGGTGGCGAAATCCGCAACCAATCAGAAGTGCAGCAGATTCGGGTCAAGGCGCGCACCGCGTTGGGTGTCGTGCTGGCATCTGGCGAAGAAATCGATTCCCAGGTGGTGGTTTCAAACCTTGATGCAAAACGTACTTTTCTCGAGGTGATGGACCGCAAGGATTTGCCTGAAGATTTGCTTCATCGTGCCAAGAATTTCAAGATTCGCGGCTCATCCGGCAAGGTCAATATCGCGCTTGATGGTCTACCTGAGTTCAGCGCCCTGCCGAAGGGTTCACCGCTCACCCTCGGACACATGCATTTCACCGACACACTCGCACGGTTGGAACACGCCTATGATGACTGGAAAGACAACCACTGGTCGATTGACCCGTATGTAGACACCCTCATACCTTCCCAGTTCGATCCAACCCTTGCACCGCCAGGTAAACACATGATGTCTGTGTTTGTGCAGTATTGCCCTTATGACCTCGAAGGAGGCTGGACGAACGAGAAGAGAGATGCCTTCGGCGAAACGGTTATCAATCAGATCGCAAAATACAGCCCTGACTTCAAAGACATGATCCTGCATACAGAAGTTCGCACGCCTCAAGAAATAGAAAATGAAATCGGTCTCACTGAAGGCAATATTTTTCAGGGTGAATTGACGCTCGACCAACTCATGTTTAACCGACCCTTTCCCGGCTATGCCCAATATCGTGGGCCCGTGAAAAACATGTATATGTGCAGTTCATCCAGTCACCCGGGTGGTGGTGTCATGGGGGCGCCGGGAGCTAATTCTGCTCGAGAGATTTTAAAAGATTTTGGTCGAGACAATACGGTTCCGGAAGATTTTGGTGATGACTAAATCTAAAACAATCGTTCTGGTAGGAGGGGGTCACAACGGACTCGTTTGTGCTACCTACATAGCGAAGGGGTTAGGGAAGGCTGGATATGCAGTCCAGGTTCTCGAAGCGCGCGACAACATCGGTGGCGCTGCAACAACCCGTAGTTTTGGCGAAGATAGCAATGGTCGCGGTTTCAAAGTCTCTGGGCTTGCGCACGTGCTTCACTCACTTAGTCCACAAATCTGTACCGACCTGGATCTAACTAGTGTTGGGTTCATGGCGGGACCATCCATAGAAACGATATCACTCGGGCTCGAGGGCGATCATCTGATGCTGGGTGCACAAGCAGTATCAGGGAATAGTCTGTCCCGGAAGGATATTGAGTCCTACGCTCGCTTCAAGAAAAAATTTCGATCCTATGCCAAAGCGTTGCAACCCTTGATGACGAACAAGCCACCTCGACTCAAGGACATGGACCGCAGAGATCTGATCACCCTGACAAAACTGGGCTGGGCGCTGCGCTTTGGACTCGGTGCGAATTCGATGCTCGAGTTGCTACGAGTGGGCGGTATCAACATTTACGACGTACTCAACGAAGAGTTTGACAACGAGAGGCTCAAAGGAGCCATTGCTGCGGATGCCGTGATCGGTCACCACATGGGTCCGCGCACGCCGACCACGGTGCTGACCTATCTACACCGGCTCCAGGGGGAGTTGCACAGCCCGCAAACCCTACCACCGGGCGGGATGGGGCAAGTGACAGAAGCACTTGCCAACGCCGCCAGGAAGGCTGGTGTGGTCATTCGGACAGGAGCAAAAGTCGCCCGAATACTTGTACAAGAAGGCGCTGTAACCGGTGTCGAACTGGATTCAGGAGAGCGAATCGACGCAGCGTTGGTCATCTCAAACGCAGATGCAAAGACAACGTTTCTAAAACTGGTGGGTACGCAGGATCTTGATGCCATGTTCGCCCACCGTATCCTGAAGACGCGCACGAACGGCACAGTGGCAAAACTTCACTTAGGGTTAGCGGGCTTGCCTGAGGTAAGTGGTTTGTCCGTCGATCAACTCGGCCAAAGACTGCTGATATCGCCTGACATGCGCTACGTGGAACATGCTTTTAATCATGCCAAGTACGGTGAGTTTTCAGAGCGCCCGGTATTGGAGATAACGATACCGAGTATCACAGATTCGTCTCTGGCACGGGTCAATCATCACGTCATGTCGGTAGTCGCAAGCTTCGCACCCTATACGCTGAAGACCGGTTGGGATCAGGGTCGCGACGTTTTTGCAGATCGTATCGTCGCTCTGTTGGGAGAGTACTTTTCAGGCATCGCATCACAAATTGTTGCACGCGAACTGCTAACACCGGTTGATATCGAAGCAGAATACAATATTACCGGAGGTCATTGGCATCACGGAGAACTCAGCATCGATCAGTCCTTCATGATGCGCCCCATTCACGGTGCTGCGCAGTACGACACACCTGTTGATGGGTTGTTTTTGTGTGGCGCGGCGGCGCACCCCGGAGGTGGAGTAACCGGTGTACCGGGTCGTATTGCTGCTGAAAGAATTCTTGCGATGAGTAGCGGGAAATAGTCGTGGAAAGAGATCATTTTCGACAAGTACTGCAACACTCTACCTTTCACGACCGAATCGAAGATCATAGTCTGATCAAGAACTGGATGTCCTGGAATGGAT
>SMUZ01019696.1_pt1 | contig 12621 bp, 12 predicted proteins | sample 2456421 | NCBI WGS metagenome assembly SMUZ01 (sample SAMN11095932, study PRJNA526329) | marine sediment metagenome | biome: Marine sediment; feature: Surficial sediment; material: Deep marine sediment; isolation source: Hadal surficial sediment | place: Pacific Ocean | collected 2014-11 | depth... | reverse complement strand
TGTTTGCTCATGTTTTTGTCCGTATTTCTTCTGCTCGCGCGACTAGTTTCTGAGCCCGCGTGAGGTGTGGTACATCGACCATTTTGCCTTCGAAGCGGATTGCCATTCGCCCTTGTGCCTGCGCTTCAGCGAACGCGGAGATCAACCGTTCGCTTTCGTCGACTTCTGCTTCGGTCGGGGTAAACGCGGCGTTGACCACGTCGATCTGACTCGGATGAATCGTAATCTTACCTGTGTAACCCATCCAGGCGGCTTCTCTGGACTCGCGCTCGAGTCCCTGCTCATCGGCAATGTCCACAAAAACGGTATCGAGAGGTTGTACACCACCGGCTGCCGCACAAAGTAAGGTCTGGGTCCGGCAATGCCGATACAGGTCGAGAAAAGTACCGTCATCAAACCGGTTGCGAGGCGCACCAAGTACCGCAGACAGATCCTCCGCACCCCATGACAGCGCGATGACTCGTTCACATTGTGTGAACGTAGGTAGATTCAGGACGCCGAGGGGTGTTTCGGTGGAAACCAGGATCAGGCCAATCGCCCCCGGTGGATGATTGAACTCCTCCTCAAGTACTGTGAGCTTGGCATCGATGGTCTGTAGTTCAGCGAGGGTTGATACTTTGGGTACCACGTAAGCATCCGGTGGGTGCTCCATAGTTGCCTCGAGATCTGCGAGCCCCCATGGGGAGTCTAAGGGGTTCATGCGGACACAGCGTTCCTGCTTTGCAAAATTCACGTCGCGTAGCCACCCGGCAACTGCCTCACGCGCTACGTTTTTTCGCTCTGGCGTGACCGCATCCTCGAGATCCAGTATGAGACTGTCGGCCGCAGTGGTCAGTGCCTTCTGCAGCATCCTGTCATTTGCCCCGGGAACAAAATGCGCCGAGCGCCGCAGCCGTCCGTTTCCCGAGCGAAGTCGCTCGCTCATGATGCGGGGGTGCGCATCATCATCGCGCCCCGAGTGCAGGAGCAGACAATCTCGCCTCGCTGGTTGGTTCCGGTGTGTTCGAACGTGACGATTCCACGGTCGGGTTTGGTGCGGCTCTCCCGCTTGTCGACCACGATTGTCTTGGAGTAGATGGTGTCACCAAGGAATACCGGGTTGGGAAAGGTGGTTTTGTCGAAGCCTAAGTTGCCCAGTGTCGTCCCGAGGGTGGTGTCTGCAACGGAGAGTCCGATCACCAGGCCTAAGGTAAATATGCTGTTCACGAGGATCTGGCCGTGTTCCGTGGATGCCGCGAATACCGCATCCAGATGTAACGGCTGTGGATTGAGCGTCAGCGTGCTGAACAGCAGATTATCCGTCTCGGTTACGGTTCGGCCTGGAAGGTGCGCGAATTCCATACCGATATCGAGTTCTTCGAAATATTTGCCCGTCATGTCCCGTCCGTCTCTCTTCCCTTAAGAAGCCTCCAAAAGAGGCCTCCCTGACCGATAACTTAACCGCTACCGCCTTGGTTTGCCAAGGCGCCGCTGCAGTGTATTGGTGCAAGCGCGAGGTAAATAGCGGAAGATCCGTGTTTTCGAAACGCTTAAGGGTAAGTGCATGGATTTTGAGATCACCGCCGAACAGCAGTTGATTCGCGATACCGTCAAGAAGGTGTGTGCCGACTTCCCGGATGAGTATTGGGCTAAGTGTGACTCGGACCATCGCTTTCCCTGGGATTTCTACAACGCCATGGCCGCGGGTGGTTGGCTCGGCATCGCCATACCCGAAGCCTATGGCGGAAGCGGTCGAGGGATCACCGAGGCGAGTCTGGTGCTGGAAGAAGTTGCGGCTTCCGGTGCTGCCATGAACGGCGCGAGCAGCTTACACCTGTCAATTTTTGGTATGCACCCCGTTGTGCGGCATGGCAGTGAAGAGATGAAGCAGACCTATCTACCACGGGTCGCAACAGGTGAACTGCACGTGGCATTCGGCGTCACCGAGCCCGATGCGGGTACAGACACTACCTCCATCACCACCAGTGCGCGCAGAGAGGGCGATCACTACATCGTGCGTGGTCGCAAGGTGTGGACAACAAAAGCATTGGATTCTCAGCGGGTATTACTCCTGGTCAGAACTACGCCGAAAGATAAAGTCGAACGACGCACCGATGGATTGACCTTGTTACTGGCAGAACTGCAACGTCCAGAGGTGACCATAACGCCAATCGAAAAAGTCGGGCGCAACGCCGTGGCAAGCTGCGAGGTGGTTTACGACGATCTTCCGGTGTTGGTGACCGATCGTGTGGGAGAAGAAGGTAAAGGTTTTCGTTACCTGCTTGATGGTCTCAACGCGGAACGCATACTGGTTGCTGCCGAGGCGCTGGGGATCGGTCGTGTGGCCATCCGCCGGGCCGTCAACTACGCTAACGAGCGGGTAGTGTTCAACCGTCCCATCGGGCAGAACCAGGGCATAGCCTTTCCGTTAGGAGAAGCACATATGCGTCTGGAAGCAGCCGAGATGATGATCCGTAAAGCGTCGTGGATGTTGGACAACGGCCAGCAGTGCGGTGCTGAGGCGAACATGGCCAAGTGGCTGGCAGCCGATGCAGCCTGCCAGGCGACTGATCAAGCCGTACAGACGCACGGCGGATACGGCTACGCCAAGGAGTATCACGTAGAACGTTACTGGCGGGAAGCCCGGATGACGCGCCTCGCACCCATCTCCCAGGAAATGGTACTAAACTATGTGACAGAACATGTATTGGCTCTGCCTCGTTCCTATTAGGCGTAGGAAGGTTGAATTTTGCGTCGAATGGTGATTAGCTCTGCCGCCCGCGAGAAGAGGGGGCTATGAGAATAAAAAAAAGATCGGCACATGATAGAGAGTGACAGGACTTCGCAACGGAAAGTGACGCGTGAGGGGGCTGTGGGTTTATTCGCCGCTGCGGCAGTGTTGGCGCTAATGGTGTTGCTTCTCGCTAATCCTTAGTACTCCTTCAAGTTGAAGGAGTACTAGTTCAGGCGCGGCGAGCCAGGTGCTTGCGTTTGTTCTGAACGTAATCTACGAGAATGTATTCACCGAGCTTCTCGGGCGATGTGTAGAACACCCTGCCGCCATTGATTCTGGCAATTTCGTCCATGAAAGCTTTGAGATAGTAGCTGGTATCCAGCATGAACGTATTGATCGCTATTCCCCGTCTCGTGCAATATTTTACGGCACGAAAAGTTGCGCGAATCGTCTCGGGCGTCGGCGGATAGGCAAACTGCGCCTCGCCGTTTTCCAGATGCGCGGTTGGTTCGCCGTCTGAAATCATGATGATCTGTTTATTACCCCCCTGATGTTTGGCCAGCAGCTTGTCGGCGAGCAATAGCGCGTGCTGCATGTTGGTTCCCAGCTCATACTCATCCCATTGCAGGTAGGGTAGGTCGTGGGGCTTCAACTCTTTGGCATATGCCGCGAAACCGATGATGTAAAAGCTGTCTCTTGGGTACTGCGATGTGACGAGGTTGTGCAGAGCAAGCGCAACTTTTTTTGCGGCTTGAAACGAACCACGCAAAGCCATCGACCATGACAGGTCGACCAACATGGCGGTGGCTGTTGAGGTAATGAGTTCGCTTCGATAGACCTCGAAGTCTTCCGGTTTTAGCCGCACTGGCGTATGCGGACCTTCCCGATCGATGGCATTGCGTATCGTGCGTGGCATGTGCAGGTGAAACGGGTCTCCGTATTCGTAGCGTTTGGGTTGCTCCAGGCGCTCGCCGAAACGCCCTTCCTCGGGTAATGCATGGTTGCCAAGGTTTTGCCGTTTCAGACGTGCATAAATTTCACCTAAGGCTTTTTGACCAATCATGCGCGAGCCCCGCGGTGTGAGTTCCCAACGATTGTCGTCCGTCGAGCGGATGAAACCGGCCTCTTCAAGAGCTTTTTGCAACTGATCGAGTTTGTCGAGATCCTCCGCGGCGTCATCGCCCATGAGATCTTTCAGCAGATCACGATCGATCCGATCGACGTCACCGCCACGTTCCGCTTCATGGATCTGGGAGATGAGATCGTCCAGGTCATGCATCTCGTTCATGAGATTCATGGCAGCGTCCAGATCCAGCTTCTCGTTTCCAGCAAAACGATACTGGTTACCGTCTGGACTGAGAAAGTCCATTTCCTTGGCAAGCTTGCGCATTTGGGCGTCGAGCTCCGGGTCATTGAAACGACCCGACATCAGCGACTGAAGCTCGCGGCGTTGTTCGGGAGACATGGAGTTCAGTAGCGATTGTGCGGCGGCCATCTGTCGACGCATTTGTTCCAGGAGATCGTCGAGCGATTGCGGCGGGTTGTCACCGAACATGTCGCCAAACTTCGCCATGAACTCGTCGAAGTTTGGATCTTCTCCGGCGATTTTTTTGACCAACATGTCGTTCAGCGCACGCATCATCTCCTTCATGCGTTCGATGTCGCCGTCGGAGAGTTTGTTGACCATGTTTTCGATGTCTTTGAAAAACGTGTTGGTCATGGCGCGGCGCAGTTCGTTCAGCAGTTCCAGAAATTTGCGTTGCGCATCGGGATTGAGGAACTCGTATTTTTCCAGCCGCTTGACCTGTCCGGCTACGTCTTCTGGTAGATCGTCGAGTTGCTGTTGATTGTTCTTCGCGATGTTCTTGAGCACTTCGTCGGAAAAATCCTGGGTGTCCTGTTTTTTCTCTGAGCCTTTGTTGAGCCAGATTTCGATGGTGTCACGCTCCATCTGCACGATCTCGTCCAGGCGTTCGCGAAAACCTGCAAAGATGCTGGAGAGGTCGAAACGTTCGAGTTGTTCGCGGCGTTTGTCGCGTAGCTGCTTCAACATATCGCGCAAACCCTGCAGATAGCCGCCTTGGGGAATCGCCATGCCACGTGACATGAGGTTGCGCATAGCCCAGCGCAGATCGCCGTACTCCATGAGATCGTCTGCGAGCGCTGCCATGATCTCCTCAGGATCAAGACCGAGTTGCTGTGAACCGTCCCACTCTGAGAATCGATGGCGCGAGAACAGTTTGTGCATAGATTATCCCGTGTAGGCGGTAACGCCCGCGTACTCGTGTTTGTTGAGGAGTTTGTGCAGGTGTAATCCCTCGAGTATGAACTCGACGGTGGCCGCTCGCTCGCCGTCGCTTAGCTCAGTTGGATCGACGAACACGTCGCCGATTGCCGGAATCTTCTCGATGATCTTCGTATAAGCGATTGCTGCCATGTCTTCCCCGGTTTCGATGGACAGGCCATCGTTGAAGGAAGCCGCCACTGATTCGAGGTCTTTTATATCGTAGTAACGATCAAATACGGCTTTGACTGCTCCATGCATAATCCGTTGGGTGATTTTATCTTCCTGGCCTTCCTCCATGGCTTCGAACTCGACTTTGCCCTGCAAGGAAGGTATTACGAAGGGCAGATCGGAAACCCTGGGCACCACTTCGCTTTCGTTGATTCTGAGAGCTCGCCGAAACGCATTCGCCACGAGCGCTTCGTAGTTGGCGATAGAGGCTCGTACGGAAACCCCGGAGCGTTGGTTGATATCGGGAGAGCGGCGCGCGTGATGAGTGATCTCTGCAATGATTTCTCGCATGAAAGGTGGCACTTTCACTCGATAGTCGCCCATGTCGAGAATTGCCGCTTCCTGGTCCACGATAGCGAGTTCATGCTCGATCTTTTCCGGATAGTGAGTGCGAATCTGGGCGCCATAACGGTCTTTCAACGGTGTGATGATGCGCCCACGGTTGGTGTAGTCCTCCGGATTTGCCGTCGCGATGACGAGGATATCCAGAGGTAGTCGCACTTTATGGCCGCGAATCTGCACGTCGCGTTCCTCGAGAACGTTCAGCAGTCCCACCTGGATTCGTTCAGCGAGATCGGGTAACTCATTGATTGCGAAGATGCCCCGGTTCACCCGCGGCACCAGGCCATAATGCAGGGTCAACTCGTCAGACAGGTAACGGCCTTCGGCGATCTTGATCGGATCGACCTCACCGATGAGATCGGCGATCGTGATATCAGGTGTAGCGAGTTTTTCCGCGTAACGATCGTCCCGATGCAGCCATTTGATCGAAGTAGAATCGCCATGTTCTTCGATGAGGCTCCGGCCGAGGGAGGTGATGGGTTGAAACGGGTTCTCCGGTATCTCGGTACCGTCGAGAACGGGCGTCCACTCGTCGAGCAGCGAAGTGAGGCTGCGCATGATGCGCGATTTCGCCTGCCCCCTTTCACCCAGCAGAATGATGTCCTGAGAACCGAGCAGCGCGTTGGTCAATTGCGGGATCACCGAATGGTCATAACCCATTACACCCGGGAACAACGGCTCTCCGTCACGCAGCTTATTGATGAGGTTACGGCGCAGCTCCGCTTTGACCGGGAGAACCTGAAAACCGGAGGATTTCAGCTCGCCAAAAGTTTGCGGTAACTCGGTGCCGTCGGTCATCGATCTCCCTCGGTCGAAACTTTGCTTTTGCTGGTGGTAATCTTACTGGAGATAATAACGCCATTCAGCTCGTGGCGCGGTGTGTCGGTTTGCCTAACAACCGATCCGAGATGATACGCAGCTGGATCTCGCTCGTGCCTTCGAAAATTTTCGTCAGGCGCGCGTCCCGCCAGTAGCGCTCCACCGCGTGCAGCTTGGTGTATCCGGCGCCACCGAAGATCTGCAGCGCGTCGGATGTCGCCCGTTCCGCCATTTCGCTGGCAAACCACTTCACCAGGGCTGCTTCCCGGTCGGCTTTCTCGCCTGAATCCATGCTGGTCGCTACGTGGTACATCAGCTGCCGGGCCGCCTCGATGTCACAAGCCATGCGGGCAATCTTGAAGCGGGTTTCCTGAAAATCGCTGATAGGCACGCCAAACTGCACGCGCTCCTGCGCGTAAGCCATGGCGTCTTCCAGCGCGCCGCGGGCAAGACCGATGGATCTGGCTGCCGTGTGGGCCCGTGCTACGTTGAGAAAATTTACCGTGTTCTTGAAGCCTTCCTCATTGCCGCCCGTGATGATGTTCTCTTTCGGAATCCGGCAGCCATCGAAAGCGAGTTCAAAGGTGTTCCAGCCGAAATAGCCGATCTTCGGAATGGCTGATCCCGAACAGCCGACGGGCAGCTCTCCACGCGGTTTCTCGATGATGAATGAGCGTAAGCCCGAGTGACGTGATTCGGTCCCTTCGGGAGTTTCCACTCGTGCCAGCAGCTGGATGTAGTCTGCTCCATCGGCAAACGTACACCAGTATTTGTTCCCGCTGATGACCCACTCGTCGCCGTCGAGCACCGCGCGACAGCTGACCGCGGCGAGGTCGGATCCGACGTTGGGTTCCGACAACGAGATCGCGGCGAGGTATTCACCACGGGCGGCTTTTGCGGTCAGTTCTTCGCGCTTGGCGAGCGACCAACCGCCTACGCCCATCATCGAAGCCGCGCGGGCGATGATACTGGCCACGCTCATCCAGCCCCGGGCAAGCTCTTCAGCGATGAGACAGTACTCGAAGACCCCCAGACCCATTCCTCCGTGAGCTTCCGGCATGCGAATGCCGAAGTAACCCATCTCGCCCATCTTGTTACGCAAGTCCATGGGAATTTGGCCTTGCACCGGATCGAGTTCGTTCGCAACGGGCAGCACCTCTTTTCTGGTGAACTCACGCGCAACGTCCTGAATCATGCAGCGCTCGTCGGTCATATAAGGTTCGGTCATGGTGGACTTGGTTACCTGTTGGTTCGTGTCCAGAATGTCACTCTCATCACATGCCGATCAGGTCGGCACGGTCGATCAGATTCTGCACGATACGAATGCTGGCGGCATCGACCATGACGCCTTCGACGTTGATGGCGCCCAGACCTTGCTCGAGCGCTTCCGCGTAGGCGGATTTCTGCCGGTGAGCGGTTTCCAGCGCTTCCGGGTCAGGGGTGAAAACCTGGTCTGCGAGTTCGATCTGGCTTGGATGAATGGCCCACTTGCCCACCATGCCGAGGGTATTTGCCCGCTCGGCTTCCCTCGTGTAACCCTCCGGATTACGGAAGTTGGCATAAGGTCCATCTACCGGGTCGATACCGTTCACGCGGCAGGCGATCGTCATCTTGTAACGCGGATAATGCCATAGGTCCGGTGGGTAGCTACCCGAACTACCCACGGAACCAATCTGTATCTGCTGGCTGGCCGAATAATCCCCCATGCCGAAAATAAGGCATTCGAGCCGATCCGAGCAGGCCGCGATCTCCTCGACGTTCATCATGCCTTCCACTTCCTCGATGAGACACTCGATGCCGATCCAGTTGGTTAGCTTGAGTTTCTGTTCGAGCTGGTCGAGCATCAAGTGCACGAACATCACGTCGGCTGCACTCTTGGCTTTCGTCAGCATGATCGTGTCGAGCCTCGCTCCCGCACCCGTAACGACCTCGATGATGTCATCGTGACACCACTCGGTTTCCACGTCGTTGATGCGTACGCAGACCGTTTTGGGTTGCCACTCGAGGTTGTTGAGCGCATCCACAATCATGCCTCGGGCACCCGGCTTGGCGTTCGGTGCAACGGCGTCCTCCAGATCCAGAAAAACGTGATCCAGGGTGAGGCCGGCGGCTTTGTTCATCATCTTTTCGGAACTGCCTGGTACGGAGAGCTGGCACCGCCGTGCGCGTCTGAGTTGTTTGATCATCGTGCTAACCTTTAAAGAAAGTGACTTTTGCGTTTGATGAGTACCTTCCGCTCGCCTTCGAACACCACTTCGTCTTTCTGGTTTACCCCATAGTGTTTGAAGGTCACCACGCCTGCGTCTTCGCGATCGGAATCCTCCTTGCGTAATACCTCGGTGTAGGCGTAGAGGGTATCGCCGTGGAACACTGGGGACTTCAAGCGGATTTTATCCAGGGCAAGTTCGCGCAATGCATTCTCGCCCGTGTCCTGCATGGCTAATCCGATCACCATGGCGATGGTTACACCGCCAAACTGCAGACGCGTGTTCCAGCCGCGCCCCATGGCGTTTTTTTGCATGATGTCTTCATTGAAATGACCTTCCGCCGTATTTAGTACCTGGAGCGTGATGCCGACATTGTCCTGCTCACACATCGTTTTCCCTCGCGCGTGTTTGAGGACTTGTCCGACCTGGAAGTCTTCGAAGTAATTGTTGGAGCCTGTCAGTGCCATCAGTGCTCTGCGCGCCTTCGTACGAGATTGGTTCGGTGAAATTCGATGACTTGCTCAGCGTTCTGGTTGAACCCTTCGGTGTGCCAGGTGACGATTCCGAACCCGGGCTGGCCTTTGGAAGTCCGTCTACTCACGACAGTGCTACGTGCAGTCAGGGTATCGCCGATGTACACGTTCTCGAGAAACTGACAATCGTCAACGCCCAGAAACGGTCCGCCGCCTTCGCTCAGATCTTCAACGGAAAGCCCGAACACCGTGTTGAACACGAGCAACGGGTTCACCAGAATCTGCGGATGACCGAGGGATTTTGCATAAGGCTCGTTGAAATAGAGCGGGCAGAAGGACAACGTCTGGGTTGTGAACGATGCGTTGTCACCGGCGGAAATGGTACGTCCCCAATGGTGTTCGAAAACCCGGCCTTCGGTCATATCCTCGTATCGATTGCCTTTGCGAACCAGCGTGGCACGCGCACGGAAGTCTGTCTCAGAGTCCGCCATGGCAGCTAACTCGGAGGGCTCGCGGGCGCTCGCAGCAGAGAGTAGAACTCGCTGAGATCGTCGTGTTCGTCCAGTGTTTTACAGTAGTTGATGAGTTCGTCAGCAACATCGGCGCCCAGTCGGGAATCCACGAGCGCATGAAACTTGCGTTCGAGCTTCTCCCATTGCGCGCTTAGATCGGTCATTGGAATCGCTACGTTGACGGCCTCCGAGTAAGTATCGCCAGTGATCAAAGTAATGGTGACGATGCTTTCCGGGTTTGGGGAAGTGTGTGCAGTAACTCGAACCTTATCTCGCAAGGCGATCAGTTCTGGCTGTTGGGTAAGTGCGTCGGTGAAAATGCTGATGCTGGACGTATCTATGCCTGCCATGGCCATCGCTGCGGTGAAACGGAGACTGAACTTGGCTTCGAGACCGGTGCCAGGCTCTTGAATGTTACATACGTCGAAATGCCCAGCGTTGACTCGGATCTCCACTGATTCGATGTCTCCCGGTGCAAAAAGATTTCCATTACACAGGTTGCTGACGGCTTCGATAGACGAATGGGTCAAGTAACAGGCCGCGTGATACTTGAAGCAGATGTTTTGAGCGAAGGCGGCGTTGCCCATGGCCACCGAGAAGCGCTCCTCGGAGGCACTCTCACACTGGGTAGACATAAATCCCTGGTTTGCTTCGAGGATGTCCAGTCGGGAGGAAAACTTTCTCTCCGCGAGGCCAGCTGCCTGCACCCCGGTGCTTGCCGCGTGTCCCGCATGCAGTGGTTTACACATCGTCCCGAATTGGGACTTCAGTCCAGCGGCCTGGGTACCAGCGATACCGAGTGCCGCGGCCGTTGTGGGGGTGTCGAGCTTGCGCAAAAGTGATGCCGCAGCGGCGGCGCCAAATGTGCCGAGCGTACCCGTCGCGTGCCAACCCTTTGCGTAGTGCGAGGGCCCGGCATAACGCCCGAGGATGCACTCGGTGTCAACGCCTGCGATAAATGCTGTCAGCAGTTCCGACCCTGAGCGCTCGAGATGTTCACCGAGGGCAAAAACCACCGGGGCCACTGGCACGGTGGGATGACCACCCATATTGATATGCACATCGTCATAATCATGTGCATGCCCGGCCGACCCGTTGATCAGCGCCGCTTGTTGGACGTTGGCCCGCACATTCGAACCGATGAGCGTCGCCTGTGCGTGTCCGCCGGCCTCATCCGCTTCCGCGATGAGAATCCGGCTCAACGGCTCCTCCATTCCCGCGACAGTCACACCGATGAAGTCCATCAGTGCCTGTTTGCCGACTTCTTTTGCGGCGGGGGGAATATCGGCGTGGTTCGCGTTTGAGATGCGTTCGGCCAACTGCAGCGTCGGCGATTTCATGCTGGACGGCATAATACTCGACATAGTCTGATCCTCCCTCGCAGCTACGCTAGCGGTAATTCTACCCGTTTGCAAAGGCCCGTTGCGGCTGCTCGAGCAAAAAGACTCATTGGAGGTTAGTGTCGTGTTGCCTGTGATTCTGGTTCAATGCGCCATCGCTTACTTTAGTTCGGTGTAACGATGAACGAGCGAAGCTATTGCAGTGAGTTGGCGGCCGACGAGCCAATGTGGGGTACCGCACCGGAGGTGGATGTCTGGTTGTTGCTCGAATACGAACCGATCTGGAACGCCAAGGCAGTAACCGACAACAGTTTGCACGAAGCGAGCAAAAACTGGCTCGAACGTACCATCGCAGCTGTTGCGGCGAAGGGCTTGAAGGTGCGCGTGCAATTCATCCGGCAACCCGAGATAGATAGGGACGACTCATGTCTCATGGTCGCATTCGATGATCGGCTGTGGGTATATCGCGGCGTTGGTTACGAATTCCTCCAGAAAGTGGATGTCGCAGGCGCGCTCGATGCGCCCACTCGAGGTGAGCTGGTCACCGAGCCTCATTATTTCGTTTGCACCAACGGCCAGCGCGATCTGTGTTGCGCCCGATTTGGTCTGCCGGCATACACTCGCTTGCATGAACTGGTGGGTAATCGTGTGTGGCAAACGTCACATCTGGGTGGTCATCGTTTCGCCCCCAATGTGCTCGCACTGCCCCAAGGTGTACTTTATGGACGAGTGATTCCGGAAGAAGTTGACGCGTTTGTTACCGCTATTGAAGGTGATGGTGACCGCGGTGGTCTTTCCTTCATGCATCTGCGTGGCCGTTCGAGGTATTCGAATTTAGTTCAAGCTGCCGAAGCGATTGCGGCGCAGTCTTTGCTGAAACTCCTCCATGTGGACGAACACCAACGTGTAGGCGATGAACTACGTCGTGCGTCGGTTACCTTCGCGGGTCCCAACGAGACGGTAAAGGTTTCGGTGCACATGAGCACTGAACCCGCGAAAATATTAACCAGCTGCTCAGCCGACGTGGCCGAGTTGGTGTACTCGTTTCAGGAAGGGTGAATCGATCGCCCTCGGCAATCGTCACGCATACTGATTCAGCACCCAAACGATCACCTTAGCCTTGCCGCAAACGGCCGTTTCGATTCTAAATCCGACTCCTCATGCAATGTTCGGGTTAGAATGACATGCGCGCCAGGCTCTTCTCGGCAGAAACCGTAAGCTGCCTCAACCAGAGTCCCGATCTGCGGGTGTGTCGCGATAGAGCAAGCTGTGTATGACTGTGCCGTGAACGAAAATACCGACCTGATTCACCATAGCGAATCGAGGCGTGCAATGCGTGTCCATCCGCTATGCAGATCGACTCAACGAAGTCGGCATCGCACCTTCAGTCGGCAGAGTCGGTGATTCGTATGACAATGCTCTAGCCGAGACCATCAATGGGTTGTACAAGACGCGCGCGATCCGTCAGCAAGGTCCTTGGCGCAACATCGAAGAAGTCGAGTTTGCGACACTAACTTGGGTGGATTGGTTCAACAACCGCCGCTTACTGGAACCGATTGGCAACATGCCACCGGCCGAACTGGAGAATGAGTATTATCAGCAACTGGAAGGGTCAGCCATGGCGGCTTGACTCAAACAAACGAGTCTCCGGAATTCCCGGGGCGGTTCAGATCATCTGCATGGAGAGTCTCGGTTAGATT